>Ga0209793_1000947_pt1 | contig 22611 bp, 20 predicted proteins | sample EBPBio122009_DNA_FD_185863 | JGI IMG/M metagenome (GOLD analysis project Ga0209793, IMG submission 185863) | Wastewater treatment Type I Accumulibacter community from EBPR Bioreactor in Madison, WI, USA - Reactor 1_2/2/2009_ DNA (SPAdes) (version 2) | ecosystem: Engineered > Bioreactor > EBPR >... | reverse complement strand
GCGTGATCGGTGGTGCGGATCATGATGGCGTCGACATAGCGCGACAGAACCCGCGCCGTGTCGGCGATCGATTCCGAGCGGCCGAGCTGCATCTCCGCGCCGGTCAGCATGATGGTCGAACCGCCGAGCTGGCGCATGCCGACATCGAAGGAAACGCGGGTGCGCGTCGACGGCTTGTCAAATATCATCGCCAGCACCTTGCCGGCCAGCGGTTGCTCGGAATGACCGGCCTTGAGGCGGGTCTTGCGCACCACGGCGTCGTCGAGCATGGCGCGCAACGCCTCGGCGCTGACGGCTGAGAGGTCCGTGAAATGACGGGGATCGGACATGACGGATTCCGGATCAGGCGGCCGACTGGGCGGCGGACGACAGTTTCGCGGCGGCGGCGCGGATGCGTTCGACGCCAATGCGGATCTCGTCGTCGGAAACGATCAGCGGCGGCAGCAGGCGCAGCACATTGTCGCCGGCCGGCACCACGAGCATGTGCTCGGCCCGGATGGCGGCGTTGACGTCGCCATTGGGCATCTTGCACCTGACGCCGGCCATCAGGCCGAAGCCGCGCACGTCCTCGATCACGTCGGGATAGTCGTCGGCGACGCTGGCCAGCCCCTGCTTCAACAGCAGCGCCTTGCGCGACACCCCGTCCAGAAAGCCGTCGGCCAGCACCACGTCGAGCACCGCATTGCCGACCGCCATCGCCAGCGGATTGCCGCCGAAGGTCGTGCCGTGGGTGCCGGCGGTCATGCCGGCGGATGCAGCTTCCGTCGCCAGGCAGGCGCCGACAGGAAAACCGCCGCCGATGCCCTTGGCGATGGCGACGATGTCCGGCTCGACATCGGTCCACTGATAGGCGAACAGTTTGCCGGTGCGGCCGATGCCGCACTGGACCTCGTCGAGGATCAGCAGCAGGCCGTTGTCGTCGCACAGCTTGCGCAGCGCGGCGAGCGCGCCCGCCGGCAACTGGCGGATGCCGCCCTCGCCCTGCAGCGGCTCGATCAGGATCGCCGCGGTCTCGGGCGTGATCGCGGCCCTGGCGGCGGCGACGTCGCCGAAGGGAACCTGGTCGAAGCCTTCCACCACCGGGCCGAAACCCTCTAGATATTTCTTCTGCCCGCCGGCGGCGATCGTCGCCAGCGTGCGGCCGTGGAACGCGCCCTCGAAGGTGATGATCCGGAATTTTTCCGGATGGCCGTTGACGAACTGGTAGCGGCGCGCCGTCTTGATGGCGCATTCCAGCGCCTCGGCGCCCGAATTGGTGAAGAAGACCCGGTCGGCGAAGGAGTTCTCGACCAGCCTTTCGGCCAGCCGCTCCTGTCCGGGCACGCGGTAGAGATTGGAGACGTGCCAGAGTTTCTGCGCCTGTTCGGTGAGCGCCTGGACCAGGTGCGGATGGCTGTGGCCGAGCGAATTGACCGCAATGCCGCCGGCGAAATCCAGGTATCGCTCGCCCGATCGGGTCTCCAGCCAGCAGCCTTCGCCACGCTCGAATTCGAGCGGAACGCGCGAGAAGGTTTGGTAGAGAGCGCCTGCAGTCATTATCTTCCGTCCAGGGCGTGTCCGACCGCCGCCGGACTTGTTTTCGCCGAATTGAGACCCCAAATCAAAAGAGCCGCCCCACGGGCGGCTCGGATCGATGGAATATTGTTTCTTTCGGCCGGTATGTCAATGAGCCGGGGTTCCGGCTGTTGGCTCCATTCCCGAATGCGGGTTGCTGCGGCGGCGATAACCCAAGTTGGGGAAAACCGACAATTCCGATTCGTGTTGCTTCCAGGACTCTTGTCACGGAGTCAGCCGGTGGGGTAGTTTAGAGCCAATAAATACAAAATATCGTGCGGCGGACCAAGCAATCCGAATAGATGTGGTGCGGCACCCGGCTTGCCGGGCCGCGGGAGGATTCCGATTCGGTTCACGCAAAAGCTCGAGGAGCGGTGCACATGAACTGGAACGACGAACGCGTCGAAATGCTGAGAAAGCTCTGGGGTGAAGGCCTCAGCGCCAGTCAGATCGCGGCGCATCTTGGCGGCGTCAGCCGCAATGCGGTGATCGGCAAGGTCCATCGGCTGAAACTGTCGAGCCGTGGCCGCGCCGCGGCCGCGCCGGCCCGGCCCAAGAAGGTGGCCAAGCCGCCGGTCGCCGCGCCGAAGCCCGGCGTGCGCACCACGGTGACGCGCTCGATGCCGGCCTCGATCGGCGCAACCGCGCTGCAGGTCCAGTTCGACACCGACTACGCGCCGCAGATCAGCATGCGCGCCCAGCCCGAGAACCTGGTGGTGCCGATCTCGCGCCGGCTGCGGCTGGTCGAACTGACCGAGCGCACCTGCAAATGGCCGAACGGCGACCCGCTGTCGGAAGATTTCAGCTTCTGCGGCAACGACCCGGCCGAAACCGGGCCCTACTGCAAATATCACTCCAAGCTGGCGTTCCAGCCGGCGTCGGATCGACGCCGCCGCTGACAGCGCCACAAGACAACCCAAAAGCCCGGTCCCGCCGGGCTTTTTTTGTTGTCGCGAGGCGCTCCGGTGTCAGCCGCCGATGACGACGCGATGGCTCTTGTCTTCCTTCGGCCGCTCCACCGGCATCTGCTGGCCGGTAACGATGTAATAGACCGTCTCGGCGATGTTGGTGGCGTGGTCGCCGATGCGCTCGATGTTCTTGGCGCAGAACAGAAGATGGGTGCAGGGCGTGATGTTGCGCGGGTCTTCCATCATATAGGTCAGGAGTTCGCGGAACAGCGACGTATACATCGCGTCGATCTGCTCGTCGCGGTCGCGCACGAAGCCGATGCGGTCGACCGAGCGCGACGCGTAGGTGTCGAGCACTTCCTTCAATTGCGTCAGCGCCAGATCGGCCAGCGCCTGCAGGCCGCGAAACAGCTGCACCGTCTGGCGATTGTCCTGGACCGCGACCACGCGCTTGGCGATGTTCTTGCCAAGGTCGCCGACCCGCTCGAGATCGCCTGAAATCCGGATCGTGCCGATGATCTCGCGCAGATCCTGGGCCAGCGGCTGGCGCTTGGCGATGATGAAGATGGCGCGGTCGTCGATCTCGCGCTGGGTCTGGTCGAGGAACGCATCGTCGGCGACCACCCGGCGGGCAAGGTCGCCGTCGAGATTGACCAGCGCCGCCACCGCCTGGTCGACCATGCGCTCGGCATGTCCGCCCATCGCCGCGATGCGGTTGGCCAGGAATTTCAGGTCCTCGTCGAACGACCGGACAATGTGCTGCGCTTGCATCGACACGCGTGTTCTCCCCCCCGTGACGCGGCAGGGTAAGCCAGTTGCATGACGGAAAAAAGAAGCGCTTCGACGCCGGGGCGGAAATTTCTAGAGTGCCCTAAAGTGGCGGGAAGTGCACGGTGAAGGTCGAGCCTTCCCCCATCCTCGACCGGATCGACAGGCGCGCCCGGTGCCGGGTGAGGATGTGCTTGACGATGGCCAGGCCCAGGCCGGTGCCCTTCTGGCCGCGGCTGGAATCCGCGTCGACCCGGTAAAACCGTTCGGTCAGGCGCGGAATATGTTCCTCGGGAATGCCGTCGCCGAAATCTCGGACGCTGACGTCGACGCCGCTGTCGGCGCCGGCGCGATCGATCGCAATTTCGACCCTGCCTCCCGACCGGCCGTATTTGCAGGCGTTTTCGATCAGGTTCTCAAACACCTGGATCAGTTCGTCGCGGGTGCCGGCAACGATCGCGGGCCCGTCGCCGAACTGCCTTTCGAGCGTCACGCCGGTTTCGGCCGCCAGCGGCGACAGCGCATCGACGACGCCGCCGAGCAGCGGGACAAGGTCGACCCGCTCGGAGGCGTCGAAAAACGGCTTCATCTCCAGCCGCGACAGCGACAGCAGGTCGTCGATCAGCCGCGCCATGCGGCCGGTCTGCGCCTGCATGATCTGCAGGAACTGGTCGCGCGCGGCGGCGTCGTTGCGCGCCGGCCCGCGCAGGGTCTCGATGAAACCGGCGACCGACGCCAGCGGCGTGCGCAGTTCATGGCTGGCGTTGGCGATGAAGTCGGCGCGCATGCGGTCGATGCGGCGGACCTCGCTCTGGTCGCGAAAAATGATGACGAACAGCGAGCCGCGTTCGCCGGCGGGCGCGGCGTTGACCCTGAACCAGCGCTCGACCGGCAGCCGTTCGAGATAGTCGGCGACGCCCGCCTGTCCGGTCGAAATGACACTGTCGATCAGGCGCTGGATTTCCGGCGCGCGAAACCGCAGGGCCAGCGACGCGCCCGCCGGCAGGCCGGGAAAGGCCCGCCCGGCGGCGGCGTTGAGGTGCACGACCGTGCCGGCCCGGTCGAAGATGATCAGCGGATCGACCACGGCTGCGGCCAGTTCATCGACGCTCGGCAATGCCTGGCCGGCGCTGCCCGCCTCGCCGGCAAGCGACTGCGGCGCCGGCGTCGCCGCGCCTGCGACGCTGGCGAGCGATGCACCGGCCACCAGCGCCAGCGCCAGCGCCACCGTCGCCGCGCTGACGCCGGCAACCGCCAGCAGCGCGATCGCGGCCAGCGCGGCGAGCAGCAGCCAGCGCAGGCCGGCCGCCCTGGCCCATGCCGCCGGCGTCGCCGGGCTGTCGTGTCTGGGTTCGTCGCTCACTATCGTCTCACGCCGCGCTTTACGCGCCCCTGCCCTCCCAATAGCATGAGTTGAAACCGCGCAAAGGCTGATCCGACATGGCAGACACCAAGGACAAGCAGGCTTCCGGGCCGATCGAGCTGACGATCGGCGGCAAGAAGCGGGAATTCGACATCAACGATCCAAAACTCCCGGACTGGGTGGAGAAGAAGGCGCTGACATCAGGAGGCTACCCTTATGACGAGAAGATGAAGGGCAAGCACTACGACAAGGACTATGAGGCGCTGCAGGTCGAAATGGTGAAGCTGCAGAACTGGATGCAGACGTCGGGCGAGCGCGTCATGGTGCTGTTCGAAGGCCGTGACGCCGCCGGCAAGGGCGGCACGATCGGGGCGATCCGCGAAAACATGAACCCGCGCTCGGCGCGCAATGTCGCCCTGACCAAGCCGACCGAGACCGAACGCGGCCAGTGGTATTTTCAGCGCTACATCGCGCAGTTTCCGACCACCGGCGAATTCGTCACCTTCGACCGCTCCTGGTACAATCGCGGCGGCGTCGAGCCGGTAATGGGCTTCTGCACCCCCGACCAGCATGAAAAATTCCTGGAGGAGACGCCGAAGTTCGAGCAGATGATCCGCAACGAGGGCATCCGCTTTTTCAAGATCTGGCTCGACATCGGCCAGGAGATGCAACTGCAGCGCTTCCACGAGCGGCGGCATTCGCCGCTGAGAAACTGGAAATTCTCGCCCATCGATGTCGCCGGCATCAAACTTTGGGACAAATACACCGAGGCGCGCAACACGATGATCTCGCGCACCCACTCCAGCGCCGCGCCTTGGACAATCGTGCGCTCCAACGACAAGAAGCGGGCGCGGCTGGCGGTGATGCGGCGCATCCTGCGCACCCTGCCCTACAAGGGGCGCGACGGCGATGTGGTCGGCGCGGAAGACCCGAAGATCATCGGCGAAGGACCGGGCTTCCTGTCGGCGTAGCGCGCCGGCCTTGCGTCGCCGGCGTCGCGCCGCACGAACTGCCGGTGCGGCTTATGCAGGGTCTTTTCCCATTTGTGCGGCTCGCTCAGCAACTGGAGGAAGCCGCGCCAGGCGGCCAGCGACAGCATCAGCCAGTAGACCGGCGTGAAGGCGATGACTTTCCAGAACCCTTTGCGCGCCGGAGACGGTCCGATCGCCATCCATCCCAGCGCCAGGAACGCCGCATAGCCCAGCACGATGTTGGCCGCGTCGATCGCAAACAGCGCCTCCTCGAACGGGCTCAGTTCGTCGCCGGCAAGGTAGCGGGCGGCGAACCACAGGCTGGCGGCCAGCAGGAACGGATGCAGCAGCGCCGACACGACGATGCCGGCCATCATCACCAGCAGGATCATCGACGAACCGAAGCCGAGCGACCGCGCCAGCCTGAGCGGCCGACGCGTGTGCACCAAAAGCGTGTGCATCCAGCCCTTCATCCATCGCGACCGCTGCCGCAGCCAGACGCCGAACCCGTCGGGCGCGTCCTCCCAGGTCGGCCTTGCGATCACGTCGCTGCGGTAGCCGAAACGCGCCAGCCTGACGCCGAGATCGGCGTCCTCGGTGACATTGTAGGGGTCCCATGCGCCGACCCGGTCGAGCACGGCGCGGCGAAAATGGTTCGAGGTGCCGCCAAGCGGCATCACCAGGCCGCGCCGGCCCAGCATCGGCAGGATCCGGTCGAACAGCGACGCATATTCGAGCGCGAACATGCGCGGCAGCAGGCCAAACCGCCAGTTGTCGATGCGCAACGGCGCCTGGAGGCAGGCGAGTTTCGCGTCGCTGGCCTCAAAGCGCCGCCATGCCTCGATCAGCTGGCCGGGGTCCGGCCGGTCTTCGGCATCGTAGAGGACGACGAATTCGCCGGACGTCTGCGGCAATGCATAGCAAAGCGCGTTGGGTTTGGTCTTGATCATGCCCTGCGGCACCTCGATGACCTCCGCCCATGACCGCAGCCCGGCCGCCTTGACCGCCTCGATGGTCTTGCGATCGTCGGCCTCGCAGACGAACTTGATCTCCAGCCGCGAGCGGGGCCATCGGAGCCTGCCGAGCGAGACCAGAAGCTGCGGCGCCATGGCGGCCTCGTTGCGGAGCGCGACGAGCACCGTATAGAGCGGAACCTGCGCGCGCCCTGCGCCAGCCGGCGACGGCGGCGGCGCGATGGCGACCCGCCGCATCGCCGCGATGCGCAGGCAAACGCCGCCGAGAAAGAACAGCGTCGCGGCCAGGCGAACCGCCAGCAAGGTGGCCGACTGCATCAGCACGAGGCAGACCGGCAGGCCGATCAGCAGGGCGCCGAACAGTGCCCCCTGCCAGCCATTGGCCAGCGTCCGCGCCGACAGCAAGGGGGCGTGGAGGAACAGCCGGTCGCGGGCTTTTGCCTTCAATGCCGGGCGGGCGATCTCGGACAGCGCCCGGCGCATGACGCAGCGCGGCGTCAGCACCAGCCGGTCGCGCACCCCCGGCATCGCAAGCACCCGGCTGACAAGCATGTCGAGCCCGCACGGATCGGGAGAGACGAGGTAGATCGTCGCGCCGGCGTCGCCGACATAGCGGACCGGGTAACGGTCGCCCGCGCCGCCAAGCAGCATCGCCGCCTGCCTGGCGTTGAGATGCATTCGCTCCGGTTCGAGCCGAAAGCACACCGCGACACCCGTCGCGTGGCCCAGCGCGCGATAGAAATCAGCCTCGTCGACGCCCGCGCTTGCAAGCATTTCGGCCGCCAGCGAGGAGCCAACCATCTCCGCCCGCGACGCCAGCGCGTCGAGCTCGGCCGGCGGCATGCGAAGCTGGCGCGCCACCGATCGCCACATCGACAGCAGCGGATCGGGTTCCGTCGCCGGTTCGTGCGACAGGCCTGGCCGCGTCGCCATCGACCGCCGCCGCGGCGTCGAGGCGGCGCGCGCACGGCGCGCATGCGCGCCCTCGCCGCCAAGATCGGTGCCCCCACCCCCACGCCACATGCCGTCTACCCGCCGGACGCAATTGCTTAGCAAGCAAAGTTGCGGACAGTTGGTCCCGCTGTCAATCGCGCAACGGCCGCCGACGCGCCGCCGGCGCGGTGGATGACGCCATCGCACCGTGATATGCAGCCTTTGAAACGGCCGACCAGGCGAACCGGGAACACATCGTGCGCTTCTTGACCCTTCTTGCCGCCCTGTTCGCCATGTGCGGCGCAGCCTGCGCCGAAAGCCCAAAAATCCCGAACTTCTGGGATCTCAAGGAACGGCTTCCCAAGCCCGAGATCGCCAATGTCGAGCGGCTTCGTTTCCTGACGACGACCGACTTTCCGCCGTTCAACTATCTCGACGCACAAGGCCGGCTGTCGGGTTTCCACGTCGATCTGGCGCGGCGCATCTGCGGCGAGCTCGGCATTCTCGACAAGTGCCAGATCCAGGCGCTGCCGTGGAGCGAACTGGATCAGGCGATGTCGGACGGCCAGGGCGAAGCGCTCATCGCGGGACTGGCGATCAGCGCCGAAACGCGCGAGCGCTACGTCTTCACCCGGCCCTATATGGAGTTTCCGGCGCGCTTCATCGTCCTCAAGGGGTCGGGGACCGCCGAGCCGACGGTCAAATCGCTCGCCGGCAAACGCGTGGGCGTCGTCGCCGGCACCGCGCATGAAACCATGTTGCGGACGCTGTTTCCCGCATTGAAGCCCGTCACCTATTCGCAGGCGCAATGGCTCTATGACGACATGCGCGACGGCAAGCTGGACGCCGCCTTCGGCGACGGAATGCGGCTTTCGTTCTGGCTGGCGGGGCAGGATTCCAAGGCCTGCTGCAAATTCGCCGGCGGGCCATATCTGGCGCCGACCTATCTCGGCCTCGGGCTCGCCATCGCGGTGACGCCCGAAAACGCCGTGCTTGCCGACGCGTTCAACTACGCGCTGCGCGAATTGCAGGCCAAGGGCGTCTTCGCCGAACTCTATTTGCGATATTTCCCGGTCAGCTTCTACTGACGCCTAAACGGCAGCATCAGCGACCAGCCAAGCCGCGCGGGGCGATCGTCGCGCCACTGGCCAAGCCCGATCTCGATCGCGTTCTGGCCGGCTTCCGGCTCGGGCCGATAGGTGCCGAACAGGCGGTCCCAGAAGGAAAAGTTGAAGCCGTAATTGGAGTCGGTCTCGCGCCGGATCACCGAATGGTGGACGCGGTGCATGTCGGGCGTGACGATCAGCTTGCGCAGCGCCCGGTCGAGCGGGGCCGGCAGCCTGGCGTTGGCGTGGTTGAACATCGACGAGCCGTTCAGCACGATCTCGAAGATCAGCACCGCCAGATAGGGCGCGCCCAGCGCAACGATGACGGCCGCCTTCCACAGCATCGACAGGACGATCTCGAGCGGGTGGAAGCGCAGGCCGGTGGTGACGTCGAAGCCGGTGTCGGCGTGGTGGACACGGTGCAGCCGCCAGAACAGCGGAACCTTGTGAAACACAAGGTGCTCCAGCCAGATGGCGAAATCGAGCACGACAAAGGCGATCATCCCGGCGATCAGCGGCGGCGCGCCGAGCGCCGGCAGCAGGCCCCAGCCATGCGACTGCGCCCACACCGCGGCGCCGACGGCGGCGGCGGGAAAGACGATCCTCAGCACCACGGACGACAGCACGACCAGTCCGAGATTGGTCGTCCAGCGACGGGCTTTCAGGGCCCCGGTGAACTCCCGCCGCTCGAGCCTTGGAGACCACAGTTCAAACGCCGCCATCGCGCCGAAAATCGCCAGGAAGGCGACAAGCCGGACGACAGGTTCGTTCACCTGCTCCATCCCGTCACGTCAGGGTGCGGTGGCGCGCCTTGGCCGACAATTCGATGGCGCGGGCCATGGTGTCGTCGATCGCCAGCCAGGACCGCAGCCGTTGCAGCACGCGCGCTTCCTCCAGCCGCATCTCACGGTCGATCACCGCAACCTCGACGGCGATGGCGTAGGCGGTGTCGTGCATGTGCAGCGGCACCGATTCCAGCACGATCTGGTAAATCTTCTCCAGCCCGCCGGGCTGTTGCAAGATCTGCTGGCAATCGCGCGCGGCATGGACCAGATCGGCCTCGTCATAGTCGAGGAAGATCGGCCAGTTGCGCACGGAATCGCCGATATGCGCCAGTTCGGCGTCGTTCATCTCGCGGTCCGCCGCCGAGGTCACCACCATCAGGTAGATCAGCGCTTCATGAACGGTCGGTCTGGGCATGGATCGGTTCCGGTTTGACACAAGGGAGCTATGCATTGCGGCGGCCAAGCGCAACGCCGGTCAGGCCGGAGCCGCCAAAAATCGCGGTTTTTCCTTGACCTGCGCCGCCGTTGGTCCATAGCAGGACGCGTTTTTTTCAGCCGCAGAAGCATCTTACCATGACCGACCGCTCGAACCCACCTGTCATCCGGCCAGACATCGTCGCCGCGGCGCGCGACAGCAAAGCATGGCCGTTCGAGGAAGCCAGGAAGATCATCGAGCGCTACAAGGGTCGCGACTGGCCCGAAACCATCCTGTTCGAGACCGGTTACGGGCCGTCCGGCCTGCCGCATATCGGCACGTTCGGCGAAGTGGCGCGCACAACGATGGTGCGCCACGCGTTTCGCGTCCTCACCGAAGACAAGGTGGCGACGCGGCTGCTGGTGTTTTCCGACGACATGGACGGCATGCGGAAAATCCCGGACAATGTGCCCGACAAGGCGTTTCTCGAGCCCTATCTACACATGCCGCTGACGGTGGTGCCGGACCCGTTCGGCGGCGCCTATGAAAGTTTCGGCCATCACAACAATGCGATGCTGCGGCGGTTCCTCGACGCCTTCGGCTTCGACTATGAATTCGCCAGCGCCACCGACTATTACAAGGCCGGGCGCTTCGACGCGACACTGCTGCTCGCGGCCCAGAAATACGACGCGATCATGAAGGTGATGCTGCCGACGCTGGGGCCGGAGCGGCAGGCGACCTACAGCCCGTTCCTGCCGATCTCGCCGAAGTCGGGCCGGGTGCTCTACGTGTCGATGAAGGCGGTGGACGCCAGGGCCGGCACGATCACCTTCGACGACGAGGACGGAACCGAGACGACGCTGCCGGTGACCGGCGGCGCGGTGAAACTGCAGTGGAAGCCGGATTTCGGCATGCGCTGGGCGGCGCTTGGCGTCGACTTCGAGATGTTCGGCAAGGACCACCAGACCAATGCGTCGATCTACGACCGCATCTGCGTCATCCTCGGCGGCAGGGCGCCGGAGCATTTCGTCTACGAACTGTTCCTCGACGAGGTCGGCCAGAAGATCTCCAAGTCGAAGGGCAACGGCCTGACGATCGACGAATGGCTGACCTACGCCCCGACCGAAAGCCTCGGCCTCTACATGTTCCAGCGGCCGCGCCAGGCCAAAAAACTCTATTTCGACGTCATCCCCAAGGCGGTCGACGAATATTACTCGTTCCTGTCGGCCTATCCGAAGCAGGAGTGGAAGGAAAAGCTCGGCAATCCGGTCTGGCACATCCATGACGGCAACCCGCCGGCGATCGACCTGCCGGTGAGCTTTGCGCTGCTGCTCAACCTGGTCTCGGCGTCGAACGCGCATGACCGCAACGTGCTGTGGGGCTTCATTTCGCGCTATGCGCCGGGCGTCGGCCACAACACCCATCCCGAACTCGATCGGCTGATCGGCTACGCCATCCGCTACTACGACGATTTCGTCAAACCGGCGAAGGTCTACCGCGCCCCCGACGATGTCGAACGCGCGGCGCTGACGGCGCTGGCGGCGAAGCTCGGCCAACTGCCGGACGGCGCCGATGGCGAGACGATCCAGAACGCCGCGCTCGACGTGGGGCGCTCCATCGAGCGCTACCAGGATCACGACAAGAAGAGCCCGAGCGGCGGCCCGGGCGTGTCGGTGGCGTTCTTCCAGATGATCTACCAGACGGTGATCGGTCAGGAACGCGGACCGAGGTTCGGCTCGTTCGCAGCACTTTACGGCGTCGACAACACCCGCAAGCTGATCGAGCAGGCCGTCGCCGGCGAACTCGTCACCGCGCCGACGGCCTGACGCCTCACTCCACCTGAGGCGGCGGCGGCGGCGCCGACTGGATGCCGAACGGGGCGGTCTGCGACCCGGCTGGCGGGACGGCTCGCGGCGCGGGCGGCGGCGTCGCGTCGACCTCGCCCTCGCGCGGCGGCCCGGAGTCCGACGGCAGGATGCTGAGCCCGCCGGAGGGAAGCGCGCCGGGAACCTGCGAAGAACCGGCCGCCGCGGCGCGCAGGCTTGCATCGAGCGCGCGCGGCGGCGGGCCGTAGACGCCCCGCTTCGCCTCCTCGGCGGCCTCGGCCTGGTCCTTGTAGACGTCGTCGGCGGCGCGCGCCCAGCCATTGGCCACCAGCCATTCGCCAAGATCGCGATTGCCGAGCCGGCAAGGCACGACGACCTGCGCCGGCACGTCGCCCTTCGGGAATTCGCACCTGACGGCGCGGCCCCGCAAAAAACCGCGAAACGCGGTGCGCGCCGCCATGCCGCAGGGCCAGGGGTTGCCGGCATCTGCGCCGCAGATCTCGTCGACCGGCAGCGGATCGACGCCGGCAAGCGTGACGGTGCGGCCGGCGGCGACAATGACGCCGGCCTGTTCGGCGACCGGCTTGAACAGCAGCGGGTCAGCCTTGAGAAGCTTTGCCGCCTTCGGCTTCGGCCTGGCCGGAACGATGTCGTTGCCGTGAATGACCGAACCGTCGAGCGACGGGCGCGGCGCGATGCGCTGCAGATCGGACGGCGCAATCGGCGGCGGCGCGATCAGGTCCGGCGCAACGATCCGCGGCCCCCTGGCCGGAGCGGCGCCGGTCTGGGCAAGGACCGCGCCGGGCTCAGCAGCCACAGCGGCCGCAACAATTGACGCGCCAAAGGCGGCATGTCGAAACCTCCAGCCCATTGCCGGCGCTCCATGGTCGTCGATACAGCCAGCATGACGCGGCGAGCGGCGAAGGCAACCCGCCAAGCGTTGCGCTACTGGCTTGCCCACACGATCCGCGCCACCCATTCGACTTCTGTCACCGCGACCACGCGGGTCGGGTGGTCGGGATTGAGCGAGGCGAGTTCGATCTGTTTCTGAGTCTGGCGCGTCAGCACCTTGGCCATCACCTCGCCGGCCTGTGTCTTGACCACGACGCGGTCGCCGCGCCGCACCGTCGCCTGCGGATCGACCACCAGCCGGTCGCCATTGCGGTAGAGCGGCAGCATCGAGTCGCCCTGCACCTCCAGCGCGTAGGCCCCCTCGCGCGCCGCCGACGGGATCTCGACCAGATCCCATCCCTGCCCGACCGGAAAACCCGCATCGTCGAAGAAGCCGCCCGCGCCCGCCTGGGCGAAGCCGATCAGCGGCACCGAAGGTTCTGCGCCGCGCGCCGGCCGGTTGGAGCCGCCGCGTAGCAGCACGAAAAAATCCTCGAACGACGCGCCGGTGGCCTCGAGAATCTTGGCCAGCGACTCGGTCGACGGCCAGCGCGGACGACCGTCGGCGGAGACGCGCTTCGACTTGTTGAAGGCGGTCGAGTCGAGGCCGGAGCGCTTGGCCAGGCCCGACGCCGACAGGTCGTAACGTTGCGCCAGCGCGTCGATCGCCGCCCAGACACGTTCATGAGACAGCATTGCGCTGCTCCCAGATACAGGAAAAAATGCCTTTCCTGCCTAGCGCCGTTTTCGTCGGTTGTCTAGGCCGAACGGTATGGTCCGCGGCCCGACGACAGCGCCCGTTCGAGCATGTCGATGCGGTCCTGGCCCCAGAACGGCTCGCCGTTGAGGACAAAGGACGGCACGCCTGTCGCGTCGGCGGCGATGGCGGCCTGCGTATTGGCGGCGCGGTGGGCCGCGACCGGTTCCGAATTGGCCTTGTCGAGGATCGCCGCCGCATCGAAGCCCGACGCCGTCAACAATTCGCCCAGCACCGCCGGGTCGGCGATGTCGCGTTCGTTGGCCCACACGGCCGAAAACACCCGGTCCATATAGGCGAACGGGTCGGCGCCGGCCTCGACCAGCGCGATGATGGAATGATCGGCCAGCGCCGGATTGGTGGGGAAATGTTTCGGCTTCAGGTTGAGCGTGCGGCCGCGCATCTCGGCGTAGCGCTGCAACTCGATGTCACGGTAGCGCCGCCGCACCGCCGGGCGCTCTCCCAGCGCCACCTGGCCGGAGATCTTGAACATTTCGCCGAGATTGACCGGCCTGACGACCAGTCTCGCGCCGTGGCGCGCAGCGACTTCCTGAATCGGCCGATGGCCGAGATACGTCCATGGCGAGACCGAGGTGAGGAAATAATCAACGACGGGTTGCATGGCTGGCCTTTCAATCGCCCGCCGCAATGCGGGCAGGTTCAGCCCGTTGTCGCAGGCCGTGCCAGCGCCCGCAAGTCCGCGTGCGACCGCATGAAGCTCAACTCGCCCTGATCGGGCGGGCGCGGACGCTGCGGCTGGCCGATCGCCTGCGCAACCTGGTCGATCGGCAGATAGGTCCGGTTGGTGAAGTCATAGACGCCGATGGTGGTGCGAACCATCGCCGCCGCGGCGCCGTCCTCGAGCATGAACCGGTGCTGCCCGAGCAATTGCCGGCCCTCCCAGGTCTCGAAGGAGGAGACGACGCGGAATTTTCGCCACAGCTTGATTTCCTTGACGAAGGCGACCTGTCCGCCGCCCATCATCGGCCACCAGTTGCGCGACTTGCCCAGGTCCCACATGCCGGTGCGGAAAAACAGCTCGACCCGGCCAATGTCGGCAATAGTCATGTAGCGGGCGTTGTTCATGTGCAGATAGTTGTCGACGTCGGTCGGCCAGCAGCGGAACGAATGCTCGATCGCGTCGCCGATGCGCGCCTTGCCGCCGCGCCTGGCGCGCAGCGCCATCGTCGCCAGCCGTCCCCAGATATACATGCTCAAGCTCCTCTCGCCTGCGCGCGGGGACGCCCGCCGGAAACGAACGCGGCCGACCGTTGATCGCCGGCCGGCCGCGGGTTCAGTCCGTCATATCGGCCGGCGGGTCAAGCCGCCTTCTTCACCGCCTCGTCCTTGTAGGGATTGAAACGGGTGTAGAAGGTTTCGCCCTTGGCGGCCATGTCCGCCAGCAGCTTCGGCGCCTTGAACTGCTTGCCGAACTTCTTCTGCAGGCGCTTGGCCGTCGCCAGATAGTTGTCCAGTCCGACGCCCTCGATGTAGGACAGCGCACCGCCGGTATAGGGCGCAAAGCCGATCGCCAGGATCGAGCCGACATCGGCCTCGCGCGGATCGACCACGATGCCTTCCTCCATGATCCGCGCCGCTTCCAGCGAGATGACATAGAGAAAACGCTGCTTCAGTTCCGCGACATCGACCTTGTCGGGGTCCTGCTGCGGATAGAGGTCCTTGAGGCCGGGCCAAAGATGCTTCTTGGCCGGTTTCGCCGGATAGTCGTAAAACCCCTTGCCGTTCTTGCGGCCAAGCCGTCCGTGCTTGTCGACCATGGTGTTGATCAGATCGACCTGCGCCGCGTCGACCGCCTTTTCGCCGAGATCGCGGATCGTCTGCTTCTGGATCTTCTGCGCCAGGTCGATCGCGGTCTCGTCGGTCAGCGCCAGCGGACCGACCGGCATGCCGGCCATCTTGGCGGCGTTGTCGACCATCGCCGCGGGAACGCCCTCGATCAGCATCTGGTAGGCTTCCGACATGTAGCGCAGCACCAGCCGGTTGACGTAGAAGCCGCGCGTGTCGTTGACGACGATCGGCGTCTTCTTGATGGCGTTGACATAGTCGATCGCCGTCGCCACCGCCTTGTCGCCGGTCTTCTTGCCGAGGATCACCTCCACCAGCATCATCTTGTCGACGGGCGAGAAGAAGTGGATGCCGACAAAGTTCTTCGGCCGCTTCGAGTTCTTCGCCAGGCCGGTGATCGGGATGGTCGAGGTGTTCGACGCAAAGATCGCCGACGGCTTCAACACCGCCTCGACCTTCTCGGTGACGTCCTTCTTGACCGCCGCGTCCTCGAACACCGCCTCGATGACGATGTCGCAGCCGGACAGCTGGGCGTAGTCGTCGCTCGGCGTGATCAGCGCCAGCAGCTTGTCCTTGGCGTCGGCCGTGGCGCGGCCTTTCTTGATCTGGTCGTCCATCAGGCCGGCGGAGTGGGCCTTGCCCTTTTCGGCCGCCGGCATGTCGCGGTCGATCAGCACCACGGGGATGCCGGCCTTGGCGGTGACGTAGGCGATGCCCGCGCCCATGAAGCCGGCGCCGATGACGCCGACCTTCTTGAAGTTGGTCCTGGGCACGCCTTCGGGACGGCGCACGCCCTTGTTGAGTTCCTGCAGCGACACGAACAGCGAGCGGATCATCATCGCCGCCTCGGTGGTCTGGAGGATTTCGGTGAAGTAGCGCTGCTCGATGCGGATCGCGGTGTCGAACGGCACCAGCAGGCCCTCATAGACGCATTTGAGGATCGCCGACGCGGCCGGATAGTTGCCGTAGGTCTCGCGGCGCAGGATGGCGATCGCCGGCGGCCACAGGTTTGCGCCCGCCGCCGAATAGACCGGGCCGCCGGGCAGCTTGAAGCCCTTCTCGTCCCACGGCGCCACCGGCTTGAGGCCATTGCGGATCAGTTCCCTGGCCGCCTCGACCAGCTTGTCGGCGGGGGCCACGGCGGTGATCAGGTTCATCTGCTTGGCCTTGGCCGGCGTCAGCGTCTGGCCCGACGTCAGCATCTGCAAGGCCGCCTGGGGGTCGGCCAGGCGCGGCACGCGCTGGGTGCCGCCGGCGCCCGGGAACAGGCCGACCTTCACTTCCGGCAGGGCGATCTTGACCTTGTCGGAATCGGCCGCCACGCGGGCGTGGCAGGCGAGCGACAGTTCGAAGGCGCCGCCCATGCAGGTGCCGTTGATGGCCGAGACCCATGGCTTGCCCGAGGTTTCGAGCTTGCGATAGACCTTGTTGAGCGCGCCGGACGACTCGAACAGGAATTCGACCGCCTTCTGGTGGTCCTTCTGCTTCATCCTGGCGAATTCGGCGGTCATGCGGCTCAGCATGGTGAGGTCCGCGCCGCCGGAAAAGCTCTCCTTGCCGGAGGTGATGACGGTTCCCTTGACGTTCTTGTCGGCGGTCACCTGGTCAACGATCGCGTCGAGTTCCCTGATGACGCTCTCGTCGATGACGTTCATCGTCTTGCCGGGCATGTCCCAGGTGACGAGCGCGACGCCGTCGCCGTCAATGTCGACCGTGAAGTTCTTGTAGCTAGCCATTGTACCGTTCCTTCAGACCGATCAGACGCGTTCGATGATGGTTGCAGTGCCCATGCCCGCGCCGATGCACAGCGTCACCAGCGCGGTGTTCAGGTCGCGGCGCTCCAGTTCGTCGAGCACGGTGCCGAAGATCATCGCGCCGGTCGCGCCGAGCGGATGGCCCATGGCGATCGCGCCGCCGTTGACGTTCATCTTGCCGTGGTCGACGCCGAACGCCTGCATGTAGCGCAGCACCACCGAGGCGAAGGCCTCGTTCAACTCGAACAGGTCGATGTCGGCCAGCGTCATGCCGGCCTTCTTCAGCAGTTTTTCGGTCACGTCGACCGGGCCGGTCAGCATGATCGCCGGTTCCGAACCGATATTGGAATAGGCGCGGATGCGGGCGCGCGGCTTCAGGTCCATGGTCTTGCCGGCCTTCTTGGAGCCGAGCAGGACGGCGGCGGCGCCATCGACGATGCCCGAGGAGTTGCCGGCGTGGTGGACGTAGTCGATCGCCTCGATTTCGGGATAACGCTGCTGCGCGACGGCGGCGAAGCCGCCCATTTCGCCGGGCATCGTGAACGAGGGATTGAGCGAGGCCAGCGACTGCATGTCGGTGGAGGGACGCATGTGCTCGTCATGGTCGAGAATGGTCAGGCCGTTCTGGTCCTTCACCGGCACGACTGACTTCTTGAAATAGCCCTTCTCCCAGGCGTTGGCGGCGCGCTTCTGGCTCTCCACCGCATAGGCGTCGACGTCGTCGCGCGAAAAACCGTATTTGGTGGCGATCAGGTCGGCCGACACGCCCTGCGGCACGAAATAGGACGGCAGGCCGACCGACGGGTCCATGAACCACGCGCCGCCCGACATGCCCATGCCGACGCGCGACATCGATTCGACGCCGCCGGCGATGACGATGTCGTCCTGGCCGGCGCCGATCTTGGCCGCGCCCAGATTGATCGAGTCGAGGCCCGAGGCGCAGAACCGCGAGATCTGAATGCCCGGCGCCTTGGTGTCGTAGCCGGCCTCGAAGGCGGACGCGCGCGGGATCACAGCGCCGGCTTCGCCGACCGGATCGACGCAGCCGAAAATGATGTCGTCGACCTTGCCGGTGTCGAGCCCGTTGCGGTCGCGGATCGAACCCAGCACATGCGCGCCCAGACGCACCGCCGGCACCTCGTGCAGCGAGCCGTCCTTCTTGCCGCGTCCGCGCGGCGTGCGCACCGCGTCATAGACAAATACGTCAGCCATTTCGCATCTCCGTTGTCCTGGCCGCCTGTGACGACCCAGTTCAGTTGTCGCGCCGGTTGTCCGGCGTCGGTTCAAGTCGCGCCCTTCGTCACGGGGCCAGTTCTCGTCGCGCGCTCCTCGTGCGCTCCGTTCCTCAAAGGCTGCGGGCGATCAGCAGCTTCATGATCTCGTTGGTGCCGCCATAGATGCGCTGCACCCGGGCGTCGCGGAACATCCGGGCGATCGGATATTCGTTCATGTAGCCATAGCCGCCGAAGAACTGCAGGCACTGGTCCATCACCTTGCCCTGCAGGTCGGACAGCCAGTATTTCGCCATCGACGCCGTCACCGGGTCGAGGCCGCCATCGACGTGGCGGGCGACGCAGTCATTGTAGAAGACGCGGCCGACCGTCGCCTCGGTCTTCAGCTCGGCCAGCTTGAACTGGGTGTTCTGGAACTCGATGATCGACTTGCCGAAGGCGTTGCGTTCCTTGACATAGTCAATGGTAAGCGCCAACGCACGTTCTATGGCGGCGATCGCCGTGGCGCCGATCTGGAGGCGTTCCTGCGGCAATTGCTGCATCAGCTGGATAAAACCCAGACCCTCGTCATGGCCGAGCAGGTTGGACGTCGGCGCCCGCACGTCGTTGAAGAACAGTTCCGACGTATCGTTCGACTTGAGGCCGATCTTGTCGAGGTTGCGGCCGCGCTGGAACCCCTCGACCTCGTCGGTCTCGACCACGATCAGCGAGGTGCCCTTTGCGCCCTTGGACGGATCGGTCTTGGCGACGACGATGATCAGATTGGCCAGCTGGCCATTGGTGATGAAGGTCTTTGAGCCGTTGATGCGATACTGGTTGCCGTCCTTCTCGGCGCGGGTCTTGACGCCCTGCAGGTCGGAGCCCGCGCCAGGTTCGGTCATGGCGATGGCGCCGATCAGCTCGCCGGTCGCCATTCTTGGCAGCCATTTCTTCTTCTGCTCCTCGGAGCCGTAGTGAAGAATGTAAGGCGCGACGATCGAATTGTGCAGCGCGATGCCGAAACCGTCGACGCCGACATGGCTGATCGCCTCGATGATCGCGCTCTCATGGGCGAAGGTGCCGCCCGAGCCGCCATACTCTTCCGGCATCGAGGCGCAGAGCAGGCCCGCCTCGCCGGCCTTTTTCCAGCTCGCCCGGTCGACGATCTCGTTCTTCTCGAACTCGTCATAGCGCGGCGCGATCTCTTCGGAGAGAAAGCGGCTCGCCATGTCGTAGAGCATCGACACTTCGTCGTCGGCCCAGCCTGCCTTCGGAAGACCCAGTACGGTCGCGGGATCGGTCATGATTTGGCTCCTTCGCTCCCCTCCCCCTTGAGGGGAGGGTGGCCGCGCAGCGGCCGGGAGGGGTTGTCGGGGAGAGTTGCGGCCTTGTCGTTTACCAGTTGAGCAACATGCCAGGCATTTGCGATCACGTCCGGTTCGTCGAAGCGCATGATCTGATAGCCAAGCGAGCGCAGATAGGCATCACGGTTGGCGTCATGGCGCTTCGCTGCTTCGGTCTCATGCAGATCGCCATCAACCTCAATGACCAGCCGCTTCGAGTGGCGCACAAAATCTGCGATGTAGGGCCCGATTGCAGATAGACGCCGGAATTTGAGGCCGTCAGCAGCGAAGACGCGCAATTCATACCACAGCAACGACTCGGCCTTCGTCGCATGAAGCCGAAGCGACCGCGCCTTTTGCCTTGTTTCGCTGCTGATGCGCCTACGTGGCATTGTCCCGATTCTTGTTGCTGCAAAGTATCGACGCCGGATCGAAGTTGCGGTCGGCGCACTGCCTTTGCAACCCCTCCCGACCGGGCTCCGCCCGGCCACCCTCCCCTCGAGGGGGAGGGAGTCGGCGAAGCCTGCCCCCACTAGAACGCCTCCTCGGGCAGCTTCATCATGGTTTCGGCGCCGGTCGAGATGCGGGCCAGGTGCGCGCCGGTCTCCGGCATGACCCGTTCCATGAAGTAGCGCGCCGTCACCAGCTTGTTCTCCAGGAACGCGGCGTCGCCGCCAGCGCCGGCGGCGAGCTTGTCCTGCGCCACCTTGACCATCTGCGCCCACATGTAGCCGAGCGCCACCAGGCCGAAGAGATGCATGTAGTCGTTCGACGCGGCGCCGGCATTGTCGGGATTGGCCATGCCGTTCTGCATCAGCCACATCGTCGCCTGCTGCAGATCGTTCAGCCCCTTCTTCAGGCCCTTGGTGTAGGGCGCCATCTTCTCGTCGGCGCGGTTGGCCTCGCAGAAGTCGCCGACTTCCTTGAAGAAGGCCTGCACGGCGCGGCCGCCGTTCTGCGCCAGCTTGCGGCCGACCAGATCGAGCGCCTGGACGCCGTTGGCGCCCTCATAGATCATGGCGATGCGGGCGTCGCGAACGAACTGGCTCATGCCGTGCTCTTCGATATAGCCGTGGCCGCCAAACACCTGCTGCGCCATGACGGCGTGCTCAAAACCCTTGTCGGTCATCACGCCCTTGAGAACCGGCGTCATCAGCGACAGGATGTCGTCGGCGTGCTGGCGCTCCTTCTCGTCGCCCGAGCGATGGGCGATGTCGGAGCGCAGCGCGGTCCACAGCGCAAAGGCGCGGCCGGCTTCGTTGAAGGCCCTGATCGTCATCAGATTGCGGCGCACGTCGGGGTGGACGATAATCGCGTCCGCCTTCTTGTCCTTGGACTTGGGGCCGGTCAGGGCGCGGCCCTGGATGCGCTCGCGGGCGTAGTTGGCGGCGTTCTGGTAGGCGATTTCGGCGATCGACAGCCCCTGCAGGCCAACGCCGAGGCGGGCTTCGTTCATCATCACGAACATGGCCTTGAGGCCACCGTTCTCCTCGCCGATCAGGAACCCCCTGGCGCCGTCATAGTTCATGACGCAGGTCGAGTTGCCGTGGATGCCCATCTTCTCCTCGATCGAGCCGCAGGAGACGCCGTTGCGGTCGCCCGGGTTGCCGTCCTTGTCGAGGTTGAACTTCGGCACGATGAACAGTGAAATGCCCTTCACCCCTTCCGGCGCGCCCTCGATGCGGGCCAGCACCAGGTGGATGATGTTCTCGCTCATGTCGTGTTCACCGGCCGAGATGAAGATCTTCTGGCCGGAGATCGCATAAGAGCCGTCGCCGTTCGGCACGGCCTTGGTGCGCAACAGGCCCAGATCGGTGCCGCAATGCGGCTCGGTCAGGTTCATGGTGCCGGTCCACACGCCTTCCGTCATCTTCGGCACATAGGTCTGCTTCTGCTCGTCGGAGCCGTGTTCGATGATCGCGGCGATGGCGCCCTGGGTCAGGCCCGGATACATCAGCAGCGCCATGTTGGCCGACGACATGTATTCGCCGACCGCGGTGTGGACCGAATAGGGCAGGCCCTGGCCGCCAAACTCCTGGGGAACGGCAAGGCCGAGCCAGCCGCCCTCGCGATAGGCGTCGAACGCCGGCTTGAAGCTCTTGGGCGTGGTCACCGAACCGTCGGCGTGGCGCACGCAGCCTTCCATGTCGCCTGCCCGGTTGGTCGGGTGCATGACGTTTTCCGCCAGCTTCGCGCCTTCCGACAGAATCGCCTCCAGCATATCGCCCGACGCGTCTGAAAATCCCGGAAGGTTGTTGTAGCGCTCAAAGCCGAGCACGTCGTTCAACACAAAGAGCGTGTCCCGAACCGGGGCGCGATAGGTGGGCATCTAGTCCTCCAGAAGCTTGAGTTGCGTTCCCGTCGCGAGCTTGTCCGCGTACGGAACCTGCCGTCCGGATCGTTCATAACAAATTTTGACGTTTGCGTAAACGTCAAAAATAATGCTTCGCACGACGAAAAAAGGGCCGCCGGTCACCCGGCGGCCCTCGATGTATACAACCGTTTTATCGCAAATCAGCCGATTATGGCTTCGGAAGCGTGGCGTCGAGTTGGGAGCGCAACGATTCCATCAGCCTGTTCAGGTCGCCGATCGCCTCGTCGAGATCGGCGCGCTGCTGCTCCAGCCGCTTCATCTGCTTGGTCGACCGCTCCAGCGTCACCTTGAGCTGACGTGTATTGGGGCCGTCAGGATCGTAGAGGTCGATCATATGCTTCACGTCGCGCAAGGTGAAACCGACCTTGCGGCCGAGTAGAATCATGCGCAGCCGCGCCCGGTCCTGGCGCGAATAGAGGCGATTGGCGCCTTCGCGCCTGGGCGACAGCAGGCCCTTGTCCTCATAGAAGCGCAAAGCGCGCAAGGTGACGTCGAAGAGCTTGGCCATCTCGCCGATTCGCAGGAAATCGGCGTCCTCGCCGGACTGGTCCGGTTCCGAATCCAATTGTTTTGCAGCGGCGTTGGCCGCCGGCATAGCATTCATTGCTAACTCCAGAGATGTGTTCGGGGGCCGCGTAGAGCCGACATGCCCGGTGGGCGGGACCTCGCCCGCAACGATTAATTTTGCTTGCCGGCCAGCCAAACGCTGCATCCGGTAACTGTGCGCTATCTAAGCCGACCGGGCTGTTGATTTCCGCGGAGAACTGACCCGGGATTTCCACTGAGAACTGACCCGGGTGGATGATGGTTTTGGGTCAGGCTGTCGTCAAGTTTCGAGCTTTCTCCTTTGTCGGTTTTTGGGACTTTGCCGA
>Ga0209793_1000943_pt1 | contig 22735 bp, 20 predicted proteins | sample EBPBio122009_DNA_FD_185863 | JGI IMG/M metagenome (GOLD analysis project Ga0209793, IMG submission 185863) | Wastewater treatment Type I Accumulibacter community from EBPR Bioreactor in Madison, WI, USA - Reactor 1_2/2/2009_ DNA (SPAdes) (version 2) | ecosystem: Engineered > Bioreactor > EBPR >... | reverse complement strand
AGACTGTCTCCGGCCGCTGCATCTTTGTCCTTCTTCAATGGATCTATCATGAGCCAGCAATCGACTGCGCCCGGCGAACGCCCGGCATCGCACCTCTTCTACCAGTCCCGCATGCGCCGGCCGCTCGCCGATCGGGCCGAGGGCATCTATATCTGGGACGAGCACGGCCGGAAGGTCATCGACGGTTCCAGCGGCGCGATGGTCGTCAATATCGGCCATTCCAACCGCAACGTGCTCGACGCCATGAAGCGGCAGATGGACAAGGCGACTTTCGCCTATCGCCTGCATTTCGAGAACCAGCCGGCGGAAGACCTGGCGCGCCGGCTTGCCGGCCACATGCCGGAGGGGCTGGACCGCGTGTTCTTCGTCTCCGGCGGTTCGGAGGCGGTGGAATCCTGCCTGAAGCTCGCCCGGCAATGGGCGCTCGCCACCGATCAGCCGGAGCGCTGGAAGGTCATTTCGCGCTTCCCCTCCTATCACGGCTCGACCCTCGGGGCACTCGCCGTCACCGGTTACGATGCGCTGAAGAAGCCCTTCCTGCCGATGCTGCGCGACATGCCGCACATCAAGGCCCCGACCGCCTATCTCGACCGTGACAACTTTTCGATGGAGGAGCGTGGCCTTCGCTATGCAGACATGCTGGAGGAGAAGATCCTCGAGGAGGGGGCCGAAAGCGTGCTCGCCTTCATCATGGAGCCGATCGGCGGGGCTTCCACCGGCGCGCTGGTTGCGCCCGACAGCTACTATCCGCGCATCCGTGAGATCTGCGACAAATACGGCATCCTGCTGATCCATGACGAGGTGATGAGCGGGGCGGGCCGCACCGGCCGCTATCTCGGCGGCGACCACTGGAACTGCCGGCCGGACCTCATCGCCCTCTCCAAGGGCCTCGGCGCAGGCTATTGCCCGCTCGGCGCGATGATCGCCCATTCGAGGCTGGTCAAGCCCGTGCTCGACCGCGGCGGCTTCGCGCACGGCTATACCTATGCCGGCAACCCGCTCGCCTGCGCGGCGGGCCTTGCGGTGCTCGACGAGATCGAGCGGCAGGACCTGCTCGGCAACGCCACCCGCATCGGCGGCGTGCTGAAGGCGGAGCTGGAGGGATTGGCCGAGCGCTATCCCTTCATCGGCGACGTGCGCGGCAAGGGCCTGCTGCTCGCCGCCGAATTCGTTTCGGACCGCGAGACCATGGCGCCGCTGCCCAAGGCGCTCGATGCCCACCAGCGCGTCGTCGACATCGCCTATGAACGTGGCCTCATCATCTATTCCCGCCGCACGCGCGGCGGCGTGGAGGGGGATCATTTCCTTGTCTGCCCGCCGATGATCACGACGCAGGAGCAGGTCGGCGAGATCGTCACGATCCTCGATGCGACATTGGCGCAGCTCGCAGGCGAGCTGTCGCTGCCGGTGCGGAAGTAAGGGGCGGGCCATGAAATCCAGGAAAGTCATCATCACCTGCGCCGTCACCGGTTCGGTGCACACGCCGTCCATGTCGCCGCATCTGCCCTACAGGCCGGAAGACATTGCCGTCCAGGCCATCGAGGCGGCGGAGGCTGGGGCCTCGATCCTGCACCTGCATGCCCGCGACCCGGAAAACGGCCGCCCGACGGCCGATCCCAGGGTCTTCATGCGCTTCCTGCCTGTTATCAAGCAGGCAAGCGACGCGGTGATCAACATCACCACCGGCGGCTCCTCGGTCATGACGCTGGAGGACCGGATGGCGGCGGCCGTGGCGGCCGAGCCGGAAATGTGCTCGCTCAACATGGGCTCGATGAATTTCGGCCTCTATCCCATGCTCGATCGGCCACGCGACTGGCAGCACAGCTGGGAGCCGGAGCTTCTCGAGGCGACGCGCGGGACTATCTTCCGCAACACCTTCGCCGATATCGAGACGATCCTGAAGCGCCTCGGTGAAGGCTGCGGCACGCGCTTCGAGTTCGAATGCTACGATGTCGGGCATCTCTACACGCTCGCCCATTTCCGCGACCGCGGCCTGATATCGGGCACGCCCTTCATCCAGTTCGTCCTCGGCATCCTCGGCGGCATCGGCGCGGACCCGGAGAACCTGATGCACATGAAGCGCATTGCCGACAAGCTGTTCGGCGAGGACTATCGCTTCTCGGTGCTCGCCGCCGGACGCAGGCAGACGCCGATGATCACCATGGCCGCGACCATGGGCGGCAGCGTGCGCGTCGGGCTGGAGGACAGCCTGTTCGACGGCCGCGAGCTGGCCGTGTCCAACGCCGCGCAGGTCCGCCGCATCCGTGCGATCCTCGAGGGCCTTTCGCTGGAGGTGGCGTCACCCGACGAGGCGCGCGCCATGCTCGGCCTCAAGGGTGGCGACCGCGTCGCGTTCTGAGGAGGGACCATGCAGGACGATATCCGCATCCGCCTTGCAGCCGTCGAGGACGCCGAGCGCATCCACGCGGCATTGAAGGAGATGGCCGACGGCATGAAGGCGGGGCCGAAGTTCGTCTCGACGGTCGAGGATATCCGGCGTCACGGCTTCGGAGCCGCGCCTGCCTTCGAGGTGCTGATCGCCGAGGTGGGGGGCAGTTTTGCGGGCCTCTGCCTGACCTTCCCGAGTTTTTCGACCTGGATGGGCACGCCGGGCATCTATGTGCAGGATCTTTTCGTCGCCGACGGTTTTCGCGGCCGGCGCATCGGGGAACGTCTCCTGCAGGCGGTTGCCCGTCGCGGCCGGGAAAAGGGCGCGCGCTACATGCGGCTGTCCGTGGATGTGGAAAATGTCCGCGCCCAGGCCTTTTACGACCGGATCGGCATCCGCCATTCGCGCGATGAGCTGATCCACATGATCAAGGGCGCGGCGTTCGACGCCTTCGCCGGTGAGGAAAAACCATGAAGACCTTTTTTGCCGAAGAGCAGAAGCGCCACGACCCGACCTTCTTCCTGTCGAGCGGCGCGCCGCAGCCGAACCCGGAACAGCCGGAGCGCGCCGAGCGCCTGCTTGCCGGTGCGCGGGCGGCGGGCATGGAAATCCTGCGGCCGAAGGATCATGGCCTTGGCCCCGTCGCCGCCGTGCACACCCCGGAATATCTCGACTTCCTGCGCCGTATCTATACGCGCTGGCAGCGCATCGAGGGCGCCTCCGCCGAGGTCATCCCCAACATCCATCCCATCGCCCGTACCGGCAGCTACCCCGCCTCGGCCGTGGGTCAGGCCGGCTATCACATGGCCGACACCTCCTGCCCGATCTCCGAGCACACCTGGGAAAGCGCATGCTGGAGCGCCTGGAGCGCCGTTTCGGCCGCCGAAGCGGTGATGGAGGGCGATGCCTGGTCCTACGCCCTTTGCCGCCCGCCGGGGCACCATGCGTTCCGCGACGTCGCCGGCGGCTTCTGCTTCTTCAACAATTCGGGCATCGCCGCGCAGCACCTCCTGCGGCAGGCGAAGCGTGTCGCGATCCTCGATGTCGACCTGCATCACGGCAACGGCACGCAGGGCATGTTCTACGAGCGCGCCGACGTGTTGACGGTCTCCATCCATGCCGATCCGGTGCGCTTCTATCCGTTCTTCTGGGGTCATGCGGACGAGCGGGGCGAGGGGCCGGGCCTCGGCTACAACCTCAACCTGCCGCTGGCCCGCCATTCCGGCGACGCCGTCTATCTCGAGGCGCTCGCGGCCGCCATCCGCCGTATCGAGGCCTTCGCGCCGGACGCGCTCGTCGTGGCGCTCGGCCTCGATGCTTTCGAGAACGACCCGTTCGGCGGCCTCGCCGTCTCGACGCCCGGTTTTGCCCGGATCGCCGAGGCCATCGCGAAGCTTCGCCTGCCGGCGGTCGTCGTGCAGGAGGGCGGTTATCTCTGCGACGCGCTCGGCGACAACCTGACGGCCTTCCTCACAGGGTTCGGCACGCCGGCCTAGAGCATATCCGGTTCACCGGAGATGCTCTGACGTTTTGTTTTTACCGCATTATCCGACGCCGAAGCGATCTGGAAGTGTTCTAGGGATAGGTCCGTTGCGAAAAGGGGATGGCGGCAATCGTCTGGCGCAGTTCGCTGAGCAGGATCGTTTCCGCGCGGCTGCGGCGCGCCGTGCCGTCATAGACGAGATGGACATCGATGACCGGCGGATTGTCGTAGGGCGGCAGGCGCCAGAGACGCCCGGCGCGCACGTCTTCCTCCACGACATGGATCGGCAGCGGCCCGAAGCCGAAACCGGTGACGATGAGGCGCTTGACCTCCTCCAGATTCGAGGACGTGCCGACCGTCTGGCCTTCGAATTTCTCCTGCTGGCGCAGCAGGGCGACCGGCCAGAGCGCGCCGGACATCTGGTCCGTCTTGAAGGAGACGTAGGGCTCCTGCCGGAGGGCCGAGATCGGCAGGTTCTTCACGCCGAACAGCGGGTGGCGCGCGCCGCAGAAATAGCCGAAGCTTTCCCGGTACAGCAGGTCGTATTCGAGCTTGGGGTGACGCTCCTGGATCAGGCAGATGCCGAAGCCGGCATCCCGGTTGAGCACGGCCGTCATCACGTCCTGGCTGGAGGCGACGGAAAGCGAGAGCGTGACCTGCGGAAAGGTCTTGTGGAAGCGGGCCAGCGCCTCGTCGAGGAACGGGCAGACGACATGGCTGGCGAGCGCGATCTCGATATGGCCGGTAAGGTCGCCGGGCTGCTCCTCCATGTGCTGCGGCAGGCCGGAGACGATCTCGAACAGCGCGACGCACTCGCTATGGAGGCGCTGGCCGGCGGGCGTCACCGCAAAATGCGAGGCGTTCCGTTCGATCAGCCGGCAGCCCATATGGGTTTCGAGCCGCTTCAGCGCATTGCTGACGGTCGGCTGCTTGAGCGAAAGCTTTTCGCCCGCGGCGGTCAGCCCGCGCTCCTGCACGATGACCATGAAGGTTCTCAGCAGGTTCCAGTCGATTTCCCAGACGAAACGTCGTCTCTGGCGTGCCATTTAGTATCATTCCCCAAAATCATGCTTCGGGTCGCGACTATTGCATAGGGCATCCGGCCCTTGAAGCTTTCAACCGAGCAATGGAGGTTTTCCGTGGCACTTCTTACCTATCAGGGTGTGGTCTATCCGGCGCAGTGCGATGCGATGGGGCACATGAACGTGCAATACTACATCGCGGCGTTCGATCAGTCGTTCTGGCATCTCGTGGCTGCGGCGGGATACTCCGCGGCCTGGATCGAGGAACGCCGCGAAGGCTGGGCGGATCGCCGCTACGAGATCGATTTTCGCAAGGAGCTGCCGGTCGGGAGCCTGTTCGAAATCCACAGCGGTGTCGTCAAGGTCGGGCGGACGTCCCTTACGACCTGTCACCGTCTCACGAACAAGGCCGACGGTGCGCTATGCGCCGAGCTTATTGCCGTTTCCGTCTATTTCGATCTCGCGCAACGCCAGTCCCGCGCCTTGCCGGAAGCAATCGTGCGCGGCGCCGGCGATTGCATGCTCTGATCGAGGAGGGCGGGGTCGCGCCCGCTCTCCGCTGCGTCTAGAGGGTGTTCCGGCGGGGCCGCGGCTCTATCTCGAACCGATCGCCGAGAATGTCGGCATTGCCATTGCGAACCTGCAACTGCGCGAGAGCGGCCAAGGCGGAAGATCGTAACAGGACGGTCGCCGCAAGCCGGATCGAGAGACCGGCGCGGTAGCGCCCCGCGACACGCGGCGCTGAGGTTCATCGCAACGATGGCGAGCGCCGGCGGACTGTTCGGACTCGCTCGGCCCGGATATTCTCATCGCGTTTCCAAATCGGTCGGGTGTGTCGGATAAAGTTTGTTCGTGAGGGGGATTTTATACTGGTATTTCAAATGATAATGCCGCTATAAAGATAACAACAAATTCGAGGTGGCGGCATGCTGGTGCTCATGGCGGACGATCTGACGGGAACGCTCGACGCTGCCGCCCCCTTCGCGAGCCGCGGCTTCCATGTCGAAGTGGCGCTGTCGATCGAAGCCGTCGGTCCCGCGGCCTCCGAGAAGCCGCATGTCCTGGCGTTGAACCTTGCTTCCCGCGAAATCGGCGCGGATGCGGCGCGTGAAAGGACTGCCGCCGCGCTTGCAGCCCTGCCGCCAGCATCCAGCCTGTTCAAAAAGGTCGATTCCCGGCTGAAGGGCAACATTGCCGCCGAGCTCGATGCGATGCGCTATCGTTGCGCTCTGGTCGCGCCGGCCATTCCCGATTTCGGCCGGGTCGTTCTCGACGGCCATGTTCAGGGCCTCGGGGTAGATGTGCCGATCTCCGTCGCCGGCCGGCTGGGTGCGCACGCCGCGCGCGCCGTGGTGCCGGATACGCCGACCCGGGGCGCTATGGAAGAGGTCCTCGATATCCCCGGTGTCGACCTTCTCATTGGCGCGCGGGGGCTTGCCGACGCGCTTGCCGCACGCATGAGCGGTGGAAGGACGCCCGGCCTTGCCGCGATCCCGCAGGGGCGGGGCCTGTTCGTGATCGGCTCGCGCGATCCGATCACGCTCGCCCAGATCGACGCGCTGCGTGCGGCCGGCGATGTGCGCTATCTTCCGGCGCCGAACGGCGTGCTTGGCGATGCCCAGCCCGACGAAAGCCCGCTCACGCTGGTCCAGGCCGTGCCGGGCGCGGTGGAGGCGAGCGGATACATGGTTTCGCAGGCCCTTTCCGAAAGCGTCTGCCCGGCCCTGACCGAGGGCGCATCGACCCTGCTTCTTTCCGGCGGAGCGACGGCCGAGGCGGTTCTGGCGAAGATGGGGATCACGCGTTTCCGCCTTGTCGGCGAGTGCCTGCCGGGACTGGGCTTGGCGCATGTGCAAGGACATTGCATCATCGCGAAATCGGGCGGATTCGGTGGACCGGAGACGCTGAGGCAGATCGCGGACACGATCCTCCGCAAGACGGGATGACAGATGGGACTGGAGAACGGAACAGCACGCAAGAGCCTCGGCGATCTCGTCTTCGAGCGCATGCATCGGGCCATCAAGTCCGGCGCGTACCAGCCGGATGAGCGCCTGCCGACGGAACATGACCTGGCGATCGAGTTCGAGGTGTCCCGGCCCATCGTGCGCGAGGCGCTGCGGCGGCTGCGCGAGCAGGGCTTCATCTATTCGCGCCGGGGCGCCGGTAGTTTCGTGCGCGCCGTCGGCATGCGCGAGCCGCTCGGCTTCGGCCAGCTCGAAAACGTCGCCGATCTGCTCAACTGCTACGAGTTCCGCCTGACCGTCGAACCGGCGGCGGCGGCGGCGGCGGCCGAGCGGCATGATGCGGCGACGCTTGCCGCCATCCGCCAGGCGCTGGAACTGATGCGCGATGCCACCAACCGCCAGTCCCACCGCGAGGACGCGGACTTCCAGTTCCATCTCGCCATCGCCCGCGCCGCGCAGAACAGCTACTTCTTCACGGCCATGGAGGCATTGAAAGACCACATCGCCGTCGGCATGAAGTTCCACGGCGCCTCGGTCAAGCGCGAGACCGCCGGTTTGACGCGCGTTTTCGCCGAGCATGAAGCGATTGCCGATGCCATCATCGCCCGCGACGGGGCGAAGGCGCGGCAACTGATGCTCGATCATCTCACCGGTTCGCGCGATCGCCTGTTCCAGGCGACCAGGTAGTCCGGGCAGGAAACCCGGCGCTGCCGGGGTTCCTGTGTGTTCCAGGTTTTTGTTTTTATCGCATTATCCGACGCCGAAGCGGTCCCGCTTCGGCTGGAGATGCTCTAGAAAGCCGCCTTGTAGATGCCGAGCACGTCTTCCACGCTCATGTCGATGGGATTGTTGTCCATCAGCCGCCGGTTGGCGTGGGCTTCGCCGGCATAGAGCGGCAAGTCGTCCGCTTTCGCGCCATGGGCGGCCAGCGACATTTCAATGCCGAGGTCCCGGCAGAAGCCGCAGGCGGTGTCCAGCAGCGCGTCGGCGGAGAGGTTCTCGCCGAGGCCCAATGCGGCGGCCACTTCCGCGGTCTTGCTGGCCGCCACCTTCTGGTTGAAGGCAAGGACATGCGGGAAGATGACGGCGTTCGCCAGCCCGTGCGGCAGGCGAAGCCGGGTGCCGAGCGGATAGGCGATGGCATGTCCCGCCGCGGTGTTCACCGGGCCGAGGCAGATGCCGCCATAGTAGGAGGCGAGCATCAGTCCCTCGCGCGCCTCGGTGTCGGCGCCGTCCCTGACGGCGCGGGCGAGATATTTGCCCACAAGCCGGAACCCCATGCGGGCGAAACCGTCGATCATCGGATGGGCACGGCGGTTGGTGAAGGCTTCCACGCAATGCGCCATGGCATCGACGCCCGTCGCGGCGGTTACGGCCGGCGGCACGGAATAGGTGAGTTCCGGATCGAGCACCGCGAAATCGGCGATCATGTGCGGGCTTTCGACCGCGATCTTGCTGCCTTTCTCCGGGTCGGTGATCAGCGAGCGGATGCCCGCCTCCGAGCCTGTGCCGGCCGTGGTCGCCACCTGGACAAGCCGCGTGCGCCGTCCGGCGACGCGGTTGGGCCCGGCGACATCGAAGAGCGTCTGCTCGCTGTCCCACAGCACGGCGACGAGCTTGGCGACATCGAGCACCGAACCGCCGCCAAGGCCGACGATGAGGTCCGGCCGGTTCTGTCGCGCGGCGTCGAGGGCCGCCTCGAGCGTCGCGGTGTCGGGTTCGCCGGGGATGGCGTCGAAGGTGGCGACGCGGCCGGACAGCTTCATCCGGTCGGCAAAGCCGGCGGTGATCGGCGTTGCGATGACGAGGATGGAGCTGGCGTCGGCCGCCCAGGCGCCGACCTCCGCGATCGTGCCCGCGCCGACGGCAAGGCGGCGCGGCTGGTGAAGGGTGATGGGAGCGATGGTCATGGCGTCATCCTCGCTTTGCGCTGCCGGCCACCAGCTTGCGGGCATAGGCGATGGCGGAGTTCATGTTACCGTGATCGGCGATGCCCTTGCCGGCAATGTCGAAGGCCGTGCCGTGATCGACGGAGGTGCGGTCGATCGGAAGGTCCACCGAGACGTTCACGGCGGTATCGAAGGCGACGAGCTTGATCGGGATATGACCCTGGTCGTGGTACTGCGCCACGACGAGATCGAATGCGCCGGAATAGGCGCGATAGAACACGGTGTCGGCCGAGATCGGGCCGTGCGCGTCGATACCCTCGGCGCGCGCGGCGGCGACGGCCGGCGCGATCTGATCGTCGTCCTCGGTGCCGAACAGGCCGTTCTCGCCGCAATGCGGATTGACGCCGGCGATCGCGATCCTCGGGGCCGCGTAGCCGACGCGCTTGAGATGGGCGTTGCCCGCGCGGATCGTTGCCAGCACCCGCTCGGTCGTCGCGCGGCGGATCGCCTCCTGCAGGGAGACGTGGGTGGAGACGTGGATGACCTTCAGCCGCTCCGAGGCGAGCAGCATATAGGCCGCCCTGGCGCCTGTGAGGCTGCGCAGCATCCCGGTATGGCCGTCATAGTGGTGGCCGGCGAGGTTCAGCGCTTCCTTGTTGATCGGCGCGGTGACGATGCAGCCGATCGCGCCGGCCTGCGCATCGCGCACCGCCTTCTCGATGAAGCGGAAGGCCGCGTCGCCGGCGACGGGGCTGAGCTGGCCCCAGGGCAGGGGCGCGCCCTCGATGGGCAGATCCACGACATGGGGCGCAAGGTCGATCTCGATGCCAAGGGCGGCGCGCGCGGCATCGAGCGTCGCCAGATTGCCGTAGATGCGGGTCGCGGCGCGTTCCTCCGGCGTCATGCCCGCGAGCGCGCGCACCGAAATCTCGGGGCCGACGCCGCACGGGTCGCCCATGGTTATGCCGATGATGTTGCTCATGCAGTTCTCCCTGCGTCGGCGCTGTCCCAGCCGGGGGAGAGGCGGACATATTTGATGGCGCGGCGGTGATAGGTGTAGGCGAGGTGCAGGGTGCCGTCCGGACCCTCCAGCAGCCAGGGATAGGACATTTCCCTGTTGCGGCCGTCGGTCGAGTCGTTGGAAAGGCAGGTGCCCGGCCCGTCCTCGACCACCAGGCGGGTTGGAAAGGTCCGGCCGCCGTCCTGCGAAAGGCAGAGCGCGACCGGGGCGCGCGGAACGCCCCAGACGGGCACGCAGCCGCCGGCCGGGTCGGCGTCGGGCCGGCCGTCGTCCTCGCCGAGTTCGTCGTAGAGCGAGGCGCGCCGCTCGGCCGACTGGGCGGCGTTGACGGGATTGCAGATCATCGCGACGCGTCCGTCCCGCAGCCGGATGGCGGCGATGGAGGAATTATTGTTCGGCACGTCGCTGGCCGCGGGCGTCGACCAGGTCCGGCCGCCGTCGAGGCTTTCCGTGCGGTAGACCCAGTCGGCCTGACGCCGGCGGAAGAAGGCGGCGAGATGACCCCCGCCAAGCGGGACGGGCGACATGTGCACACAGCCGATCGACTGGTCGAGATCCTCCAGCCGCCATGTCGCGCCCTGGTCGAGCGAGACACCGACGGCGGCCGTGTCGTGGCTGCCGTTCCACTTCTGGCCGGGACGCTGGACGCAGCGGAAGATCGGCAGCAGCCAGGCCCCGTCGTCGCGCAGCGTCACCGGCGCGCGGACGAAGCAGCCGCGCGGCAGGTCGAGATAGCGGCCCTCGACAGCGGTCAGCACGAGGGGATCGGCATCGCGCCGGATTTCAGCCATGCGGATGCGGCATTCGTCCTGGTTGCCGGAAGGCTGCGAGGTATGGAAGAGCCAGAGGCGGCCGTCGGGCGCGGTGAAGAGCACCGGGTTCTGCTCGGAATGGGCGTCGTCGAGGCTGAGGCGCTGCGGCGGCCCCCATTGCGCGGCCCCCTTCGCCAGGACGGATGCGAAGATCGAGATGTCCGACTTGCCCTCCAGCGTGCCGCCGAACCAGGTGCAGACGAGCGCGCCATCGGGCAGCAGATGCAGGAACGCCGCGTGGTTCTGGATCATCGGCGAGGGCAGCAGGGCTTCCACGCGGCCGGGCGAGGTGGCCGTGAGCAGGCCATTCATGCTGTGGGCTATTTCTTCCGGATTCATCGGCTCCTCCTGCGGGCTTTTGAGGATCGCCAATTTTCCTAAGTTGTCAAGTTTAAGAATGTTATCGGATCAGGAGTTTTCTATAATTTTCATTATTAAATATATGATTTAGAACGAATTATTTTTATGTGATCGAAATGTATGATTTTACATTGCGAAATAATTTGACAAACTAGGTCGAAAGGGGGATTGTCTGGTCGAGCTGGCGGGAGGACGCCGGGAGGAGGGTTTCATGCCGGCATCCGGCAATCACCAGAAGGCCGCGACGGCCGTCATCTTTGCGGTGGGCGCTGCGATCCTTGCGGCGGTCGATGCGGTGATTGTCCGCGCCCTCAATGGCGCTGTGCACCCCTTTGTCATCGGTTTCTTCCGCGCCTTCTTCGGCGCCCTCGTTCTTCTGCCCTGGATCGTGCTGCGCCCCGGCGTGTTGCGCTCGACGCATCCGCTGCGCCAGCATGCGGTGCGCGCCGGCTTCAAGCTGCTGGCCATGGTCGCCTTCTTCGCCGCCTTCAGTTGGGGCCCGCTTGCCGACGTGACGGCCATCGCCTTCACCTCGCCGATCTTCCTGGTGCTGGGCGCGGCGCTGGCGCTCGGCGAGCGGCCGGCGCCGGCCATGATCGTCGCGGTCGCGGTCGGTTTTTCCGGCGCGCTGCTCGTCATCGGGCCGTCCGGCGCCGGCTTCAGCTATGCTATCCTTCTCGCGCTTGCCGGCGCGATGCTTCAGTCGATCATCCAGTTGATCCTGAAATCCATGTCGAAGGGCGACAGGACCGCGACGCTTGTCGTGTGGAACCTGCTGCTGACCGTGCCGATCGCGCTCCTCTTCGCCATTCCGTTCTGGGCGATGCCCGGCTCGAAGGAGATGGGTCTGCTGGCGCTCCAGGGCGTCGTCGGCGCCGCCTGCATGGGCCTGATGACCCATGCCTTCTCACTCGCTCCCGCCACCATCGTCGCCCCGGTGGATTTCCTGCGCCTGCCGCTGGTGGCCCTGGGAGGCTTTGCGCTGTTCGGCGAGCATATCGCCCTGACCACGCTCCTGGGGGGCGGACTCATCTGTTGCGCGGCGCTGATCGCCGCGCGATCCGGAAAACCAACATCAGCCTGAACGAAATTCACTAGGGAGGAAATACCGTGAAGAGAATGCTTGTCCTGGGTGCCCTCATGCTGGGTACCGCCCTGTCGCCCGCCTTCGCCGGGTCCGGCCCGATCAAGATCGTGCTGCCCGAAGAGGCGGACCTTCTGGAGCCCTGCATGGCGACGCGCTCCAATATCGGCCGCGTCATCATGCAGAATATCAGCGAGACGCTGACGGAACTCGACGTGCGCGGCGACAAGGGCGTGATGCCGCGCCTTGCCGAAAAGTGGGAGCAGAACGCCGACGGCAGCTGGCGTTTCCATCTGCGCCAGGGTGTGAAGTTCTCCGACGGCACGACCTTCGACGCCAAGGACGTCAAGCACAGCTTCGACCGCATCATGAGCGACAAGAACGCTTGCGAATCCCGCCGCTATTTCGGCGGCATGACCGTCACGCCCGCCGTCGTGGATGACTATACCATCGACTTCAAGGCCGATCCGGTCCAGCCGATCCTGCCGCTGCTGCTCTCGCTCGTCACCATCGTGCCGGAGGAAACGCCGCTCGAATTCGTGCGCGAACCCATCGGCACCGGCCCCTACAAGCTGACCGACTGGACGCCGGGCCAGCAGATCGTGCTCACGGGCCGCGACGACTACTGGGGCGCAAAGCCCGAGGTGACGGAAGCGACCTATCTCTTCCGCGCCGATCCGTCCGTGCGCGCCGCCATGGTGCAGGCCGGTGAAGCGGACCTGTCGCCGTCCATCTCGCAGCTCGACGCCACCAATCCGGCGACGGACTTCTCCTATCTCGACAGCGAGACCGTTTATCTGCGCATCGACCACAATATCGAGCCGCTCAACGACGTGCGCGTGCGCCGCGCGCTCAACATCGCCATCGACCGGCAGGCCTTCCTCGGCACGCTCGTGCCGGATAGCGCGCTGCTCGCCACGGCCATCGTGCCGCCGCCGACGCTCGGCTGGAACCCCGACGTCAAGGTCTTCCCCTATGACCCCGATGGCGCCAGGAAGCTGCTGGAAGAGGCCAAGGCCGATGGCGTGAAGGTCGATACGCCGATCACCATCATCGCCCGCTCGGCCAACTTCCCGAATGTCACCGAGATCATGGAGGCCATCCAGGCGCAGCTTCAGGAAGTCGGCTTCCAGGTCGAGCTGAAATTCGTCGAGGTCGCCGAGCACGAGCAGTACTATTCCAAGCCCTTCAAGGAAGGCCGCGGCCCGCAGATCGTCGCCGCCATGCATGACAACTCGAAGGGCGACCCGTCGTTCTCGATGTTCTTCAAATATGCGACCGAGGGCACGCAGTCCGGCTTCTCCGATCCGAAGGTCGACGACCTGATCAAGCGCGCCTCGGCCGCTGTCGGCGAGGAACGCGCCAAGCTCTGGTCGGAGCTGATCGCCTATGTGCATGACGAAGTCGTCGCCGACGTGCTTCTCTTCCACATGGTTGGCTTCTCAAGGGTTGCCGAACGCCTCGATTTCAAGCCGAGCATGGCGACGAACGGGACGCTGCAGCTCTCGGAAATCAAGATCAAGTAAGCATCTGCCGGCGAGCGCGGCGCTTGCCGGCCACAACAGCAGTCAAGGCGGCGGGATGATCCCGCCGCCCGATTCCCCCGAGGGCGCCATGCTGAGATTCATTCGAAAACGCGCCGTGGCCAGTCTGATCTCTCTCGTCGGACTGATCGTCATGGTCTTCTTTCTCTCGCGGTTGACCGGCGATCCGGCCGCCCTGTTCCTGCCCGTCGAGGCTTCCGCCGAGATGAAGCAGCAGTTTCGCGAGCTGCATGGTCTCAACGATCCCCTCCTGGTGCAGTTCGGCCGCTATGTCGGCAACGTCGTCACCGGCGATTTCGGCGAATCCCTGCGCAAGGCGCGCCCGGCGCTCGATGTCGTCCTCGAAGCGTTCACCTGGACGCTGTGGCTGGCGATCGTCACCATGACGCTCGTCACGGGGGCGGCCATTGTCGTCGGCTCGCTGGCCGCCTTCCGCGCCGGCGGTTTCTTCGACCGCCTGTCCTCCGTCATCTCGCTCGTCGGCGCCTCCGTGCCGGATTTCTGGATCGCCATCGTCGCGATCGTCGTCTTCTCGGTGAACCTCGCCTGGCTGCCGACCTCGGGCACCGGCTCGCTGCTTCACTGGATCCTGCCCATCGCCGTTCTGTTCATCCGCCCCTTCGGCATCATCGTGCAGGTCGTGCGTGGCTCGATGATCGGCGCGCTCTCCTCCGCCTATGTGAAGACTGCGCGCGCCAAGGGCGTCAAGTCCGGCCCGATCATCTTCGTGCATGCGCTGCGCAACGCCATGCTGCCCGTCATCACCGTGATCGGCGACCAGGCGGCGAGCTTGCTCAATGGCGCCGTCATCGTCGAGACGATCTTCGGCTTTCCCGGCGTCGGCAAGCTGATGATCGATTCCATCCTGCAGCGTGACTTCAACGTGGTGTTGGCCGCGATCCTCGTCACGGCGCTCGCCATCTTCCTCATGAACCTCGCGATCGACCTCGCCTATGCGCTGCTCGATCCGCGGATCCGCCACTGAGGAGCCGGCCATGACCCTTCAGACGACCGAAACCGTCCTTGCCGAAGAGCCGTCCTTCGCAAAGCGCATGTTCCGCATGCTGCTCGCCGACAAGTTCGCGCTGTGCGCCGCGATCTTCCTTCTCGTCATCCTCGTCCTTGCCGTCATCGGCCCGAGCTGGCTCGGGGATCTCGCGACCAAGCAGAATCTGCGGGGCCGCAACGCCGCGCCGTTCGACTGGGGCCGCGGCTGGGTATGGTGGATGGGCGCCGACGCGCTCGGCCGGCCGCTGCTTGCCCGCATCGTCGTCGCCACGCAGAATACGCTGATGGTCGCGGCCGGCGCGGTGGCGCTTTCGGCGGTCATCGGCACCCTGCTCGGGCTCGTCGCCGGCTTTTCCTCGCCGCGCGTCAATCAGGTCATTATGCGCCTTGCCGACGTCATCATGTCCTTCCCGTCGCTGCTGATCGCGGTCATCGTGCTCTACATCCTCGGCTCGTCGATCCTCAACCTCATGCTGGTGCTCGCCATCACCCGCATCCCGGTCTACCTGCGCACCACGCGGGCCGAGGTGCTGGAAATCCGCGAGCGCATGTTCGTGCAGGCCGCGCGCGTCATGGGGGCGTCGTCCAGGCGCATCCTGTTCCGCCATATCCTTCCCGTCGTCGTGCCGACGCTGACGACGCTGGCGACGCTCGATTTCGCCTATGTGATGCTTGCCGAAAGCGCGCTCTCCTTCCTCGGCATCGGCATCCAGCCGCCAGAGATCACCTGGGGCCTGATGATCTCGCAGGGCCGGCAATATCTGACCAATGCCTGGTGGCTGTCGCTCTGGCCGGGCCTTGCCATCATCCTCACCACCATGTCGCTGAACCTCCTGTCGAACTGGCTGCGCATCGCGCTCGATCCGGTGCAGCGCTGGCGCCTTGAAATGAAGGGCAGCAAGAATGGCTGAGCATCTTCTGGAAGTCCGCAATCTCTCGGTCGAGTTCCACACGGCCGTCGGCGTGGTCAAGGCGGTGCGCGGCATCTCCTATCATCTCGACCGTGGCGAGACGCTGGCGATCCTCGGCGAGAGCGGCTCGGGCAAGTCCGTCTCGTCCTCGGCGATCATGAACCTCATCGACATGCCGCCCGGCCGCATCAGCGCCGGCGAAATCCTGCTCGACGGCGTGGACCTGCTCAAGATGCCCGCGCATGAGCGGCGCGAGGTGAACGGCCGCCGCATCGCCATGATCTTCCAGGACCCGCTGAGCCATCTCAACCCGGTCTATACCGTCGGCTGGCAGGTGCGCGAGGCGCTGACGACGCACGGCACGGCCGCCGCCGCGGCGAAAGCCGAGGCCCTGCGGCTCCTGACGCGCGTCGGCATTCCCGACCCCGAACGCTCGCTCGACAAATATCCGCACGAATTCTCCGGCGGCCAGCGCCAGCGCATCATGATCGCCATGGCGCTGGCGCTGCGGCCGGACCTGCTCATCGCCGACGAGCCGACGACGGCGCTCGATGTGACCGTGCAGGCCGAGGTGCTGGCGCTGCTGGAGGAGCTGCAGCGGGAGACCGGCATGGCCGTTCTCATCATCACGCACGATCTCGGCGTGGTGGCGGAGATCGCCGACCGCGTGGTGGTGATGGAAAAGGGCGTGCTGGTGGAAGCCGGCACGGTGCGCGAGGTCTACAAGAACCCGCAGCATCCCTATACGAAGAAGCTGATCGCCGCCGCGCCCGGCAAGGGCGAGATGCATGCGCCCGCCGACCGCGCCGAGCCGGTGCTCGCCGTGCGCGACGTGCGCAAGCGTTACGGCTCGTTCGATGCGCTGAAGGGCGTCTCCTTCGACCTGATGGCCGGCGAGACGATGGCGGTCGTCGGGGAGAGCGGTTCGGGCAAGTCGACGCTCGCGCGTATCCTCCTGCGCCTCGACGAGCCGGATAGCGGCAGCGCGCACTGGAAGGGCCGCGACCTCTTCACCCTATCGCCCGCCGAACTCTACAAGCTGCGCCGCGATCTGCAGATGGTGTTCCAGGACCCCACCCAATCGCTCAACCCGCGCATGACCGTCTATCAGCTCATCTCGGAAGCCTGGGTCATCCATCCTGATATCCTGCCCAGGGCGAAATGGCGCGGGCGCGTCGCCGAGCTTCTCGTCCAGGTCGGCCTCGGGCCGGAGCATATGGGACGTTACCCGCACCAGTTCTCGGGCGGCCAGCGGCAGCGCATCGCCATCGCCCGGGCGCTGGCGCTGGAGCCGCAGCTCATCATCTGCGACGAGGCGGTGTCGGCGCTCGACGTGTCGGTGCAGGCGCAGGTCATCGCGCTTCTCGACAAGCTGCGCCGCGAGATGGGTATCGCCTTCATCTTCATCGCCCATGACCTGCCGGTGGTGCGCGACTTCGCCGATCACGTCATGGTCATGCAGAAAGGCAACATCGTCGAACTGGGCACCGTGCGCGAGGTCTTCGAGACACCGCGCGAGGACTATACGCGCGCGCTGCTCGCCGCCGGCCTCGATCCCGATCCCGACGTGCAGGCCGCCCACCGCGCCGCCCGTCTCCAGCACGCCTCGTAGGGCGTCGTTCCCAAAGGAAGTCCCATGTCGAAACAAGCCTTCGTCGCCCTCGTGACCTGCTTCAACGAAGACGAGACCATCAACTACGCCGCGACCCGCGCGCAGGTGCGCCGCCAGGTCGAGGCCGGCAACAACATCATGTGCGCGGGCACGAACGGCGACTTCTCCGCGCTCACCTTCGAGGAGAAGGTGCGGCTGACGGCGGAGGTGGTCGATGAGGTGAGCGGGCGCGTACGCGTGATCGTCAATGCCGGCATGCCGGCGACCTTCGAGACGGTGAAGCTGGCGCGCGAGTTCGACCGCCTCGGCGTCGACGGCATCGCCGTCATCACGCCCTTCTTCATCGCCTGCACGCAGGACGGCCTCGTGCGGCACTTCTCGACCGTCGCCGATGCGGTCGAGACGCCGGTCTATCTCTACGACATTCCCGCCCGCACGCAGAACCATATCGAACCGGAGACCGCGCGCCTGCTCTCGGGCCACGGCAACATCGCCGGCATCAAGGATTCCGGCGGGGCGAAGGAGACGCTGGAGGCCTATCTTGCCGTCGCGAAGGAGGTCGAGGGCTTCGAGGTCTATTCCGGCCCCGACCATCTGGTGCTCTGGTCGTTGCAGAATGGCGCCGCCGGCTGCATTTCCGGCCTCGGAAACGCCATGCCGAAAGTCCTCTCCGGCATCCTGAAAGCGTATAATGCCGGCGATATCGCCGAGGCCGAACGCCAGCAGGCAACCTTCGCCGCCTTCCGTACGGACCTTTACGCCCTCGGCTTTGCCCCCGCCATGGTCAAGCGCGCCCTCTTCCTGCAGGATTCGTCCGTCGGTGCGAGCCGCCAGCCGGCGCTGTTGCCGAACGATGAGCAGGACGCCCGTGTCGCGGAAATCCTGCGTCGCTACGGCCTCTAGGGGCCGCGCGGGCCGATCGGCTGCCCGTATCGCGGGTGGGTGCGGTCTATTCAGTGAGGCCGGCTCCGGCGGATGAAGCGGTCGCGGGCTGCGAAAATCCTTGCAGAAGTTTGCAAGGTTTCTTGCGGCCGCTGTATTGACTGCAAGGAGATGTGCAGAAACAATTGCGCTTGCAAGGAAACCTGTGAGCGCCATGACCATTCTCGACCGTATCAAGGCCAAGTCCAGGAAGCTGACGGAGGCCGACCAGAAGCTAATCGCCGCGATGCTGGAAAACCGTGCGGAAGCGGCGTTCCTTTCCGGGCCGCAGCTTTCCCAGCGCGCCAGCGTGCATGAGGCGACGGCCACGCGGCTGGCGCAGAAGCTCGGCTACAAGGGCTTCCCGGACCTGCGCGCCGACCTGCAGCGCGAGGTGCTGCTGGACCAGGACGCGGCAAACCGCATGCGGCGCTCCGTCGCCAAGGTCGAGCATGGCGACTACCTGACGGACCTCATCGCCGCCGAGATTGCGGCACTCGAAACGCTCGCCCGTTCCGTGCCGCAGGCCGATATCGACCTTGCCGCCGACATGATCTTCGAGGCGCGCCGCCTTTTCGTCTTCGGCCAGGGCCATGCCCAGTCCGTCGCCGGCTTCCTGCAGCGCCGGCTCGACCGCTTCGGCATGACGACCATCGCGCTCACCGGCCGCGGCCGCGACATTGCCGAGCGCATGGTGGGAATGGACGGCAACGATGTCGTCATCGCGCTCGCCTTCCGCAAGCAGCCGCAGAGCTATGCGCCGCTGGTGCGCCACGCCATCCGCACCGGCGCCCGCGTCATCCTGATTTCGGACCTCGCCGGCCCGTTGATGGAGCCGGCCGCGGACCTGATGCTTGCCGCCCCGCGCGGCCGCTCGGGAAGTGAATTCCAGACGCCGACCATCCCCTTCGCCATCGTCAACGGCATCGTGCTGACCATCGCCGGGCGGCACGAGCGGGAGATCATCGGCCGGCTGGAGAAGCTATCGGAGCTGTTCAACGACTTCGACTGAACGAAAACATGGAGGAGGAAACCATGCTGAAACGACTGTATTCGACCGCTCTTGCCGCCTGTTTCATTCTGCCGGTCGCCGCCATGGCCGACGATCTCGACGGCCTGACACCCGAACAACTGCTGCCGCTCGCCCAGAAGGAGGGCAGCGTCACCGTGTTCTCGCTGTCGAGCCGCATCGCCAAGATCGAGAAGGCCTTCGAGGAAGCCTATCCCGGTATCGACCTGATCGGCCTCGACATGAGCTCGACCAAGCAGATCGCCCGCGTGGAGGCCGAGCAGCAGGCCGGCGTCAACGCCGTCGACGTGCTCTACATCGCCGATACGCCCGTCGTCTTCGACAAGCTTCTGGAGGAGAAGCGCGTCGTGAACTACGTGCCGCCGCGCATCGCCGGCGAGCTGGAGGACCGCTACAAGGCGCCGCTGCTGACCCAGCGTCTCTCCACCAAGGTGCTGATGTATAACGAAAAGGCCTTCCCGGACGGCTCGCCGGTCACCAATCTGTGGCAACTCACCACGCCGGAATGGCGCGGCCGCGTGCTGATGGTCGATCCGAGCCAGCGCGGCGAGCTGCTCGATCTCCTGACCGAGATCTCGCTGCACCCGGACGAGATGGCCGCCGCCTACAAGGCCGAGTTCGGCAAGGACATCGAGGTGGAGGAGGGCCTTCAGGGCGCGGGCGAGCAGTTCGTCAAGGCGCTGATCGAGAACGACCTGATCATGCTGCCCAACAGCGATGTGCTCAACAAGTCGATCGGCGACGTCAATGCCAAGAACCCGCCCGTCGGCTTCGGCACCTATTCGGATCGCCGCGACAATGAGAAGGAAGGCTGGGCGCTGCAGGTCGCCAACAATGTCGAGCCGGCCAACGGCATCCTCTTCCCCGCCGTGCTGACCATCGCCGACAAGGCCCCGCATCCGGCCGCCGCGCGCCTGCTCATCGACTTCATGTTCGGCGACGACACGCCGACCGGCGGCCCGGGCTTCGAGCCTTTCAACGTGCCGGGCGACTATGCCGTGCGCAAGTCCATCGCCGACCACCCCGATTCCGTGAAGCTGGGCGAATTGAAGGCCTGGACGATCGACCCGGCGAAGACGGCGGCCGCGCGCGGGCGCATCGCCGACCTCATCATCACGCTTCAGTAACGGACCCGCTGACCGACGTGCCCTTCACGTCGGTCAGCGCGGAGGTTTGCCATGATATCGACTTCGCTTTCCGCTCCATCGGGCAGCCGGCTGCTCCGATCGGGCTTCCTCATGCCGGCGGCGCTCGTTCTCATCGTGGCCGTTCTGGTGGTCGCGCCGCTGGTGCGCATCCTGCTCTCCACGCTGACGCCCGAGGGACTGGACGCCTGGGTCGCGGTGCTCGCCAGCCCCCTTTCGGCCAATCTGTGGTGGCGGCCGCTTCTCAACACCATGGTGCTCGGCTTTTCCGTCGCCGGTGGCTGCCTGCTGATCGGCGGCTTCCTCGCCTGGCTCGTCGTCCTGACCGACGTGCCCGGCCGGCGTTTCCTCGGCATGATGGCCTCGCTCCCCTATATGATCCCGAGCTTCGCCGCGGCGCTCGCCTGGGGCACGCTGTTCCGCAATTCCCGCCTCGGCGGCTCGGCGGGCTTCTTCGAGACGAACGGCCTTGTCATTCCCGATTGGCTTGCCTGGGGCCTCATCCCCACGGCCATCGTGCTGATCGCCCACTATTATTCGCTGGCCTACACGATCATCGCCGCGGCTCTCAGCTCCGTCGGGGCCGACCTCGTGGAGGCCGGGCAGATGGCCGGCGCCAAACGCCCGCGCATCTTTTTCGGCATCATCCTGCCGGTCGTCACCCCGGCGCTGATCGCCGCCGCCTCGCTCACCTTCGCCGGTGCCGTCGCGAACTTCGCCGCCCCCGCGCTGCTCGGCCTGCCGGTGCGCATGCAGACGCTCTCCACCCGCCTCTTCGGTATGATCGAGACGGGCAACAACGAACGCGGCTTCGTGCTGGCGCTATTGCTGATCGCCGTCTCGGCGCTGTTCCTCTTCCTGTCGGACCGTCTCGTTTCCGGCCGCAAGGCCTTCATCACGGTCACCGGCAAGGGCGGGCGCACGAAGCGCTTTCCGCTCGGCGCCTGGCGCTGGCCGCTCTTCTCGCTCGCCGTGCTGATCGGCCTGCTGACGACCGTCATCCCGGTCCTGGTGCTCGCCGCCTCCAGTCTTGCGCCACAGAGCGGTGCCCTGTTCTCCAACTGGACGCTGCATTTCTGGATCGGTGAGGGCGGCGGCGAGATCGCGCAGGGCCAGGCCGGCATCTTCCGAAATCCGGTGCTGATCGATGCCTTGTGGAACACCATCCGCCTTGGCCTCGTCGTTGCCTTCACCACCATGCTGCTGGGACTGGCGCTCGCCTACACCATCGTGCAGCGCAAGGGCACGCTGCTTGCGACGCTGCTCAGCCAGCTCGCCTTCCTGCCGCTGCTGGTGCCGAGCATCGCATTCGCCGCCGCCTATATCGCGCTGTTCGGCGCGCCCATCGGCCCGCTGCCGTCGCTCTACGGCACCTTCGCGCTGCTTGTCATCGCCGCCTCGGCGCATAACCTGCCGTTCGCCGTGCAGTCGGGCCGTTCCGTGCTCGGCCAGATCTCGGCCGATATCGAGGAAAGCGCGCGACTGACCGGCGCGAGCCTCCTCCGTCGCCTCTTCGCCATCATCTTCCCGCTGGCGATCCGCGGCCTCTTTGCCGGGGCGATCCTCGTCTTCGTCAAGATGGTGCGGGACCTCTCGCTGGTCGTGCTTCTCTTCACGGCCACCTCGCCGGTGCTCAGCATGGTCGCCTACCGCTATGCGTCGGAAGGCTTCATGCAGTTCGCCAACGCCATCACCCTCGTCATCCTCGTCGTCTGCCTTGCGGCCTCGTTCCTGGCCCACATCCTGCAGAACCGCGTCCAGAAATGGAAAGAGCAATGAACGCCATCGCCGCCGGCGCCGCGGACGCCATCCAGATCCGCAATCTCGTCAAACGCTTCGGCGCCTTCACCGCCGTCAAGGACGTCGATATCTCCGTGCCCGCCGGCTCCTTCCTGGTGCTGGTCGGCCCCTCCGGCTGCGGCAAGTCCACGCTGCTGCGCATGCTCGCCGGCCTTGAAAGCCCGAGCGAGGGTGAGATCGCCTTCGTCGGCCGGACCGTCTCCAGCGGGGCGGGCGGCGTCATCGCCGATGCCGGGCGGCGCAATGCCGGCCTCGTCTTCCAGAGCTACGCGCTCTGGCCGCATATGACGGTGGCCGGCAACATCGCCTGGCCGCTGAAGGTCGCCGGATGGCCGCGCGAAAAGCGCGAGGCGCGCGTCAAGGAGGTGCTGGCGCTGCTCGGCATCGCCGCGCTTGCCGAACGCTACCCCGCCGAAATCTCCGGCGGCCAGCAGCAGCGGGTGGCAATCGCCCGCACCATCGCGCCGGAGCCGAGCATCCTGCTCTTCGACGAGCCGCTGTCCAACCTCGACGCCAAGCTGCGTATCGAGATGCGCAGCGAGCTGATGCGCATCCACCGCGCGACGGGCGCGACCTCGGTCTATGTGACGCACGATCAGGTCGAGGCCATGACGATGGCGACCCATGTCGCGGTGCTCAACAACGGCCGGGTCGAACAGTTCGGCAAACCCATCGATCTGCTGCGCAACCCGCAGACCACCTTCGTCGCCACCTTCCTCGGCACGCCGCCGGCAAACCTC
>Ga0209793_1000937_pt1 | contig 22942 bp, 22 predicted proteins | sample EBPBio122009_DNA_FD_185863 | JGI IMG/M metagenome (GOLD analysis project Ga0209793, IMG submission 185863) | Wastewater treatment Type I Accumulibacter community from EBPR Bioreactor in Madison, WI, USA - Reactor 1_2/2/2009_ DNA (SPAdes) (version 2) | ecosystem: Engineered > Bioreactor > EBPR >... | reverse complement strand
GGCGCAGGAAGTCGTCCATGGTGTCCAAGTGTGCGGGATCGGGGCCATGGGCGGGCGCAGGTGTGTGGGCGCCACCGTCGATCCATGACGACAAGACCAGGCTCGCGCCGCACTGGCCCAGGCCCAGCAACTGCTCGAGGCGGTCGCGACCACGGCCGTCACGCCTCCGGTCGCCAACGAGGACGCGGCGCGGGAAGCCTTGGCCACCCATGCGGACGGCCTGCTGCGGATCGTGACCGCGGCGTTGACCACCGATCTGGACTGACACCGGCTGCCACCGAGGTGACGAGAAGAGCCCCCGGACCGGCGGGTTCGGGGGCTCTTCCATGTCGTGAGACACATGGCGGTGGCGGTGGGATTTGAACCCACGGTGGAGTCACCCCCACACACGCTTTCGAGCTCTGCCACAGGACGTTCAGAGGCCTTCAATGGGGTCCGTCCGTGCTCAGCCAGAGGGCCTCCTGACCCTGTACGGCTCGGCGGCGTTGCGCAGCCGGATGCCGTGCCAGTGGATCGTGGTGTCCGCGGGGAGTTGGTTGGCCAGGGTCAGGCGCAGGAAGTTACCCGCGGTGGCGCGGATCAGCGGGCCGGGGGTGGTGCCGTCGTAGGCCCACGTGGCCACGGTGCGCCCACCCAGATCGAGGCTGACCGGCTGGGCCGTGAGTGTCTTTTCCAGCACCTTCTGACCCGGCGACGGGGAAACCGGGGTCGGGGCGCCGAAACTGCCCGACGGCATACCGGACATGCCGGACGACGTGGACGTGCACGCGGTCAGGGCGGTCGTGCCAGCCGCGCCGAGACCGGCGAGCAGGAGCGAACGGCGGGACAGTGAAGGCAAGGTCATGGGTGTCTTTCGACGATCTGAGAGGGGGCAACGGGGTTGGCCGACAGTGTCCTGAGAATCATGCTGACACCGCTGTTCGTAAACGTTGTGGGGCGGTTGTCGCCCCCCGACGCTGCCCAGCGACGCAGTTGGCCGCTCGTGCGTACGCGTGGTCCACGCGCTGGAGCGTGTCCTCCCAGTCCAGGCCTGGGGGGTGCTCAGTCGAGTACCTGCGCATCGCCAGCAGCTGCTCCGGGTTGGCTGCCAACTCGTCCAGCCGTGCCGCGAGCTCGGTGTCGTTTCGGACGATGAATCCGTCGCGGCCGTCGGTGATGAAGTCCGCGATGCCGGTGCCCGCCTTGGCCACAACGGGCAGGCCGGCCGCTTTGGCCTCGAGAGCGGCCAGACCGAAGGACTCGAGATTGCTCGGTGCCACGAAGACGTCCGCATCGGCATAGGCCCGGCGAAGTTCGGCTGGGCACGTGTTGCCGGCGAGGCGGAGGTCGAGTCGAGTGGAGCGGATGGCCCGTTCGAGGGCTGGCCGTTGCGGTCCGTCTCCGAAGATGGTCGCTGACACCGTATGCCGTGCGCTGACGGTGGCGAGGGCGCGGATGAGGGCCATGGGGCGCTTGCGCCGAGCCAACCTCATCGTCGATGCGACGCGCAGTCCAGCAGGCGACGGCTTGTGTTGGACCTGCCAGGCGGCAACGTCGATGGCGTTGGGGAGCACGATGACACCCTGTCGGGGCCCGATGGCCCGGCGGACACGATCGGCCGCAACTTCGCTGACGGCGGCCCACTGGATGGGCAGGTGTGCAAGATCGGTGGCCAGGGCGATCGGTCGAAGCAGCGGCCAAAGCCCGTCCCACATCGAGTGGACGGTGATCAGGGTCGGGATGCCGTTGATCGCGGCACGGTGCGCTGTGGACAGGGCCAGGGGTGACCACACCGAGACATGGCTGTGGATCACATCGAACTCTGCGAGATTCGGCGGCTCGGACAGGACAGGTCGCTGGCTGCGTCGCCCCCCGGGCGCCGGCACCTCGTGACGGGTCCAGATGGCCGTGTGATGTCCGTGTGCCTGCTGGCGGGCCGAGAGTTCGTCGACGAAGACCTCGATGCCACCGATGGTGGGGAGGTAGGTGTCGGTCACGTGCAGGATCCGCATGACTCTGCCCTACCTGGCCCGACGTGCGGTAGGGCGACGAGCCATCCACCAGCCGGCCAGGACCGCCCCACCGACCGGAATCTCGAGCAGGAAGATGAACAGGCGATACAACAGGACCCCCGCGGCCGTCGGTAGTGGCGCTGCGCCCAAGGCCACCATGACCGCGATGGCTCCGGCTTCCGAAACGCCAGTGCCTCCCGGTGTGATCAGTGCCAGCGACAGCAGACGGTCCATCGCGAATCCGGCGAGGAGCACCACGAGGCCCGTCTGTGCCCCGACGGCCTGCAGGGTGGCGATGAACAGGACTGACTGGAGGATCACATACCCCGACATCCCCAGCGACATCTGGCGCCACCCGGCCGCGATCGAGGTCCGTGCCACGCCCCGGATGGAAAGCATCCGCTCCTCGAGGTCCGTCACCCGACTGCAGAACGGAAGCCGACGCGCCAGGGCGACCAGGGCGAGGGTGACCGCTTCGGACACGAGGGCTCCCACTGTGGCGCCGACCACGAGCAGAGCAGCCACGACGCCCACGACTGTCACCGATTGCATGGCCGAGCTCGCCAAGTGCCCGGTCGCGAGCAGCGCAGCGAAGATCAGCGCCGGTGGGATGAGCTTGGCCAGGACGTTCCACACGTTGGTGACGATGGTGTAGGCCGCAAACCGCTGGTCACTGATGCCCCACGCGCGGGTCATGGCCAGATTGGTGGCCACACCGGCCGCCCCCCCGAAAGGCACAGCGTTGGCGACCGCACTGCCGGTGAGGTTCAGGGCCAGCGCCCGACGATGGGTCAACTCCGGCAGGGCCCCGGTGAGCACGAACGTGTGCAGCCACAGACCCACGAACCACAGCAGCCCCAGACCGATCAGTGTGTGGGCGGGTATCCCCCGGATGACTGCCGCAATGGACGCCCATGGCGCACCGCTCACCATCGGGACGAGGAGCCCGAGGATGGCTCCGGTGAGGGCAATCGCCGCGGCCCCGCGCAGGATGACGCGACCGGTCAGGAGGTGCCGGCGTGGGAAGGCTTGCACGATCGTGGTCATGACGTGAACCTAGGAGGGCTGGGCTGAACCATTCCTGAAGTTCTTTGGCGCCTCCTCCTGCGGTACGTCAAGAAGGGACCCGCCCCCTGGCTGGGGGCGGGTCCCTCGGAGGATCGGGGTCGGGTTACTCGACGCCGTTGAACTGGTGGTCCACGTTGGCTCCGGCAGGGTCCGCGTGACCGCCAGGACCGTCGTTCACCGTCTCGCTGCCGGCTGGTTCGTTGGCGTCGGCGACTTCCTGGCCCGCGGGCTCGTTGGCGTCGGCGACCTCGGTGCCGGCCGGTTCGTTGGCGTCGGCGACTTCCGTGCCTGCGGCCTCACTCTGGGAGGTGCCCGACGTGGACGAGGACACGGTGATCGGTGAGGGGGTGGCGGCGCTCGCGGCGCTGCTTCCCGCGATGGTGAGGCCACCGATGAGGGCGAGGCCGGCCAGTCCGCTTCCGACGAGCGCGGCCGTCTTCTTCGTGGTGGTCATGATGGTGCTCCTTCCGCAGGCGGCCCGTTGCAGTCGCCCGGTGGGTGGTTGCTCACTCGGTCGAGCAAGCACCATCACCATCACCCGGGGACCCTGAACGGGACCTGATCCAGCCTGGGAACCGCTCGGGGACAGGGAGTGCTCACGTCGGGGAGGATGATCCTCATGTCACCGGGAACGACCACCAGGCCCTGGCGCCGGCCATGGACGCTGAGGCAGCGAGTGCTCACGTTGTCTGCGGTGGGTCTGACCATCGCGTTCGTGCTCGGTGTCCTCGCCTTCGCTGTCGCACTGCGAGCGATCCTTTCGGAGAACGCACGGGCAGCCGCGTCGACGCAAGCCGCGCAGGTGGCTGCCGTCGTGGAAGCCGGCGAGTACACGCCCGCGGATGCCCTCAGTGCCCTCCCAGCGCGTGGCTCACTGCTGCAGATGCTCGAGCCGCCGTCCGGGCGCGTGCTGGCTTCGTCGGACCCTCAAGTGGCCATGGCTGCCCTCTCGACCGCCCACCCGGCCGCCGGGGCCGAGTCGGCAAGCGCAACCCGCACGATCGCCGGTGATTCGTTCATCGTGGTCGCGCGTGGGGTGCAACCGGCCAAGGGTCAGCTGGTGACGCTGGTCGTGGCCTACCCCCTCGACGCCGAGGAACAGAGCGTGAACACGGCCACGGCGCTGTTGAGCGGTGCAGCGCTGATCGTCGGGTTGGCCATCCTAGTCCTCACGGCTCGGGTGCTGTCGGCCGCGCTCTCCCCGGTCCGCCGCATCACCGGAGAGGTCCAGGCGATCTCCCGCACAGGCGGTGTCGAGCGGGTCACCGTGCCGGTGGCCAAGGATGAGATCGCCACCTTGGCCTGGACCATGAACGGGATGTTGGATCGGCTGTCGCGCTCCGATCAGGCGACGCGCAGGTTCGTCTCCGATGCCTCACACGAGCTGCGAAGTCCGTTGTCCACGTTGCGAACTCATCTCGACACGGCGCCACGGCTGGCGTCTGGGGAAGCTTTGCTGAATGCGGCTGTCGTAGGGGCAGAGGTCAACCGGATGGCCGGTCTGGTCGATGACCTGTTGACGCTGGCGAAGGCGGATGATCAAGGGCTGACCATCCCGCGCGTCGAGGTCGACCTCGATGACGTGGTCGACTCCGAGGTCAGGCGGTTGCGCAGCATCGCCTCCGGACCTGTTCGCGCCTACGTGGTGCCGGCCCAGGTGGACGGGGACGCCGGGCGGTTGGGCCAGGTGCTGCGCAATCTGACCGACAACGCGCTGCGTCACACGACCGGATGGGTGGCGGTCACGATGGAGACCTCAGCGACCGGCGTGTCCGTGCACGTCGACAACGCCGGTGGTCCGGTTCCTTCCGAGTATCGGGAGTCCGTGTTCGAGCGATTCCGGCGCCTGGACGATGCGCGGGCTCGCGACGGGGGCGGGAGCGGCCTGGGCCTGCCGATCGCTCGGGTCTTGGCGCGCGCCCATGGGGGCGATGTCGTGGCGACCGAAACACCCGAGGGCGATTGTCGGTTCTCGATCCTGTTGCCGCGCCGCGTGGAGGGGCCGCTGGACTGAGCTCAGTCCACTGGTGCGGGCGGCGTTGTCGCCCGCACGTCAAGGAGTCGGTAGCCCATGCCGCGCACGGTTTCGATGGAGGCTCGGCCGAAGGGATCGTCAAGTTTGCGGCGCAGATGCCCCATGTAGACCTCGATGATGTTGTCGCTGCCATCGAAGGCCGGGTCCCACACGTTGTCGAGGATCTCGGCCTTGGAGACCACTTCGTCGGGGTGGCGCATGAGGAACTGCAGCACGGCATACTGTCTGGCCGTCAAGGCGACCGGCTGACCACAGCAGGTCACGAGTCGGCGGACCGGGTCAAGGGTGATGTCACCCACCTGCAGGGTCACGGGCCGCTCGGGTGCGCCGCGACGGGCCAGGGCCCTCAGCCGGGCGACGAGCACGATGAAGTGGAACGGCTTGGTGAGATAGTCGTCCGCGCCCAGATCGAAGGCATCGGCCTGGTCATACTCGCCGTCCTTGGCGGTGAGCATCAGGACCGGGCTCCAGACCTTCAAGTCGCGCAGGTTACGGAGGATCTCGTAGCCATTACGGCCGGGCAGCATGATGTCGAGCATGATGACGTCGTAAGGGTTCTCGGTCGCCAACCACTGCCCGGTGATGCCATCGTGGGCGACATCGACGACCATGCTTTCACCGACCAGGCCGCGCCGGATCGACTCGGCAAGATTGCGTTCGTCCTCGACGACGAGAACTCGCATGATCAACCACTCACTTCCGCCGTCGTGGATGGCCCGTCCAGGCTCGACCACCCGGGCCGTCCCGCAAGAATCCAGGCGATGACCGTGGCCGCCAGCACGCCCACACCCACTCCGAAACCGCCCATCACGTCCGTCATCCAGTGGTAGCCAAGGTAGACCCGGCTCGCCGCGACGGCCAGGGAGGCCGCGAGCCAGAGGGCGACGACAGCGACCTTGCGGCCGGGGGTGCGCATCTGGGTGAGGGCCAGGCCGGCGAGCAGGCCGAAGAACACCGTGGAGTTCAGTGTGTGCCCACTCGGGAACGCGAAGCCGGTGTCCACGGGTCCCATCACGAGCGCAGCCGGCGGCCGGGGGCGAGCGAGCAGCAATTTCAAGCCCACGGTCAGGGCGGCGGAGGCTGCCATCGAGCCGGCCAGGATCATCGCCAGGACGCGTTGCCGCCGGCGCCAGCCCACCCACGCCACCAGCGCCAACGCCATGGCGCCGATGCTGACGGTGGAGCCGAGAAAGGTGACGACCTGAGCCAGCGGGGTGATCACCATGGTCCGACTCGCCACCGCCTCGGCGGCAACAACCGGATCGTATGCCGCGAGGTCCCCTCCTTCACGCACGCCGTCGGCGAGCTCGACCACTGCCAGCGTGGCGGTCGCCAGCACGCTGAGCGGCACCAACCACGCAACCAACCGGCGACGATCCGTTGAGCGACCGAGTTGCTCCCGAGAGCGTCGGCGACGCGACACCCACACCACGATGAGCACTCCCGTCACCACGGCCGCAGCGATGACCCAGGTGAGCTGTCCCATGAGCGACTCTGCCCGCGTGAGTGATCCCCCGACCAGATAGCCCAAGGCCGTCACGGCCGACACCCACGCGACCCCACCGAGGACGTTGGCGACCAGGAACCGCCGATACGGCATACCCACCATCCCGGCCACGGAGGGCACGAGGGCACGCATGATGCCCACCCAGCGACCGGTGACGACCGCCCACGCGCCCCTGTCCTGGACGTACTCGTTGGCCCTGAGCCAACGAGGCTCGCCCACCCACCGCCCGAGGCGACTGGCCTGGATGGCGGGGCCGAACCGGCGGCCGATGGCATAACCGACCGAGTCCCCGGCGACCGCCGCCACGATGCCCAGTCCCAGCACGACCGGAAGCGACAGGTTGCCACGGGCTGCCAGAACGCCCGCGACGACCATGGCTGTCTCCCCGGGGACGACCAGACCCACGAACGCTGCCGCTTCGAGGAAGACCAGCGCGGCCAACACGGCATACACCAACGGGCCGTGCAACCCGAGGATCGAGGTCGTCACAGCATTCATGGGTCCATCCTTCGCGGAGCTCGTCGAGGCCGGTTTCGGCGTGCCCACACTCTGACGGGGGGAACCTGAACGAAATCTGAAGCCGTCGGTCAGTGGGTGGTGCCGCCTGGTCGGGGCTGGAGACCGAAGCGATGGGCGAGGACCTGGATCCCGGCCTCGAGTCCTTGGGTGAGGGTGCCGACGCCGTGTCCGCCATTCGGGAATTCGATCAGCGTGGTGTCCATCCCGGCGGTCCGGGCGGCGTCGGCCACTTGGCGAGCTCCCTGAAGGTGGTGGGGGTCATCCAGACTGATGGTGAAGATGGCCGTCAGGTCTCGGTAGCGGTTCTGGCCAAGGATGGTGGTCATCCGTTCTTGGGCGTATGCGGCGTGATCTCCCTTGAAGAAGCGATCGAGGGTGATTTGTGGTCGGTCCGAACCGGGGAAGGCTTCCCCCGCGATGTCGAGTGCTCCGCCCCAGAGGTCGGGGTGGCGCGCGGCAAACCGAATGGCGCACAGGCCGCCATTCGAATAGCCACCGATCGCCCAGTCGGTTCGCTTGGTGCTCACGCCGAGGTGGGAGCGGATGTAGTTCGGTACATCCACGTTGAGGTAGGTCTCGGCTCGTCCGTAGGTGGAGGTGTCACTGCACAAGGTGTCGTGCAGGGGTGACCCGAGTTGGTCGGCGACGACGGCGATGGGCGCCAACCCGCGATGCTTGGCCGCATAGTTGTCCAGGGCCCGCGCCACAAAGGTGATGTCCGGGGAACCGGGCTGGCCCATCATGAAGACCAGCACAGGCAGGCGTGGCGGATTCGCGACCAGAGCCGCTGGGGGCAGATACACCCCCGCCGGGCGAGCGGCGAAGTGAGAGATGGCCCCCGGGATGTCCGCCAAGCCCTGACGCCCGTGAGACGGGAGGTCGCCAGGCGGCACCCAGAGGCTGCCCAGCGGGCCCTGTCGGGCTGCGGCGTTCGCGCGAGCAGGCGCAGCGGTCGGTAGGGCGATGCGCGGACCCTGGCTGATACCGATGACCAGGCCCAGGGTGGAGTTGACACCGTAGGCCGCGTTCACGCCGAGAGCAGCGACGACGATCAGCAGGGGAATCGTCGCGGCGGCCGCGAGCCGGCGGCGCCACCGCGCTCGCCAGACGTTGGCGACCGCGACTCCCACGCCGGCCATCCCCGCGATGATCCAGGCGCGCGCAGCCGTGGGCAACGGCGGACCGGTCACCTGCAGGGGACCTTCGAGCGCCCAGATCAACATCGCCCCAAGCCCGGCCCCCACCAGTGCTGCGCCGACGGCGATCAGTCCCCATCGGCGACCTCGCCGGACGAGAAGTGCAACGAGCAGGAGCACGCCGATGGCCACGACGAGGCGTCGTGAGCCCGGTGACAGCACGGGAAGATTCAGGAACCATGCGGGGAGCGTCATCACGAGGCTCCCGCCCGACCGCCCAGCTCGCGCACGACATGTTGAAGTTCCCTGAGCCCCAGATGCGGCACGTACGCGCGCGCGACGGCGCGACCGACCGCAGGCAGGACGGCGGCATCGGTGTACACCAGGTAGAGCGGCGCCAAGGTCGGCTGGAACTTCACCTTGAACCTCAACAAGGAACGGAACCCGTAGACCGGCTCCATCCGACGGCCAACGAGGTCCAGGAGCCGCTCCACGATCGGCGGGACAAGCGTGGGTGAGGGGGTTCGTGGCTGCGGCTCCTCACGGGTTGCACCGTCCGACCGGGCCAGTGGTGCGCCCGAGAGGCTCAGCACGGCATACCCCTGCTCCTTGAAGTCCAAAGCAGCTCGGGCGATGAGGACTTCGATGGTGGGCCGGAAGGCGTCGTTGCGCTTGCGCATCATGTCCAGGGTCCAGCCGGTGATCCGTCCCCCGTGATGGATGGGCAGCCAGGAGGTCACCCCGTCGATTCGGCCACTGGCATTGCGCAGGACCAGACAGCGGACCTCGGGATCTTCGAGTTCGGTCAACCCACCGAGAGTGAAGCCCATCTCGGGCAGCGCCTTTGTGCCGGTCCACTCCTCCGACAGCAACTGGATCTGGGAGCGGACGTCGCGCGGGGCGCGAGGGTAGGTGATCCACTCCGTGGTGACGCCGTCGCGAGCGGCGTGGTTGAGAGCGGTGCGAATGTCTTGGAATCGCTTGCCCGTGAAGCTGAGAGTGCTCAGGTCGAGGAGTGCTTCTTCGGCGACCTGGACCGCCTCCCACTGGCGATCAACCATGATCTGTCGCAGCCCATGACTGGCCGAGTAGAAGGCAACGTCCCACCCCCGTCGTTGCCCGAAGTCGACGAATTCATGAGCCACCGCAGGCAGACGGTCCGCGGGCCCGACCGGATCTCCCAGCGTCAACGCGACTCCGCCGATGACCCGGTAGGCGACGTAGCCATCTCCTGCGGCCGAGATCCAGTGGCTGTTGCCCCTCCACAACCCCATCCAGGCCAACGACCCACCGCCGTGACGTTTCAGGATTGAGCGGGCAGTGGCAGTGTCGGCGTCCGGAGCGGGGTCGCTGCGCGTCACGACTGCCAAAGCGATGATCACGCTCGTCCACACGAGCACGCCCACCCAGCCATGGAGGACCTTGGCAGTTGGGGAGATGGGCAGGTGGCCAGCGAACAACTCGGCCGAAGCGGGGGTCCAGTACTCCAAGGGCAGCAGCCGCCCCGGCACGTCGAGGAGCAACGACCAGAAACCACCGTTCGGTTGCCAGCGCGCCACCGAGCCCAGCAGGGCATAACCCACGCCGGCAACGAGGAGAATGGCCGTGACCTGGACGCCGAAGCGACGGACTGCGGACCGATCCGTTCGCACAGCGAACGTGCCGCGTGTGAACCAGAGCAGAAGCACGACCACGAACGGAGGAAGGGCGGGCAGCAGGCTCAGAGTCGGGACCGTGCCCATGGGCGGGCCGTGGCCAACACTCCTGCCCCACACCGCATCCAAGAAGAGTCCGGCAGCCATGCCCGCGTGCACCCCGAGAGCCACGACCCACGCTATGCGCCGCCCGGCCCGAAGACCCCTTGTCGTCACCAATGCCAGAACGAGCGGCATACAGGTCAGGAGCACCAAACCCACCGGAGGCTGAGCCAGTTGGAGGCCTTGAAGGCAGGCACGTGACGAGTCACTGCACGACAGGGCACCAGCTGAGTCCACTGCCACCAACTCGCCAACGGCCGACATCGGACCCGCGGCGGTGTCGGTCAGGGATGCAGCCAACGGCCCGATCGAAGCGCCGATCACCACCAACGCGACGCGCGTTCGCGCTTCCTGCACCGATCCGAGCGGAGAGATGTTCCCGCAACCCCGTGAGAGACCGAAGCCAACACCCACGACTGCAGCGACAGCGAGCAAGACGCTCGATGCGGATCCGACGTACAGCACGTTCGTGGCCAAGAGGGTCGCACTCAGCCACCGGAACCGCTTGCGCCACAGGGCCGGCGCCAAACTCGAGGCCGCGAAGGCGGCCCCCACCACGAACAGGACGGGTCCTGAGTGACTGCTCGCCACGATGTCGTGAGCCAGTCCGGGAAGCACGCCGCCAAGGACGGCGCCGACGATGGCCGTGGCAGCGACGGCAACGACCTGCGACACCATCCCCACCAACAGGTACCGGCGAGAGCCGAGCCGTCTCTCGGCGAGCACCCCCGCTGTCATGAGGATGGCAGTTGCGAAAATCCGCGCCGACAGGCTCGGCACGCCAGCCAGACCCGTCACCAGAGCCAACGGGTTCGCCAGTGGGTCGCCCAAACGAATGGCCGCACCCCGGCCAGGCAGACCAATACCAAACCAGAACGCGCTCAACGAGGTCAGCCACAGAAGCGCAACCAGTACCAGGGTGGCGGGTGCCGCGCGGACCAGCCTGCCGCCCCACGCCGCGACAGCACGAGCCCTCGCTGCCCAGCGAACGGCTTCTGCTGGGCGCAGCGGCGCAGTCGAGTGTGTCGACGCCCCCCCGGTCACGAGTCCTCCCGGAGCGTATGCGCCCGCCCGCGTGGTCCACGCCGTGCGTCCCCACCGCACCCAGCGGAGTTCAGCGGACAAGACATGGGCACCTCCTGCCGATCAGCCATGGAACCCGACCTTGGGTGGGACCGACTGAACCATTCCTGAAGGACGACGCCCGGGGGCCTCCGGCTTCAACCAGTAAGCGATCGTCGACGTGGTGACCTCGCGTGGCTTCGGATGGACGGCGCTGGCCACTGGCTGGTGGAGCCTGGACTCGCTGTTGGAGGCCGCAGGTCAGGCGAGCGCGGCAGGAGGGCTCCGTCTGATCGTGCTTGCCACCATCCTCGTGGTCGCGGGGGTCGCGCCTCATCAGCGCAGCGAACGCGATGCGGGGCTGGATGTCGGTCGATTCAGGAACGGTTCAGCATCCCAGAGGGACCGTTGGGGGCATCGACCCTTCGACCTTGGAGCCCGCAGCCATGAACTCTCGACGCATGATCGCCGCCACCGTCCTTACGATCGGGCTCGGGTTCGGGGCGCTCGCGGCCTGCGGGACGTCGTCGAGCTCCCCCACCGCCACGCTCCCCGGGGCCTCGGCCAGCAATGGGTCCAGCCCGGCAGCGACCGAGGCGAACCCCGCGGGTGACATCCCGGACCAGCAGGCCTTCGTGGCCTTCACTGTCCCCAGCAGCACCGTGTCCGTCAAGGTCCCCGAAGGCTGGTCCAAATCCACGTCCGGCGGGGCGACGACCTTCACGGACAAGCTCAACAGTGTCACCGTGGCCGTCACTGCGCCCTCGAGCGCCCCCACGGAGCAATCGGTGACCTCCACCGATGTCCCTACCCTCAAGGGCGCCCACCAGAACTTCACCCTGGGCAAGGTGTCGACCGTGCAACGCCCGGCGGGCCCGGCCATCCTCGTCACCTACCAGGTCGACTCGGCTCCGGATCCAGTGACGAACAAGGTGGTCCGTGATGCGGTCGAGCGCTACACGTTCTTCAAGAACGGGCACCGAGTCGACCTGACGCTCACCGGGCCGCAGGGCTCCGACAACGTCGACCCGTGGCGCATCGTCACGGACTCGGTGACCCTGTGAGCCCCCAAGAGCCGGCATTGCAGGCGGATCGGCTCTACCGCTTCTACCGCGCCGGTGACGAAGAGACCCTGGCGCTCCAAGGTGTCTCCCTGACCCTCACCGGCGGTGAGGTCGTCGCGGTGGCCGGGCCCTCCGGCTCCGGCAAGTCGACCTTGCTCGGGTGCCTCGCGGGCCTCGATGATCCGTCGGGGGGGAGCGTGACCGTCCAGGGTCGCCGCCTGAGCCATCGCCCCGAGCGCGAACGAGCAGCGCTGAGGGCCGACCACATCGGCGTTCTCCTGCAGCAGGGCAATCTGGTGCATCACCTGACCGTCGAGGGCAACATCCACGTCGCCCAGGGTGCCAGCACCCGGCGCGATCGTCCCGCGAGTCGAGAACTCCTGGAGTCCGTGGGCCTGTGGGAGCGGGCACGCTCCCACCCCCGCCAACTCTCCGGAGGAGAACAGGCCCGGGCGGGCTTGGCCGTGGCCCTGGCGAACGCGCCGGCGGTCCTGCTCGCAGACGAGCCCACCGGAGAGCTCGACGGGGGGACCGAGACACGCGTCCTGGACCTGCTGCGCAGCGTGGCCGACCGGGGCACGGCCGTGCTCATCGTCACCCACAGCCAGGCCGGGGCGGCCATGGCCGACCGGGTCATCACATTGCAGGACGGGCGGATCGAACCATGACCTCGCGCCCGCAAACGCTTTCGCCCACCGCGGGGCGACCCGATCTGCCGCTGGTCCGGTGCCGCGAGGCCACCCGCACATTCGGTACGGGCACCGCCGAGATCGTTGCCGTGAGCGCAGTCACGGTGGAGATCGCCCCCGGTGACCGCATCGCCCTCATCGGTTCATCGGGCTCCGGCAAGTCCACGTTGCTCCACCTGCTAGCCGGCCTGGAATCACCGACCTCGGGAACCGTGGAGTGGCCGGCGCTGCCCGAGGGGGCCGACCATCAACGGCCCTCGGCAGTGCCGGGTATTGCCGTGGTCTTTCAGGGCCCCAGCCTGATCCCCACCCTCGACGTCGTCGAAAACCTCCTCGTGCCGATGCAACTGGCCGGCCTGCCGACCGCCGAGGCCCTCGCACGAGCCGACGATGCACTGGCCGTTCTCGATCTGACTGACCTCGCCGAGCGGCTCCCCGACGAGCTCTCCGGCGGCCAGGCACAACGGGTGGCGGTCGCCCGTGCCCTCGCCGCTCGACCCCAGTTGATTCTCGCCGACGAGCCAACGGGCCAGTTGGACACCACCACAGGGGAACGCGTGATCGACGCCCTCGTGCGCGCGGCCGACCACACCGAGGCCGGGCTGCTCATCACCACACACGACCCGCGCGTCGCGTCTCGCATGCGCACTCTCTGGGCGATGCATGACGGAGAGCTCCACGCCGTGCAGGCGCTGGCGACGGGAGCGAGCGCATGAACCCGGGCACCGCCGCACTGTGGGTGACCGGCCTGATTCGTCATCGGTCCCCACGCCTCCTCGGCGCCGCCGCCGGAATCGCCCTGGCGGTCTCCTTGGTCGCCTTCCTGGGCGCGTTCCTGACCACCTCCGAAGCGACCATGACTCAACGCGCCCGCTCCGCAGTGTCGGTCGATTGGCAGGTTCAGGTCGAGACTGGCGGAAACGTCGAGGCCATCCGCGATCAACTGGCCCACACATCCGGCAACGCCGCCGTCACGGGCGTCTCGCTCGGACAGACGACCGGGTTGTCCTCCACGGCCGCAGCCTCCGGATCGACCCAGACCACCGGGCCAGGAGTCGTCCTCGGCCTGGGGCCCGACTATCGGTCGACCTTCCCCGATCAGATCCGTCAACTCGCCGGCAGTCCCGATGGCGTCCAGGTCGCCCAACAAACGGCAAGCAACCTCAAGATCGTCCCCGGCGATCACGTCACGATCGGGCTGGCCGGGGCAACGTCGGTCATGGTGACAGTCGCCGGAGTGGTGGATCTCCCGCAGGCCAACTCGCTCTTCCAGCGAGTTGGTGCACCACCCCAGTCGCAGCCGACCGCACCACCCGACAACGTCCTTCTCCTGCCTCAAGCCCAGTTCTCCCAGGCCTTCTCGAACCAGCTGGCACAGGTGAGCACCCAATTCCACATCCGACGGAATGCACCGCTTCCCACAGACCCCGCCAGCGCCTACACCCTGGATGCCGCCGCCGCGCGCAACGTCGAGGCAACCTCGGCAGGCACGGCTCTGGTCGGTGACAACCTCGGCGCTGCGCTGGGAGCCGCGCGGGCCGACGCGGCATACGCACGGATGCTGTTCCTCTTCCTGGGGCTTCCCGGCGTCATCCTCGCAGCCCTCCTCACCGCCGCCGTCATCGCCGCCGGAGCGGAACGCCGCCGGTCCGAGCAGGCCCTTCTGCGGACGCGGGGGCTCTCCCGACGCGCACTGGTGATGCTCGCCTTGGCCGAGACCGGCCTGCTCGCCACCCTTGGCAGCATCATCGGCATCGCCGTGGCGGCGGTACTGGCGCGGTGGGTCTTGGGCCCTGCTGCAGGCGCGAACACCTCCACCTTGGTGGCATGGTCAGTCATCGCGGCCCTCGTCGGAGTCGTCGTCGCCGTCACGACAACCCTCCTTCCGTTGCGACGCGATCTGCGGATGGGTGGGGTGCTCGAGACCCGCCGGGCCAACGCCACGGGCCCGGTCGATCGCCCCCCTTGGTGGCTGCGCTACGGGCTCGACCTGCTGCTCCTCGCGGCAGCGGCCGGGGTCTTCTGGGCCTCCTCCGGCAACAACTACACCCTGGTCCTGGCACCAGAGGGCGTCCCGAGTATCTCGGTGTCGTACTGGGCGTTCCTGGGTCCGGCCCTGCTCTGGCTGGGTGCGGCCGGTCTCCTCACCCGCCTCATGTTGCTCGGGTTGCGGCACGCCCGCCCCGTCCTCGAACGATTGCTCCGACCGCTGGCGGGCAGGCTGGCCCCCGCGGGAGCTGCGAGCATGACCCGACGACGCCCTGCTCTCGCTCGAGCTGTTGTCCTGCTGGCCTTGGCGCTCTCCTTCGCCGCGTCCACCGCCACCTTCAACGCCACCTACGCCCAACAGGCCGAAGCGGACGCCCTCCTCACCAATGGAGCCGACGTCACCGTCACTTTTCCCACAGGCGCGCAGCCAGCCGCCGGACTGGCCCAGAAGCTGGGCGCCGTCCCCGGTGTCACTGCGGTCGAAGGAGTCCAACATCGATACGCCTACGTCGGTGCTGACCTCCAAGACCTGTACGGCGTGAACCCGGCCAGCATCACCACTGTTACTGCACTCCAAGACGCCTACTTCACCGGCGGCACCGCCGCTCAGGTCCTCGACCGTCTCCGAGTGCAGCCGGACTCCATCATTGTCAGCGCGGAGACGGTCAAGGACTACCAACTCACCTTGGGCGACACCCTCCGCCTCCGCCTGCCCACTCCGGGTGGTGGACCAGCCACGACCGTCCCCTTCCGGTACGCCGGGATCGTCAATGAGTTCCCGACCGCCCCCAAGGACAGCTTCTTTGTCGCCAACGCCGCCTACATCGCCAAGGCCACCGGGGACGGGTCGGTCAACACCTTTCTCGTCAACACGGGCAGCACTGGGCAGCCCGCCGTCGCAGCCCGTGCCCGATCACTCGTGGGCGCCGATGCCACCATCACCGACATCACCGCGACACGTGGCAAGGTGGGCTCCAGCCTGACCTCTGTCAGCCTCGGCGGGCTCACTAGGATCGAACTCGGTTACGCCATCGTGCTGAGCGTCGCGGCCGGCGCGCTCGTCCTCGGCCTCGGGATCGCCGAGCGGCGCCGGAGTTCGGCCATCCTCGCTGTCCTCGGGGCCCGCCGACGCCAACTCTCCGGCCTCATCGCCGGGGAGGGTGCCCTCCTGCTGGTCGGTGGGATTCTCGGCGGAACCCTCATCGGCGGCATCCTCTCCGTCATGCTCGTCAAGGTCCTCACCGGTGTCTTCGACCCACCACCGTCCACGATGGCGATCCCTGCGGCATACCTGCTGTCGACCGTTGCGGCCGTCGCGGCGGCACTCGCCGGTGTCGCCCTCCTGGGCGGCCGCAGCAGCGCTCAGCGTCCGGCCGTCGAGGAACTGCGGGAACTCTGACCTCACACGCCAAGTCACCAGGCCGTCGGAACCGGACGTCAGCTGGGAAGGAGCGGTCACCGAGGGATTCCGGCCCGTGTCGGGTCAGGACGGCTGCATCGAGGGGGGCCGGGCCTTCCACGTCTCGAGGACGGCGCGGGCAGGAGGTAAGCCAGGGACTATGGGCGGACCAGGTGACGAAACTGGCCCACCGATGTCGAGCCACGTTGGATGGAGCTCGTGCTCATGTGAGGTGGAGGAAGAGTCGTTCCAGGGCCTTCAGTCGCTCCTCGTCCGGCGTCCCGCTGCCCTTGAGGCACTGACGGAGGCCGCCGTTGATGAGGGCGAATCCGGCTCGGTCGAGGGCCTTTCGCGCGGCGGCGAGCTGGGCGACGACCGCCGCGCAGTCGCGGTCCTCCTCGACCATGCGGGCGATGCCGCCGATCTGTCCCTGCGCACGTCGGAGCCGTTTGACGATGGCGGCCTTCTCGTCGGGCGCGAGGTCGAGTGGGGGGTCGGGCGGCCGGACCATGTCGCAGCCTCCTCAGGAGAGTTGGGGCAGATTGACGGCGGCGAGGTAGCCGGCGATGGCGAGCAGCAGGGTGACGAAGGCTGCGGTGAGGAGCCGTTCGTCAGGGCGGCGGGAGGCGCGGGCACCGAGCAGGCTTCCCGCAGCGGCCAGCGCGGCGAAGACGGCGACGATTGTCCAGTCGACGTGGGAGAACGCGCCCGTGGCGTAGCGCGCAATCAGTGCGGTGGCCGAGTTGATGCTGATGACGAGCAGCGAGGTACCCACGGCCGCCGGCATCGAGAACCTCAGCGCTAGGACCAGGGCCGGCACGACGGCGAAGCCGCCCCCGACTCCGAAGAATCCGGTGAGCAGCCCCACGGCGGTGGCGGCGCCGACAGTGCGCACAACCAGACCGAGGTCAAGGCCGTGGCGTGGCGAGGGTGCCTTCCCCTCAACAGCGACCTCCTCCTCCACGGCAACCCTTGGAGACCGTCTGAGGCGGCGGAGCATGAGCAGGGCGACCACCACCATCAGACCCGCGAAGGCCGACAACAAGGCGTGGGGCGAGACCCCTGCCGCGAGGTGCGTGCCAACGAAAGATCCCGCGGTGCCGACGAGGCCGAAGGTCAGCCCGGGCCCGACCCGAAGCGTTCCCGCCCGGCGATGACTGATCGCGCCGACGAGGGCGCTCGTGCCGACGATGATCAGTGATCCGGTGGTGGCTGCCGGGACCGGCTGCCCCAAGAGGTAGACCAGGGCCGGGACAGTCAGGATGGACCCGCCGCCGCCGAGGGCCCCGAGGGCGAGGCCGACCGCGAGGCCTGCCGTGATCGCCCAGAACCACATCATCAACTCACGGTGGCGCCACGGAACATGGTCATGGCTGGACCACGGACTGGCCGGAGGCCTGCCAAGCCGTGATGCCGCCAGCCAGGTGGAAGACCCGGGTGAAGCCCAGATCGACCATCTGGGCCACCGCGGTCCCGGAGCGGTGACCGGTGCGGCAGTACACGGCATACACCGCGTCCTTGGGGAGGGTCTTGAGGGTCGCGGCGAAATCGGGCGAGTTCACGTCGAGGTTCTGGGCAGCCTTGAGGTGGCCGGCCGCGAACTCCGCCAGGGTCCGGACGTCCAGGAGGGTTACGCCGGGCTGGGTGAGGGCGCTGGCGAACGTGGGCACGTCGACCTCAGTGCCGTTTTGCGGCGCTGTCCAGGACGCACCACTGGCGCCGGTGCCGGCCGTGTTGGGTGCGGGAGCGGTCCCGGCCGTCGATGATCCGCCCGAGCATCCTGCTGCCCCAAGGAGCGAGGCGGCGGCGAAGGCAACCAGGGCGACGCGGGTGCGGTGGATCATGGGATCTCCTCAAAGGGTGGGGTCGGGGGATGCGGCGGGTCGGCGCAGCCAGCGCAGCGTTTCGTGGTCGCCGAGCAGTTCGAGGCGGCGCCACAGGATGCTTCCGGGGCCGGCCTGACTGGCGTGGGCGGCGATGGCTTGGCGTTGACTCTTCCGGGCGACCGGGAGGTCGATGTCGATGGCGGCCGCTACGTCGCCGTGCAGAGCGACGCCGTGCTCGGCCCTGATCGTGTCCGCGACGGTGGCGGGAAGGGTCCAAGCGAGGACCGGGAGGTCGGTGTGCTCGGCCGCGGTGAGGGCTCGGGCGGTCGCCGCGATGTGATCTGGGTGCCCGGTGATGCCGTGGGGTTCGAAGACGAGCAGACCGTCGGGTCGGTGCGTGGTGATGGCCGAGAGGATGTCATCGATCACCGCCGATTCGGGGCTGGCTGCCAGCCCGCCGTCGGGCCAGTTCGTCAAGGACGTCGACGCGACCCCGAGTCGTGACCCCGCCTCGCGGAGTTCCTCGGCGCGAATGGCTGCGAGATCAACCCCTGCCTGCACCCCGAGCGTGGAGGCTTCGCCTTGGGTCAAGCAGAGCACGTGAACGGCCGTTCCCGCCTGCACGAAGGTGTCGATGATCGCGCCGAGGCCGAAGGACTCGTCGTCAGGGTGGGCGACGACTGCGAGGGCACTGGTCCAGGCCGGCAGGAGGGTGGTGTTCATTCGGGCACACAGATTTCTCGGCGCACGGCCGCTCGCAGAGTCAGCACGGCGACCGCAGTGACCACGATGCTGCTCAGGACGAGCAGCGCCCAGACCAAGACGGTGTATGCCGCGTGGGGCCGGGCCGCTGCGACCGCTACCGACGCGGCAGCTGCGGCGGCCAGGGGGAAGGTGTAGGCCCAGTAGGGCATGCCGAACGGGACGGTGCGCAGGAGGCGACCCTGAGCGAGCAGGAGGGCCAGGAAAGCGAGCATCGCCCCGAACAGGACCCGGGCGGCGGGAGAGTCGTCCTGGCCGGTCAAGGACTGCCAGGACAGCAGTGCGACCGCGGGTGGCGCGATGGTGATCGCCAAGGTCGGGGTCAGTTTCAGCGGCAGGGGTGCACCGGCCAGCAGGAGGCGTTGCAGCACGAGCGGCAAGAGTCCGCCCCAGAACGTGAGGCCGACCCCGAAGGCCAGCCAAGCGAACTCCAACGATCCAATGGTCCGCGCCGCCAGCGCGGTGACGATGTTGCCCACGACCGGGATGAACCAGGCCGGGGTGACCATCGGCGACGCGATCTCGGACCGGGATAACCACGCACTGACGATGCCGACCGTCAGCCCCAACTGCCCGATCGCGCCGATCCACCACATCACCTGCGCCGCTGCCGGCATGAGCTCCGAGCCAGCGGTGGCCAGGACCAGAACGGCGATGGTGATCGTGGACAGAAACGGCATCTTGATCGGGTGTCGCGCCTCAGCCAGAGCCGCGGCCGGACGCACGGCCCACTTCGCGGCATACAGAGCAATCAAGGGGATGAACACGACCAAGGCGACCCAGAAGAGGGCCTGTCCGATCCAGGCCGGGGCCAAGTGGGTGGCCGCAGCTCGGCGCCACGCCAAAGACAGGCCCCCGATCCCCATGACCGAGGCGAACAGGCTCACCGGCAGGTGGGCCAGCCAGCCGTCGGCGGGACGGGGCCGCGTATCGACCATGTTCGGGGTGGGCGAGGCAACGTCGGTGGCGACCACGAGAGGGCGGGTCATCGTGAACTCCTTCCCGGGAACCCAGTCAGCGGCTGGCGCAGGCGCCCGTGGTGCGTTGGTGAAGGGCCATGGCTTGGACCGCCAGAGCGGGGAGCACCATGGGCAGGGTCGGGTTCAGGCTGAGGAGCATCCCGGCAGCGATGACATGGAAACCGGCCACCTTGGCGCAGGGGGAGGAGCCAGAGGCCAAGGATCCAGTGGGTCGGAGGGTGGCCGGGATGTAGGTGGCCCAGACCATCGCCCCGAGCACGGCCAGCCCGACCACCGCCACGGTCCAGCCCAGGTCGTTCCACGCGGGCCGTCCCGCGGCCGAGTGGAAGAACCACGCCGTGATGGGGGTCAGGGCCGCCGTGGCCAGCAGGCGTTGCGAGGTCCAGCCCTGCCACGGGCGCCGCGAGGTCACCTGAATCAGAGGGTGTCGGCTCAAGTGCTCGGAACGAGCGACCAGCCCGTCGGTGACCTGACCTGGGGCCACGCCGGTGTCGTGCGTCATGAACGCGATGGGCGGTCTTCGGTGAACCGGACAGACGAGCGGCGCGAGTGACCCTCGCAGCGCTGGTCCTGGGGGACCCGATCCATGATGGCGTCGGCATGCATGCCGCAGCCGGTCCACGTCGTCTTGCCACACACCCGGCAGCGCGCAGGACTGCACATGATTTCCACCTTCCATAGATACCCTAGGGGGTATACAGTAGCAATACCCCCTGGGGTATCCAACACAACGAGGTGAAGGAGCAGACATGGCCGAGGTTGTCATCCTGGGAGCGGGGGTCTCCGGTCATACCGCGGCCCTTCATCTGTCCCGAATGTTGGGCAGCGGGCACGCGATCACTGTGGTCTCGCCGAACTCCCAGTGGAATTGGATCCCGTCGAACATCTGGGTCGGCGTCGGCAAGATGGACAAGAAGCAGGTCGTGTTCCCGCTCGAGCCGATCTATCGCAAGAAGGGGATCGCCTTCCGGCAGGCCAAGGCGGTCGCCATCCGGCCCGATGGCGACGGCGCCAGTGATCGCGGCGCGGTCGACATCGAGTACACCGGGCAGGGCAAGGCCGGTCAGAACGAGCGGCTGCGCTACGACTACCTGATCAACGCCACCGGGCCCCAGTTGAAGTTCGGCATGACGCCCGGCTTGGGACCAGACGGGCACTCGGTCTCCGTGTGCACCGCCGATCACGCGATCGAGGCCGACGCCAAACTCAAGGACGTCATCGCCACCCTGAAAGCCGGCACGCCACAGACCCTGGTCGTCGGGATGGGGCACGGCACCTGCACCTGTGAGGGGGCCGCCTTCGAGTACGTCTTCAACGTCGACCACGAGCTGCGCGAGGCCGGGGTCCGCGACCTCGCCCGCCTGATCTACCTGACCAACGAAGCCGCACTCGGTGACTTCGGCGTCGACGGGATGACCTTCGAGGAGCAGGGCTTCCAGACCAGCAGCGAACTGTGGACGGCATCGCTGTTCCGCGAGCGGGGCGTCGAAGCCATCCTCGGGGCCCACGTCGAGAAGGTCGAACCCGGCCAGGTGCACTACGAAACCCTCGACGGCGAGCACCATGTGCTGGACTTCGACTTCGCGATGCTGCTGCCCCCCTTCGGCGGTGTCCCCTTGTCGGCCTTCGACAAGGACGGCAACGACATCACCTCGACGATGTTCGCGCCCAGCGGGTTCATGCGGGTCGATGCCGACTACACGGTCAAACCTTACGAGGAGTGGCGCGGAGCCGACTGGCCCACCACCTACGTCTCGCCCAGCCACCCCAACGTCTTCGCCGTCGGAATCGCCTTCGCGCCACCACACCAGATCTCGCGTCCGCGCAAGAGCGCCAATGGCACCGTCATCGCTCCGTCACCCCCACGAACGGGTATGCCGTCCGGCGTCATGGGCCGCACCGTCGCCAAACCATCGCGGACCGCATCAAGCACGGCCCACAGGCGCCCGCGCACGAGGCCTCGATGCCCACATGGGCGCCGCGTGCGTCGCCTCCGCCGGCGCCGGGCTGCGGCGCGGCTCAGCGGCCGCGATGACGATGATGCCCGTCGTCCCCGACTACTCGCGCTTCCCGACCGGACGCGACCTAGGCGACACCCGCGGCGAGATCGGTCTGGCCGGCCACTGGGTCAAATTGATGCTCCACCACCTGTTCATCTACAAGGCCAAGGGCCGACCCGGCTGGCAACTCATCCCGGAATGACCGCTGTGACCACGACATCCGACCCAGCCCCCAGGAGAACCCGATGAACCCACCCGACGCCCAGCCCGTCGCCGACCTCAGCAAGGCGCCGCTGCCCACCCCGCAGACCCTGCGCCGACGGCAGAGCATCCCCATCCAGCTCAGCCGCTTCGCTGTCTTCAACGCCCGCATCATGCGCATGGTCCTCAAAGGCGACCACTGAACCGCGCCCCGCCCACTCCGCCTTCGTCGCGGAACCAACTCTCATCCATCCCCGAAGGAACACCATGACCACCAACGTCGGCACCACCGACCGCATCATCCGCCTCGTCATCGCCCTGATCGCGGCCATCGTCGCCTTCTCCGTGGGCCCGTCCACGGTGCTCGGCATCGTCATGTTCGTCGTGGCCCTCATCATGATCGTCACGGCAGCCGTCCGGTTCTGCCCGATCTGGCGCCTGTTCGGCGTCAACACCTGCAGCCGCTGACAACCTGCTCTCCCTCGACGCTCCCACCGTCGAGGCGCTGAGGGATGACGGCCGAACGCCCCATGGCCGCCTTCATCACACCAAGCCGACCGACCGGGCACATTCGCGCCGCCGGACCTTCCGCGAGCGCTTGCCCCATCCCCCACGAACGGTCCTGAACCGCGGCGACCACTCGCTCACACACTTTCCCGAGTGTGCTCCTGCCGACTTCGGCCGAGGGCCGGACACGGACGAACCCGAGTGAACGTCCGCGAACAGCCGGTCGAGCCACGGTGGGTACTGAATGAGACTGGAATGAGACTAAGAACCACAAAACGCGGCCATACCCAGTGGGGGTATGGCCGCGTTTTGCCTGATCACACGCGGTGGCGGTGGGATTTGAACCCACGGTGGAGTCACCCCCACACACGCTTTCGAGGCGTGCTCCTTTGGCCGCTCGGACACGCCACCGCCGACGAGGGTACCGGAGTTGGCAGCTCTCACCGAAAT
>Ga0209793_1000934_pt1 | contig 22993 bp, 20 predicted proteins | sample EBPBio122009_DNA_FD_185863 | JGI IMG/M metagenome (GOLD analysis project Ga0209793, IMG submission 185863) | Wastewater treatment Type I Accumulibacter community from EBPR Bioreactor in Madison, WI, USA - Reactor 1_2/2/2009_ DNA (SPAdes) (version 2) | ecosystem: Engineered > Bioreactor > EBPR >... | reverse complement strand
AAGACCGGCTTCGACGCCCAGCTCCCGGGCGGTGGCCTGCTCCTCTGGCACGTCGACGAGAACAAGCCGACGAACACCGACGAGAACCACTACAAGGTGGGGCTGCTCCAGGCCGACGGTCTCCGCCAACTCGAGACGGCGGCCAACCGAGGAGATGCAGGGGACCCGTTCCCCGGCTCGCGGAACGTCACGACCTGCTCGGGCACGACCACGCCGAGCACGAAGTCGTTCACCGGTCAGTCGACCGAGGTCTCCGTGACGGCGATCTCGCCGTCGGCGGCGACCATGACGGCCAATGTCACTGTCCGGGCCGGCAAGTCGGTCGTCAAGGACCTGCGCGACAACAAGCAGGTGGCGAAGGACCTGCGGGACAACAAGCTCGCGGTCAAGGACGCCAGGGACAACAAGGACTTCGCCAAGGACTTGCGCGACACGAAGAGCGTCGTCAAGGATCGCATCGACACCAAGAACGTCGTCAAGGACCTCAAGGACGGTCGGAAGGACATCCGCGAGAAGTTCCTCGACAACCGTTGGGACTGGGGTCGATTCGGCCAGGTCGACGAGGCGGGGTATGCCGCAGGTCTGGCCGGGGGCGACCCGGTGGGCGAGGCCGTGGGCCTGCTGCAGGCGGCCATCGAGCTGCTCACCGGCGCCGGCGGCGGCGATGTCGGCACCGGCGGTGAGGGCGCGGCATACGGCGGCGCCGAGCCGTTCATCGACGCGAGCCTGCGACCCGACCTCGTCGGCGGCCCGGCCTATGACGACGCCAGCAAGGGCATGGCCGAGGGTGACGCCTCCGCCAAGCGGCACTACGACGCGGCGCCGCAGGGCTGACCGATGTCACTCGTCGTGATCCTGCCCGGCCCCGAGGACCTCGGGGCCGGGCAGGTCGCGGCCTCAATCCGCCGGCGTGGTGGGGAGGTCGTCGTCGTTCCTGGGTACGCACTCGAGGAGTCGCGATGGGAGCACCACATCGTCGATGGCCTGTCGCACACCGTTATTCGCCTGCCCGATGGACAGCTGCTGGCCGACGAGACGATCGGCGCAGTGCTCAACCGCCTGTCCGGCCCGACGACCCGCAACTTCGCGCGCAGCGACGAACGAGACCGGACGTATGCCGCGGTCGAGTGGGAGGCTCTGTTCCTCGCCTGGCTGAGCAGCCTGGGCGGACGCGTCCTCGGCTGCCCGACTGCGGTCACCGCCGCGGGCCAGGTGGTCCCCGGTGACCTGCGCTGGCACGCCTGGGCGCGGCGAGCCGGGCTGCTCGGGCCGTGCGCCGTGACCGCCCCGGCGGCGACGTGGGCCGGCGCGAATCGGCAGGAAGGTGTGGAGAGGTGGACCGTCGTGGGCTCGACGGTGCTGCGTCGGGACGAGGTCGTCGGTGGTGACACGGCAGCCTGCGTGCGCGCCCTGGCCGGGCTGGCCGGTGTCGACCTGCTCGACGTCCTGCTTCGCCGAACCCAGGCCGGCGACGAGTTCGTGTCCGCCGATCTCCGCCCGGCACTCACACCTGGTGTCGGTGAGGCCCTCGCCGACCGGTTGCTCACCTGTTCCCGTCGGTCCCTGGGGGCGGCATCGTGATCGGGTTGTTCGGGCGCGGTGATGACCCCTGCATCGTCCGGGTGCGCGAGGCCGCGGAGGACCTGGGGATCGGGCACGTCGTCATCGACGAGGACCGACTCGACCCCGCGTCCGTCCGGGTCGACGTGCGTGAGGATGGGGTGGGCGCTGTCCTGCGGACCATCGACGGCGTCATCGACCTCGACCGCCTGACGGGGGTGTATGCACGCGCCCTCGGACCCGCGGATCCGACGCCCGGCGCGGTGGAGGTGTCGGGGCTGCTCACGCAATGGCTCGACGTCACCGATGTCCCGGTGATGGGGCGGCCGATGTCGATGTACTCCAACGGGAGCAAGCCGCACCAGGCCAGGCTCATCGCCGCGGCGGGGCTCGCCGTGCCGACGACGCTGGTCACCAATGAACCCGACGCGGTCCGCGAGTTCGGGTCGGCCCAGGGACGGGTCATCTTCAAGTCCATCAGCGGCATCCGCTCGATCGTTCAGGAGGTGGACGATGCGGCCCGGTCCCGGATCGACCGGGTCCGTGACCTGCCGACGCAATTCCAGGCGCGGGTGGAGGGGACCGACGTGCGGGTGCACGTCGTTGGGCGGGCCGTGTTCGCGACGAGGATCTCCTCCGAGGCCTTGGACTATCGATATGCCGCCCGCGACGGTCTCGACTGCGATTTGCGCCCGTCGACGCTTCGGCCAGAGGTCGAGGAGGCGTGCGTTCGTGTGGCCGTGGCCCTCGACCTGCCGCTGGCGGGCATCGACCTACGGGTGAGTGCTGACGGTGCGGTCACGTGTTTCGAGGTGAACCCGATGCCGGCGTTCAGCTACTTCGAGGCCCACTCGGGGCAGCCGATCGCCGCGGCGATCGCGCGTTTCCTCGCGGGGGACGCGGAGGCGAGCGCGCGGCATACTGACGAGGGAGAGAGCGAGGTCGCGTGATGGTCCAACCGCCACCCAATGAATCCACGGTCCACGGCACGATCAAGGGCAGCCGACCCGACCCGTCGCGGCCCGGTTGGGTGGTCCTCGACGTCGCCGTCGAAGCCGGAGCGACGATCGAGGGCGAGGACCTCCCAGCGCTGGCCCAGGGTGCGGACGTGCAGATCGTCGCTCGGGAGTCCGAGGTCGAGGCCATCACCGAGGGGGACTCGTTCTCCGCGTCGGTGCGGATGACCGGGCCGGGGGACTACCTGGCGCGAGACCTCACGGCAGCGCCCGCGCCCGACCGCAGTGGTTCGGGGCGCGGGCGCCGGACCGGGCGGATGGAGGAGGGCCGCCCGGACCCTGTGCGGCGCGACGACGACGGCGGAGGTCGTCGGCGGGCTCGCGACAGGGATGAATCAGAGGTCGACGATCGGGGCGTCTGAGTCCTTGGCAGGATCCTCGTCGGACACCAGGCCCTTGACCATCTGGACCACCATGCCGACCTTGCCGGGGCTCTCCCAGAGCTGGGCGGTGTCGCCGGTGACCTCGAGGAGGGCGGCGTTCGGGTCTTCGGGGCCGCCCTTCATGAACATCGAGGCGCTGGGGTCCCAGAGCTCCTCGAGCTTGGCCCGGTCCCTGTTGAGCTTGGCCGTGCCCGAGAGGGAGACCCAGCCCTTGTCGCTGGCGTAGTGGACGTTGACGCGCGGTGCGGCCTCGATGGCCTTGACCTTGTCGCTGTCGGCCTCGGTGATGAACCAGACCGTGCCCGGGTCCTCGAAGTCCTGGGTGCCCATGGGAGTGCTGACCAAGCGGCCCTCGGGGTCCTCGTAGGTGAGGATCGCGATCCTCGTGTCGCCCATGACCTCGGCAATCGTGTCGCGGTCGCCCATGTCGGCCCACTCCTTCTGTTCGGTGAGGTGGTGGCCCCACGTTAGACAAAGATTAGACAGGCTGGGGGTTTCGGGACCAAGGATGTGCAGGGGCTGATCCGGCAGAACTCGTGAGTTGGGGTCGGACCCACTGGTCCCGCGGTTTTCGGATGGTGGTGGCCAGGTCGCGGGATTATCGGAGTTGGCAAGTCACTGAGTTGCGATGCCCGATGGAGCCGGTGACGGGAATCGAACCCGCGTGTCCAGCCTGGGACACTAACGCGCCCTCGCACGAGCGTGCTGCCCACGCACAGACAGCGCCCCGGGGAGTGGTGGGGTTTGGGTGACGGCACGGCTCCCTGACGGAGGGGGCCACCGGCGAGATTCTTGATGTGTACCGCCAAGTACTCATCGAGAAGGAGCCTCACCGATGGCCTTGCCTGATTCTGCCTTGTCCGAGCTGCTCGAGGTGTTCCGCACCGGCGAGGGCACCGACTTCATCCGGGAGTGTGTCCGGGTCGCGATGCAGGAGCTGATCGACGCCGAAGCGACCGCGGCGATCGGCGCCGGCCGGTACGAACGCACCGAGTCCCGGGTGACCGAACGCAACGGGTCCCGGCCGCGGCTGCTGACCACGCACGCCGGCGACGTCCAGCTGGCGGTGCCGAAGCTGCGCGCCGGGAGCTTCTTCCCGAGCATCTTGTCGCCGCGGCGGCGGATCGACCAGGCCCTGTACGCGGTGCTCATGGAGGCGTACGTCCACGGCGTCTCGACCCGCTCGGTCGACGACCTGGTCGTCGCGCTCGGCGGGACCGGGATCTCCAAGTCGGAGGTGTCCAGGATCTGCGCCGGCCTGGACGAGAGCGTGGGCGCGTTCCGGACCCGCCGGCTGGACCACGTCGCCTTCCCGTACGTGTACCTGGACGCGACCTACCTGCACGTCCGGTCCGAGCACGGGATGGTCGTGTCCAAGGCCGTCGTCGTCGCCACCGGCGTCACCAGCGAAGGGCGCCGGGAGATCCTCGGTTTGGACGTCGGCGACTCCGAGGACGAGGTGTTCTGGCGGGCGTTCCTGACCGGGCTGAAGAAGCGCGGCCTGACCGGGGTCCGGCTGGTCATCTCCGACCAGCACGCCGGCCTCGTCGCCGCCATCGCCCGGTCGCTGCAGGGCAGTTCGCATCAACGCTGCCGGGTCCACTTCATCCGCAACGTCCTCGCGCACGTCGCCAAGGCCGAGACCGAGATGGTCGCCGCGGTGTTCCGGACGATCTTCGCCCAACCCGACCTGGCCTCGATGAGCAAGCAGTGGGACAAGGTCGCCACCGAGCTTTCCGCCCGCTACCCCAAGATCGGCGCTCTCATGCACGACGCGAAGGCCGAGGTCCTGGCGTTCGCGGCGTTCCCGCGGGAGCACTGGCGCAAGATCTGGTCGACAAACCCCCTCGAACGGCTAAACAAGGAGATCAAGCGCCGCGCCCGCGTCGTCGGGATCTTTCCGAACGAGGCCGCGGTCATCCGGCTCGTCGGCGCCGTCCTGGCCGACACCCATGACGAGTGGGCCACCGACGAACGCCGCTACCTCTCCGAAGAGTCCATGGCCAAGATCGGCAACACCGACGATGATGACCCTGTCGCCCTCACCGAGGGCTGACCGGTCGGCATCGAGATGACCTCAAAGCCCACCACTCCCGGGGACGCCTACCACGCAGCACAGACGGTTGCCCTCTGCGGCCCCTTGCGGACCCCTACGTACCGCCACCTATGGTCCGTCGGTGGTCCGTGGCCGAGGACGCACCCCTGCCTGCAAACTCAGCCGGATGCCGCCGCCAGGTGCTGTGTGTGCGCGTGGTACTGCGTCGGATGTCACCTGACATGCCTGTCGGATCCCCCGTCGCAGTACTTGTTGCAGTATGTCGCCGACCCCTAGGTTGAGGGGTTGGGACCAGGTGTCCATCGCAGGCGGCGCACACCTGGCAGGTGGTCTGCGCGATGACACGCATCGAGAAATCGGAGCTCGAGCTGATGTTCGAGTAGCATGGGTGACATGGCCCAGCCTAAGCAGCGAAGAGACGCTCCATTCCGATTCATCGATCTCTTTGCTGGTATCGGCGGCTTCCATGCAGCAATGTCGGCCTACGGTGGCGAATGCGTCTATGCCGTCGAGATCGACAAGGCCGCCGCGGACGTCTACCGAAGCAACTGGGGACACGACGCCCTAGGCGACATCACCAAGGACGCAAACGACGCCGTAATGAAGGTCGGCGACCACGAGATTCTCGCCGCCGGCTTCCCGTGCCAGCCGTTCTCGAAGTCGGGAGCGCAGCGCGGGATGGACGAGACACGTGGAACGCTCTACTGGAACATCCTGCGGATCATCCAGGAGCGCAAGCCCGAGATCGTGATGCTCGAAAACGTCCGCAACCTGGCTGGCCCGCGCCACGTGCACGAGTGGCAGATCATCATCGAGACGCTTCGACAGGAGGGCTACCGGGTCTCCAAGACGCCCGCAATCTTCTCCCCGCACCAGCTGCACCCGGACCTCGGCGGCCGCCCTCAGGTACGCGAGCGCGTGTACATCACCGCGACGCGAATCCCGGACGAGTTCGACGGTGACCCCGCGTTGGAGATTGACGCGGAACCGGTGCGATTCTCCGAGACCTACGGAAAGCAGCAGTGGCATCTGGAAGACCTGTTGGACGACAGCCACAACATCCCGGGCTGCGAACTGAGCGACGCGGAGCGGCTCTGGATCGACGCATGGGACGACTTCATTCAGCACTGGTACGAGGCGACCGGTCGCCGGCGTCCCCCAGGCTTTCCGATGTGGGCTGACGTGTGGAACAGCACCCTGATCGACCGTCAGGCGGTCGTGGCCAAGTACGGCGCCTCCCCGCATTACCGCGATCTCATGGAGTTCGATCCGACACTGCCAAAGTGGAAGGCCGGGCACCTCGCCAAGAACCTCGACCTCTATGCGACGCACCGGAACTGGATCGACAGGTGGGCCCGGAAATGGGGAGTCTTCACCGACGCGTTCCCGGCGAGCCGGCGGAAGCTCGAATGGCAGGCCCAGGACACGCCGCGCCTGTGGGACACGGTCATGCACATGCGTCCGTCGGGCATCCGCGCCAAGGCGCCGACGTACCTGCCCGCCCTCGTCGCGATAACGCAGACGTCGATCATTGGCCCGCGCGAGCGTCGGCTATCGCCTCGCGAGACCGCACGCCTCCAGGGGCTGCCGGACACGTTCACGTTCGGCGATCAGAAGCCCGCCGCCACATATAAGCAGATGGGAAACGGCGTGAACGTCGGTGTTGTCTGGAACGTACTGCGAGAGCATGTCCGCCGCGACGAGTGGTTGTTGAAGCACAGCGAGCCAGGGCGCCGGATCGTCGAGGCCGTGCTCGACAGTCCATTGTCGCCGGACGGGATCCTCCACGGGCATGCGCCAAGCGAGGCCTGAGCGCGCCGCTCAACGGCTGGTCAGCGGACCGCGGAGAAGATCAGGAAGTTGTCGATGTTCCTTTTCGCGATCATGACCTTCAGGGCTCGGTCGGCTCCGTCCTGCTGGTGGCCTTGGTGATAGTCCCCGAGCACGATGCGGAAGTTCGACTCGTTGACTTCAAGGATCATCATGCCCGTGAACTCGACCGCCTCCTTGAACTTCCCGGCGTACGACAACTCGTTGTAGCCCTTGGCCGGCCTATGCCCGAGGTCCCGACGGAGTTCGTTCCACTGAATCGTCGTCAGGTTGCCGCTCCCCCGGCCGTGCCATGTGTCGTGCTCGTAGATCACGTACCAGAAACGCCCGTAGTCGGCGACGCAACGAAGTAGGTCGGCGGCGTCGTTGCCTGGGGACTCGTGCTTGGCAATGTTGGAGGCCTTCAGGTCACCATAGAATTGGACTCGGTTGTCATGAGGGAAGACCAGGTCGTAGTCATAGCCGCCCTTGACCTTGACTCTCTGGAACGCGACCTCATGGGTCAGGTCATTTCGGCGCACGAACTCGTCCAGCCGGTACTCGAGGTAGAAGCCGGCCCACTCTCCCTGGAACCGGTCTGGCCAGCGAACCTCATGCATCTCTCTGACCGCATCGAGGGCATTGATGCGCCCCTCGCGCAAGATCTCCCGGTTAAATGCCTCAAACACGTCGAGACGCGCACCCCAGTCACGGATCGAGCCATCTAGGTATGCAGCGAACTCGTCGAAGCGGACGCTCGTCAACCAGTTGCCGTTGCTGTCCTGGCGCGCGAAGTGGCCAAGGGTCTGAGCCTGGAACAGGTCGTTCGTCGCGACGTGGGCCGACGAGTTGTTGGCCTTGCGAGTGACGTAGCTGGCCGGGTCGAAGTCGACGAAGATCGTCACTGATCCGTAGGAGTAGATGCCCACGAAGCGAGGCGTGAGGCGCTCGGCTAGTGCCTGCCGGTGGACTTCCAGCCACTTGTTGGGAATCTGGATGCGCTTCTTGTGCTCCGGCCACGGATATCCGAGGTGGTGAATCTGCCTCTTGAGGATGAGTTGGTCGCGGTAGAGGACCACGCGCTCACCGGCCAGCACCTCCAGCGTGGAACCGGGTAGTGCTGCGAGCAAAAGGTCGTTTCGCCGCGCCTCGCTGAGCCTCATGTCGCGGTCATACAGGAGAGATCCGTCGGGTCCGATCTGGTCCACATCAACGCTGCCCATGCGTCCTCATCAGGGGTGAACTTGGCCGGTGGGTACCGTCCAGTCGTAAGCGATGGGGTTGAGCTGGGCCTCCTTGGGCTTGAACGGCACGATGCGGAGGTCGCCGCTGCCAGCCTCGACCTCGCCGCTGGAGTTGAAGCGGACTCCGCTGAGGATCCCCATGAAACAGTGGCCTGGGTTGGCCAGGGCATGTTTGACCTCACCCCGCGTCACCATCACCGTCTCGCCCGCCCGGGAGGTCCCCTTTGCCTCCAGATAGACGGTGACGCCGTCCCTTGTCGCGCGCGCGTCGAAGGGGTTGCCGATGTGTGTGTCCTCGACGTCGTAGCCCAAGGCCTCGTAGTGCGCCATGAGGCGCTCTTGGGCAGCGTCCTCGACCTTCTTGCGACGCTCCGCGTCCAGGAGGCGACCCTGACCTCCCGCTGGGGTCGCGCCGGCCCTGGTTCGACCGGTGTGTGCAGCCCACAGTTCCTCGAGCCGATCGAGGGCTCCCGCGGGGATCACAGTGCCGCTGCCCTGGGGCCTCCATGACAGGCCCGGGATCTTTGCCTTGAGCAGGTCGACTCTGAGAGGGTCTTCGGGGTCGATGACCCTGTCCCAATCGACGTCGACGTAGTTCGCCTCCCGGCCGGAGCCATCCCAGTGCGCGTCCTGGTAGATCACCCCGCGAGCCGTTCCGCTTGCGATGACGCCGCGCGGCTCCGCTGCCTGCTTCAGGAGGAACAGTCGGTCGCCGACTTGGATCCCACCGCTGCGCGCCCCAGTCGACCACTCTCCCAAGACGATCTGGCCCGCCGCGGTCGCCTGGATGTCGTCGGCGATCTCCTCGTCTGGCCAGTGCCAATTGGTCGGGTTCCAGGTGAGCAGGAAGCCGTCTCGGGGCGACTCAGCGCCCAGCAGGATGCGCATCGCCTCCACAAGCGCCCCGAGGCCCACCCTAGTGACGGTCGACCCTCCGCCAGACGGCGACTTGCGGCTATCGAACGACGGTGCCCACGGGCGACCAGCCTTGCGGATGATGCGCTCCGCTATGTTCGGCATGCCTCCGGCCGTGGACACATCGGTCCGCTTGGCTGCCTCTCTGAAAACCGACGAGTCGAGGCTGGACCCGTTGAAGACCTTCACGCGAGGGAGGTCGAGCAGGTCGGTCAACTCGTTGAAGTAGTCCTGCTTCGTGGCCACGCCCCGATTCAACCGGTCAGAGGCTCATGGGGAGACCGATTTGCGCGAAGTCGGTCCAATCGGTCAGATACTGGCAGTGTGGTGACCACCACGCGCTGATCTCGAGGCCGCTGGATTCTCCGGCTTCGTGCAATTTGTCGAACTGCCGCTGAGCAACGTGCCGCGGGGTCCCGGGGTGAATGCCGTCGTTCGCACGAGCACCGCGCCACCGGCCTTTAGGGCGGTAAGCCCCGTGAGCTGGTTCAAGGACCGCAACCCGTCGGTGTCCCGGGAGGTGCTGGAGGCCGCTTGGGTGCGGGGCGCGGAGATCCTCTACATCGGCAAGGCGACCCCAGGGAAGGACGCCGCCCGCGGTCTGCATGATCGACTAAGCGAGTACCGGCGTCACACCGCGGGTCGACGAGCCGGCTTGATCTTCGTGCGCCGTGCTGTTGTGGAACGCGGAGGAAAGTTGGAGGTGTCGCTTCCGAAGAACAACAAGACGCGAACCGTGACTCTGCCAGGCGTCCTCTCGAGGAGCTCAAGGTGCATATGGCGAATGTGGATCCGTCTCCTGATGCGGCGCTCTTCACGGGAGACAGAGGCGCGACGCCACGACGGGGGAATTGGCGTGCCAATGTGCGATGGCCGAGCCTGGTCGAGCGGGCAGGGCTTCCCAACGGTTTCCGCTTCCACGATCTGCGTCATACGGGAAACCACTTGGCGGCCCAGACTGGCGCCTCGACGCGCGAACTCATGGACCGCATGGGTCACTCCACCGTCCGGGCGGCGATGGTCTACCAGCATGCGACGGATGCCAGATCGCGTGGCTTGGCGGACCGGCTGGATGCCTTGGTCAGAGAGCAGCGAGGTGCTTCGGAGTGAGCCAATCTATGACCCCTTGTGTCCCAGATGTGTCCCGCGGCGGTTGGGGGAGCCGCCCACACCAAGCCCCGGTCGACGGGCAACCGCCTCTGACCTGCGGAGACGTCGTGGAGCCGGTGACGGGAATCGAACCCGCGTGTCCAGCTTGGGAAGCTGGCGCTCTACCATTGAGCTACACCGGCGCTCCGCCCGTCGAAGGTCCCGAAGGAGCCTCGCTTGGAGCGGCCACGGAAGTCTAACCCAGCATCTGAGGCACGCTGAGTCGCGCCTCAGGCAGCGAGCAGTCTGGCATGGTGACGCTCCAGCGGGCTCCAGTCATCCCGCGCGAGCTCGGGCAAAACACAGAGTCCGTCATCCACGACGCACAGCAGGTCCACGGGTGTGGTGACAAGCGTGCGGCCGTAAGGAGCTCGCCACGTCGCCGTGGCATCGGCGCCGAGCTGCACTGACCAGCCAGGTCTTTGCCTGAGTCGATGATGTCGCCGGCAGAGGCACTGAGGTTCGCGGGCGAGGTCGACCCGCGTGGCCATGGCACCACATGGTCCAGATCGTAGAACCGGGCGCGGCGGCCAGCAGATCCATGAGGTGTCGCTCCATCGGGCTGGGCTGATCCACCGGCGAGTCGGCATCGGGCAGCGCGAGCAGGTTGACCGGATCCGTCCTCAATCGCCGCCCCGTGGGGGTGACCCATGTGGTCGAGGCATCCGCGTGCAGGGTCACCGACCAGTCGGGTGTCTGCTTGAGGCGGTGGTGCCGACGACAGACGCACATGAGGTTCTCCGCGGCGGTCGGGCCGTTCGGCCAGGGGCGGACATGGTCCAGGTCGCAGAACCGGGCCGACACTCGGCAACCGGGGAAGCGGCACTTCTTGTCGCGGAACTTCACGAACCGCTCGACCGCTTCCGGGATCCGGTAGCGCGGGTCGACGTCCGTGGAACGGGTCGCTCCCATCACCGTCTGACAGGCTCTTGGCCGACGACTGGAGGGACGGAAGCCCTTGGTGATGTCGCCCTCGAGGAGCCCACCGGTCTCGGCATCGCAGACGATGCCCTCATCGATCACCGCCAGTCCGGAGTCGAGGGCCCGCTCCAGCCACTCGGCTCTGACGAGTGTCGTGTCGGTGCAACCGAGGCCGGTGACTCGTACCGCCGTCGCCGACGGCGAGGGGGACGTGACGGGCGCGGCCTGCGTAGGCGACGCGGCGGAAGGCGCAGCGACGGGCTGGGCAGTTTCGTGCGACGCGACGGCCAAGCCGAGTGCCGACCGCTGGGGGATGGCGGCGTGCAGGTGGACCGTGATGTCGACCTTGTCGACGACGATCGACGTCAGGGCATCGCATCGCGACTGAGCGGCGGTGAGATCCCGGTCTCCCGAGCGCAATGTGGCCGCACGCTCCTCGACGGCCGCCCAGACCAGCCGTGAGTCCTCGACCGGCAGGGTCCAGGTCCACACGTCGAGCGACTCGCTCTCGCCGAACTTCGACAGTCCCCGGAACTGGCGCGCCGTCGCGGCCTGCTCAGCCACACGGTCGGGGTCGATCGCTGCCAGGGTCGTCCGCGCGCGCGTCCGCAGCGGACCGACGGACTCCAGCCATCCGCCGACCTTGCGAGCTCGCCCGATCAACCGCGCGACGACAGCGGCTTCGACCTCGGGCGATGAGCCGTCCAGCTCTGCGTGGACCATCGAGGCCCGATAGCCGTCGAGCTCGCCGGACCGCATCTCCTCCACGAGCGCGGGCGCGCGCTGCGCCAGCCCGACAGCCGAGTGCAGACGGCCCTTGGCCACGCCGATGGACACACCCATGACGGGGGCCACCAGTTCGGGCGCATCGGACCATTGCTCCAGCCGGCCGTGGACGTCCTTGCCCTCACCGTCGACCCCGTCATGGTCCACAGCCCCACCGGCGAGCACGTCGCGGTCGCGATTCATCGCCAAGGCCACCAAGGCGTCATTGCGCCAGGCGTCGAGTGTGTTCGAGAGCGACTCGATCCCCGCCAGGACGTCCAACTGCTCGCCCACGGAGTCACCCAGGCTAGGCACCCCCACGTTGCGCAGGACGGCTCCTGCGGCGCTGAGGGCTGCGGTGGGGTTCATGATCATCATTGTCCTCGGACATGTGTTCGAAGTCAAGGGTTTGCAGTACCAATTCGCCTGTCCCGCAATGATTTCGCCCAGAGCAGAACGTGGCGGCAGACTGTCCTCATGCGCATCGTGACCGACGAGCAGCGACGTGCGCGGATCGCTCTCCGACACGGCCTGGCCGCTGCCCACCGTTACCCGGACATCGCCTCGGCGACGAGGGCGATAACGGCCTGGCATGCCACCGACCCCGGTACCGTCCACCTCGCCATCCACGCCCGCGTCCAGGACGTCGCGGTCGACGACGTTGAGCGTGAACTCAACGAGGCCCGTTCCCTCGTCAAGCAGTTGGCCATGCGGCGCACGCTGTGGGCCTTCCCCCGTGGCTCGTATGCCGCGGTGCTCGCCTCCTCGTCCGCCCGGGTGGCCGCCGCCCACCGCTCGACGTGGCACAAGCGCCTCGTCGATGGTGGGGTCACCGACGACCCCGAGTCGTGGCTGGCGACCGCCGGACGTGAGGTCCTCGACCTACTGGCGGACGGTCGGCCGCGATCCAGCACCGAGGTGGCCGATGCGATTCCCCAACTGGCGCAACGCCTCGAGCTGTCACCCGGTACCACATGGGCAGCCACCGTGTCGGCGGCACCCAACACCCTGACCATGTTGGCCGCCGAGGGTGCCATCGTGCGCGCGGCCAATGGCGGTCACTGGCGTCTGTCCAAGCCGACGTGGACCTTGCCGAAGCACTGGCTCGGCGACGTGGACGCTCCGATGAGCGCGAGCCAGGGCTGGGACGAACTCGTGGCCGGCTACCTGCACACCTTCGCTCCCGCCACCGAGGACGACATCGTCTGGTGGCTCGGCGCGACGAAGTCCATCGTGCGTGCGGCACTGAAGGACATCGGTGCCGAGGAGGTGCGCCTCGAGGATGGGCGAACGGCATACCTCGGCCCCGGCGACCGACTCGACGACACCGCGAACCCCGACCCTTGGGCCGCCATCACACCGACCCTCGATCCGACGACGATGGGCTGGAAGCACCGCGACTTCTACCTCTCCGCCGAGGACCGCCCGTTCCTCGTGGACTCGGTCGGCAATGCGGCGATGACCGCGTGGGTCGACGGCCGCATCGTCGGAGGCTGGGCACAGGACGAGGCCGGCCGGGTGCACGTCGTGCCACGCCGGACCCTTCCGGCGAGTCGGCAGCGCCTACTTGACGAGGAGGCCGAGCGGCTCACCGCTTACCTCGACGGCACGATCATCCCGACGCCCTACGGCAAGCGGATCGCCGCAGGTGAGCGGCTAGCCTGACCCCGTGCTGCTCTCCGACCGCGACATCCGCTCCGAGATCGACAACGGACGGGTCGTCCTCGACCCGTGGGACCCGGAGATGGTCCAGCCGAGCAGTGTCGACGTGCGGCTGGACAAGTTCTTCCGGCTCTTCGACAACCACAAGTACCCCGTCATCGACCCGGCGCAGGACCAGCCCGAGCTGACGCGACTGGTCGAGGTCGAGCCGAGCGAGGGATTCGTCCTCCACCCGGGCGAGTTCGTCCTCGGTTCCACCCTGGAGACCGTCACCCTCCCCGACGACCTCGCTGCTCGCGTCGAGGGCAAGTCGAGCCTTGGCCGGCTGGGCCTGCTCACCCACGCGACGGCCGGCTTCGTGGACCCCGGTTTCAGCGGTCACGTCACCCTCGAGCTGAGCAATGTCGCGACCCTGCCGATCATGCTCTGGCCGGGCATGAAGATCGGCCAGCTCTGCTTCATTCGCCTCTCGTCGCCGGCCGAGAACCCGTATGGCTCAGCGGCCTACGGCTCGCACTACCAGGGCCAGCGCGGGCCGACGGCCAGCCGGTCCTTCCAGAACTTCCACCGCACCGACGTCTGATGGACGACCTCGTCGAGGTCCGGATCACGGCGCCCGACGACTCGGTCGCAGCCCGCCTCGCGGCCGCCCTCGTCGACGAGGGGCTCGCCGCCTGCGTCCAGATCGTCCCAGGGATCCGCTCGGTCTATCGCTGGGAGGGTCAGGTCGAGGTCGCCGACGAGCACCTGCTGCTCGCCAAGACGATCGCCGCCCGCTTCGACGCGCTCGCCGAGCGGGTGCGCGCCGAGCACCCCTACGACGTTCCCGAGATCCTCGCCATCCCCGTCACGCACTCTGACGAGGCGTATGCCGCGTGGCTCAGGTCCGAGGCGACTCCTCGGAGCGCAGGCCGAACCAGCTGATCACGCCGCCGAGCGCCAGCAGCCCGGCACAGATGAGCATTCCCAGGCGATAGCCCGACGTCATGGCCCCGGGATCCTGGTAGTCGGCGCCGCTGAGTCCCACCAGCGCGGGCAGCGCAGCGACGGCGAGGAGGGACCCCGCCCGCGCGACGGCGTTGTTGATCCCGCTCGCCACCCCTGCGTGGGAATCGGGCGCGGCTGCGAGGACGGTGGCGGTCAGCGGTGACACGAGAAGGGCCAGGCCGAGGGCGAAGACGACCATGCCCGGCAGGACGGCCATCCATCCCGCCCCGGCGCCGACCGGCACCAGGAGCAGGACGCCGACGGCGCAGATGATCGGACCCAGCGCCATGGGGATGCGCGGCCCGATCCGGGCTGACAAGGCGGCAGCCCGTGAGGACAACAACATCAGGGCCACCGTCACCGGGAGGCCGGACACACCTGCCGCCAGTGCCGACCAGCCCGCCGTCACCTGGAGTTGCAGCACGAGGATGAAGAACACGACCCCGAGCGCCCCATAGACCACGAAGGTCATGCCGTTGGCCGCAGAGAACACGCGAGAACCGAAGAGCGACAACGGCGCCAGCGGGGAGGCAGTCCGTCGCTCGACGACGATGAACGCGACGGCGGCGACGAGCGCGGCCAGCCCAGCGGCATACGCCAGCGCACCAGCGGTGGGTGACGTGAGGACGAAGGTGAGGCCGGTCAGCGCGACAACGGTCAGGACGGCACCCACCAGGTCGAACCGACCCACCGTGGCCGACCGGCTCTCCGGCGTCACCCGCCAGACGACGGCCAGCACCAACAGGCAGAGCGGCACGTTCATCCCGAAGATCCAGCGCCAGGACGCGTGGTCGACCAACCAACCCCCGACGAAAGGGCCGATCGCTGCGGCGATACCCGACATCCCCGCCCACGTGCCGATCGCAGGCGCTCGGTCCTCGGGGGCGTAACTCGCCTGGATGATCGCCAGCGCACCGGGCGTCAGGAGCGCCGCACCGATGCCCTGGAGCACTCGCATCCCGATCAGTTGCCCGGGGGTCTGCGCGATCGCGCAGAGGAGGGAGCCGAGCATGAACCACGTGACACCGACGAGATAGATCCGCCTGCGCCCCAACCGATCCGAGAGCGAGCCACCGACGAGCACGAGTCCTGCCAGCGCCAGCATGTAGCCGTTGATGACCCACTGGAGCTGCTCCAAGGACGCCCCGAGGTCCGAGCCAAGGGTCTTGAGGGCGACGTTGACGACTGACCCGTCGAGGATCGCGATGCCGGACCCGAGGGTCAGTGCCCAGAGGGTCAGCCTTCCCTCGCGACTGCTCCGGGTCAGGTATGCCGTGGGCTCGTGCACGCCACCATTCTCACCACTAGGGTGCCTGCATGGTCAGCGCTGCCTTCGTCGCTCCGTATCTCGCCGACACGACGAACAATTTCCTGCTGGCCGCAGCCCGCACGCCCGGCGTGCGCCTCGGCCTCATCACGACCGCCTCCGCGGACCAGATCCCCGGCGAGATCCGTCATCACCTGGCCGGCCACTACCAGGTGCAGGACGGGCTCGACGCCCAGCAGATCGCCGATGCCGTGCGCGGCCTGTCCGGCCAGATCGGCCCCATCGAGCGCCTCATCGCGATCCTCGAGCAACTCCAGGTCCCGCTCGGGCAGGTGCGCGACGCCCTCGGCATCCCCGGCATGGGCGAGGCCGCGGCGCTCAACGTCCGTGAGAAGGGCCGGATGAAGGACGTCCTGCGTGCGGCCGGACTCCCTTGTGCCAGGCACCAACTCGTCCACCGGGTCGAGGAGGCCACCCGGTTCCGCGACGAGGTGGGCTTCCCGATCGTCGCCAAGCCGCCGGACGGCGCGGGCGCCAAGGCGACCTTCCGCCTCGACTCGCACGCCGACTTCGACGCCTGGCTGACGATGGCCAAATCCACCCCGGACGAGGTGTGGCTGCTCGAGGAGTTCCTCACGGGCCGCGAGCACTCCTTCGACTCCGCGACCCTCAACGGCGAGACCCTGTGGTCCTCGATCAGTGACTACGTCCCGCCGCCGCTGGAGGTGGTCCGCAACCCGTGGATGCAGTGGACCGTCGTCCTCCCCCAGGACATCAGCGGGCCCGAATACGCCGAGATCCACCGGGTCGGCCCGCAAGCGATCGACGTCCTCGGGGTGCGTGATGCCTTCTCCCACATGGAGTGGTTCGCCCACCCCGACGGTTCGGTCGCCATCTCCGAGATCGGCGCCCGTCCCCCGGGTGCGCAGATCAGCCCCATGATCGGTTTCGCCCACGACGTCGACTTCTTCGACCTCTGGGGACGGTTGGTCCTCAAGGACGAGTTCCACCGACCGGACCGGGTGTACGCCTGCGGCACGGCATACCTGCGGGGGATGGGGCGGGGTCGGGTCCGCACCGTCCACGGCATCAACCAGCTCCAGTCCGAGCTGGGCCACCTCGTCGTCCGTGCGAGCATCCCGCAGCCGGGCACCCCGGCCGCCACGTCATACGAGGGCGACGGCTTCGTCACCGTCCGCCACCCCGACTCCGGCGTCGTCCGCGAGGCACTGGAGCGCATCGTCCAGGTCGCGCGCATCGAGTTCGTCGAGTCCGACTGAGAGGTATGCCGTGAAGAACATCGTCATGATCTCGCCCGGCTTTCCGTTGGAGCAGGCCTACTTCACGCGCGCCCTCGCCCAGACCGGAGCCCAGGTCATCGGGGTCGGCGACCAGCCAGTTGGGGCATTGCCGCAGGAGGCGCGCGACAACCTCGCCCACTACGAGCACGTCTCCCTCGCTGACACCTCCGCCGTGCTGAGCGCGCTCAAGGGACTCTCCCAGCATGCGCGCATCGACCAGGTGGAGTGCCTCTGGGAGCCCCATGTCGTCCTCGCCGCCCAGATCCGCGAGCACCTTGGCCTCGAGGGCATGAGCGTCGAACAGGCGACCTGGTTCCGCGACAAGGAGCAGATGAAGCTCGTCCTCGACCGGGCCGGCATCCGCACGCCTCGCCATGCGTCCGCAAGGACGGCGGCCGAGATCTGGGACGCAGCAGAGCAGATCGGCTATCCCCTCATCATCAAGCCGATCGCTGGCGCCGGTTCGGCGGACACCTATCGCGTCGACTCCGCCGAGGAGCTCGCCACGGTGCAGACGATGATCACGCACGTCGGCACGATGAGCGTCGAGGAGTTCATCGACGGCGAGGAGTTCACCTACGACACGGTGTGCGGCAACGGCGACATCCTCTTCGAGAACGTGAGTTGGTACATCCCGCGACCGCTCCAGCAGCGCAGCCACGAGTGGATCAGCCCGGTCACCCTCGCGCTGTCCGACCTCGACGACCCCAGGCTGGCTGACGGCATCGCCATGGGCCGTGCGGTCATCGAGGCGCTCGACTTCACCCACGGCTTCACCCACATGGAGTGGTACCGCAAGTCCGACGGTGAGGTCGTCTTCGGCGAGATCGGCGCCCGCCCGCCGGGCGCCCGGACCGTCGACATCATGAACTACGCCACCGATGGCGACCTCTTCGCGACCTGGGCGTCGGCCGTCACCAGCGGCACCGCGGCCCCGCTGGCGCACAAGTTCAACTGCGCCAGCATGTTCAAGCGCGCCGAGGGCAGGGGCCGGATCACCCGGGTCGAGGGACTCGAGCGACTCATGCGCGAGGAGGGCGAGCACGTCTGCGTCGTCGACCTGCTCCCGATCGGCGCCCACCGCCGCGACTGGCGCGCGACCCTGCTCTCGGACGGCATGATCATCTACCGCCACATGGACCTCGGCCAGACCCTTCGGATCTCCGACCGCTTCGCCAATGAACTGAGGATGTACGCCGAGTGATCCCCACCCCTGACAGGTAGGTTGGCAGGGACGCCCGAGCCAGCCAGGGGGATGGATGATCCGCTTCGACGACGTGACCAAGGAGTACCCGGGAGGGTCGGTCGCGGTCGACGGCCTCAGCCTGACCATCCCCACGGGTGAGATCACCGTCCTCGTCGGACCCTCCGGCTGCGGCAAGACGACGTCGCTGCGCATGATCAACCGGATGATCGAGCCCACACGAGGCCTGATCTCCATCGACGGCAAGGGCGTCGCGGACATGGACGCCGCCACCCTGCGCCGCGGCATCGGTTACGTCATCCAGCACGCCGGGCTCTTCCCGCACAGAACCGTCCTGGAGAACGTCGCCACCGTCCCACGACTCCTGGGCTGGGATCGCAGCAAGTCCCACGCGGCAGCCCGTGACTGGCTGGACCGAGTCGGGCTGTCGTCCGAGTTCGCCGATCGCTACCCGTCACAGCTGAGCGGTGGCCAGCAGCAGCGGGTCGGCGTGGCACGTGCCCTCGCGGCCGATCCGCCCATCCTCCTCATGGACGAGCCGTTCAGCGCCGTCGATCCCGTGGTGCGACAACAGCTCCAAGCAGAACTCCTCCGACTCCAGGCCGACCTGCAGAAGACGATCGTCTTCGTCACGCACGACATCGACGAGGCACTGCTGCTCGGCAACCGCGTTGCCGTGATGCGGGTCGGCGGCAAGCTCGCCCAGGTCGACACACCCGCCGACCTGCTCGCCAACCCCTCCGACGACTTCGTCGCGGGCTTCCTCGGTCGCGACCGCGGGATCCGCTCCCTCTCCTTCGCCGGTATGCCGCGGCTGCCGCTGCGACCCGAACGCACGCTGGCGTTGGGCGAGACCCCGGAGCCGGATGCGCCCGCGTGGATGCTCGTCCTCGATGACCAACGGCCGATCGGGTGGGTCGAGACCGGCGCGCTCTCGGGACCGGTCTCTCGCGACGACCTCAACCGCAGCGGCACCGTGGCTGCGATCAATGCCTCGCCACGTGAGGTGCTCGATGCCGCCCTCTCGTCACCCACCGGCCGCGGCGTCGTCGTGGACGAGTCCGGCGAGTTCAGCGGGACCGTCCGTGCCAGTGACCTCGTCACGCTCCTCGAGGCCGAGCAGTCCCGATGACCTGGCTGGCCGACCACTGGGGCGAGGTCTGGACCTTGCTGCTCCAGCACGTCTGGCTGGCCGCGGTCCCGCTCGTGCTGGGGCTGGTCATCGCCCTGCCGTTGGGATGGGCAGCGCGACGGTGGCGGGCGGCATACCCCGTCCTCGTCACGACCTCGGGCCTGCTCTACACCGTGCCGAGCCTCGCGCTCTTCATCCTCATGCCGCTGATCCTCGGCACCCGCATCCTCGACCCGATCAACGTCGTGGCGGCGATGACCGTCTACACCGTGGCACTCCTCGTCCGCTCCGTCGCGGACGGACTCGGGGCGGTCCCTGAGGACGTTCGGGCGGCCGCAACAGCCATGGGCTACAAGGGTTTTCGGCGACTGTTGGCCGTCGAGCTGCCGCTCGCGATTCCGGTGCTGACGGCGGGCTTGCGCGTGGCCGCGGTGTCGAACGTCTCGATCGTCTCGGTCGCCTCGCTGATCGGGGTCGCCCAACTCGGGAACCTGCTGACCGATGGCTACAACCGCGCGATCAACGGTGAACTGATCACCGGGATCGTGGCCTGCGTGCTGCTCGCGCTCGCCTTCGACGCGGTCATCAACGCCGTCGGTCGCATCCTGACGCCCTGGACCCGCGCATGATTCCCTCGATCTGGGCCTGGCTCACGTCGCCCGAGAACTGGTGCGGTACCTTCGGCATCGCCAACCGGCTCGCGCAACATGTCGGCTACAGCCTGCTCGTCGTCCTCATCGCCGCGGCCATCGGGATCCCGCTCGGCCTCTGGGTCGGCCACACCGGTCGCGGGCGCTGGCTCATCTCGGCCGCCAACGCCGCCCGCGCCGTCCCGACCCTCGGTCTGCTCTTCGCGCTCGCGCTCTGGGTCGGACCGCACATCCCCGGCCGGGCGGCCTTCGCCGTCCCGTCGATCATCGCCCTCGTCCTGCTCGCGATCCCGCCGATCCTGGCCGGGACGTATGCCGGCGTCGGCGCGGTCTCGCCAGCCGCCAGGGACGCGGCCAAGGGCATCGGCATGACCCCGCAACAGGTCCTCACCAAGGTCGAGATCCCGTGTGCCCTGCCGCTGATGTGGTCCGGACTGCGGTCGGCGGTGCTGCAGGTGGTCGCGACGGCGACCATCGCGGCATACATCGGGTTGGGCGGACTGGGGCGCTTCCTCATCGACGGGCTCGCCCAGGCCGACTACGCCCAGACGGCCGGGGGAGCGATCCTCGTCTGCCTCCTCGCGCTCGCGGTCGACGGCCTTCTCGCCCTCGTCCAGCGACTCGTCGTCTCGCCCGGGTTGAGTGGTCGAGCGCGAACTCGACGAGAAATCGTCCTCGCCTCGGGGAAGGATGGAGCGCCCGGCGATGTTGCCCACTCCACGAGCGCGTGACCTCGCGCCGCGTCAACGGAAGGTTCGAACCATGAAGCGCACGACCACGGCCATCGCCCTCGCCGGCGTGGCGCTGCTCGGGCTCACGGCCTGCGGAAGCGGCTCCTCCGACCCCATGTCCTCGGCATCGTCGGGTGGCGGATCCACGTCCTCCGGGGGTGCTGGGAAGCCGATCGTCGTCGGCTCCGCCGACTTCTCCGAGAGCGTCGTCCTCGCCGAGATCTACGCCGGGGCGCTCAAGGCCAAGGGGGTCGACGCCTCTACCAAGACCAACATCGGGTCCCGGGAGATCTACCTCAAGGCCCTCACCGACGGCTCGGTGCAGGTGGTGCCCGAGTACACGGGTGCGCTCGCCCTCTACTACGACAAGGCCTTCGACAAGACCGAGCCCAACGACGTCTACGACGCCCTCAAGGCGGCCCTGCCCAAGGAGCTCACCGTCCTGGAGAAGTCCGCGGCCGAGGACAACGACTCGATCGTCGTCACCAAGGAGACGGCTGGGTCACTCGGTGTCACGAACCTGTCCGGCCTCAAGGACAAGGCCGGCACGTTGACGTTGGGTGCGCCGCCGGAGTTCCAGACGCGACCGCAGGGGATCCCGGGCCTGGAGAAGACCTATGGGGTCACCTTCAAGGACTTCGTGCCGCTCAAGGGCCAGGCGCTCGTGCAGGCGCTCAAGAACGGCCAGGTCCAGGCGGCCAACATCTTCTCCACCGACCCGGCGATCGTCGTCAACGGCTTCGTGACGATCACCGACGACAAGAAGCTCTTCGGCTCCCAGAACGTCGTCCCGCTCGTCGCCGCCGACCGGGCCGACGAGGTCAAGGCCGCGCTCGACGCGGTATCGGCCAAGCTCACCACGGAGGAGCTCACCAACCTCCTCAAGGCCACCGACGTCGACAAGAAGGACCCGAAGGCCGTCGCTGCTGAGTGGCTCAAGGCGCAGGGCCTGGGCTGACCCAGCCCCGCGGCATCCGAAAGGGGCGCCCTCCGCTCGTGGAGGGCGCCCCTTTCGTATGCCGTTCTGCTCAGTCCCAGGGGTCGGGCGCCTCGAGCAGAGCGTCATGGTTGGACGGTTTGTCGGCCGCGTCAGTGGCCGCCTCGGCCGGGGCGTTCGGCGCGCTTGCGGGCCCGTCGGTGGTCGTGCCGTCGCTCGCGGTGTCGGAGTCCGGCTCGGGCTCGGGCTCGGGCGCCGCCTGCTCCGTGGCTGGTTCGGTCGCCCAGTCGTCCGAGTCCCGCGATTCCTCCGGTGCGGGGGCGGAAGCCACGGCCGCCTGGGCTCCGTCCTCGTTGGCAACCGGCGCCGCTGGCTCATCCCACGGGTCCGGGGCGTCGGGCAGGTCGGGCGCCGCGGCCGAGGTGCCCTGCTCGGCCCTCGGCGGTTGCACCGCATCCCGCGCCATCTCAGTTGACTCACCGGCTGGCGCAACTGCCGAGGGGCCGGAGGCGGCATCCTCGGGCTCGTCCCAGGGATCAAGGTCGGACGCTGAGGGTGCAGGAACCGCCGGGGCCGCTGGCTCCGGCGCCGCGGTTTGGGCACTCTCACTCGAGGTGGGCTCCGGCTCCTCGTCCCGCGGGTCCCCCTCGTATGTCGCGGAGTCGCCGGACGGCGTGGCTGCCGGTGCGGGGTTGGCGGGCTGGTCGTCCCACGGGTCGGCGTCGTATGCCGCGGTGTCACCTGCTGTCGCGGCTGCCGGTTCGGGTGGGGTGGGTTCGTCGTCCCACGGGTCGGCGTCGGCAACTGAGGGTGCAGGAACCGCCGGGGCCGCCGGCTCGGGTGCGGCGGTTTGCGCACTCTCAGCCGCGCTCGGCGCGGCCGGGTCCTCGTCCCACGGGTCAGCCTCGGCGACCTCCGCGGCCGCTGCCTCGTCCCACGGGTCAGCCTCGGCGATCTCCGCGGCCGCTGCCTCGTCGGCGTCGCTCACGGTGGACGCCGTGTCCGCCTGCGACGAGAACCCCGCCTCCGCGGCCGCTTCCTCCAAGACCTTCTCCTCCGTCGATTCCCCACCCGCTGCGGCAGCGGCGGCTACCCCAGCGGCTCCGACAGCCGGGCCCACGGCCGACTCCGCGGCATACCCGTCCGAGGCCTGCTCACCCGGTGAACCCTCACCCTCCTGCCCACGCCGTACAGCGGCGAGGAGCATCTGCGCGACATCGACGACCTCGACCTCCGCGCCGACACCTTCGGCCTGCTTGGCCGTGAGCCCGTCGGAGATCATGACGCGACAGAACGGGCACCCG
>Ga0209793_1000931_pt1 | contig 23080 bp, 29 predicted proteins | sample EBPBio122009_DNA_FD_185863 | JGI IMG/M metagenome (GOLD analysis project Ga0209793, IMG submission 185863) | Wastewater treatment Type I Accumulibacter community from EBPR Bioreactor in Madison, WI, USA - Reactor 1_2/2/2009_ DNA (SPAdes) (version 2) | ecosystem: Engineered > Bioreactor > EBPR >... | reverse complement strand
CGCCTCCTCGCCGACGAAGGTGAGGCCGTGATAGATCTCGTCCGAGATGAAAGCGATGCCATTGTCCCGGCAGTAGGCGGAGAGCGCCGAAAGGTTGGCGCGGCCGGTCACGGTGCCCGTCGGGTTCGCAGGGCTGGCGAGCAGCACGCCATCGATGCGGCCCGCCGCCTCCAATGCCTCCGGCGTCAGCGTGAAGCCGTTTTCCGCGCTCACCTCGATCTCCACCGTCTCGATGCCGAGTGCGGCGAGGATATTGCGATAGGCAGGATATCCCGGGCGCGCGATGGCGACCCGGTCTCCGGCATCGAACAGCGCGAGGAAGGCGAGGTTGAAGCCGGCGGAAGAGCCGGTCGTGATGGCAATGCGGCCGGGATCGACCGAAACGCCGTGGCGGGCCTTGTAGAAATCCGAGATGGCGATGCGCAGCGAAAGCAGGCCGAGCGCGTCCGTATAGCCGATGCGGCCGATCTCCAGCGCACGGCGCGCCGCTTCGCGGGCAGCTTCCGGCGCGGGATGGACGGGCTGGCCCACGGCCATGGAGATCACCGGCCGGCCGGCGGCCCGGCGCTTCGTCGCCTCGGCGAGCACGTCCATGGCGTGAAAGGGTTCGACAGCGCCGCGGCGGGAAAGTTTCATGGGCTTTTCTTCCGGTTCATGAGATGCCGCCTTCCTGCCGCAAGACGCCCGCGTTCACAATCCCGCGAGGGCCGAAAATCCGCCGCTTTTGCCCTATCGTTTGCGCGCGGCGAACCATAAGGTCGTTGAAAGCGTGCCGCGCGCATTGACGCGCAGGCCCCGCCGGTGGCAGTTCTCCGGCGCATTACGGACGAGGACAGGACAGACATGACATTCAAGACCAAGCTTGCGGCCACCGTCGCTCTTACCATCGCGGCCGCAGCCCCCCTTCCCGCTCTCGCCCTCGACGATGCGCAGAAGAAGGAAATCGGCGAGTTCATCAAGGAATATCTCGTCGAGAACCCGGAAATCCTGATCGACGTGCAGGAAGCCCTGCAGAAGAAGCAGGAAGAACAGCAGCAGGCGAAGGCCCAGTCCGCGATCACCGACAATGCGAAGGCGATCTTCTCCTCGCCTTACGACATCGCGCTCGGCAATCCGAAGGGCGACGTCACGATCGTCGAGTTCTTCGATTATAACTGCGGCTACTGCAAGCGCGCCCTCTCCGACATGGACGAGGTCCTGAAGGAGGACCAGAACGTCCGCTTCGTCCTCAAGGAACTGCCGATCCTCGGCCCCGATTCGGCCGCCGCCCACAAAGTCAGCGCCGCGGTGCGCGATCTGGCTCCGGAAAAGTACGGCGAGTTCCACCGTGCCCTCCTCGGCGGCGAAGGCCGCGCGACGGAAGAAAGCGCCATCGCGCTTGCCGCCACCATGGGCCTTGCCGAGGCAGATATCCGCAAGACCATGACGGAAAAGCCGCATGACGACGCCGTGCGCGAAGCCTATACGCTGGCGAACGATCTCGGCATCACCGGCACCCCTTCCTACGTGCTGGGCGAAGAGATGGTCTTCGGCGCCGTCGGCGTGGACGAACTCAAGCAGAAGATCGCCAATGTCCGCTCCTGCGGCAAGGCGACCTGCTGAGAACCGCGCGTTCTTCCCGCCACGCCGGCCATAGCGGCCCTTTGGCTTGTGGACAGCCCTTTCGACCGGCAAAGCCCCGCTGCTTGGGGCTTTCCTCACGCAAACCGCCGGTCTATAGGTAATTGTCTATCCAGCATGCGGAATTGCGAATGGCTTCAACCCTTTTCGTGCTCAACGGCCCCAACCTGAACGCCCTCGGCAAGCGCGAGCCCGGTATCTATGGCGGCCAGACGCTCGCCGATATCGAAGCGCTCTGCAAGGCGGAGGGCGGGAAGCTGGGCTATGCCGTCGAGTTCCGCCAGTCCAATCACGAAGGCGATCTGGTCGACTGGATCCATGAGGCCGGCGATATCGCCGCCGGCATCGCCATCAACGCCGGTGCCTATACCCACACCTCGATCGCGCTGCACGACGCCATCCGCGCCGTGAAGATACCGGTCGTCGAACTGCACCTTTCCAACGTGCATGCCCGCGAGGAATTCCGCCACACGTCGATGATCGCGCCCGCCGTGAAGGGCGTCATCTGCGGCTTCGGCGCGCATAGCTATATCCTCGCGCTCCATGCGCTTTCGTCCATCACGACATAAGAAGAACCAGAGGCTCATTTCCATGGCTGACAAGAAACACGGCATCGATCAGGCTCTGATCCGCGATCTCGCCAACATCCTCAACGAGACGGATCTGACCGAGATCGAAGTGGAGCAGGACGACCTGCGCATCCGCGTCTCGCGCGCCGGCACCCCGCAATATGTCCAGGCTCCGATCGCCGCACCCGTCGCCGCCGTCAGCGCCGCGCCGGCTGCCGCCGCTGCGCCTGCCGCCCCGGCCGATGCCCGCAGCAACAAGAATGCCGTGACGGCGCCGATGGTGGGCACCGCCTACCTCGCTCCGGCCCCGGGCGCACGCGCCTTCATCGAGGTCGGCTCGACGGTCAAGGAAGGCCAGACCATCCTCATCATCGAAGCCATGAAGACGATGAACCAGATTCCCGCGCCGCGCTCGGGCAAGGTTACTGAAATCCTCGTGCAGGATGCGAGCCCGGTCGAATATGGCGAACCGCTGATCGTCATCGAATAAGGCGGGTCCCATGATCTCCAAAGTCCTCATTGCCAACCGCGGCGAAATCGCCCTCCGGGTCCTTCGGGCCTGCAAGGAGCTGGGTATCGCCACGGTCGCCGTGCATTCGACGGCCGACGCCGATGCCATGCATGTGCGTCTTGCCGACGAGAGCGTGTGCATCGGCCCGCCGCCGTCGCGCGAAAGCTACCTGAACATCCATCAGATCGTCGCCGCCTGCGAGATCACCGGCGCGGACGCCGTGCATCCGGGCTACGGCTTCCTGTCGGAGAACGCCAAGTTCGCGGAGATTCTCGACGCGCACGGCATCACCTTCATCGGCCCGACGGCGGAGCATATCCGCGTCATGGGCGACAAGATCACCGCCAAGCAGACGGCGCAGGAACTCGGCATTCCCGTCGTTCCCGGCTCCGACGGCGAGGTGAAGCCGGAAGACGCACTGGAGATCGCCCGCAAGATCGGCTTCCCCGTGCTGATCAAGGCCACCGCCGGCGGCGGCGGGCGCGGCATGAAGGTCGCCCGGACCGAAGCAGACCTTGAAGAGGCCGTCTCGACCGCCCGTTCCGAGGCGCTCGCCGCCTTCGGCAACGACGCCGTCTACATGGAAAAGTATCTCGGCAAGCCGCGTCATATCGAAATCCAGGTCATGGGCGACGGCATGGGCAACGCGGTGCATATGGGCGAGCGCGACTGCTCGCTGCAGCGCCGCCACCAGAAGGTCTGGGAAGAAGCCAATTCCCCGGCACTCAATGTCGAGCAGCGCATGAAGATCGGCCAGATCTGCGCCGAGGCCATGCAGAAGCTGAAGTACCGCGGCGCCGGCACGATCGAGTTCCTCTACGAGAACGGCGAGTTCTATTTCATCGAGATGAACACTCGTCTTCAGGTGGAGCACACCATCACCGAAGCGATCACCGGCATCGACCTTGTGCATGAGCAGATCCGCGTCGCTTCCGGCGGGGGCCTTTCGGTCCGCCAGGAGGATATCGTCTTCTCCGGCCATGCCATCGAGTGCCGCATCAACGCCGAGGATCCGCGCACCTTCGTTCCCTCCCCGGGCACGATCACGCATTTCCATGCACCGGGCGGCCTTGGCGTTCGCGTCGATTCGGGTGCCTATCAGGGCTACCGCATCCCGCCCTACTACGACAGCCTGATCGGCAAGCTCATTGTGCACGGCCGCACCCGCGTCGAATGCATGATGCGTCTGCGCCGCGTTTTGGATGAGTTCGTCATCGACGGCATCAAGACGACGCTGCCGCTCTTCCAGGATCTGATCGGCAACCAGGACATCGCCAACGGCGATTACGACATCCACTGGCTGGAGAACTATCTGGCCAGCAAGACCGACGCTTAAGGGGCGTCGGTCGATGGCAGGGCGACGCAGACGGCATCCGGAGATCACCCCGGAACTTCTTCTGCGCGCCTATTCCATCGGGCTTTTCCCGATGGCCGATTCGGCGGACGACCCGGAGCTCTTCTGGGTCGAGCCGGACATGCGGGGCGTCATCCCGCTCGACGGATTCCACGTCTCGCGCAGCCTTGCCAAGACGATCCGCAAAGCCCCCTTCGACATCCGTTTCGATACGGCCTTCGACGCGGTGGTCGCGGCCTGCGCGCAGGCCGCGCCGGACCGGCCGTCGACCTGGATCAACGCGAAGATCAAGTCGCTCTACGGCACCCTGCACCGCATGGGCCATGCCCATTCCGTCGAGGCCTGGGAGGGGGACCAGCTCGTCGGCGGTCTCTACGGCGTCTCACTCGGCGCTGCCTTCTTCGGGGAAAGCATGTTCTCGCGGCGCACCGACGCCTCGAAGGTTTGCCTCGTGGCGCTGGTGGAACGTCTGAGGACGAACGGCTTCCGCCTGCTCGACACGCAGTTCACCACCGAACACCTGAAGACGTTCGGGGCCATCGACGTGCCGAGGATCGATTATGAGGACATGCTGGCGAACGCGCTGGCCTCGCCGCACCTGCCGTTCTGACGGCCCCTCATCCGGCCTGCCGGCCACCTTCTCCCCGCAAGCGGGGCGAAGGGATATGCCGCACCGGCTTCCAGCTCGACAGGCGTTTTCCTGTCTGGAAATAACGGCAATGAAAGTGGGAAACCGAACCCGCGAATCTCCTTCTCCCCGCTTGCGGGGAGAAGGTGGCCGGCAGGCCGGATGAGGGGCAATGCCGCCCTGACCTACTTGCCTTCCGGCGGCGGGACGTCCGACTTCGCCTTGCACTCGGTCAGCCAGACGTCATAGACGGGGTGCTCGACGGCGTTGAGGCCGGGGCTGTCGGCGAACATCCAGCCGGTGAAGATGCGGCGGATCTTGCGGTCGAGGGTGATCTCGTCGACTTCGACGAAGGAGGTGATCTTCTGTGCCTCGGTATCGTCACGGCTGTAGCAGACCTTCGGCGTCACCTGAAGCGCACCGAACTGCACGGTCTCGCCGATATAGACGTCGAAATTGGTGATGCGGCCGGTGATCTTGTCGATGCCGGAAAAGGCGGCGACCGGGTTCTCGATGCGCGCCGCCGATGCAGCAACGGGCGTCAGGGCAAGCCCTGCGACAAAAGCCGCAAGCGCCACAGAACCGAAGCGCCGCCCGGCGTTTGCCCGTGAAAACCCTGATGTCATGAAGCCGTCTCCTGATCCGTTCCGGCGTTCGCCGGTGGCTTCCAGCTACCGGCGAAATGTGGCCAAATCGGTATCAGTTGCCCGGGGTCCAGGCGTCGTAGTCGCCGGTAACGCGCGGGCGCTCGCCGGCAGCGGCAAGCGAACCCGGCGGGCGGTAAGCCTGCGAGGTGCCAGTCGGATTGGCGCGGTGCGCCTTTTCCCATTCGCGCGCCTTGTAGCTCTCGTCGGCCGGGGAAACGTCCGTGCGGTGATGCATCCAGCCGTGCCAGCCCGGGGGGATGGCGGAGGCGTCGGCATAGCCGTTGTAAATCACCCAGCGGCGGGTGCGGCCTTCGGAGTCCTTGCCGCCGCCCTGATAGTAGACGTTGCCGAACTCATCCTGGCCGACCTTGGTGCCGAAGCGCCAGGTATGGAAGCGGGTGCCGATCGTCTGACCGTTCCACCAGGTGAAAATCTGCTTGAGAAGGCTCATGGGTGGCGTCCTTGGCAGGGCCATGCCGGAAGCGCGGCCCGAGACTGATGGTTTGCCCGCTCGTCACGGGCGATATTTCTTCCGCTTATGGCCCCAAGACGCCGGAATGTCCAGCGATTCCCGCGCCTTCGCCCACGGCTTTTCGCCGCGGTCAACCGCCGAGCGGCTTCTCGTAGACATCCAGCGGCACGCCGGAGACATTGTCCGCCGTATGCTGCGCCTCGCCCACCTTGGCAAAGCCGTGTGCATAGTAGAAGGCGACCGCCGCGTCGTTGCGCGGATCGACTTCCAGCAGCATGGTCTTCGCATCCGGAAAGCAGGTTTCGAGTTCGGCGAACATGTCGCGCCCGATACCCTGACGCTGATAGCGCGGCAGGACATAGAGCTGGTGCAGGAAGGCGACACTCGGCCGGTCCTTCAGCATGGCAACATAGCCCATGCCGGCCAGCTCCTTGCCGTTGTCGGCAACGACGAACTCGCTGTCCTTGCGTTCCAGCTTGGTCTTGAGCGCCGGCACGGAATGCCAGCGCGCGGTGATCTCGCTGACCTTGTCGATGCCGTAGAGCGCGTCATAGGTCGCGTGCCACGTCTCGGCCAGAAGCGCGCTGACCTTCGCCAGATCGCGCTCCGAAGCCGTGCGGACGAAAAACACCGGATTACTCCTCGATGCCGAGCTTGGCCTTGACCAAGGCCTGAACGGCCTGCGGGTTGGCCTTGCCGCCCGTCGCCTTCATCACCTGGCCGACGAACCAACCGGCAAGCGTCGGCTTGGCCAGGACCTTGGCGACCTGATCGGGATTGGCGGCGATGATCTCGTCCACGGCCTTCTCGATGGCGCCGGTATCCGTGACCTGCTTCATGCCGCGGGTCTCGACGATTTCGGCCGGCTCACCGCCCTCGTTCCAGACGATCTCGAAGAGGTCCTTGGCGATCTTGCCGGATATGGTGCCGTCCTTGATGAGATCGATGATGCCGCCGAGCTGGGCGGGCGAAACCGGAGTCTCTTCAATGGCTTTGCCGTCCTTGTTCAAGGCGCCCAGCAAGTCGTTGATGACCCAGTTCGCGGCAATCTTGCCATCGCGGCCGGCGGCCACGGCCTCGTAATAGTCGGCGATCGCCTTTTCCGAGACGAGCACCGAGGCGTCGTAGACGGAAAGGCCGAGATCCTTGACGAAGCGGATCTTCTTGTCGTCGGGAAGTTCCGGCAGGTCGGCCAGAAGCTTGCCGACGAATTCGTTGTCGAATTCCAGCGGCAGCAGGTCCGGGTCGGGGAAATAGCGATAGTCGTGCGCGTCTTCCTTCGAGCGCATGGAGCGCGTTTCGCCCTTGCCCGGATCGAAGAGACGAGTTTCCTGGTCGATGCTGCCGCCATCCTCCAGAATGCCGATCTGGCGACGGGCTTCATATTCGATGGCCTGGCCGATGAAGCGGATGGAGTTGACGTTCTTGATCTCGCAGCGCGTGCCGAAGGCTTCGCCCGGGCGGCGCACGGAGACGTTGACGTCGGCGCGCATGGAGCCCTCGTCCATGTTGCCGTCGCAGGTGCCGAGATAGCGCACGATGGAGCGCAGCTTCGTCATATAGGCCTTGGCCTCGTCCGAGGAGCGCATGTCCGGCTTGGAGACGATCTCCATCAGCGCGACGCCCGAGCGGTTGAGGTCGACATAGGACATGGTCGGATGCTGGTCGTGCATCGACTTGCCGGCGTCCTGCTCGAGGTGCAGGCGCTCGATGCCGATCTCGATGTCTTCAAAGTTGCCCTGGCGATCCGGGCCGAGCGAGATGACGATCTTGCCCTCGCCGACGATCGGGTCCTTGAACTGCGAGATCTGGTAGCCCTGCGGCAGGTCCGGATAGAAGTAGTTCTTGCGGTCGAAGATCGAGCGGTGGTTGATCTGCGCCTTCAGGCCGAGGCCCGTGCGCACCGCCTGCCTGACGCATTCCTCGTTGATGACCGGCAGCATGCCCGGCATGGCGGCATCGACCAGCGAGACGTTGGCATTCGGCGCCTTGCCGAATTCCGTCGATGCGCCGGAGAAGAGCTTCGAATTGGAAAGGACCTGCGCGTGCACCTCCATGCCGATGATGACTTCCCAGTCGCCGGTGGCGCCGGGGATCAAGCGTTTCGGATCGGGGGTGCGGACGTCGACGAGGGTCATTGCAGGCTCTTTTTGTGGTGTCTTCGGTGCTGTCTCGGTAGAACATATGGGCAGGCGGCGCAAGGTTTTCAGCGGGTGCCGTCCGCCCTCGTTAGCCAAGCCGCAAGGATGATCGGCTAAAACCGCGCTATGGGTACGATAGCGACGCTTCTGATCATCCTTGTTCTCTTCAACATCGTGACGTTCTGCCTCTATTGGTGGGACAAGGAAGCCGCGCGCGACGGCCATTGGCGCGTTTCCGAAGCGCGACTGTTGCAGTTCGCCTTCTTCGGCGGCAGTCTCGGCGCCTTTGCCGCACAGCGGATCCTACGGCACAAGACACGCAAGGAGCCGTTTCGCACGCGGCTGATGGCGATCCTGTTTCTCCATGCGCTGCTGATTCCGGCAGCCCTGATCTTCGGCCCCTCCCTCTATCGCACGCTGCTCGCCGGCTAACGCGCCTTTTCGGCATGTGTTGACATACGGCGAGATTCGTAACTATTATTGTTACATGAAAAGAAACAGCCGCCTTTCTGCCGTGCTTCACGCACTCATGCACATGGCCGAGCGCAACGAACCGATGACCTCGGATGATCTTGCGCTCTGCCTCGACACCAATGCCGTGGTCGTCCGGCGCACCATGGCCGGGCTTCGCGACGCCGGCATCGTGCAATCCGGCCGCGGCCATGGCGGCGGCTGGCACTTTGCCAGGCCGCTCGCCGAAATCTCGCTGCTCGACATCTACAATGCGTTGGGAGAACCGATCCTCTTCCAGATCGGCCCGGCGACGGAGATGCCGGGCTGCGTGATCGAGCAATCCGTCAACCGCGTGATCGGCGATGCGCTTAGGGATGCCGAGGCGATCCTGATGGCGCGCTTCGCCGGCACGATGCTCGCCGACCTCGCGGTCGATTTCCGCGCGGCGGCAAGGCACTGCCGGCCCGATACCGGCTAAACCGCAGTCACTCCCGATACCCTGCATCGCACGGACGGCGCCCGCCGGCCGAATGATGCCGCTCGCTCCATAGAAAGGATCAACCATGACCGAAGATGCCATTATCATCGGCGGGGGCTTTGCCGGCCTTTCCGCCGCCATGCAGCTCGCCCGCGCCCGCCGCCGCATCACCATTCTCGACACCGGGGAGCCGCGCAATCGCTTCGCCTCCCGCTCGCACGGCTTCCTCGCGCAGGATGGCCGGCCGGGAAGCGATATCCTCGCCGATGCCCGGCGCCAGCTTGCCGCCTATGAGACCGTCACGTTTCGCGATTCCCCCGCCGAGCGGCTGGACGGTGAACGGGATGCCTTCTCCGTCTTCACCGGCGATGGCGAACGGATCGATGCGCGGCGCGTGCTGCTCGCCACCGGGTTCGAGGATCAGTTGCCTCTCATTCCCGGCATTGCGGAGCGTTGGGGCAAGACGGTGCTGCATTGCCCCTATTGCCACGGCTACGAGGTGGGTGGCGGACCGATCGGCGTCCTGGCGCGCACGGCGGAGGCAGCCCGCTTTGCGGCCGTCGTCGCCGACTGGGGCAATGTCACACTCTTCACCAATGCAGTGCCGGAACCGGACGACGAAGCCCTCGCCGTTCTCGCCGAGCGCAATGTGAAGCTGCGGCCGGGCCGTGTCACGGCCATAACTGACGGGCCGGACGGCATGCTCTCCGTCGAAACCGGCCCCGGCATCCCGACGCTGGTCAAGGCGCTCTTCGTCATGCCGGAGGCGCGGGTGCGCAGCGCCATTCCGGCCGATCGCGGCCTGAAGCTGAAGGAAACGCCCATCGACAATATCCTCCACACGGACGATACCGGCCAGACCTCCCTGCCCGGCCTCTATGCCGCCGGGGACATCGCATTGGGCGCGGCCAATATCTCGCTCGCCTCGGCCAATGGCGTGAAAACCGGCGTCTTCCTGCATCACTCGCTGATCTGGCCCGCACATTGACCTTTGCGGATGCTCCGGTTATTTCCGGAGCATCCGTCATGGAGTTTTGATGTCTAACTTGTCTGAGACCCGCTGAGGACCCTGCCCGCCACAGCTTGCGCGCAGGGTCTGAAAAAACGATGAGCCCTGCCACCCATCAGGTGGCGGAACGTTTTTTCGCGTTCATTCGAACGCTGGACGGATTCTCAAGACAATGGACATTTCGCGCGCCGAACAGCGCATCCTTCACCTGCTCGCCCAGGGCGGCAGGATCGACATCGAAAAAGACGACGATACCCGGAAGATCACGACGGTCACCTGCATCACGCGGGACGGCTGGCGGGCAAGCGGCCTCGACATGAATCTCTTCTGCAGGCTGAAACGCCGGCGCTGCATCGCCTCTTCGGGCGGCAAGCCCTACCGCATCACGCAGCGCGGGCTGGAACTGGTTCGTGCCCAGCACGACAACCAGTAGAAAGTGGTGGAGGCGCGGCGAAAGCCCGCCTCCTCTTCACCTCAGAACCCGCCCGGTCCGTAGGCAATGGGTCCGTCCGTCACGAGCTGCCGGCGCAGACCAACCGATTCGATGTTGCGGTCCAGACGCTCGGAGTAATCGACAGAAAGCCAGCTCACCCCATAGCCATGCTTCTGGAAGAAGCCGACGGCCGCAAGATTGCGCGCATGAGTCTGGAGACGCGCGGTCTCGAAGCCCGCGCCGACGATCTCCGTCTCCATGGCGGCAAGCAGGGCCGAACCGAGGCCCTTTCTCTGATGCGCGGGATCGACCCAGAGATCGCTGATCTCGTCGTCCAGCTTCTCGCGCGAAGCCCAGCCGGAAAGCTGGCCGTCGAAATCGGCGACGGTTACGCGCAGCCAGCGATTGGCGAGGAATTGTTGGAAGGCATTGCGGGCATGGTCACGCCGCACCTGAACGGGAACGCCGACGATGGCCTGCTCCCATGCCCGCACGCCGATCCCGATCAGGGCCGGAACATCTTCCTCAAGCGCGTTGCGTACGGTGATCATGCGGCAGCTCTCTCCGCCGCCATCAAAGCACTGTGCGATACGGTTGACGAGAGACGCCAACCGCTATCCACGAAGATGATCGAGGGCTATGCGCCCCTTACCACCACTTGGCCGGCGTGAAGCGGCCAGCGGCCTGCTCGATGACATGGGCCGTCTTGAAGAGGCTTTCCTCCTCGAAGGGCTTGCCGATGAGCTGCAGGCCGAGCGGCAGGCCCTTGTGGTCGAGGCCGGCGGGAACCGAAAGGCCCGGCAGGCCGGCCATGTTCACCGTCACCGTGAAGATGTCCTGAAGGTACATCTTCACCGGATCGGCCGCGAGGTCCTCGTCGGCGATGCCAAAAGCGGAGGACGGCGTGGCGGGCGTCAGGATGGCATCGACACCGGCATTGAAGGCCAGTTCGAAGTCACGCTTGATGAGCGTGCGCACCTTCTGGGCCTGCAGGTAATAGGCGTCGTAGTAACCGGCCGAGAGCACGTAGGTGCCGATCATGATGCGGCGCTTGACCTCGTGGCCGAAGCCGGCAGCGCGCGTCTTCTCGTACATGTCGACGATATCCTTGCCGTCGACGCGCAGGCCGTAGCGCACGCCGTCGTAACGGGCGAGGTTCGACGAGGCTTCCGCCGGGGCCACGATGTAATAGGCCGGCAGGGCATATTTCGTGTGCGGCAGGGAAATGTCGACGATCTCGGCACCGGCATCCTTGAGCCAGGCGATGCCCTGCTGCCAGAGCGCTTCGATTTCGTCCGGCATGCCGTCGACGCGGTATTCGCGCGGAATGCCGATGCGCATGCCCTTCAGCGACTGGCCGAGCGAGGCTTCGTAATCCGGCACCGGAAGGTCGACGGAGGTCGTATCCTTCTTGTCGACGCTGGCCATGGACTTCAGGAGGATCGCGGCGTCGCGCACGTCGCGGGCGATGGGGCCGGCCTGATCCAGCGAGGAGGCGAAGGCGACGATGCCCCAGCGCGAGCAGCGGCCGTAAGTCGGCTTGATGCCGACGGTGCCGGTGAAGGCGGCGGGCTGGCGGATCGAACCGCCGGTGTCCGTCGCGGTCGCGCCGGCGCACAGGAACGCGGCGACGGCAGCGGCCGAGCCACCAGACGAGCCGCCGGGCACGAGGTCGGCGTTGGAGCCCGTTGCCCGCCACGGGTTCTTGACGACACCGTAATAGGAGGATTCGTTGGAGGAGCCCATGGCGAACTCGTCCATGTTCAGCTTGCCGAGCATGACGGCGCCGTCGTCCCAGAGGTTCCGGGTGACGGTCGATTCGTATTTCGGCTTGAAACCGTCGAGGATGTGGCTGCAGGCCTGCGTGTGCACGTCTTCCGTGGCGAACAGGTCCTTGATGCCGAGCGGAATGCCTTCCAGCGCGCCGGCCTTGCCTTCGGCGAGACGGGCGTCGGACGCCTTCGCCATTTCGCGCGCCTTTTCGGGCGTGACGGTGACGTAGGCGTTGATCGCCGGGTTGGCCGCTTCGATCGCAGCCAGATACGCGTCCGTCAGCTCGACGGCCTTGATCTCCTTCGAGGAAAGCTTCTCGCGGGCTTCGGCAATGGTGAGGCGGGTCAGATCGGTCATGGTGCGGTCACTTCGGGTCAGGCAGCACGAAGCTGCTTTTGATAAAAGACGGAATAAGGCGAATCCGGGTAGTCGAGCACGGGGCCGCAGCGGGCAAAGCCCGCCTTCTCGTAGAGCGCCCAGGCGGCCGGATGCTGGTCACCGGTTTCGAGGACGAGGGTTTCGAGCCCCTCCCGTTCGGCAATGGCCTCGATCTCGCCGAGGATGCGGCGGCCGATGCCTTGCACCTGCCATTCCGGCCGGGTGAACATGCGCTTCACCTCACCGATTTCATCGGAATGACGCTTCAGCGCGCCACAGCCGATAACGGCATCCCCATCGCGGGCAATCCAGACCGTGACGGTCGGCTCGGCCATCTGCTCGACGGTCAGGTGATAGCAGGCCTCCGGCGGCGAGAGTTCGAGCAGGACCGTGTTCAGCTCCGCGATCAGCGTGCGAACATCATCCTGCAAGGGGCTCTCGATGGCGAGGGTGACGGGCAAGGATTACTCCACCACCTTCGGAACCTGGAAGAAGTTGCGGTCGGACGCCGGCGCATTGGCAACGATGGCATCCGCCTTGTTGCCGTCATTGACGACGTCATCGCGCTTGCGCATCTCCATCGGCGTGACTGACGTCATCGGCTCGACGCCCTCGACATCAACCTCGGAAAGCTGCTCGACGAAGCCGAGGATGCCGTTCAGCTCGCCGGTCATGCGGTTTGCCTCTTCCTCGCTGACAGCGATGCGGGCAAGGCGCGCGACGCGCTTCACGGTGGCTAGATCTACGGACATGGATGGTCTCCGACAGGAAATTTCCTACCCGCTATACTGACCAAGCCCAAGGGGCGCAACGGGGGAATGGTCGCTTCCACGCCCCCTCGCCGCTTTTCCGGCCGCTTAGCGCAACACCGAACCGCCGGCCTTCGGCACCTCGATCTTCGCCGAAGCGCCGTCCATTGCTTGCACGAAGAGGTCGGCCGTCTGGTCGATGATGCCGAAGGAGCCGTAGTGGCAGGGAATGACGGTATTGAACTTGAAGAAGCGCTGGCAGGCGAGCGCCGCCACGGCACCGCCCATGGTGAACCGGTCACCGATCGGCACGAGGCCGATTTCCGGCTGGTGCAGCTCGTTGATCAGCGCCATGTCGGAGAAGATGTCTGTGTCACCCATATGATAGAGCGTCGGCTCGTCCTCGAAGTGGAGGACAAGGCCGTTGGCGTTGCCGAGCGAATGGGAAACGCCGTCCTCGGTGATCTGCGCGGAAGAATGCAGGGCGTTGACGAAGGTGGTCGAGAAACCGTCGAAATGCACGGTGCCGCCGGTATTGCCCATGTCGACCTTTTCGACACCCTTCGCGCCGAGCCAGGCGGCAAGGTCCGCATTGGCCAGAACGGTCGCGCCGGTCTCTGCGGCGATCTTGATCGTATCGCCGACATGGTCGCCGTGGCCGTGGGTGAGCAGGACATGGGTGAGTCCGGCGACGGCATCCTTGCGGGTCGATTCGTCGAAGGCGGGATTGCCGGTGAAGAACGGGTCGATGAGGATCCGGGCCTTCGCCGTCTCGATCCGGAAGGCGGAATGGCCGAGCCAGGTGATTTTCATGCGTATTCTCCCGTTTGATTGCCAGTTCCCAATATAGAGCGGCCAAGGCCGTTTCCATCCACGGCGCGAACGTTATAAGCGTGACCTACACCATATTGAAGGAACCCCGCCATGAGCGATGACGACTACATCTATGACGAAGCAACCGGCGAATGGCGTCCGGCCTCGGAGATCGCAGCGGAGAAGGCCGCGGCGAACGTCGTGCACGATGCCGCCGGCAATGTGCTGGCCGATGGCGATTCGGTCGTACTCATCAAGGACCTGAAGGTGAAGGGTGCGGGGCAGACGCTCAAACAGGGCACCGTCATCAAGACGATCCGCCTCACCGACAATCCGGAAGAGATCGATTGCCGGCACGACGCCATCAAGGGACTGGTGCTGCGCACCGAGTTCGTCCGCAAGCGCTGAGGAACCACCAATGGCGACGCTGACACTGGAAGAACTGGCGGAAGCCCTTGCGCCCGGCCAGCCCATCGCCGGCCTCGACCTCGGCACCAAGACCATCGGCCTTTCGGTCTCCGATCTCGGCCGGCGTCTGGCGACGCCCCGGCCGGTGCTGAAGCGCGTGAAATTCACGCAGGATGCGGAAGTGCTGCTGGCCTTTGCCGAAAAGGAGAAGGTCGTCGCCTTCGTCATCGGCCTGCCGATGAACATGGACGGCAGCGCCGGCCCGCGCGTTCAGGCGACGCGCGCCTTCGTGCGCTCGATGTCCGACAAGACCGACATTCCCTTCGTCTTCTGGGATGAGCGGCTTTCGACGGTGGCGGCGGAACGCACGCTGATCGAAATGGACGTCTCGCGCAAGAAGCGAGCCGAACGCATCGATTCGGCCGCCGCCTCCTTCATCCTTCAGGGCGCGCTGGATAGGCTCTCGTCGCTGGCAAGAGCCGCGCGGGAAGAGGACTGACGGCGCGCCTGCCACCATGCCGCAATCTTCCTGCGGCGACGGAAAGCGATAAGGGCGAAGACCAGCATGCTGTCGAAGATGATGGCGCGCAGCACGAGCGGCGGAATGCTTTCCGGCGGAATGCCGAGGATGTGGCCGTAGATGCGGAACACGAGATCATGCGCATCGCGCGTCAGCATGAAGATGCCGAAGCTCATGTCGTAGTAGGAAAGCCCGTACCAGCTTCCCAGCAGCGCGATGGGACCCGCCCAGAGAATCAGGAACCACTTCATGCCGCCGCCCTCCTCTTCAGGGCGAGCAGGTCGCCGGCCGCAAAAATCGCCTCGCTGACCGCCACGCCCGCAACGAGCACGAGGAGCGGCACGACGATATCCACCGCCGCGAAGGAAAACAGGGTCGTCATGACCGAAATGCGGGCCGTTCTGGCCATATCAGGTACTCGCCTACATGGTTAACACCAGGTAAACAGCACCTTTGCCGGTTAACCTTCGCCGCGCAACGCAAACCCGTTATTAAGGTTAATTTCCACACGGCCTCCGGCCATGCCCCTCCCTTGCCCCACCCTTGCCATGAGCGCTGCGGCATGGAATGAGCAGGCATCGCGTCCCGCCGGTGCTCCATGCTCGCCATCTTCGAAACCATCCTCCCCGTTTTCCTGCTCGTCGTGCTGGGCGCGCTGCTCAAGCGCTGGCGACAGATCGACCGCGACATGTGGAACGGGCTGGAACAGCTCGGCTTCTTCGTGCTGTTTCCCGCGCTGCTCTTCATCACGCTCGCCAAGGCGGAGTTTTCGGGCATCGACGCGGGCGCGATCGCGCTCGGTTCCATCGGCTCCGTGACGTTCATCGCCCTGCTGCTGATCCTCTGCTGGCCGCTCTTTCGCGCAGCACATGTTTCCGGCGCGTCCTATACGACCGTTTTCCAGACCTCGACGCGCTGGAACGCCTTCATCGCGCTCGCCATCGGTGAAAAGCTCTACGGTGCGGATAGTCTCGCCCTCGTCGCGCTCGTGGCGACGCTGATCATCATCCCCCTGAATTTCTACAATATCGCCATCCTTGTCTGGTTCGGCGGCGGCTCGCGCAGCCTGAAGACCTTCGCGCAGAAGATCCTCACCAATCCGATGATCATCGGCTCCGTGCTCGGCGTTCTCGTCAACCTGTCGGGGGTCCGCATCTATGCGCCGCTGATGCAGACGGTGGAGTTCGTCGCCGATACCTCGCTCAGCCTCGGCCTGATCATGGTCGGCGCTGGGCTGAAGCTGGCGGACGCGATGCGGCCCCGCCCGCTGGCGCTATTGCCCGTCACGCTGAAACTCGTCTTCATGCCGCTGATCATGACGGGCGCGGCCTATGCGCTGGGCCTTCGCGGCGAACAGCTCCTCACCATCGCCATGGGCGCGAGCGTTCCGACCGCGATGAACGGCTATGTGCTGGCCAAGCAGATGGGCGGCGACGCACCGCTCTACGCCGCCGTCGCGACACTGCAGACGATCGCCTCTTTCTTCACCATTCCGATGGTGCTAACGGCGACCGCCTATCTCGCCGGCGGATAGAGCAGGTCGACGATGTAGGCCGAATCGAAGCGCGAATCGAGCATGCCGTAGGTCGAGCGCCAGCCGGAGGCGAGGCGCGTTTCCAGGAAGGCATCGGCGACGCGGCCGGCACCGGCGCGGTAGAGTTCGGCGGCGGCGGCGGCGAGCGCCAGCTGCTCCACCAGCATGCGGGCCGCGCCCTCGTCGCGCTCGCAGAGCGACAGGCAGGCGCGCAGCACGTCCACCGTCTTCTTGCCGGCCGGGCCGAGATCACGGGCGAGCCCGGCGAAGAGCATTTCGAAGAGGTCCCTGCCCCGGCCGATGACGCGCATCAGGTCGAGCGCCATGACATTGCCGGAGCCTTCCCAGATCGCATTGACCGGTGCTTCGCGGTAATGCCGCGCGATGGGCCGCTCCTCGACATAACCGCTGCCGCCGATGCACTCCATCGCCTCGTAGATAAGGGCGGGCGCGATCTTGCAGCACCAGTATTTCGTGACCGGCGTCATGATGCGGGCATAGGCGGCATCCTCCGCGCTGTCGCGCGCCTTGTCGAAGGCGTCGGCGAGGCGGAAGGCGAGCGCGGTCGCACCGGCGACGTCGAGCGCCATGTCGGCGAGAACACGCGTCATGATCGGCTGGGCGACGAGCGGCTTGCCGAAGACGCTGCGGCCACGCGTATGGTGCACGGCCTCCGCCAGCGAGGCGCGCATAATACCGGCGGAAGCCAGCGCGCAATCGAGCCGCGTCAGCGTCACCATGTCGAGGATCGTGCGGATGCCGGCATCGGGCGCGCCGAGCAGGAAGCCGAAGGTTTCGGAGAACTCGACCTCGGAGGAGGCATTCGAGCGGTTGCCGATCTTGTCCTTGAGGCGCTGGAAGCGCAGGCCGTTGCTTGAACCGTCCTCCAGCAGGCGCGGCACGAGGAAGCAGCCGACGCCCTCGCGCGTCTGCGCCAGCATGACGAAGCCGTCGCTCATCGGCGCGGACATGAACCACTTGTGGCCGGAGAGGCGATAGACGCCCTCGCCTACCCGCTCGGCCGTCGAAGTGTTGGCGCGCACATCCGTGCCGCCCTGCTTTTCCGTCATGCCCATGCCGAGCGTGATGGCGCTCTTCTGCATGGCCGGCTTGTTGGCCGAATCGTATTTGCGCGACAGGATTTTGCGGCCCCATTCGCGCTGAACCTGCGGCGAGGCGGAAAGCGCGGCAACCGAGGCGCTGGTCATCGTCAGCGGGCACAGATGCCCGCATTCGAGTTGCGCCGTCAGGTAGAAACGCACGGCGCGCGCCTTATGCGCCCGACCCTGCTCGTCCGGCACGTTCTCCCAGAGCGAGGAATGCAGGCCGCTCACCATGGAGCGGCGCATCAGCGCGTGCCAGGCCGGATGGAAATCGACGGTATCGATGCGCTCGCCGCGCGGCCCATGGGTGCGCAGCTTCGGCACGCCCTCGTTCGCCATGCGGGCCAGTTCCTGCGCTTCGGGCGAGGTCACATAGCGGCCGATGGCGTCGAACTCGTCGCGCAGCGGCTTGGGCATGGCGTCGGTGGCATCGACCAGCAGCGGGTCGGAGCGATAGGCGTTGATGCCCGACCAGAGCGAGGGCTGGTTGAGATCGGAAAATTTCTGTTCGGTGTCGCGAGTCATGAGCGGGTTCTAGCCCAAGTCGCGGCGGGGCGAAACGGGGCGCAAGGCCCTGCGGCACCGTTGCCCCGCACAAAAGCGTGGGAAGGCGCGAATGCTCGCCCTCTTCGCCTTGCCGGGGCGGGATCGACGCTCTATAGACCCCGCGTATCCACGACAGTTGAGGCGGTCCCATGGACTTCTTTCCGCATCGCCACCTTCTCGGTATCAAGGGTTTGACCGAGCAGGAGATCACCCACCTGCTCGATCGCGCCGACGAGGCGGTGAAAATCTCCCGCCAGCGGGAGAAGAAGACGTCGACCCTCCGGGGCCTGACGCAGATCAATCTCTTCTTCGAAGCCTCCACCCGCACGCAATCCTCCTTCGAGCTTGCCGGCAAACGCCTCGGCGCCGACGTCATGAACATGTCGGTCGGCAATTCCTCGGTGAAGAAGGGCGAGACGCTGATCGACACGGCGATGACGCTGAACGCCATGCACCCGGACGTGCTGGTGGTGCGTCATTCCTCGGCCGGTGCCGCCGCGCTGCTGGCCCAGAAGGTCTCCTGCTCGGTGGTGAATGCCGGCGACGGCCAGCATGAACATCCGACGCAGGCCCTGCTCGACGCGCTGACCATCCGCCGAGCCAAGGGCAAGCTCTCGCGCATCATCGTCGCCATCTGCGGCGACGTGCTGCATTCGCGCGTCGCCCGCTCGAACATCCTCCTCCTCAATGCCATGGGCGCGCGGGTGCGCGTCGTCGCCCCGGCAACGCTGCTGCCCTCGGGCATCGCGGATATGGGTGCCGAGGTCTATCACTCGATGGAGGAAGGCCTGAAGGACGCCGACGTCGTGATGATGCTGCGTCTCCAGCGCGAGCGCATGTCCGGCGCCTTCGTGCCCTCCGTGCGCGAATACTTCCACTATTACGGCCTCGACGCCGAGAAGCTGAAGGCGGCGAAGGACGACGCGCTCGTCATGCATCCCGGCCCGATGAACCGTGGCGTCGAGATCGCCTCCGAGATCGCCGACGGTCCGCAGAGCGTGATCGAGCAGCAGGTCGAGATGGGCGTCGCCGTCCGCATGGCTGTCATGGAAACGCTTCTCCTCTCGCAGAACCAGGGTGCCCGCGCATGACCCGCACCATTGTCCTGAAAAACCTCCGCATCCTCGACCCGTCGCGTAATCTCGACGAGAACGGTTCCATCGTCATCGAGAACGGCAGGATCGCCGCGATCGGCAGCGGTGCACAGAACCAGGGCGCGCCCGAGGGCGCCGAGACCGTCGACGGGCGCGGCATGATCGCCGCCCCCGGCCTCGTCGATGCCCGCGTCTTCACCGGCGAACCGGGCGGCGAGCACCGCGAGACCATCGAATCCGCCGCGCGCGCGGCGGCGGCCGGCGGCGTCACCACCTTCATCGTGATGCCGGACACCGATCCCGTCATCGACGATATCGCGCTGGTCGAGTTCGTGCTGAAGGCGGCGCGCGACAAGGCCGTCGTGAACGTGCATCCTGCCGCGGCGCTCACCAAGCACCTCGCTGGCGAGGAGATGACCGAATTCGGCCTGCTGCGCGATGCCGGCGCGGTCGCCTTCACCAACGGGCGCAACCCGATGCACAATGCGCAGGTGCTGCGCCGCGCCATGACCTATGCGCGCGAATTCGGCAGCGTCATCGCGCTGGAGACCCGCGACAGACATCTCGGCGCTGGCGGCGTCATGAACGAGGGGCTGCTGGCGAGCTGGCTCGGCCTTTCCGGTACCCCGCGCGAGGCCGAACTGATCCCCCTCGAGCGGGACCTGCGTATCGCCGCCCTCACCCGCGCGAAATATCATGCCGCGCAGATTTCGGTGCCGGAATCGGCCGAAGCGGTGAAGATCGCCCGCGAGCGCGGCGCGAACGTCACCTGCGCCGCCTCGATCAATCACCTGACGCTGAACGAGAACGATATCGGCGAATACCGCACCTTCTTCAAGCTCTCCCCGCCGCTGCGCGGCGAGGATGACCGCAAGGCGATGGTGGATGCGCTTGCGAGAGGCGAGATCGACATCATCGTCTCCTCGCACGATCCGCAGGACGTCGACACCAAGCGCCTGCCCTTCGCGGACGCGGCGGACGGCGCGATCGGCCTCGAAACCATGCTGGCGGCGGCGCTGCGGCTGCATCACAGCGGCGAAGTCCCGCTGATGCGCCTCATCGACGCGCTTTCCACGCGGCCGGCGAAGATCTTCGGCCTCGATGCCGGAACGCTCGCACCGGGCGCGCGCGCCGACATCGTGCTGATCGATCCCGACGAGCCGTGGCTCGCCACGAAGGACTGCTTCGTTTCGCGCTCGAAGAACACGCCGTTCGAAGATGCCCGCTTTACGGGGCGCGCCGTTAGCACCTATGTTGCCGGCAAACGGGTGCACTCGCTCGGCTGAGCGTCCGCACCGCCGTTCGCCGGAAGGGACAGTTCCGGCGGGCGGCCCAAGCAAGGTTTCGGGGGAGAACTGACGTGACCGACATCTTCACCTGGCAGCTCGGCGGCCTGCCGACGCTTGCCGCCCTCGCCTTCGGCTATCTTCTCGGCTCCATTCCCTTCGGCCTGATCCTCACCCGCATGGCCGGGCTTGGCGACGTGCGGCAGATCGGCTCCGGCAATATCGGCGCGACCAACGTACTGCGCACCGGCAACAAGAAACTCGCCGCAGCGACCCTGCTGCTCGATGCCCTGAAGGGCACGGCGGCGGCGGCCATCGCCTCGCGCTGGGGCCTCGACGCCGGCATTGCGGCTGGCCTCGCGGCCTTCCTCGGTCATCTCTTCCCCGCCTGGCTCGGCTTCAAAGGCGGCAAGGGCGTCGCCACCTATGTCGGCGTGCTGCTCGGCCTCGTGCCGGTCATGGTCGCGGTCTTTGCGGTGGTGTGGATCGGGCTTGCCTACCTCACCCGCTATTCGTCCCTCTCGGCCCTGGTTGCAACCGCCGTATCTCCGGTTGTATTGTGGTTCACCGGAAACGAGAAGGTGGCGCTGCTCTTCGCCATCCTCACCGTGATCACCTGGTGGAAGCATCGCGCCAATATCAGCCGCCTGCTCAACGGTACCGAAAGCAGGATCGGCAGCAAGGGATAGCCATGGACGACCGCAGCGCAGGGACACGGGGAATTGCGCTGACGGAAAGACAGAGAATCGCCTGGCTGCGGCTCATCCGCAGCGACAATGTCGGACCGGTCACCTTCCGCGAACTGATCAATCATTTCGGCAGCGCCGAGACGGCGCTGGAAATGCTGCCGGAGCTTTCCCGCCGCGGCGGGGCATCGCGCAGCATCCGTGTGGCCAGCAGAGGCGAAGCCGAGCGCGAACTGGAGATCGCGGAACGGCACGGCGCGGCCTTCGTCGGCATCGGCGAGCCGGACTATCCGCCTTTCCTGCGCCAGATCGACGGCGCGCCGCCACTCCTTGCCGTCAAGGGCAACCGCGCGGTTGCCGCGGCGCCGGCCGTCGGCATCGTCGGCGCACGCAATGCCTCGATCTCCGGCATGAAATTCGCAAGCCTGCTGGCGCGGGAGATCGGCCACGCCGGCTACACCATCGTCTCCGGCCTTGCGCGCGGCATCGACACGGCGGCCCACCGCGCCAGCCTCGACACCGGCACGGTCGCCGCCATGGCGGGCGGCCTCGACAAGCCCTATCCGCCGGAAAATATCGGCCTTCTGGATGAACTCACGCATGGGCAGGGCCTTGCGATCAGCGAAATGCCCTTCGGCTGGGAGCCGCGGGCGCGCGACTTTCCCCGCCGCAACCGGCTGATCGCCGGCATGTCGCTCGGCCTCGTCGTGGTGGAGGCCGCGATGCGCTCCGGCTCGCTGATCACGGCGCGCAATGCGGGGGATTTCGGCCGGCAGGTCTTCGCCGTGCCCGGCTCGCCGCTCGATCCGCGCTGCGAAGGCACCAATGGCCTCCTGAAGGACGGCGCGACGATCGTCACGACGCCGCAGGATGTGCTGGAGGCGCTTCGCCCGCTTTGCGAACCCGATCTCTTTGCCCCGCGCCCCGGCGCAAGCGAGCCGCCGCGGGATGCAAGGCCGAGCCTGATCCCACCGCCGAACGACGGCGAGCGCGAGCGCGTCGCGGACGCCCTGAGCCAGGTGCCGGCTGAAATCGACGACATCATCCGCCACACGGGCATCGCGCCGGCGACCGTCTATCTGGTGCTGCTAGAGCTTGACCTTGCCGGCCGGATTCAACGGCACGCCGGGGGTACGGTCTCGATTCTCCCGGATTGACAGCGGCCGGAAGCCGGACAGGATGTCCCCTGCCTCCACATAAGCCATTTCGATGAAGTACCGCAGCATGTCGGCGCCTTCGTTGTGCGCGACGGCACGCAACTCACCCAGCATCTGGCGCACATAGGCGATATTTTCTTCCACCCCATGCTGCGGCTGGGCGGGTTTGGCTGGCTTCAGGTTCATGGCACCCCCGTTGCATCCACGACGCAAAAATCCCCCATAGGTTGCGAAATTCATGCATATACGACCATACAACCAATATCAATAATTGCAACATCACTCATTTCTCTTATTGGTTGCATATTTTGCAAGGCAAGTTGCATCTATTGGTGCGCACCAAAAAATATCCCCATATGGTTGCATCGCGTTGTATTGCTAAATTTTGCCCCCACCTCTTGACCGGGACGCTTTCCCTGTTCATGTCGAGACCACGACTTTCCGGCGGACAAACGCCCCTTTCGCCCCGCGTCCGATCGCGCGGCGCCCGGCATCAGAGAAAATGACGATGAATGTTGTAGTTGTGGAATCGCCTGCCAAGGCCAAGACGATCAACAAGTATCTCGGCCCCGGCTACAAGGTGCTGGCCTCCTTCGGCCATGTACGCGACCTGCCCGCCAAGGACGGTTCCGTGCGCCCGGACGAGGACTTCGAAATGTCCTGGGAAGTCGACAGCGCATCGGCCAAGCGCATGAAGGACATCGCCGACGCGGTAAAA
>Ga0209793_1000930_pt1 | contig 23081 bp, 25 predicted proteins | sample EBPBio122009_DNA_FD_185863 | JGI IMG/M metagenome (GOLD analysis project Ga0209793, IMG submission 185863) | Wastewater treatment Type I Accumulibacter community from EBPR Bioreactor in Madison, WI, USA - Reactor 1_2/2/2009_ DNA (SPAdes) (version 2) | ecosystem: Engineered > Bioreactor > EBPR >... | reverse complement strand
GATCAACCCCTTGGACGGGCTGGCTTTCTTGATCTCGGCGATCAGCCCGTAGCCGGTCAGCGTCGCCTCGCGCAGCGCCCGGGCGAAGCCGCGGGGCGGGGCGGCGGATCTGGCGGCGGCCTCGATATCGGCGAGCGGCGTGGCGGCTTTGGCCTTGGCCACCTCCTCCAGCTTGTAGGCCTTGATGCGGTCGAGGATGGTCATGCGGTCTCCTTTCGCCCGGTGCCGGGAGATAAACTCCCAACCCCGCAGAATGTTCAAAAGAGGCTGGGCCGGTCCTAGCCTGTCGGGCGGGGGAAGGGAAGTCTAGAGCGACCAGTCGATTTCGGGCTCGCCCCGCGCGGCGAGCCAGCGATTCACCTGGCCGAAGGGGCGCGAGCCGAAGAAGCCGCGATGCGCGGACAGCGGCGAGGGATGCGGGCTTTGCAGGACAAGGTGGCCGTCGCGCGGCAACCCGGCGCAGGCCTTCTGCGCGGGCGCGCCCCAAAGCAGAAAGGCGCGGGGGCCATCCGCGGCGGTGGCGGTCAGGATCTCGGCGGCCAGCGCCTGCCAGCCCAGGGCCTTGTGGCCGTGGGACTGGCCCACCGGCACGGTCAGGACGGGGTTCAGGAGCAGGACGCCCTGCCGGGCCCAGCCGGTCAGGTCGCCGTCGGCCTTGCGCTGCCCGGTGTCGGCGGCGACTTCCGTCAGGATGTTCTTCAGGCTGTCGCGCGGCGGCTGGCCGGGCGGGAAGGAAAAGGCAAGGCCGGTCGCGCGGCCGGGCGTGGGGTAGGGGTCCTGGCCGAGGATGACCACGCGGACCGCCGGGCGCGGGGTCAGGTCGAGGGCGCGGAAAATCGCGTCCGGCGCGGGCTGCCAGTCGGGCAGGGCCTCCAGCCTGCGCCAGAGCGCCTCCCAGCGGCCATCGGTGAAGAAGGGCAGGTCGGCCCAGCTGTCGGGCGGCTCGGGCCGGTCAGCCATGGGTCAGGCGGGCCAGCGCCTCTACCTTGGCCTTGGCCGCGCCGGAATCGATCGCCGCGCGGGCGACCTCCACCCCTTCCGTCAGGCTGCCTGTACGGTCGGCCACCACCAGCGCGGCGGCGGCGTTGAGGAGCACCGCATCGCGATAGGCCCCCGGCGCGCCATCCAGAAGCGCGCGGAAGGCGGCGGCGTTCTCGGCGGGCGTCCCGCCCAGGATCGCCTCGAACGGATGCGGGGCGAGGCCTGCATCCTCCGGGTGGACGGTAAAGTCGCGCACCGCGCCGTTTTCCACGGCAGAGACAGAGGTCGGGCCGCAGATGGTGATCTCGTCGGTGCCGTCCGAGCCGTGGACCAGCCAGGCTTTTTCCGACCCGAGGGTCAGGAGCGTCTCCGCCATCGGGCGGATCAGCGCGTCGGAGAAGGCGCCGGTCAACTGGCGTTTCACCCCGGCGGGGTTGGTGAGGGGGCCGAGGATGTTGAAGATCGTCCGCGTTCCCAGTTCCGCCCGCACCGGCATCACATGCCGGATCGCGGGGTGGTGCATCGGCGCCATCATGAAGCCGATCCCGGCCTCGGCGAGGCAGCGCTCCACCACCTCCGGCCCGACCATCACGTTCAGGCCAAGCTCGGTGAGGGCGTCGGCGGCGCCGGATTTGGAGGAGAGGTTGCGGTTGCCGTGCTTGGCGACCGTCACCCCGGCGCCGGCCACGACGAAGGCGGTGGCGGTGGAGATGTTGAGCGTCCCCTTGCCGTCGCCGCCGGTGCCGACGATGTCGATGGCTCCCGCGGGGGCCTTCACCGGGTTGCATTTCGACCGCATCACGCTGGCGGCGGCGGCGTATTCGTCGACCGTCTCGCCCCGCGTCCGCAAGGCCATCAGGAAGCCGCCCATCTGGGCAGGCGTGCCCTCTCCCTCGAAGAGCGCGTCGAAGGCGGCTTCCGCCTCGGCCCGGGTCAGGGGGCGGTTGGCGGCGGTGCCGATCAGGGGTTTGAGGATGTCGCTCATGCCAAGACTTTCGCGCGGGCTTCGTCGAGGAAGTTCCGCAGCAGCTGATGGCCGTGCTCGCTGGCGATGCTCTCGGGGTGGAACTGGACGCCCTCGATCAGGTGGCGCTTGTGGCGGAGGCCCATGATCGTGCCGTCCTCCAGCCAGGCGGTGACTTCCAACTCCGCCGGGAGCGTGGCGCGGTCGACGATCAGCGAGTGGTAGCGGGTGGCCTGGAAGGGCGAGGGGAGCCCCTTGAACACGCCTTGCCCGGAATGGTGCATGGTGCCCATCTTGCCATGGACGATTTCGTGGCAGCGGACGACGTTTCCACCGAAGGCTTCGCCGATGGTCTGGTGGCCGAGGCAGACGCCGAGCAGGGGGATACCGGCCGTCGCGGCGGCTTTGGTGAGGGGCAGGCAGATCCCGGCGGCGGCGGGGTCGCAGGGGCCGGGGGAGAGGACGATGGCCGAGGGAGCCATCGCGATCACGTCCTGCACCTGCAGGGCGTCGTTCCGCTTGACCACCACCTCCGCGCCAAGTTCGCCGAGGTAGTGGACGAGGTTCCAGGTGAAGCTGTCGTAATTGTCGATCAGGAGGAGCATCGGTCTTCCCTTCGGGCCGGTTCCGCCGGTTATCGCCGATGCGGGGGGCGGTGTAAACCGGGGTCGGGGCGGGGGTGCCCGCGCGTGGGCAGAGTTTCGGACTGCACGATTTCAATGGGTTGTCTGTGGTCGTTTACGTTCGCTTCACCATTGCGGCGGGCTCGTCGCTTCCTTCGGTCGCTCCTCGCGGGGCCGGTGACGAGCGACCGGAGGACGCGAGGAGGCGTCAGTCGTGGCGGACCAGATCATCCTCGCCGAGGTAGCAGCCTGTTGCCACCTCCATCAACGTCACCGGCAGGCGGCCGGGGTTTTCCAGCCGGTGCATCTGGCCGAGGGGAATCTGGATCGCCTCCCCCTCGCCGAGGAGGCGGGAGCGCAGGCCGATCGTCACCTCGGCGGTGCCTTCGACGACCACCCAATGTTCCGTGCGGTGCAGGTGGGAGTGGAGCGCCGTCGCCTCACCGGGTGCAAGGCGAACTTCGCGGACATGGAAGCGCGGGCCCGAGGCGAGGACGGGGCGTGGGAGAACGGGCTCAGCCGCGGTGAAGGCGGCCCGCGCCTCGGCAAAGCCTGCGTGCTGCGATCCGTCCATGATCCGGTCCCCTTGTGCCATGCGGAGCAGACTCGCCGGAAAATGGTGAACAGGCGGTTAATGCCGCCGGGCCATTTCGGGGCATTTCCGGGGCGGGCGGCCGGAGGGCTGGCGGCGCCCACCCCCGACCGCTCCCCACAGAGGGGGAGGGGAGGTGCTGCGTGCAGCGGTTGGCTTTCTGGCGGGACGGTTCGCTGGCCGATGCGGTGTCATATCGAGCGCCTTGCGGCGCGCGCTTTTGTCTCGCCTCTGTGCGCGAAGGGCGCACAACCGGCTCGGACGTGCCTCCGGCGGGGATATTTGGGCAAATGTGAAAGGTGAAGCCGAGGAGGAGCGTCAGGTGGAACACCAGTCTCCGGTGGGTCTGGCGTAGCCGAGGATCGGCATGTTCCGGAGATAGGAGTCTTCGATCGGGCAGCGTACAAGACTCCTCGGGCGCCGTGTCTGACGAACACGAACCGATCACCACTATTGCGCCGGAGGGACCCGATCTACGTCCAGTCCAGCACCACCTTGCCGGAGAGGCCCGAGCGCATGGCGGCGAAGCCCTCCTGGAACGCATCCACCTTGAAACGGTGGGTGATCACCCGGCGGATGTCGAGGCCGTTTTCCAGCATGGCGATCATCTTGTACCAGGTCTCGAAGATTTCCCGTCCGTAGACGCCCTTGATGGTGATCGCCTTGAAGACGATGCGGCTCCAGTCGACCGGCGACTTGCCGGGCGGGATGCCCAGCATCGCGATGCGGCCGCCCATGACCATGTGTTCGACCATCTGGTCGAGGGCCTGTTGCGAGCCGGACATTTCCATCCCCACGTCGAAGCCCTGGGTCATGTGGAGGCCGGAATAGACCGACTTGAGGTCGGTGGTCGCCACGTTGACCGGGACCACATCGGCCACCTGGCCGGCAAGGTCGAGCCGGGCCTGGTTGATGTCGGTGATCACCACATGCCGCGCGCCGACATGGCGGGCGACGGCGGCGGCCATGATGCCGATGGGACCGGCGCCGGTGATCAGCACATCCTCGCCGATCAGGTCGAAGCTGAGCGCGGTATGGACGGCATTGCCGAGCGGGTCGAGGATCGCGCCGATCTCGTCGTCGATCGCGTCGGGCAGGGGGACGACGTTGAAGGCGGGCAGGCGCAGGTATTCGGCGAAGGCGCCGGGTTCGTTGACGCCGATGCCGCGGGTTTCCGGATCGAGGTGGAACTTGCCGGAGCGGCTCTGGCGCGAGGTCTTGCCGATCAGGTGCCCCTCGCCCGAGCAGCGCTGGCCGAGGGTCAGGCCTTCGACGTTGCGGCCTATCTCCACGATCTCGCCCGCGAATTCGTGGCCGGTCACGAGGGGGACTGGCACGGTCTTCTGTGCCCAATCGTCCCAGTTCCAGATATGGATGTCGGTGCCGCAGATGCCGGTCTTGTGGATCTTGATCAGCACATCGTCGGGGCCGATCTCGGGCACCGGGCGGCGCTCCATCCAGAGGCCGGGCTCGGGGCGCGCCTTCACGAGTGTCTTCATTTCGTTGGTCATTTGGGGGCCTCGGGTTGGGCGACAAGGGCAAGCCAGGTCCAGTGGACCCCGGCAGCGAGGTTTGCGGGCTGGATCGACCGCGCGCTGGTGCGGAAGGTTTCGCGGAAACCTGCCCCGGCCAGCAGTTGCGCGGTGTCGTCTACGTCAATGGGCCAGACCGGGCGGTCGGTCGAGGCGGGGCCATGGCGCAGCGCCATCAGGAGCGTTGCACCCGCCGCGGCGAGGCGGCGAAGAACCGGGGCGGCGGCCTGACGTTCACTGGCGTCGAGATGCTGCCAGACGGCGGACAGGATGATCAGGTCGAAGTGTTCGTCCAGCGCAAGGGCTTGCGGCAACGCGGGCAGGGCGTCGGTGATCCAGCGCGCGCCGTCCTGCGCTTGTCCGGCGGCGACGAAGGCCGGGACCGGCTCGACCGCGGTGACCGCGTGCCCCATCGTGGCCAGCCAGCGCGCATCGCGTCCGGTGCCCGCGCCGATGTCGATGATCCGCGCGGGGGTCGAGGGCAGCAGATGCCGGACCGGAGCATACCAGATCTCGTTCGGGATCGCATCGTAGCGGACGACAAGTTGCGCGGCCTGGGCGGTGTAGCCGGCGATGGCATGGGCCGAGGTCATAGGAGAACTCCGGTCGCCCGTCCGGCGGCCTGGAAGGCGTCCAGCGCAAAGTCGAGGTCTGCACGGGTCAGCGCCGCGTTCATCTGGGTGCGGATGCGGGCCTGGCCCTTGGGGACGACGGGGAAGAAGAAGCCCGCGACATGGACGCCGCGGCTGAAGAGGTCGGCGGCCATGGCCTGCGCGAGCTTGGCGTCACCCAGCATGACGGGGACGATGGGATGTTCGCCCGGCAGGAGGGTGAAGCCCGCGGCGGTGAGGCTCGCGCGCCAGTAGGTGGCGTTCTCGGTGAGCCGGGCGCGCAGGTCGTCGGCCTCTTCCACGATGTCGAGGGCGGCCAGCGCGGCCCCAACGACCGCGGGAGGCAGGGCGTTAGAGAAGAGATAGGGCCGGGCACGCTGGCGCAGGAGGTCGATCACCGGTTGCGGCCCGGCGATATAGCCTCCCAAAGCGCCGCCGAGCGCCTTGCCGAGCGTACCGGTCAGGAGGTCGACCTTGACGCCCGCCCGCGCCGGGGTGCCTGCGCCTTTCGGGCCGGTGAAGCCGGTGGCGTGGCAGTCGTCGACCATGACGAGGGCGCCGTAGCGGTCGGCCAAGGCGCGGATTTCCGGCAGGTTCGCGTAGTAGCCGTCCATCGAGAAGACGCCGTCGGTCGCGATGAGTAGGAAGCGGGCGCCGTCGGCGCGGGCCTGTTTCAGCTGGGCTTCCAGATCGGCCATGTCGGAGTTGGCGTAGCGATAGCGCTTCGCCTTGCAGAGGCGGATGCCGTCGATGATCGAGGCGTGGTTCAGCGCGTCGGAGATCACCGCGTCGTCCGGGCCGAGGAGGGGCTCGAACAGCCCGCCGTTCGCGTCGAAGCAGGCGGCGAAGAGGATGCTGTCGTCGTGGTTCAGGTAGCGGGCGAGGCGGGTCTCCAGCTTCCGGTGCAGGTCCTGGGTGCCGCAGATGAAGCGGACGCTGGCCATGCCGAAGCCGTGGTCGTCCATGGCGGCCTTGGCGGCGGCGATCAGGCGCGGGTCGTCGGCGAGGCCGAGGTAATTGTTGGCGCAGAGGTTCAGCATCTCGCGCCCGGCCATCTGCACATGCGCGCCTTGCGCCCCGGTGATCAGGCGTTCGCGCTTCATCAGGCCCTCGGCCTCGATGCCCTCAAGGGTCGCGGTGATGTGGCTCAGGAACGCGAATTTTTCCGTCATGGCAGACTCCTTTCCGGTTTGGCGGAAACTGGCAGATCGTGGGGGTCGTGTCAACTTGGCGGATGCGTATCCGTTAAACTGGAAGTCAGCTGTCCTGGACGATAAGGATGGCGCGGGCGGTTCCGGTCGCAGCGATCTCGTGCGGGCGGTCGGCGGGGTAACGGGCGACGTCGCCGGGCGCGAGGCTGTCGGTGGCGTCGCCCGAGGTGACGGCGAGGCGGCCTTCGAGGACGGTCAGGTGCTCGCGGCAGCCGGGGGAATGGGCCTCGGAGGTGAGTTTGGCGCCCTTGGCGAAGGCGAGTTCGTAGACCTCGTGATGGCCCACGCTTTCGGGGGCGGAGAGGATGCGGATGGTGACGCCGCCGCGCTGGATGACGGGGGCGGCGGCGGCGCGGGTGACGTCGATGCCAGGGGCGGGGCGGCCTTCCAGAAGCCCCGCGAAGTCGAGTTGCAGGGCCTGGGTCAGGGCCCAGAGGGTGGCGACGGTGGGCGAGGATTCGCCGCGCTCGATCTGGCTGACCATCGAGCGGGACACACCGGACAGCTTGGCGGCAGCGTCGAGGGAAAGGCCGCGGGCCTTGCGGGCGGCGCGGAGCGAGGCGGCGAGACGGTCGTGGATGTCGGAGCGGTCGGCCATGCGGCCATGGTGGCGGGGATCGAGGGAAGCGTCAATCTTGAGGGGCGCTCGTCGTCTCCTTCGTCGCTCCTCGCGGGCCTCCCGACGAGAAGCCGAAGGCGCACGAGGAGCCGCCGGTCAGGTGCCGCAATAGGTGACATAGGTGCCGAAGCCTGTGGGGGCGGGCAGCATGTAGGGCTCGGCTTCCGTGAAGGGATGCTGGATCGCGGAAAGGAGGGCGTGGAAGGGGGCCATGTCGCCCTTCGTGGCGGCGGTCAGCGCCTCCTCGACCTTGTGGTTGCGCGGGATCACTGCGGGGTTGGCTTGCGTGATGCGCCGGGCAGCGCCATCCCCGGCGCGGGCGCGCCAACGGGGGAGCCAGGTCTCCATCCGGGCGAAATCGGGGAAGAGCGGGCGCAGCGCGGCTTCGTCGGCAAGGCGGCGGAAGGTGAGGGTCCAGTCGGCGCCCTCCATCGCTGACATCAGGTCGTCTGCGAGTTGCGCATCGGCCTCGTCTTCGCCGGGCAGGCCCAGCTTGCGGCGCATCACGTCCAGCCATTCCGTGCCGTAGCGCGGGGCGATACCGGCGAGGCGGTCGTTGGCGATCTCGATGGCGCGTTCCTGCACCGGGTCGAGAAGGGGGACCAGCGTCTCGGCCAGGCGGGCGAGGTTCCAGCCAAGGATCAGCGGCTGGTTGGCATAGGCGTAGCGGCCCTGATGGTCGATCGAGGAGAAGACGGTGCCGGGGGCATAGGCTTCCATGAAGGCGCAGGGGCCGTAGTCGATGGTCTCTCCGCTGATCGCCATGTTGTCGGTGTTCATCACGCCGTGGATGAAGCCGAGGCCCATCCATTCCGCGATCAGCCGGGCCTGGGCGGCGATGACGGCGTCGAGGAGGGCGAGGTAGGGGTTCCCGGCCCGCGCAAGGTCGGGATAATGGCGGGCGATGGCATGGTCGGCGAGCGCCTTGACCTTGTCCTGCTCGCCCCGCGCGGCGAAGAACTGGAAGGTGCCGACGCGGATATGGCTGGCCGCGACGCGGGCTAGGACGGCGCCGGGCAGCTTCGTCTCGCGCCAGACCTCTTGCCCCGTCGCCACGACGGCGAGCGCGCGGGTGGTGGGCACGCCCATGGCCGCCATGAATTCCGAGATCAGATATTCGCGCAGCATCGGGCCGACCGCAGCCTTGCCGTCGCCGCCGCGCGAGAACGGCGTGCGGCCCGAGCCCTTCAGCTGGATGTCGAAGCGGCGGCCGTCCGGGGCCAGCACCTCGCCCAGAAGATGCGCGCGGCCGTCGCCGAGCTGCGGCGAGAACCCGCCGAACTGGTGGCCGGCATAGGCCTGGGCGATGGGGTCGGCACCGGGCGGAAGGCTCGCGCCCGAGAACCAGGCCTCGGCCTCGGCTTCGGTAAGAGCGAGCCCGAGGTCCTTCGCCAGCGGGCGGTTCAGGACCAGAAGCCGGGGCGCAGGCGCCGGATCGGGGGCGACGCGGAGGTAGGTGCCGGGCAGGTCGCGCGCGTAGCTATGATCGAGTGTGAGGGTCATGCAGAAGATATGCGCCTGCCATGGCCCGGCGGCAACCGGCGGAGAGTGATTTTACCTCCGGCGGTCATTCCGATCGGATCGCCGAGGCTCCGAGCCGGATGTTCAGCGCCTTTGTCACGCCGAGAAGGGTGGAGAGCGTGGGATTGCCGGTCGGGGAGAGGGCCTTGTAGAGCGCTTCCCGGCTGAGACCAGCATCGCGGGCGACCTGTGACATGCCCCGGGCGCGGACGATCACGCCAAGCGCATGGGCTATGTATCCGGCATCCCCTGTTTCCAGCGCATCCCGAAGGAAGACGGCCTGGGCCTCCGGGTCCTCCAGATACCTGGTCGCGTCGAAAGGGGTGGTTTCAATGGCCATGGCCGATCTCCTGCGCCATCTTCCTGGCTCTCGCGATGTCCCGGTCCTGTGTTCGCTTCGTGCCGCCGCAGAGCAGGATGTAGATCACCCCGCCACGGCGGCAGAAATAGAGGCGGTAGCCGGGGCCGTAGTCGATCCGAAGCTCGCCGATCCCGTCGAACAGCTTAACGTCACCGACGAGGCCGTAGCCAAGACGCTCAATCCGGGCTGCTACCAGCGCGACGGCTTTTGGGTCCCGCAAGTCGTCGAGCCATTCGGAAAATATGGAGGTGAGGCGAACCTCGTTCGGCATATGTAGTTTATAGTTATCGCATCGCCAGATGTCAACTATAGACTACATCTCTGCCGGTTTCTGGAAGAAAGATGGTCGGGGCGGAGGGATTCGAACTCTCGACCTACGGTACCCAAAACCGTCGCGCTACCAGGCTGCGCTACGCCCCGACTGCGGCTGCTTTACCCGCTGCGGCGGAGAATGAAAAGCCTTCCCGCGCGGGATCGGCAAGGCCTGTTCTGCGGGCGGATGTCAGCCCTTGCAGGGCCAGGCGGCCGTTGCGGCGGGGATCGCGGGGTGGCGCAGGACCGCGCCGGGGGTGATGCCAAGCTTGGCGGCAAGGCCCGCATTGATCTCCAGCACGAACTGGACACCCTCGCCGCCGTCGATGGGGGTGAGGTCGCCCGGCACGGCATCGGCGTGGACGCGGGTCACGGTGCCAGTCGCATCGGCGAAGACCATGTCCAGCGGAATCAGCGTGTTCTTCATCCAGAAATTCGGCCGCTTCGGGCTGTCGTAGACGAAAAGCATCCCCGACGCGGGGGCCAGTTCGGTGCGGAACATCAGCCCCTGGGCACGTTCCTCGTTGTCGTCGGCCACCTCGACGGCAAAGCTTTCGCGCCCGCCGTCCCAGCGCAGGTCGAGCCGCGCGGGCGCGCAGGCCGCCTCGGCCCAGGCGAGACCGGGCAGGACGACCAGCGAAAGGCAGGCGAGCGCGCGGATCATGGTGTGTCCCGTGCGGCGGATTCCCAGGAGATGACCTGCACGGCCATCCGCCCGCGGCGGCCGTCGATGACGCGCAAGGCCACCGCCTCGCCGGCCTGCAGGTCGGCAAAGCCCGAGACGCGCAGCACCTCGGCATGGATGAAGACGTCCTCGGGGCGACCGAAGACATTGGCGAAGCCGAAACCCTTGCCCTTGTCGAACCACTTCACCCTTGCGGGCTCCAGCTCCAACGCAAGGATGTCTTCGCTGACCATCTGGGCAGCGTCTTCCCCGAAGGGCAGCACAACGCCTTCCGGCGGGTCTATGCGCAGGACTTCCACGGCCTGAACGCCGCGCTGTGTCCGCTGGATGCGAACCTCAATCCCGGCGCCATCGGCAACCGAGCCCTGCCCGAAGTTCCGCAGAACGTTCGCGTGCAGCAGAATATCTGCATCCGTCTGGTCTGAAACGATGAAACCGAATCCCTTGGAAGGATCAAACCACTTAACGCGACCATGCACGACTTGCATGACCTCTTCTTCTTCCATTCCTAAGGCCTTCTCCCCAGAATGAGCCCTTGAGCCGGACAAATGCGGGGAAAATCGGCCCATGATCAAGGCCTATTCAACAGTCTACTAACAGATAATCTGTAAAGCCCCGGAAACCTAAGGATTCAGGCGTTCGATGCTCCATCCTGCCCTTGCGTCAGTGCGGGCCCAGCGGAAGCGGTCGTGCAACCGGAAGGCACCGTCCGCCCAGAATTCGATCTCGACCGGGTGGATGCGGAAGCCGCCCCAGAAGGGCGGGCGGGCCGGATTCGGCCCCTTGGTGAGGGCGACCTTCGCGGCCTCGGCCAGCAGCGCCTCGCGCGAGGAGAGCGGCTGCGACTGGTGGCTGGCCCAGGCGCCGAGGCGGGACTTCAGGCTGCGGCTGGCGAAATAGGCGTCGGCCTGGGGCCCGTCCTCGCGGGTGACGGTGCCGCGCACGCGGATCTGGCGGCGCAGCGACTTCCAGTGCATCACGAAGGCGGCCTTGCCGGCGGCGGCGATCTCCTGCCCCTTGGTCGAGCCGTAATTGGTGTAGAAGACGAATGCGTCCGCCTCGACCTCTTTCAGCAGGACCATGCGGACATTGGGCAGGCCCTGCGCATCGACCGTGGCCAGCGCGATGGCGTTCGGATCGTTCGGCTCGGTCGCCTCGGCCTCGGTCAGCCATGCGCGGGCGATGGCGAAGGGATCGCTGCCCGCGAAAATGCCCGAACGGTCCATCTGCTGTCCCTTCCTTCGCGTTAAGGACCCGCCTTGAAGGCTGGCCCCGCTTCGCCTACACGTCGGAAAACGAAAAGTGGGCGAGGGGTCAGGAATGTCAACCGGACTTATGCAAGGCAAGCGCGGCCTGATCATGGGACTCGCGAACGACAAGTCCATTGCCTGGGGGATCGCGCAGGCGGTCGCGGCGCAGGGGGCGGAGCTGGCCTTCTCCTACCAGGGCGAGGCCTTGAAGAAACGGGTGGAGCCCCTGGCCGAAAGCCTGGGCCAGCCGCATCTCTACGAATGCGACGTGGCGAGCGACGAAAGCATCGACGCGCTCTTCGCGGCGCTGGGGGCGGAATGGGGGCAGCTGGACTTCCTGGTCCATGCCATCGGCTTCGCCGACAAGAACGAATTGCGGGGCCGTTACGTGGATACCTCGCGCGCGGGCTTCGCGCTGGCGATGGACATCTCGGTCTATTCCTTCACGGCGGTGTGCCAGCGGGCGGCGGCGATGATGGGGCCGGGGGGCAGCCTTCTGACGCTGACCTATTACGGCGCCGAGAAGGTCATGCCGCATTACAACGTGATGGGCATTGCGAAGGCGGGGCTGGAGGCCTCGGTCAAATATCTGGCCGAGGATCTGGGCAAGGACGGTATCCGGGTCAATGCGATCTCGGCGGGGCCGATCAAGACGCTGGCCGCCTCGGGCATCGGCGATTTCCGCTACATCATGAAATGGAACGAGCTGAACTCGCCCCTGCGCCGCAATGTGACGCAGGAAGAGGTCGGCAAGGCCGCGCTTTACCTGCTGTCCGATCTCGGCTCCGGCACCACGGGCGAGAACCTGCATGTCGATGCGGGCTATCATGCGGTGGGCATGAAGGCGATCGAGGCCCCTGACATCGACCTTCTGCAAGGCAGGAAGGAGGGCGGTCAGTGAGCCTGGCCGCCTTTCTGGCCTTTGCGGGGCTGGTGCTGTTCGCCGTGGTCTCGCCCGGCCCGGCTGTCCTCATGTCGGCCCGGACCGGACTGACCGAGGGTTTCCGAACCGGGGCGATGCTGGCGCTGGGCATCGCCAGCGGCGCGGTGGTCTGGGCGCTGGCGGCGATGTTCGGGCTGCATCTGGTCTTCGACGCGGCACCTTCATTGCTTTGGGCGCTGAAGATCGGCGGGGCGGCCTATCTTCTCTGGATGGCCTGGCATCTCTGGCGCGATGCGAAAAAGCCTTTCATTGCCGAGGATGCGCGGCCCGTCCCGCGCTCGGCCTTCGCGGCTTATCGGCTGGGGTTCTGGACCAACCTGTCGAACCCCAAGGCGGTGGTCATGTATTCCTCGATCTTCCTTGGCACCATCAGCCCCGGCACCCCCAGATGGGTGCTGGCCTGCCTGATCCTTCTGATCCTGATCGCCGAGACCGCCTGGAACAGCCTTGTCGCCCGTATCTTCTCGATGGAGCGGACGCGGGCGGCCTATATCAGCCTGAAAACCGTGATCGACCGCTCATTCGGGGCCGCGCTGGCCCTTCTGGGCGTCAAGATCGTCGCCACCTGAGGAGGGACCCATGTCCGCCGACCGCCTGCCGCATGAAAAGGGATTTCACGTCAGCTGGGACCAGATCCACCGCGATGCGCGGGCGCTCGCCTGGCGGCTGGACGGCAAGGGGCCGGGCGAGGGGGGAACCTGGAAGGCGGTCGTCGGCATCACGCGGGGCGGGCTGGTCCCGGCAATGATCGTCAGCCGCGAGCTGGACATCCGGGTGGTGGATACGATCAGCGTCAGGTCCTACCATTCCGGCGGCGGCAAGGCCGACCAGCGCCGCGAGGCACAGGTGATCAAGGCCCCGCAGGCGGAACTGATGGGCGACGGCGGGGGCATCCTGATCGTCGACGACCTGGTGGACAGCGGCAAGACGCTGGAACTGATCCGGGGCCTCTACCCCAAGGCGCATTTCGCCTGCGTCTATGCCAAGCCCGAGGGCGAGAAGCAGGCCGACACCTACATCACCAGCGTCAGCCAGGACACCTGGATCTTCTTCCCCTGGGACATGGCGCTGCAATACGTCCAGCCGATGCGCGGGGCGGACTGAGAGACGGCGCCTGACGACTTTCGGCGCAATCGGGGCTTTTGCACCGAAGCCCATGTCGAAACAGCTGTCATCCCCGCGCAAGCGGGGACCCAGATGGGGCTGTCAGGACCTGGGTCCCCGCTTGCGCGGGGATGACAGCATCAGCCCGGCTGTCTCGCCAAAAACGCTTCGCTGTCGAAGGGCTGCCCCGATTCCTCGCCCTTGATCAATGCGGCTTCCAGTGCCTTCACCTTGGCCTCGTGCTCCTGCAACAGCCGCAGGCCGGCGCGGATCACTCCGCTGGCCGGTCCGTAGCGGCCGGACTTGACCTCGGTGTCGATGAAGCTGGTCCGGTGCGATAAGGAGAGGGCTTGCAACTGGCCGCCATCCGGGGACACTTCGGGCCGATGCTTCCAGGATGGACCGAATGACCCTGCCGCTGAACCCCGCCTTTGCCGCCACGGAACCGCCCCCGGTGATGGAGGCGCGGCGCTGGATCGAAGGGGTTGCCTTCCCCGCCGACCGCCCGCTGATCAACGTCAGCCAGGCCGCGCCGGTCGACAGCCCGCCGCTGGGCCTGCGGCAGGCCCTGGCGGATGCGGCGCTGAACGACCCGCAGGCGCATCTCTACGGTCCGGTGCTGGGGCTGCCCGCGCTGCGCGAGGAGATCGCGCGGCAATGGTCGGCCACCTATGGCGGCAGCGTGACCCCGGCGCAGGTGGCGATCACGCAGGGCTGCAACCAGGCCTTCTGCACGGTGATGGCGACGCTGGCCGGGCCGGGGGACGAGGTGATCCTGACGACGCCGTGGTACTTCAATCACAAGATGTGGCTGGACATGGCCTCGGTCACCACCGTTCCGTTGGAAACTGACGAAACGCTGATCCCCTCGGCAGAAGCTGCGGCAGGGCTGATCACCGACCGGACGCGGGCCATCGTGCTGGTCAGCCCGAACAACCCCGGCGGCGTGGAATATCCGGCCGAGACGCTTTCCGCCTTCCGCGACCTTGCCCGCGCGAGGGGCCTCGCGCTGATCGTCGACGAAACCTACCGCGATTTCGACAGCCGGACTGGCGCCCCGCATGATCTGTTCCAGGACCCTGACTGGGCCGACACGCTGATCCAGCTTTACAGCTTCTCCAAGGCCTACCGGCTGACGGGGCATCGGGTGGGCGCGGTCGTCGCCTCGACCCAGCGGCTGGCCGAGGTAGAGAAATTCCTCGACACCGTGGCGATCTGCCCCAGCCAACTGGGCCAGATCGGCGCGCTTTGGGGGATGCGGAACCTTGGGCAGTGGCTGGCGGGTGAGCGCGACGAAATCCTCGCCCGGCGCAAGGCGATGACCGAAGGCTTCCAGTCGCTGCCGGGTTGGAAGCTTCTGGGCTGCGGCGCCTATTTTGCCTATGTTGAACATCCTTTCGACATCGCCAGCGACGCCCTGTGCAAGCGGCTGGTGACGGAGGCCTCGCTCCTGATGCTGCCGGGGACGATGTTCCAGCCCGAGGGTTCGGCGGCGGGCAAAAGGCAGATCCGCATCGCCTTCGCCAATGTCGACGCCAAGGGCATTGCCGAGGTGATCCGGCGGCTGAAGGCCTTCCGCCCCTGACGGGGATGTGAGGCGCGGGGGCGACGGGCGATCTTGATCTTGCCCCCCTGCCGGGTTCCCACTATTCACCTCACCCGGAACAACCCGAAGGCAGAGCTATGGCGAAGACCCCGACCCAAGACGGCAAACGCCCGCGCGGCAAGGCGCAGGAGGCGGCGGTCTGGATCCTGATGTCGATGCTGATCCTGGGCCTCGGCGGCTTCGGCGTCACCAACTTCTCGGGCGGCGTGTCGAAGGTTGCCAGCGTCGGCAGCATCGAGATCACCACCGACGACTATGCCCGCGCGCTGCAGACGCAGGTCAGTGCCCTGTCGCAGCAGCTGGGCCAGCCGATCACCGTGCAGCAGGGGCTGTCCTTCGGCATCGACAAGCAGGTGTTGCAGGGCGTGATCACCCGCGCCGCGCTGGACAATGAGGCTCAGCGGTTGGGCCTGTCGGTCGGCGACGAGATGGTTGCGGCCGAGATCATGAAGATGGACGGCTTCAAGGGCATCAGCGGCACGTTCGACCGGGAAGCCTACAAGTTCGCGCTGAAGCGCAACCGCCTGAGCGAGACCGAGTTCGAGACGAACCTGCGCCGCGACATCAGCCGCGAGCTGTTGCAGGGGGCCGTCGCCGGCGGCTTCGCGGCGCCGAAGCCGATGACCGACACGCTGTACGCCTGGGTGGCGGAACGCCGCGGTTTCTCCATGCTGCGGCTGACCGAGGCAGACTTGGCGACCCCGGTGGCCGAGCCGACCGAGGAGGAGCTGAAGGCGCATTACGATGCGCATGTCGACCGCTTCACCAAGCCCGAGGCCAAGCGCATCACCTATGCCGCGCTTCTGCCCGAGGCGATCGCCAAGGACCAGCCGGTCGACGAGGCGGAACTGAAGAAGCTTTATGACAAGCGGATCGCCGAATTCGTCACCCCCGAGCGGCGGATCGTCGAGCGGCTGGTCTTCCCCGACGAGGCCAGCGCCGAGGCGGCAAAGGCGAAGCTCGACGCGGGGACCAGCTTCGAGGCGCTGGTGGCCGAACGCGGGCTGTCGCTGGATGCCATCGACCAGGGCGATGTGTCGAAAGAGGAACTCGGGGCTGCGGGCGAGGCGGTCTTCGCAGTGGCCGAGGGCGGGGTGGCCGGGCCGGTGGAGTCCGGTCTTGGCCCTGCGCTTTACCGGGTGAACGGGGTGCTGGCGGCGGAAGAAACCAGCTTCGAGGCCGCGCGCGAGACGCTGGCCTCCGAGATGCAGGCCGATGCGGCGCGCCGCGCGATCGGCGACCGGGTCGAGGAGATCGACGATCTTCTCGCCGGGGGCGCGACGCTGGAGGACCTCGCCAAAGGGTCCGGGCTGGCGCTGGCGACGCTCGACTATGTGCCGGGCCAGCCGGGCGACAGCACCATCGAGGGCTATCCAGCCTTCCGCACCGCCGCCGAAGCGGCAAAGGAAGGCGATTTCCCCCAAGCCATCGTGCTGGATGACGGCGGCGTCGTCGCGCTGCGGCTGGACCAGATCGTGCCCGCCGCCCCGATCCCCTTCGACGAGGCGAAGGAGAAGGTGGCCGAGGACTGGCGCGCGGAGGCCGTGGCCAAGGCGCTGGCCGCCCGGGCAAGCGAGATCAAGGCCGCTCTGGAAGGCGGGGCCGGGATCGGCAGCTTCGGCATCGTCGACGTGACGCCGGAAACCGCGCGCACCGGTTTCGTCGCGGATGCGCCGGACAGTCTGCTCAAGGATGTGTTCCGGATGGCCGAGGGCGGGGTCGAGGTGATCCAGGCCGATGGTTTCACCGCCGTGGTGCAACTGAACAAGATCCTTCCCGCCGCGGTCGAGGGCGAGGATGCCGAGGAGCAGAGGGTCGCGCTGGAAGCGCAGGCGAGACAGGCGATCTCGCAGGATGCCTTCGCCGCCTTCACCGCCGCGCTGACCGCCCAGGCGGGGATCACTCTGGACCAGACCGCGATCAACGCGGTCCACACGAGCCTGCCCTGATGCAGTTGCAGCCATCCTTTGCCGCATTCGAGGCGGGCTGGAACCAGGGAAAGAACCAGATCGTCTGGGCGCGGCTCGCGGCGGACCTCGACACGCCGGTCAGCCTGATGCTGAAGCTGGGCGATGCGCGCGCCGACACGTTCATGCTGGAATCGGTGACGGGCGGCGAGGTGCGCGGCCGCTATTCCATCGTCGGCATGAAGCCGGATCTGGTCTGGCAATGCCACGGCGAGACAAGCCGCATCAACCGCGAGGCGCGCTTCGACCGGCAGAGCTTCACCGATCTGCCGGGCCATCCGTTGCAGACCCTGCGCGATCTGCTGGCGGAATGCCGGATCGACATGCCCGAGGGGCTGCCTGCCGTCTCGGCGGGGCTCTTCGGCTATCTCGGCTATGACATGATCCGGCTGGTCGAGCACCTGCCGGACGTGAACCCCGATCCGCTGGGCTTGCCCGATGCGGAACTGATCCGACCCTCGGTCGTCGCCGTGCTGGACGGGGTGAAGGGCGAGGTGACGGTGGTCGCCCCCGCTTGGGTGGCAGGGGGCCTGTCGGCGCGGGCGGCCTATGCGCAGGCCGCCGAACGGGTGATGGACGCACTCCGCGACCTCGACCGCGCGCCCTCGGCGGCGCGCGATCTGGGTGATAGCGCGCCGGTCGGTGCGGCGCAGTCGAACTTCACGCACACGGGCTACAAGGCGGCGGTCGAGAAGGCCAAGGAATATATCCGCGCGGGCGACATCTTTCAGGTCGTGCCCAGCCAGCGCTGGTCGCAGCGCTTCACCCTGCCGCCCTTCGCGCTGTATCGCAGCCTGCGGCGGACCAATCCTTCGCCCTTCATGTTCTTCTTCAACTTCGGCGGCTTCCAGGTGATCGGGGCCAGCCCGGAAATCCTCGTCCGTCTGCGCGATGGCGAGGTCACGGTCCGCCCCATCGCCGGGACCCGCAAGCGCGGCGCGACGCCGGAAGAGGACAAGGCGCTGGAGGCGGAGCTGCTCGCCGACCCGAAGGAACGCGCCGAGCATCTGATGCTTCTCGACCTTGGCCGCAACGACGTGGGCCGGGTGGCGACAGTCGGCACGGTCAGGCCCACCGAGACCTTCATCATCGAGCGCTACAGCCATGTGATGCATATCGTCAGCAATGTGGTGGGCCAGATCGGCGCGGGCGAGGATGCGCTGTCGGCCCTGCTGGCGGGCCTGCCTGCGGGAACCGTGTCCGGCGCGCCGAAGGTGCGGGCGATGGAGATCATCGACGAGCTGGAGCCGGAAAAGCGCGGCGTCTATGGCGGCGGCGTCGGCTATTTCGCGGCCAATGGCGAGATGGACTTCTGCATCGCGCTGCGCACCGCGGTCCTGAAGGACGAGACGCTCTATATCCAGGCCGGGGGCGGGGTGGTCTTCGACAGCGACCCCGAGGCCGAGTATCAGGAAACTGTCAACAAATCCAACGCTTTGCGCCGCGCCGCCGAGGATGCGGGCCGCTTTGCCGGGCGCGGGAACGGCTGACGCCGCCGCCGCGTGCGCCTTCGGCTTCTCGTCGGGGATAGGCCCCGCGAGGAGCGACGAAGGAGACGACGAGCAACCCCTCAGTCGACCTTCAGCACCGCCGTCAGCGGCGCCAGCGCCACCGTCGCGGCCTTGCCCTCCACCGTCCATTCCAGAAGGGCGGCCACCGTCGCCGGATCGGCGGTGCCGACGACGCTGACCCGCCCGTTCTGGTCGGCCTTGAACACCGCGCGGTCGAGAAGGCGTCGCACCGCGACCTTGTCGCCACCGGCCTGGTCGAGGTTGCGGAACACGACGGCAGCTTCCAGATCGTCGCGCCGGGCCACCTGGTCGGCGGCATTCAGCCCCGCGTCCCAGGTCAGAAGCCCACGGCCATCCGCCTTCAGGATCGGCACCACAGCGCTGGCCAGACCCCGGTTGTTCTGGAAGACCGGAGTGGCCAGGTCCATCGCCGCGACGGCCTCGGGCAGGCCCTGTTCCATCGCCTGGAAGGCCACCTCGACATCCGACGCCTGAGCGCCCTGGGCGATGCCCGTCACCAGCATCACCACCTCCTTCCCGCCCTCGCGGTAGATCGCGGCGCGGTCCGGCGTGGCAGGGTCCAGAGGGTCCAGCGCGAAGCTGACCGGGAAGGGCAGGGCGGCAAGCCCCGCGCGGTCCAGATCCGGGGTGCCGGGATCGACCAGCACGATGGCAAAGGGCGGTTTGGCGCCGGGGTTCTCGAAGGCTGCGGCGAACTGCGCGATCGGGCGCGGGTCGAGGGGTGCCGCGGCAGGGTCTGCGGCGGGATCAGTGGGGGCGGGCTCCTCGGCGGGCTTGGTACGCCCGATGATCACCCCTTCGCCCGCACGAACAAGGCCGGGGGCGGGCTTGAAGGTGGGGCTGTTCTCTTCCTCGGTCAGGACCGTCGCGGGGTCGGCGGCGGGTTCGGTGACACCCGGCAGCGCGGCAGGCTTCGTGCCGGGCATCTCGGGCAGGGCGACGCCCGGAATCGTCTCGGTCGGGGCCGGGATGGGTTCGGGCTCGACAGCGGGGGCTTCGGCGGTCGCAGGCGGTACGGGTTCGGCAGCGGGCTCGACGGCAGGGGTGTCGGCGATCGGCGACTCCTCCGGCTCGGCAAGCGCGACTTCGGGAGCAGCAGCTTCCAGCGCAGGCTCCATGGCAGGCGCTTCGGTGTCGGGGACGGGCGGCGATGCGGCTTCGGGGGTGGGCGCCTCGACCGCCGGGGCCTGGACGACCGGTGCCTCGACGGCCCGCTCTGTCACCGCCGGCGCTGCCTCTGCGGCCGTGGCAGGCTCGGCCGCGGGTGCTTGCGTGGCATCGGCCAACTGGGTCACTTCGCTCGGGACGGCTTCTGCCGGGGCAGGTTCCACCGGCAGCGCTGCGGGGGCGGTTTCCGCGGTGGCCTCGGCTGTCGCGGGGGCGGGCTCGCTCGGGATCGGTTCGGCAGGGGCGGGCTCCGCCGTGGCGGTCTCGACCGGAGCGGCCTCCGTTGCCGCCACCGCCGGAGCCTCGGGTTCGGCAGGGGTGGGCTCTGCGGCGGGAGCGGCAGGTTCTGCCATCCCCCCCGCATCGGCAAGCCGGGTCTCGGTGGGTGCGCTGGCCTCCGCCGTCTCTGCCGTGACCTTGGCATCGGCGCCCTCGGCCTCTGCTGCCGCTTGGGCCGGAGCTGCCGGATCGGGGGTCGCTGCCGCATCGGCCTCGGTCGCGGCGGGCTTCGACGGCTCGGTGCCGGTCTCGGGCTTGTCGACCTCGGCCACCGGCGCCTCGGGGGCGGGCATTGCCTCGACGGTTTCCACCTCGGGCGCCGCGGGGGCCTCTTCCGTCACGCTGGGGGTCACTGCGGGGGCTTCGGCAGCGGTCTCCGCCACAGGCTCCTCCGTCACGGGCAGGGCAGCCTCGGCCACCTTCGCCCCGGCTTCCGGCGTCGTCGCCTCTGGCGAAGCGATTGGTTCTTCGACGGCAACAGTCGGAGCATTGTCATTCGCAGGCCGCGTCGGCGCCAGCAGCGAGGCGATCACCAGTCCGCCCGTGACCACCAGCCCGCCGGATACCATGCCGAGAAGGAATTTGCCGACCACCACTGCCTCCAGCTCTGCGCCGTTCCCTCCGCTCTGCCGGAACTTTCCCCGACCGACCGGCCGTCTGCTTCGGCACCATCGTTCTCTTCGCGTGCAGTATAGCCTGTGCCCTTGCGGCCTTCACCCCTTTTTCTTCCCGCAGTCAACAAGTTGCCGCCACCGTGGCAGGCGGGCAATCCTTGGACCGGGCAGAGGAAGGTGGAGGCGGGTACCGGACCCGCTACCATATTTCTAAGCCATTGACGGGGCTGGACCGGCGAGCGTGAGGTTGCTCAGGTGTGCCACACTGTGTGTCGCACTTCTCCTTATGTCAACGTACACGGTGTCTGGCGAAGGTGTGCGTGTCAGTGCTAACCTAAAGCGATATCTCCGCCGCGTTCCGATAGTCTGCTCGGACGAGATGGGCGCGAGGTCGGATGAAAGGCTCGACAAGCAATAGCTTTGCGCGTTGACTGCGAGACGCTGTGCTATGGAGGTGTGGTTGGATCAAAGCCTTTTGTCGAGCCTGAGAGAGCGTATGCCTTGGCTTCTGGCCAATCGTGTGTTGAAGGCTGTGGGTCTTAGCACAAGTCAGGGATGGGACCGGACCTCAGAAGCACTCGCAAGTGTTGACCACGCCTACGCCGAGCGTGAGCTTCGTCGGTTTCTGGAGGAGCACATCCTGTGCGGCGAGAAGATGACTAAGTTCTACGCCGTAGGCAATGAAGGCCGTGCTGCGCTTGCCGAAGCGATTAGTAAGGCCCCGCTAGGTCAAGGACCGTTTGCCAGTAGCTATCCGTTGCTTCTCGACGAGCAGGCACTTGGCGAGGCTGGGCTTGACCCTGAGTTGGTTCAGATCGTTCGCAATGCGGAAGGTGTCGGCGCTGTGTTCGCTTCCTGTGTGAACTTGACGACGAGGGAGACCATCTCCACCGCCCAACTTGACGAACACTCGGCATTGCGCACTCAGTTCGACGAGATTGTGGGGCTACGCTATCGCCCAGTTCAGCTCTTTGCTGTGGTTTGGGTGCACAGTCGACACAACGTCGTTGAAGTACGAACAGACTTTCCGCGTGGCATGACGCAAGAACTGGCTCATCAGTTACAGTCGCAATACAGAAAAGCTGTCAACATGCTGATCGGACAAGACATTCTTGTTAGGCCGGTGGACCTCTATCCACTAGTGTGGAGCATGTATAGCGATGCATCGGAAGGCAAAGTCGTTCAGCTGACTTTCAACACGTCTACCGGGTCGGTGAAGGACGAGAGAATGCGGCGCACTCGCCTATGCTTACGGGAAGAACTCTACCACGTAGGTGGCGTGAACGCGCTTAGTCAGGACATACAGCCTTTCCATGTGAGCATTCAGTGGCATCTTAGCGCAGATGGCCTACTTCTTGCACCAGAGTTGACCTTGGCTGGAACTTCGCGCGGCGCGCATAAAGTTGGAGGGGGATCGGGCGAGCCAGTCATCTCCGCCGCGTTGATCAAGGACTGCCTTGGAACAGAGGACTACGAATACGTTTCGGAGCGTGTATTGGAGCATTTGCGCCGCCTAACTCCAGCCGAGCCAGCCGCAGCTACGGCTGTCGGTTAAGAAAGCCATGGACAAGAAAGAAGTCATTGCAAGGCTGACTTCGACCTGGGCGGACACGCCTACGGGAAAAATATGCTTGCGGCTCGCCGAAGGGCTACTCAGGTTAAATCCCGAAGAAGCTCAGATGCTGACCTATGAGAGCATGTTGGCAATAGTAGATCAGGATCGAGTTACGCCCGAGCTTGAAGCTGCTTTAACTGCGCTCACTACATCGGAAGCAGCCATCTTGAAGGCGGGTGGCATCTTCATTGACGAAGACGACACTTCGTCAGAGCTATCAGATGAGGAGTTTGCAGACGTGGTAGCTCGGAACGTTCTCGTTCATCCGATTACTGGTGAGTTTGTGGATAACCCGAGGGATCATGTGTTGCCATTCTTCTCCCTAGTTAAACTTGCGGAAAGCGCCCATTGAGTTTCTCAGTTTACCGCATTAGCGACTTGGTCGTAGAGGACGGGACGCCGCTTGCCTGTCAAATTCGGTATCGCACCGCAACCACTCACGCCGAACGCGCTGATGCGCTTAGGGACCTTGTTGACTATTGCTGTGGCGAACTAGAGCAGTATCGCCATCTTAAGCAGAAGGACAGCGAGGATGCTCTAACAGTACAGATAGTCTCTATTCTGAAGGGTCAGGGGGTGGACGCAGAGCATGACCCGCAGCATGGTGGGCATTGTGATATTCTGGTAAAGGCTGCACATGGCTTCATTTGGATAGCGGAGGCAAAACTACACTCCTCGTACACTTGGCTAGATGATGGATTCAAGCAGCTAACCACGCGGTACTCCACTGGGGTGCCGGGGCAAGATCAGGGCGAAGTCTTGATATATTGCAAGGCGGCCAACTCAAAAGAAAAGCTGGACAAGTGGCGTGAAGAGTTAGTTAGTCGAAACACTGAGGTCGTTGTTTTTGACGACCCACGCGGAAACCCCCTAGTCTTCCACTCTACGCACAAGCACGAGAATTCAGGACTAGATTATGGTGTAAGACACAAGATAGTCTCGCTGTACTTCGACCCTAAGAAGTAGCCGCGCTGCCCCCCCCCCCCCCCCCC
>Ga0209793_1000928_pt1 | contig 23167 bp, 14 predicted proteins | sample EBPBio122009_DNA_FD_185863 | JGI IMG/M metagenome (GOLD analysis project Ga0209793, IMG submission 185863) | Wastewater treatment Type I Accumulibacter community from EBPR Bioreactor in Madison, WI, USA - Reactor 1_2/2/2009_ DNA (SPAdes) (version 2) | ecosystem: Engineered > Bioreactor > EBPR >... | reverse complement strand
CGGAATCTTGTCGATGGCGTCGACCATGTAACCGGAAGGCGCCTGCACGTTGGCCATCGGCAGGTTGATGGCGAAGGCCATGACGAAGCCGTTGTGGCGATAGTTCTCCGCCTGGTCCCACATGATGGGGAAGACCTTAAGGCGGTCGCGCATCCAGGAGAACTCGTTGTAGTCCATGATGGAGGCAAAGCCCGCGAGCAGCGGCAGGGCGACGGCAAGGCGTGTCAGGCGCTCCTTCGTCGTCAGCGGCCGGAAGCGGCGCCAGGCGAAGACCCACAGGCTGACGAGGCCGACGACGGCGCCGACGATTGCGACGGCAAGCGCCGCGGCGGTCCACGGACGGTCCTGCACCAGAACCGGCATCAATTCGAGGATCTGGCGACCGAAGAGCAGGTCGGTCGGATAGAGCGGGTCGGTGAGGAAGACCTGCTTCTGTTGCGAGATGACGCCCATCAGCACGACGAGGGGCGAAACGAGCAGCACGGCCTTGTGCTGCCGGCCGATCAGCGCGTCGATGGCAAGGTAGAGCAGGAAGAAGACGCCGGTGGTGGTCCAGCCGGGCTGCTGGAGATTGGTCAGGTAGGCATAGGTCTGCTGCACGGAGCCGCGCGTGATCAGCTCGATCACGACGACCGTCGCAAGGGCCAGCACGCCGGAGACGGCGAGCGAGCGCAGGACGGCGAGCGCCTTGGCATGACGCGCGAGGAAGCCTGCCTCTACGGCAAGCCCTTCATTGGCTTCGATTGCCACGGCTGCGGGAGTGAACAGGGCCAAGGCCTTCTCCAAACTTCATAAAACTGTCGTGTATCTGTCATACGGATGTCATCTTGAACAGGAGATGAACGGTTTCCGAACGGTTCTCCCCGTGCTTTGGTTCCGGCTGTTGCATTGCGGCAATGGTGTGCGGAACCCGCTGAAAAACGGCACTTTTCGCCGAAACCGCGCGCAATCGCCCGCCACTTCATTCCCAAAGCGGCCGCCATGCTCTAAAGAGCGTATCGACCGTTCGCCGTTTCCCGGCAGCATTGCGCGGGGAAGGCGGACACGAGATGAGAAACGGGTCCGCAGACATGGCTTCCGAGATTGAAAAGGCGACGCTCCGCATCGCCGTCGCGCAATTGAACCCGATCGTCGGCGACGTTTCCGGCAACCTCGCCAAGGCGCGCGCCGCCCGCAAGGATGCGGCGGGGCAGGGTGCCGATCTCCTGCTCCTGACGGAACTCTTCATCTCCGGCTACCCGCCGGAAGACCTCGTGCTGAAGCCTGCCTTCCTCAAGGCCTGCCGCCGCGCTATCGACGACCTTGCCGCCGACACGGCCGATGGCGGCCCCGGCGTCATCGTCGGTTTCCCGCGGCAGGACGAGACGGGCCGCTACAACGCCGTCGCCGTGATCGATGGCGGCAAGGTGATCGCGGTGCGCGACAAGGTGGACCTGCCGAACTACGGCGAATTTGACGAAAAGCGCGTCTTCGACCAGGGCGCGATGCCCGGCCCCGTCAATTTCCGCGGCATCCGCCTTGGCATTCCGATCTGCGAGGACATCTGGGGCGAACTCGGCGTCTGCGAGACGCTTGCGGAAAGCGGCGCGGAAATCCTCCTGTCGCCGAACGGCTCGCCCTACTATCGCGGCAAGGTGGATATCCGCCATCAGGTGGCGCTGAAGCAGGTCATCGAGACCGGCCTGCCTCTGCTCTACGCCAACCAGCTCGGCGGTCAGGACGAGCTTGTCTTCGACGGCGCGAGCTTCGCCTTCAACGCGGACAAGTCGCTCGCCTTCCAGATGAGCCAGTTCGAGGAGACCATCGCGCTCACCGTCTGGAAGAAGCGCGCCGAGGGCTGGGTCTGCGACGGTGGCCCGATGTCGCGCATTCCGGAAAAGGAGGAGGCTGACTACCGCGCCTGCCTTCTCGGCTTCCGCGACTACGTCAACAAGAACGGCTTCAAGAACGTGGTGCTCGGTCTTTCCGGGGGCATCGACTCGGCGATCTGCGCGGCCATCGCGGTCGATGCGCTTGGCGAGGAGCGGGTGCGCTGCGTCATGCTGCCCTACCGCTACACCTCGAAGGATTCGCTGAAGGACGCCGCCGATTGCGCCAAGGCCCTCGGCTGCCGCTACGACATCGTGCCGATCGAGGCGCCGGTGACCGGTTTCCTCTCCTCGCTCTCCGAGCTTTTCGAGGGGACCGACGAGGGCATCACGGAAGAGAACCTGCAGAGCCGCGCGCGCGGCACGATCCTGATGGCGATCTCCAACAAGTTCGGCTCGATGGTCGTGACGACCGGCAACAAGTCGGAAATGTCGGTCGGCTATGCCACGCTCTACGGCGACATGAACGGCGGCTTCAACCCGATCAAGGACCTCTACAAGATGCAGGTCTATGCGATCTCGCGCTGGCGCAACGTGCATGTGCCGCCGGGCGCGCTCGGCCCCACCGGCGAGGTGATCCCGCAGAACATCATCGACAAGGCGCCTTCCGCTGAACTGCGCCCCAACCAGACGGACCAGGATTCGCTGCCGCCCTATCCGGTGCTCGACGACATCCTCGAATGCCTCGTCGAGATGGAGATGAGCACGGAGGACATCGTCGCGCGCGGCCATGACGCGGCGACCGTGCACCGGGTCGAGCATCTGCTCTACATCGCCGAATACAAGCGCCGTCAGTCGGCCCCCGGTGTGAAGATCACCAAGAAGAACTTCGGCCGCGACCGTCGCTATCCGATCACCAACCGGTATCGTGACCGGGGGTAGCGCTGCGTTAACCGTTGCAAGCAAAAGGCGGCCCCGGTGATTGCGGGAAAGCCGCCGTTTGCTACTCTCCCTCCTCGTTCATGAGGAGGGTTTGCTGTGGCCCAGCGGAATGTCGTGCTGCTCATCGACGCGGAGAACATGCCGCCAGCCTTGGCGAGTGCCATTATCGAGGAGGCGATGCGGCATGGCGACGTCTTTCAGCGCCGCATCTATGGCGATTTCTCCCAAGGGACCCTACGCGACTGGCTGGAGGCAGCGCCGCGCCATGCATTGACCGCGTGCCAGACGATTGCCGGGGCATCCGGCAAGAACGGCGCTGATGTCGCCCTCGTCATCGACGCGATGGACCTCTTCCATACGACGGACGCGGACGTTTTCTGCCTGGCCTCCTGCGACGGCGACTTTACACAACTGGCGATGCGGATACGGCAAGGTGGAAAAACCTTCGTCGGCATGGGCAGGCCGAATGCGTCCGTCCGCTTCCAGGCCGCCTGCGACCGCTTCACGGTCATCTATGCTCCGAAGGAACCGGCAAAGCCGGCATCGCCTCCGACTGCGTCGGCGCAGGCTCCTGCCTCTTGTCGCGCGTTGAAAGCGGAGGTTCTGCAAAGAGCCTTCGTCTCCGCGCCGCGGCTCGACGGTGAGTGGGTCGGGTTGCCTCAGCTCATGGTGGCCCTGAAGGCACATCAGCCGGGGTTTGCGGTCGAGGCATACGGCCATAGCCAGTTGAGCAAGTTGCTCGCATTCTCCGGTGTTGAGCTGGCCGACAACAACAGGAAAGCGCGGCTGAAGATGCCGCGCCTGAAGAAGGTCGTCGATAACGGACAGGAATCCCGCGCGTCGGCTTCCAATTAAGCTTTCGCTCACCAGCCCGCTTAAGCCAATCTTGCCGTCTCTCCGTTAGCGTTCCCTCAACAATGCCCGGAAAGGGGCAGGGGACCGGCAGGGGAAACGATGACGGGCAAGACGCGGGACGGCCACGCGATACGACGGCGCGGTTTCGGAAGGACGATCCGGGCGGCGGCCGTGCTGATCGTGCTCCTGTTCGGCGCCGCCAACTATCTCGTGCTCGATCACGCCATAAAGCAGGCCGACAGTTTCGTCGTAGAGACCGAGCGCACGCTTGTGCGCAACGATTTCAGCCACCAGATCGATCAGGTGGTGCAGTATCAGAGCCAGCTTTCGTTCTGGGACAAGAGCTTCAAGGAGCTGGCGGGCGGCATGCCGGGCGATATTTTCGTTCGGGACCAGTTGCGTGACTGGATGTGGGCCGACTTCGGCTTTTCCTGGATGATCTTCACCACGCCGGACCATGAGCAGGTGCTTGGCGTCCACCGCGGCGCCAAGGTTTCCGAGCGCACGGCGCGCGAGACGCTGCGCTGGGTGAGCGACCTCACCCGCAAGGCCGAAGTCGCCTACCGCGCCGCGCTGGCGCCGACGCTGGGCGGATGGGAGGTGAAAAGCGGCAGGGAGGACCCGGACCTTCTCACCCCGGCGCTTCCCGCGATCCATGTTTCCGGCATCAGGCTGATCGACAGGGTGATGAGCGTCGTCGTGGTGCAGGCGGTCATTCCGCGCACGCGCTACATTCCTGCGGATCGCCTGCGGCCGACGCTGCTGGTCACCGTCAAGCCGATCTCGCAGAAGATGCTGGCCGATGCGCAAGAGCGGCTCGGCGTGAAGGGCCTCGGCTTCTCGCCCATCGTGACCGATGCGCCGGGGCTGGCGATGACGCCGGTCGGCGACGATGCCTACAATCCCATGGTGGCGTCCTGGCGGCCGAACATGCCCGGCTCCTTCGTCTGGAAATCGGCGCTGCCGCAGATCGGCATGTTCGTGCTGGTCTTCGCCGGTGTGATGCTCTTCGGAACCTTGCGCTTCTCCGCGCTGGTCAAGGCGCTCCAGCGCAGCGAGGCGCGCAATGCGTTTCTGGCGCGGCACGATTCGCTGACCGGGCTGAGGAACCGCAGCGGCTTCGACGAGAAGGCCGCCGAGATCGCGGGCCGGGACGGGGGCACGCCCTTCGCGATCATCGCGCTGGACCTCGACAGGTTCAAGGCGGTTAATGATCGTCACGGCCATGCGGCGGGCGATGCCGTTCTGCAGGCGGTAGCGCGGCGCTTTGCCGAGCGTATCGGCGTGCACGGCTGCGCGGCCCGCTTCGGCGGCGATGAATTCTGCATGCTGCTGGCCGGCGAATACAGCCGCGAAAGCCTGGTCGGGCTGGCGGAACGCCTTGTGCGCGATGCGCAGCTTCCCATAGCCCATGACGGCCAGCTTCTGCTGATCGGCGGCAGCGTCGGTATCGCGCAGTTCCCCGACCACGGCCGGTCGCTGCACGATGTCATGGTGATGGCCGATGCCGCGCTCTATGCCGCCAAGAATGCCGGCCGCAACCGCGCGATCCATGCCGGCGACCTGTGCATGGAGGAGATCATCGAGGCACGGGCTTCGCGCGCGGCCTGATCGATATGAGCGGAGGATGGTTGCCGACGGTCAGTTGACGTCGGGATCGGCCGGGCGGCCGAGATCGATGGCGGATTCGTTTTCCGGCAGGAAGGCGGGGCCGACCGTGCGCACCTTGCTGTTCGCCGGGTCGTAGACGCGCTCCTCCACCTTGGCGGGCGTCCTGGCCTCCGCCTCGTCCTTTTTCGGGATGGTGGTCACCGAGCCGTCTTCCTGCTGGTTGCCGATGCCGGCGTTTCCGTCGTTTTCGCCCCTGGCCGCCTTCTCGCGCCGGATCATCTCCTGGTAATAGGCGGTGAGGTTGCAGCCGCAGGACCCGGCTTTCGCGCGGTCGCGCGTTCGGTAGGCGAAGGCGTTCGCCAGTTCGGCATAGGGACGGCCGGTGACCGTGGAGGTCATCTGCTCGGTTTCCTGTCCATTCGTCATGGACTGGTAGAAAAGCTGTGTCTCCGTTTGCGGGCACATCATCGCGCAGACCTTCTGGTCGCGCCGGAAATCGAGCGGAGTCGCGCCCGAGGAGATCGGGAAGAAGCCGCCGTCGCAGGTGCGCACGCAGACCGTGCGCAGGTTGCCATGGCCGGCATTGCCGCCGAGCGAGCGCAGTTCCAGCATGCCGCTGCCGTCCGGCGAGGCGCCGAGGGGCAGGGTGCGCGTGTCGTCGAGCGTGCGCAGCGTCTCCGTCGCCGCTGCCGGCAGAATCTCGGGCCGGTCGTTGCAGCCCTTGGTTTCCAGCAGGGAGAGCAGCCGGCTGCGCCGCCCGTCCGGGGAGCCGCCGCTGGAAAAGTCGCGGCGCTTCTTGTCGAGGATCTGGAGATTGCGCTCCATCTTGCCGATGACGGAAGAGAGCGTCGCGCAGGCATCGGCATTCGCGCCGCCGATGACCACGATGCTGCCCGCCGAACAGCCGAGGCGGCGCTGGTCGCTCCTGGCCTTGCGGAGCTGGATGTTCTGGCGCGCGATCGCGCCGGCATATTTGCGGGCGCTGCCGGTGTCCGCCACGACCTTGGGCAGGTTCGCGAGCTGGACCCGAAGACTGTCGCAGACGCTTGCCGCCGCCGTTCCGCCGGAAAGCAGGAAAGGCAGGCCGATGGCGATGGCGAAAAGAAGTCGGGCGCGCGCCTTCAAATCCCTCGATCCCTGGCTGATTGAACTGTCGGCGGCACATCCCGTCCGATAGCCCCATCATAGGCCGCATCGGGGGGAGTGCAACGTGCTCCCGCATTTGTGATTAACGCGCCGGCCCGTTCCGCCTTGGCGCCGCCGCTATTCGGACCTAGACAGACGCCATCGTCAACACCGACCGGATGGTGCGCCATGGAATTCGACCCGACCGCAAATCGACTTCGTTTTGTCATCGGGGACATCCGTATCCATGCCGCATTCCATCACGCTTTCCAAAATCACCTGGGCGACGCCTGACGGGCACACGCTCCTTTCCAATCTCGACCTGACCTTCGGCAGCGAGCGCGCCGGGCTTGTCGGCCGCAACGGCGTCGGCAAGACGACATTGCTGAAGCTTGTCACCGGAGCGCTAGTGCCGCAGGCCGGTTCCATCGCCGTGGACGGCACGCTCGGCATCCTGCGCCAGAGCGTGCAGGTCGGACCGGAGGAAACCGTCGCCAGCCTCTTCGGCATAGTCGAGGCGCTCGACCTGCTTGGCCGCGCCGAGCGGGGCGAGGCGTCGGGCGACGAACTGACCGGGGCCGATTGGACGCTGGAAACCCGGCTTGCCGCAGCGCTTGCCCGCGTCGGGCTGGACGCGGAGCCGCAAACGCTACTTGCCGCGCTCTCCGGCGGACAGCGCACCCGCGCGGCCCTCGCCGCGCTCGTCTTTCGCGCGCCGGATTTCCTGCTGCTCGATGAGCCGACGAACAATCTCGACCGGGACGGGCGGCGGGCGGTCATCGACATGCTCGCCGGCTGGCGAGCGGGTGCCGTCGTCGTCAGCCACGACCGCGAGCTGCTGGAGACCATGGACGCCATCGTGGAGCTGACGACGCTCGGTGCGACGCGCTACGGCGGCAATTGGAGCGCCTATCGCGAGCGTAAGCGGCTGGAGCTCTCCGCGGCTCACCGCGATCTCGCCGATGCCGAGAAGCATGCCGGGGAGGTGGCGCGGACGATGCAGGCCATCGCCGAGCGGAAGGCGCACAAGGACAGCGCCGGACGCCGCAAGAAGGCGCGGGGCGACCTGCCGCGCATCGTGCTGGGCGGGATGAAGCGGCGCGCCGAGGCGACGAGCGGGGCGAACGCGCGGCTTGCCGAAAGCCGGCAGGCGCAGGCGGACGAGGCCCTGGCTTCGGCGCGCGAGCGCATCGAGATCCTTCAGCCGCTCACCGTCTCGGTGCCGCCGACGCACCTGCCGCCCGGCAGGACGGTGCTGAGGATGGAGGGCGTAACGGCCGGCTACCTGCCGGAGCGCCCGGTCATCCGCGATCTCGCCTTCACGATGACGGGGCCGGAACGGGTGGCCGTGACCGGGCCGAACGGTTCGGGGAAGACGACGTTCCTCGCGCTCGTCACCGGTGCGCTGCCGCCGTGGGCGGGATGCGTGCGGCGCTTCACGGACTTCGCGATGCTGGACCAGCGGGTGAGCCTGCTCGATCCCGCGCTATCGATCCGCGACAATTTCCGGCGGATCAATCCGGGCGCGGACGAAAATGCCTGCCGGGCGGCGCTGGCGCGGTTCATGTTCCGGGCGGATGCCGCCCTTCAGGTTGCCGGCAGCCTCAGCGGCGGGCAGCTCCTGCGCGCCGGCCTTGCCTGTGTGCTCGGTGGCGGAACGCCGCCTCCGCTGCTCATCCTCGACGAGCCGACGAACCATCTCGATATCGATTCCATCGAGGCGGTGGAGGCTGGCCTTCGCGCTTACGACGGAGCGCTTCTCGTCGTCAGCCATGACGAGCCGTTCCTGGAGGCGGTCGGCATCGACCGGCGGCTGGCGCTTTCGGCGCAATGAAAAAGGGCGGGCCACTGGCCCGCCCTTTGATTTTCCGTCCGTCCGGATCAGACCGGGCCGACGGGATAGGAGGCTTCCACTACGGCAAGTGCCGCCATGTTGACCACGCCGCGCGAGGTGGCGGAAGGCGAGAGGATGTGGGCCGGCAGGGCGGCGCCGAGCAGGATCGGGCCGACATGCAGGCTGTCCGTCATGGTCTTCACCACGCCAAGGGTGATGTTGGCGGCGTCGAGATTCGGGAAGACCAGGAGGTTGGCTTCGCCCGTCAGGGTCGAATCCGGCATAACGCGCTGGCGCAGGGCCTCGGAGATGGCGGCGTCGCCGTGCATTTCGCCGTCCGCTTCCAGCGCCGGGTCGACCTCGCGCACCAGTTCCATCGCCTTGCGCATCTTGAAGGCGCTTTCGGAATCGCGCGAGCCGAAGTTCGAATGCGAGACGAGGGCGGCGCGCGGGGTGATGCCGAAGCGGCGGATTTCCTGCGCCGCCATCACCGTCATCTCGGCCACTTCCTCGGCCGTCGGATCGATGGTCACGTAGGTGTCGGTGAAGAAGGTCGCGCCGCGCTGCGAGATCAGCAGGCTGAGGCCGGAGAAGTCCAGCACGCCGGGCTTCTTGCCGATGATCTGGCTGACGTCGCGCAGGTGCCGGGCAAAGCGGCCCTCGACGCCGCAGATCAGCGCATCGGCTTCGCCGCGCTTGACGGCGAGCGCGCCGATGACCGTCTGGTTTGTACGCACGATGGTGCGCGCCGCTTCCGGGTTGACGCCCTTGCGGCCGACAATGCGGAAATAGTCGTCGACATAGTCACGATAGCGCGGATCGTCGTCCGGGTTGACCACCTCGAAATCGACATGCGGGCGCACGCGCAGGCCGTAGCGCTTGAGGCGCGCCTCGATGATCTGCGGGCGGCCGATGAGGATCGGCTTGGCGATCTGTTCCTCGAGAAGCACCTGGGCGGCGCGCAGCACGCGCTCGTCCTCGCCCTCGGCGAAGATGACGCGCTTCTTCTCGGCCTTCTTCGCGGCGGCGAAGATCGGTTTCATGATGAAGCCGGAGCGCCAGACGAAACGGTTGAGCTGGTCGAGATAGGCGTCGAAATCGGTGATCGGGCGGGTTGCGACGCCGGTTTCGGCGGCCGCGCGCGCGACGGCCGGCGCGATGCGCAGGATGAGGCGCTGGTCGAAGGGCGAGGGGATCAGGTAGTTCGGGCCGAAGCTCGGCGTATCGCCCGAATAGGCGCGGGCCGCGACGTCGGACACTTCCTCGCGGGCAAGGCCGGCAATCGCCCGCACCGCTGCCATCTTCATCTCTTCGTTGATGGTGCGCGCGCCGCAATCGAGTGCGCCGCGGAAGATGTAGGGGAAGCAGAGGACGTTGTTGACCTGGTTCGGGAAGTCCGAGCGGCCGGTGCAGATCATCGCGTCGGGACGGACCGCGCGGGCCTCCTCGGGCATGATTTCCGGCGTCGGGTTGGCAAGCGCCATGATCAGCGGCTTTTCCGCCATGCGGGTGAGAAGCTCGGGCTTCAGCACGCCGGCAGCCGAAAGGCCGAGGAAGACGTCCGCGCCGTCGATGGATTCGGACAGCGCGCGCTTGTCGGTCTCCTGGGCGTAGATGGCCTTCCACTGGTCCATCAGCGCCTCGCGGCCCTTGTAGACGAGGCCCTCGATGTCATGGACCCAGATGTTCTCGATCTTCGCGCCGAGGGCAACGAGCTGGTTGAGGCAGGCGAGCGCGGCAGCGCCTGCGCCGGAGGCGACGATCTTGGCGTCGGAAAGCGCCTTGCCGGCCAGCTCCAGGCCGTTCAGCACCGCCGCCGCGACGATGATCGCCGTGCCGTGCTGGTCGTCGTGGAAGACGGGGATATCCATCTTCTCACGAAGCCGGCGCTCCACCTCGAAGCATTCCGGCGCCTTGATGTCTTCCAGGTTGATGCCGCCGAAGGTGGGTTCCAGCGCGGAGATGACATCCACCATCTGGTCGACGGTCGGCGAGTCGATCTCGATGTCGAAGACGTCGATGCCGGCGAACTTCTTGAAGAGGACGGCCTTGCCTTCCATCACCGGCTTGGAGGCGAGGGGACCGATATTGCCGAGGCCGAGCACGGCCGTGCCATTCGAGACGACGGCGACGAGGTTGGCGCGCGCCGTGTAGTCGGCGGCTGTGTTCGGATCGTCGCGGATGGCGAGACAGGGGGCGGCGACACCCGGCGAATAGGCGAGCGCGAGGTCGCGCTGGTTGCCGAGCGGCTTGGTCGGGTTGATCTCGAGTTTGCCGGGGCGGGGGTGACGGTGGAAGAAAAGGGCCTGCTGGTCGATATCGCCGCTTATGGGGCCGTTATGCGTCCGCGATTTGTCACCCGTGCTCATGATGTTCCTGCCATATGCTGTTTTCGCCGCGGCTTTTCGTGGCACGAAATCGCCGCGACGTGAAGTTTCCGGAACCTCCCATAAAGCCGCAATCGGCGGACTGTGCAATGCCTATTTGCGGTCGAAAAATGCATAGGTGTGTCATCAATCTGAAACAGGAGTCTGGTTTTCAACGGGGCGAAAGCCGGTCGCCGCGACGGTGCTCGCGACGGCCGATCCCCAGGAGAGACCGACGCATGACCGTGACCCCCGCCAGCCCCGATGTCCGCCACTTCCGCACGCTGTTCATCTCGGACGTGCATCTCGGATCGCGAGCCGCCAAAGCCGGATTCCTCATCGATTTCCTGCGGCATCACGAGGCGGAGACGATCGTGCTCGTCGGCGACATCGTCGACGGCTGGCGGCTGAAGCGAAACTGGTACTGGCCGCAGGCCTTCAACGACGTGACGCAGAAGCTCCTGCGCAAGGCCCGCAAGGGCACGCGCATCATCTACATCCCCGGCAACCACGACGAGTTCCTGCGCGATTTCCCGGGCATGCATTTCGGCGGTGTCGAGGTGGCCGACCGCATCATCCACGAGGCGGCGGACGGCAAGCGCTATCTCGTGCTGCATGGCGACGAATTCGACGTCGTCGTGCGCCATGCCCGCGTCGTCGCCTATCTCGGCGACTGGGCCTATGACGCGGCCATCGCCATCAACGTGGTCTTCGCCGCCATCCGCCGCAAGCTCGGGCTGCCCTACTGGTCCTTCTCCTCCTGGGCCAAGCAGCAGGTGAAGACAGCGGTGAACTTCATCGGCGAATTCCAGAAGGTCGTCGCCGAGGAGGCGCGCCGCAATGGTGCGGACGGCGTGATCTGCGGCCATATTCACCATGCCGTGATCGCCGATATCGACGGTATCCGCTACATCAACAGCGGCGACTGGGTGGAAAGCTGCACGGCGATTGCCGAGCACCACGACGGCGTGATGGAGCTGATCACCTGGCAGCAGATAGCGTCGGCTCCGGTGGAGGTCCTGCCGGTATCGCGCCGGGAGCTTGCCGTCGAGGTCCGAGAGGCGGCGGACGCGGAGGCGGCATAAGCTGCGATCGCACGTTCGATATTGCCGCCACTCGGCAGAAATAGCGCATTGGCGTACGTACATCGGCGTGATAGAGCGGAGGGCGTTCTAACGCAGGTTCCCCGCCAATGACAGCCCCTTCCGGGTCCATGATGACCACCGGCGCGCCGCCGTATTTCGCCGCGCGCATCGCTCTCGTCTTTTGTGCGCCGATGATGGTCAACGGCATCGCCCTGCCGTTCTTTCCGATCTGGCTCGAAACCCTGTCGATGAACGATTCCCAGATCGGCATCGTGCTGGCCCTGCCGATGTTCGTGCGCGTCTTCACCGCGCCCGTGGCGGGCACCATCGCGGACCGGCTCGGCGAGCGCTCCATCGTGCTCCTGTGGTCGGGCGTGCTGTCGCTGCTGACAGCGCTGCTCTTCTTCGGCATCAAGGGGTTCTGGCCGGTCCTCCTGCTCTACACGCTGCAATGTGCGGTCTATTCGCCCTATGTGCCGATCACCGACGCCATCGCGCTTTCGGGCGTGCGGCGCTGGAACATCGATTACAGCCGGATGCGGCTGTGGGGTTCGCTCGCCTTCATCGTCGCGACGATGATCGGCGGATGGCTGGCCGGCCTTTACGGTGGGGCAATGGTGCTGCCGGCCATGGCGGCGGCCTTCTCGCTGACGGTGCTGGGCGCCTTCATTGTGCCGAAGATCGGCAGGCCGCGCCGGCCGTCGCCCATCGCGGCCATGGCCACCATGCCGGCGGCGAGTACGCTGCGGCAGCGGGACGTGCAGTTCATGCTGATCGGCGTCTCCCTGGTCAATGCGAGCCACGCCATGCTCTACGCCTTCTCCGTGATCTACTGGCGCAATGCGGGCTTCAGCGGCACGGATATCGGCATCCTCTGGAGCGCCGGGGTTCTGGCGGAAGTGATTCTCTTCGTTTTCGCGATCCGGCTGAAACGGCGCTTCGACCCTTGGTCCATGATGATCTTCGGCAGCGCGGTGGCGGTCGGCCGCTGGCTGGTCTTCCCGCTCGACATGCCCTTTGCCGGCTATTTCGCGCTGCAATGCCTGCACGCCTTCACCTTCGGCATCCTGCATGTCAGCGTGCAGAGCAAGCTGGTGGAGCGTGTCGCCGAGGAGCAGGAAGCGGCGGCGCAGGGCCTGTATTTCTTCTACACCGGCATGTTCATGGCGGTCGCCACCTTCATCTCTGGCTATGCCTTCAACTGGTACGGCGTCGATGGCTTCTATCTGATGTCGGTCATCGCCGCGGTGGGGCTTGTCTGCGTCGTCGCCGGCCGGCTGGTCGCGCCGCCTGCGGGCACTCAGCCCCAGAGCGCGGCGTCGGGCGGATAGACGTCCGAACCTTCGTAGCGAAGGCCCGGCTCGCGGTCGCGGGCGAGCAGCAGCGGGCCGTCGAGATCGACGAAATCGGCGCCCTGCGCCAGAAGTACCGCCGGGGCCAGGCCCAGCGATGTGCCGACCATGCAGCCGACCATGACCTTCAGGCCGTGCGCCCGCGCCGCCGCGCGCAGCGCCAGCGCTTCCGTCAGGCCGCCAGCCTTGTCGAGCTTGATGTTGATCGCGTCGTAGCGGTCGGCGAGTTTCGCCACGTCCTCGGCGCGGTGCACGCTTTCGTCGGCGCAGACGGGGACGGGGCGGGCATGGTCGCGCAGCGCCGAATCGTTGCCGGCCGGAAGCGGCTGCTCGACGAGGGCGATGCGTGCCTCGGCGCAGAGCGCGAAATGATGGGCGAGGTTTTCCGCCGTCCAGCCCTCGTTGGCGTCGAGGATGATCGCGCTTTGCGGCGCGCCGGCCCGCACGGCACGGATGCGCGCGGCGTCGTCCGGCGTTCCGACCTTGACCTTCAGCAGGGGCCGCCATGCGTTGTCTGCCGCCTGACGCTGCATCGCCTCGGGCTTGCCGAGCGAAAGCGTGTAGGCGGTGACGAGTTTCTGCGGGGCAGCGGCGTTGACGACCTGTGAGGTCGGGACCCCGGAAAGCTTGGCTTCGAGATCCCAGAGCGCGCAGTCGATGGCGTTGCGCGCCGCGCCGGCCGGCATCGTCAAGGCCAGCTCCTCGCGGCCGATGCCGTCCTCGATGGCGCTGCGCATTTCCTCGATGGCGGCCATCACGCCGGCGACCGATTCGCCGTAGCGGGCATAGGGCACGCATTCGCCGCGGCCGATCCGGCCCGATGCGCCGATGGTGCAGGTCACCACCTCCGCTGTCGTTTTTGCGCCCCGTGAAATGGTGAAGGTCCCGGCGATCGGGAAGCTTTCGGTGGTGGCGGTGACGGTGCAGCGCATGGGATCGATCCTGAAAGGCCCTGAAAATTTCGAGGAAAAATTCGAGGCGGGAGGCGGCATTTGGCTGTTCGTTCGGTGACAGACGGCCGGCAAGCCGGTAAGACAGGCGCATGTTGTCCCAAGCACGGGAAGATGCAAGAGACTTGACCGCCGCCAGCCCCACAGCCGAAATCACGAGCGAGAGCCTGCCCGGCGAAGGCGGGGAGATGTGGCGTCTCTCCGGCCTGTGGGTGAACACGACCGCCGTGGCCGCAAGCAAGCGCCTCGCCGCGATGAAGGGCGGGCGGGGAGGCCCCCTCGAAATCGACCTCAGCGGCGTGACGGAGATGGACACGGCGGGCGCGTGGCTGCTGCGGCGCGCGCTACGCCGACCTTATCGCCGCGCTGCCGGAGAAGCTGGCCGAGCCACGCATAGCCAGGGAGCCGCGCGGCACCCTGTTCGAGCGCATTTTCGCGCCGGTCGGCCGTGTCATGATCGATATATGGGACGACGCGGTCGCGGCCATGTTCATCCTCGGCTCGGCGGTGCGCGGCGCGCAATTGAAGCTCGGGCGCAGGAGCGGGGTCTCGCCGGCCGCCATCGTGCATCAGATCGACCATATGGGCGTGCGCGCCGTGCCGATCATCCTCCTGATGTCCTTCCTCATCGGCGCGATCATCGCCCAGCAGGGCGCTTTCCAGCTCCGCTATTTCGGTGCGGAGGTCTTCGTGGTCGACCTTGTCGGCATTCTCCAGCTTCGCGAGATCGGCGTTCTCCTGACCGCGATCATGATCGCCGGCCGCTCCGGCAGCGCGATCACGGCCGAGATCGGCTCGATGAAGATGCGCGAGGAGATCGACGCGCTGAAGGTCATGGGTCTCAGCCCCATCGGCGTGCTCGTCTTCCCGAGGCTCGTGGCGCTGACGGTGGCGCTGCCGCTGCTGACGATCATCGCCAATTTCGCGGCGCTGGCGGGGGCGGCGGTCGTCGCCTGGGCCTATTCCGGCATCACCTTCGATACGTTCCAGTCACGCCTTCGCGAGGCCATCGACCTCTCCACCATTGTCTCAGGCATGATCAAGGCGCCGTTCATGGCGCTCATCATCGGCATCGTCGCCTCGGTGGAAGGCCTGAAGGTCGGCGGCAGCGCCGAATCGCTCGGCCGACACGTCACCGCCTCGGTGGTGAAGTCGATCTTCGTCGTCATCCTGGTCGATGGTCTCTTTGCCATCTTCTACGCCGCAATCGACTTCTAGGGGCACGCATGGATCCGGCAAAACAGGATGACGTGGTGCTCTCGGTCAAGGATCTGACGGTCGGCTTCGGCAGCAACATCGTCCTCGACAGGCTCAACCTCGATATCTATCGCGGCGAGATCCTCGGCTTCGTCGGCGCGTCCGGCACCGGCAAGTCGGTGCTGATGCGCACGGTGCTGCGTCTCCTGCCGCGCCGCGCCGGCTCCATCGGCATCTTCGGTAAGGATTTCGACAAGGCCTCGGAAGCCGAACGGCTGGCGCTCGACATGAAGCTCGGCGTGCTCTTCCAGCACGGCGCGCTGTTCTCCTCGCTCACGGTGAAGGAGAATATCCAGGTGCCGATGCGCGAATATCTCGACCTGCCGCAGGCGATGATGGACGAGCTGGCGCGCCTCAAGATCGAACTGGTGGGGCTTGCGCCCGAGGCGGCGGACAAGTTTCCCTCCGAACTTTCGGGCGGCATGATCAAGCGCGCGGCGCTGGCGCGCGCGCTGGCGCTCGATCCGGCGCTGGTTTTCCTCGACGAGCCGACCTCTGGCCTCGATCCCATCGGTGCGGCGGAATTCGACGAGCTGATCGCCAAACTGCGCGACACTCTGGGCCTCACCGTGTATATGGTGACTCACGACCTCGACAGCCTGTTTTCGGTATGCGACCGCATCGCCGTGCTCGGGCAGAAGAAGGTTCTGGTCGAAGGCACGATCGAGGACATGCTGGCCTTCGACGACCCGTGGGTGCAGTCCTATTTCCGGGGCAAGCGGGCACGGTCGATCGTGCGGAAGACGTAAGGAACACCGGGACCCCACGGCCCCGGCGGATAGAACTGCGGCAGGATGGACGCATGGAAACGAAAGCCAACTACGCCCTCGTCGGCTTCTTCACCGTGCTGGTCATGGCGGCGGCCTTCGTCTTCGTCTACTGGATGACGCAATACGGCCGCGGCGGCGACATGGCCCAGCTCGTGATCCGTATTCCCGGATCGGCGAACGGCCTTTCCGTCGGCTCGCCCGTGCGCTTCAACGGCATTCCCGTCGGCTCCGTGCGCAGCCTTGCCATCGATTCGAAGGATCCGCGCTTTTCCGTCGCCATGACGGAGGTCTCCACCACCGCGCCGGTCAAGCAGTCCACCACGGCCGTGCTGGAAGTTCAGGGCCTGACGGGCGCTGCCTATATCGAGCTTGGCGGGGGCAATGCCGGCGACCCGAACATCCTGCGCGAAGCCTTCGACAACGAGACCTTCGCGACGCTGCAGGCGCAGCAATCGAGCGTGACGAACATCCTTTCGACCGCCGACAAGATCCTCAAGCGCGCCGATGCGGCGATCACCGATATCCAGGGCTTCGTCGCCGATGCGCGCGGCCCGCTCACCAACACCATCCAGAACGCGGAGAAATTCTCCGGCTCGCTTGCCCGCAACGGCGAGAACATCGACGAGTTCCTGAAGAGCGTCGGCGCACTCTCGGACACGTTCACGGCCCTTTCCGGCCGGCTGGATTCCACGCTCGCCTCCGTCGATGCGCTCATCAAGGCGGTCGATCCGAAGAAGGTCGAGGACTTCGTCGGCAATGTCGACAAGGTCAGCAGGGACATTGCCGACGCCTCGGGAGAGGTGAAGGCGACCGTCGAGGGCTTCCGCAAGACCGCCGAGACCTTCGATACGTTCGGAAAGCAGGCGACCGCGACGCTCGACAAGGTGGACGGCCTGATGGCGGCGGTCGATACCCAGAAGGTCAGCGGCGCCATCGACAACATCTCCGTCGCCACCGCCGACGCCCGCAAGGCCATCGCCTCCGTCACCGGCGTTGCCGACCGGATCGGCGCGCGGCAGGAGGATATCGACCAGATCATCACCGATGTCCGTGACATGAGCGGCAAGCTGAACGCGGCCTCGACGCGCGTCGATGGCGTGCTCGCCAAGCTCGACGGCTTCCTGGGCGAGGGCGATTCCGAATCGCTCTTCGCCGAGGCCAAGGCGACGCTGCAATCGATCCGGCAGGCGGCCGATACGCTCAATGGCCGCATCGGGCCGATTGCCGACGGGCTGCAGCGCTTCTCCGGCTCGGGCCTGCGCGATGTCGAGGCGCTGGTGCTGGATACGCGCCGGACGATCCAGAATCTCGACAGCGCCATTTCCGGCTTCGAGCGCAATCCGCAGCGCCTGCTGTTCGGCGGCGATACGGTCAAGCAATATGACGGCCGGACCCGGCGCTGACGGGCAAAGGTGTGGCCCAAGGCCCACAACCGCCGGCAGGGGCGCATCCGGGCGCGAATGCAGCCGTGACAGCGTGCCATGCCGCTGCTACACATCGATTCCCATGGTTTGAGGATGAAATGACGGTATCGGATATGGAGTTGTTGCGGAACGGGACCGTGGCGCGCGCCGCTCTTATCGCCGTTCTGGCTGCAACGCTCGCTGCCTGCGGCAGCGCTCCGGCCAAGAACGATACGTTCAGCCTCTCGGCGGCCGCCTCGCTTGAAGGCCCGCCGGCAAAGAACCGCCAGCTCCTCGTGCCGCAGCCTTCCGCGCTGAAGTCGCTCGACAGCGACCAGATCGTCATCCGCACCTCGCCGTCCGAAATCCAGTATCTCGCCCAGTCGCAATGGGGAGACAGCCTGTCGAAGATGGTGCAGGCCAAGCTTGTCCAGGCCTTCGAGAACACCGGCCGTCTCGGCGGCGTCGGCATGCCGGGGCAAGGGCTGGCGATCGACTACCAGATCGTCACGGACATCCGCTCCTTCGAGGTGCAGACCTCTGGCGCGGACACGGCGGTGGTCGTGATCTCCGCGAAGCTCTTGAACGATCGCAACGGCACGGTGCGGGCGCAGAAGGTGTTCCGCGCGGCGGTGCCGGTCACAGGTTCCAGCAATACGGCCTTCGTGAACGGGCTGGATGCGGCCTTCGCCACGGTCACGGCCGATATCGTCGGCTGGACGCTGAAATCCATCTGATCCGCAAAAGCCCTTCATAAGGCCTGCCGACCACCTTCTACTTGTAAGCTGGCGAAGAAGAATGCCGCACGGTTTCCTTCTCCCCGCCTGCGGGGAGAAGGTCGCGGCAGCGGGATGAGGGGCCAGCGCCCCCCGATCAGCCGGCTTCGACGCCCTGGATGGCCGAAACCTTCCAGTCGCCACCGTTCCTGCGCAGGAAGGTCCAGACCTCGACGGCTTCCGTGAGCGTGTCCGGATCACCGGAAACCAGCTTGCCCGTCGCGCGGTCGCGCATCACGTCGATGCTCTCGTAGCGCAGGGCGACGGTGGCGTATTCGTCCGTACCTTCGCGCCAGGCCTCGGCGACGTCACCCTGGACGAGATGGATATCGCGCACCTCGTTCCTGAGGCCCTGTGTAGCGTTGTCGCCGATCTCTTCGGCGAGATAGGACATGGCCTCGGGCGTCGTGATCTGACGCAGCGTGCGGAAATCCTCCGCAGCATAGGCGGCCTGCAATTCTTTCAGCATGCCTTCGAATTGATCGAGGTCTGCCTGCTGGATGCCGATCTCGTCGCCCGGCTTGGGCTGGGTGGCCGGCTGGCGGCCGCCGCTGCCGATGCGCGGGATCTGGAAACCGGGCGTGCTGTTGTTGTCCTGCGTATTGCGGGCGGAGGAGGGCACGCCGGCATAGGCCGGAGCGTTCCTCTGCGCGAACATGCGGCGCAGGACCATGAAGAGGCCGGCGATCAGGGCGACCTGCAGGAGGAGGCCGAGGAAGCCGATGCCGCCGCCGAGACCGTAACCGAGCAGCATGCCGACGAGGCCGCCGAGCATCAGGCCGCCGAGAAGCCGGCCGCCGAAGCCGTTGAAGAAGCCCGGCCGGGGTGCGTTAGCGGTGCTATTGCGGCTGGCTGAGGGCTGGGCCGACTGCTGACGCGTCATCGTGCGGTCGATCGGCTGGGCGTCGGTCGGCGCGGTGCGCGTCGTGGATGGCGTCGTAAAGGTGCGGGTGCCACGGCTACCGAAACCGCCGCCGGCGCGGCGGGCTTCCGCCACATCCACCACCGTCATCATCACCATCAACGCCAATGCCAGCATTGCCAGCGCGCGGCCAAATCCCTGTATCAGAATCATATTCTTCTCTCTTCCCATGCGCCGTACGGCGCGTTGGAAGGGATATAGAGGCTGCGGCCCCGGATTATAAGGTTCTTGCGGTTCAAATGTGGGTGATGGGGCAAGGCGCTGCGGGCGAAAAGCGAACGGCCGCCTCATGGGCGGCCGTTTCTTCTTTCCGGTAGCTTTCCGCTCAGTTGAAGCGGCCGGCGGCGTGGGCCAGCATGGTGTAGACCTTGCCGGTGTCCGAGGTGAGGTAGGTCTGCGTCATTACCTTGTCGCGGTCGTTGCGGGCGACGTCGGCGAGCAGCTTCTCGAAGTCCGAGATGTAGCGGTCGACCGCGGTGCGGAATTCCGGCTCGCGCTCGTACTTGCGCTTGATCTCGTCGAAGGTCTGCTGGCCCTTCAGCGTGTAGAGACGGCGCGTGAAGACGTCGCGCTCGCCGCGCTGGTAGCGGCGCCACAGGTCGACCGAGGCATCGTGATCGATGGCGCGGGCGATATCGACGGACAGCGAGTTCAGCGATTCGACGACGTGGCGTGGGTTGCGATTGTCGGCGGGGCGGGCAGCCTGGCCTTCGCTGCGCGGCTGGCCGAACTGCGCTTCCTCGCGCGAGACGGCGCCACGCAGGAGATCACGCATCCAGCCGCCTTCGCCGGTCGCCTTGGCGTCGGCCTCGGCGGGCTGAGGCTGCGTGCGCTGCGGCACGGTGGCGGCGGCCGCACGCTCCAGGCCAAGGCTGCCGCGCAGCGGCGTCTGCTCCTCGCGGCGAGGCTCGATGCGAGGCTGCTGCTGCACAGGCTGGATCGCCTGGGCGACCTGTGCCGTGGCTGCCTGCGCGACAGGGCGGGAGACTTCCAGCGCCGACGAGGACTTGCCGATGATGTCGGAGAGGTCCTGAAGGGCCTTGATCTGCTCGCTGACGGCGCGGCGCATCTGGGCGGCGTTTTCCTTGGCTTCTTCCGGCAGGTCGAAGGCGCTGCGCTTCAGTTCGCCGCGCGTCTGGTCGAGTTCCTTGCGGATCTCGCCGGCGGCGCGGCGGATTTCCTCGGTCGCGCCGGAGAACTTGCCGATGGCTTCCTCGACGGCCTCGCGCATCGCATCGCGCATGGCGGCGGTGGCGGTTTCGGATTTCTGGCCGGATTCGGCGAGCAGGCGGTCGACATCGGAGAGCGAGGCGCCGACGCTGCCGCGCAGGCGGCTTGCGACTTCCTTCGTCCGTTCCTCGGCGCGCACGAACGCGCCCTCGACGGACTGGCCCGCTTCCTCGCCGGCCTTGACGAGCTGGTCGCGCAGCGAGGTGGCTGCGGCTTCCGCGCGCTTTTCGGTCTCGCCGAGAATGCGGCCGACTTCGGCGAAGGACGACTGGATGCCGCCACGCAGGTTGCCGGCGATGAGATTCGAACGCTCCTCGGCGCGGCTGAAGGCGCCTTCGACCATGCCTTCCAGCGACTGCATGGTCTTCTCGATCTCTTCCGACCGCTGGACGAGGCCGATGGAGAGCGAACGCAGCGCGTCCTGCCGCTCCTCCAGCGTCGAAACGAGGTTCGACTGGGCGGCGGCGAGGAGGTCGGAAGCCTGCGACAGGATCTTCGAGTGGTCCTCGAAGCGGCCGACGATGCCGCCGATCTGCGAGAGTGTGCCGGCGGAGATGTCGGAGAGGCGGTCGACCTTGCCTTCCAGCAGGCGCGAGGTGGTCGCGACCATGTCGGAGGCGCGCTCGGCGGAGGTGGAGAAGCGCTCGGCCGTCGAGGTCAGGCGGCCGTCGATGGCGCCGAGCGTCTGGCTCGCCGCATCGACCATGCCGGCGATCGCGCCGTTGCTGTCCGAAAGGCGGGCGATCAGGCTTTCGACATTCGCCTGCAGGCCGTTCTCTATGGCTTGCATCGTGCCGGCGGCTTCTTCCGTGCGGGCGGAAATGGCGGCGAGCGTGTCGGCCGTGCGGGCGGAGATCGCGTTGATGAGCGCGGCGTTCTCGTTGCGCAGGCGTTCCGCGCTGTCGCGGGCAACGCCGGTGATGCGTTCGGCGGCTTCGCGGCCGGCGGCGGCATAGTCCTCGATGACCGGGCGGGCTTCCTCGTTGATGAGGCGCGACAGTTCCTCCGTGCGGCTTGCCAGCATGGAGTTGAGTTCGCGCGTGCGGTCGTCAAGGGCCGAGCGGATGGAGGCGCCGCGCGCTTCCAGTGCCTTCTCGGCGTCACCGAGGCCGGTACGCAGGGATTGCGCCTGGTTCGCAAGACGGCCTTCCGTCTCGGCGAAGCGGGCGACGGCGGAGGAGGTGGTCTCCTCGACGGCGCGGGTGAAGGCTTCGTTGCGGGCCGACAGGTTCTCCGCGAATTCCTCGCCGGTCTTGGCGATGTTTTCGGCGGCGCGCTGGGCTTCGACACCCATTTCCTGAGCCGCGCGGGAGACCGCGCCGCGCAGCGAGGTCGAGAGGCTGGCGAATTCCTCGCCGGTCTTGGCGAGCGACTGGGCCGAACGGATCGCTTCGGCGTCCATGTCCTGGGCGGCCTGCGAGACGGCTTCGCGCAACGTCTGGGCAAGGCCCGCGGCCTTGCCGTCGATGGTGCGGTTCACGCTGTCGAGACCGATGGTCAGCGCCCGGTCCATCGTGCCGAGGCGTTCCTCGATGCGGCCGGTCTTTTCGTCGATGGTCGCGGCGATGCGTTCGGCGGCCTCGCCGGAAAGGCGCTCGATGTCGCCGGCGCGGCTGGCAAGGGTGCCGTCGATGCGCTCGGCGGCTTCCCCGGTGACGCGGGCGATATGGCTGGTGCGGTTCGCAAGTGCGCCATCGATACGTTCGGCCGCTTCTTCGGCAAGACGTTCGATCTGGCCGGCGCGGTTCGCGAGAGTACCGTCGATGCGCTCGGCGGCGTTGCCGGTCACCCGCTCGATATCGCCAAGACGGCTGGACAGCGTTCCCTCGATGCGATCCGCGGCGGCGGCGCTGACGCGTTCGATATCCTCCAGGCGGCCGGAAAGCGCGCCTTCGATACGGTCGGCGGCATTCGCGCTGATACGCTCGATATCGCCGACGCGGCCGGCAAGCGCCGCCGCGATGCGGGCCGTGGTCTCGTCGCCGATGCGGTCGACTTCGGCGATCGGGCGGGAGAGGGCGTCGGAGACGCGCAGCGACACGTCGCTGCCCACGCGGTCGATTTCGGTCAGGCGCTCGGAGAGCGTGTCGGAAATGCGGGAGGCGGCGGTGTCGACGATGCCGGAAACATGCTCGACGCTGTGCTCGATGCGGGCTTCCAGCTTGCCGAGGTTTTCCTCCAGCTTGCTGCCCGTCGTGTCAAAGCGACTTGCGACGCTGTCGACGGTCTGTTCCATGCGCGTGCCGAAGGCGTTTGCCGCCTCCGCGATCTGCGCGGTGGTCTCGCCAAGGCGCTCGGCGACGGCGCCGGCGCTTTCGCGCACGCGCTGGTCGAGAAGGGCGGCGCTGCCGTCGATGGTGCGGCGCAGGGCTTCCTCGTGCTGCTCCAGCGACATTTCCAGCATGCCGGCGCTGGTGGCGATCGAGGTGCCGATGGAGGTTGCCTGATCGTTCAGCGTTTCGGTGAGCTGGTTGCGGCCTTCGGCGATGGCGACGTTGATCGCGTTGATACGGTCGTCGAGCGTCGCGCGGATCTGCTCGTGGGTGGAAACGAGCGAGCCGGCAAGCTCCGAGGCGCGACCGGACAGGGCTTCGGCGATCCCGGCGGCGCGACCGGAGAAGGCGTCGGCGAACTCGGCGGCCTGGCCATGCAGGACGCCGCCAAGCTGCTGGCTGCCTTCGGTCAGCACGCTTTCGACGCGGTTGGCGGCGAAATCGATGGCCGACTGCATGGAGCCGGCGCTGTTGGAGAGCACCGAGGCGAGGTTGGCCGTGCGGCCGGTGATGACCTCGTCGATCTGGCGGGCGGCGCCCGTCAGTGCGGTCTCGACGCGGTTCGCCGCCGAGCCGACCGATTCTTCAAGCTGGCTGCCGGTCTCGTT
>Ga0209793_1000926_pt1 | contig 23231 bp, 17 predicted proteins | sample EBPBio122009_DNA_FD_185863 | JGI IMG/M metagenome (GOLD analysis project Ga0209793, IMG submission 185863) | Wastewater treatment Type I Accumulibacter community from EBPR Bioreactor in Madison, WI, USA - Reactor 1_2/2/2009_ DNA (SPAdes) (version 2) | ecosystem: Engineered > Bioreactor > EBPR >... | reverse complement strand
GAGGCCGGAACCGCGCACGTCGCCGATAGCGGGGTAGCTGGAGGAAAGCTGTTTCAGGCCGTCCATCAGATAGCGGCCGACATCGAGCGCGTTCTGCTGCAGGCCTTCGGTGCGGATCGCGTCGAGCACCGCCTTGCCGGCGGCCGCGGCGACAGGGTTGCCGCCGAACGTATTGAAATAGCGTGCCCTCGGGCCGAATTCGGCGATGACCTCCGGCCGCAGCACGATGCCGGCCATCGGGTAGCCGTTGCCCATCGGCTTGCCGATCGTCACCATGTCGGGGGCGACGCCGTGGCGTTCGAAGCCCCACATGGTCTCGCCCGTGCGGCCGAAGCCGGGCTGCACCTCGTCGGCGACGAAGAGGCCGCCGGCCTCGTGGATCGCATCCACGGCCGGCTTCAGGAAGCCCTTCGGGCCGGCGAAGATGCCGTCGCTGGAGAAGATCGTGTCGGTGATCAGCATGGCCGGCTTGATGCCGTGCCGCTTGAGATCGGCGATGGCGGCGCGGACATCACGGCCGAATTTCTCCATCATCTCTTCCGGCGAATGGCGATAGCTGTCCGGCGCGGGGACGGTGCGCACATGCGGGCCGAGCGTCACGGATTCGCCGAGCGAGGGCGAGAATTCGGCGACCGCGCTCGTGAGGCCGTGGTAGGCAAGCTCGGTGGCGATGATGCCCGTGCCGCCGGTGACGAAGCGGGCGATGCGCACCGCAAGGTCGTTCGCCTCGCTGCCGGTGCAGGTGAACATCGCCTGGCTGAGCGCCTCCGGGAAGGTCGCCGTCAGCGTCTCGGCATAGTCGACGATGCCTTCGTGCAGGTAGCGCGTATGGGTGTTGAGCACGGCGGTCTGGCGGGTGATCGCCTCCACCACGCGCGGATGGCAATGGCCGAGCGAGGCGACGTTGTTGTAGGCGTCGAGGTAACGCTCGCCCGCCGTGTCGTAGAGGAAGACGCCTTCGCCGCGCACCAGATGCAGCGGCTTTTCATAGAACAGGCGATAGGCCGGGCCGAGCACCTTTTCACGCCGGGCGATCAGCGCCCGCTCGCTCTCGCCCAGCCGTTCGAAATCCTCGCGCGAAAACGCATTCACCATCGACATGATCAGCCCTCGGTCAGGTTGGGCGCGAGCCGTTTCAGCCCGGCCGCAGTAAGATCGGCAATGTTTTGCAGGCCGCCCCAGGCGGCGGCGTGGTTGCGCATGATATAGGCCCGGTTCTCCGGGAAGCGCGCGGACCGCCACTCCGCGATGATGATGGACATGGCGAGGCGGCAGCGCATCAGAAGCGGCAGCAGTTCGATCTCCTCCGGCTTCAGCGTGCGTGCCGAGACGAACCCGTCGAGAAAGGCGCCGGCGCGGGCCGCCCAGTTCCCGGTGGCGAGGTGATAGGAGATGCCGACGGCGAGATCGTTGATCAGGGGGGCATGCACCATGTCGCCGAAATCGATGATGCCGGCGACCCTTGTCGGTTCGGCGGGGTCGAGCAGGATGTTGTGCGGGTTGAAATCGTTGTGGATGATCTGCCGGCGCTCGAGCGCGGCGATGGCCGGCAGGGAGCGCTCGAATTCGCCGAGAACGGCTTCCGCCTGCGCGCGGCGCTCTTCGGCGACGTCGCCGACGACGGCCGCAAGATCGAGGGTATGGGAGATGTCCCACATCAGCTTGCCCTCGGGCGGGCGGCCGTCATAGTGCTCGAGGCCGCGCCCGAGTTCGGCCAGCGCCCGGCCGACATTGCGGCTCTGCGCTTCCGAGGCCGGCGTGCGGTATTGCAACTCGCCGTCGAGGAAGGTGAGCAGGCGCATGATGCGCGGGCCGTCGATTGTCGACAGCGTGTGGCTCGGCTCACCCGACTGTGTCGGCACAAGCCGCGGCACGGGTACGGCCGGGGCGGCGGCTTCGAGATGCAGCAGGGCGCCGTCCTGGAATTCGAGGGCGGCCGGATCCTCGGCGGGATTGGCGATTTTCAGAATGAAATCGGTGCCGTCGGTCCGGGTGAAGAGGAAGGTCTCGTCCCGCTCGCTGGAAAGGCGCTTCACGACGCCTGCAAGCCCATAGACATCGGCGACGGCGACCTGCGCATCCTCGATGGCGGTCATGCTCCATGTCGCCGACATCGAGTCCGGCTTCGGGGAGTCCGGTTTCGGGGCGGCGGGCGCTGGCTCCGTCATGCTTGCTCCGTTCTGGCGGTCTCCCGCGGCGGTGTCGAGGAAGGCTTCGGCGCTGTTGACAGCGCTTCGACCGGCATTGCCATGGCCGCGCCTTCCCCGGAAGATGCCGTAGATGGCCGGCGATACTTGAAACACGTCAAAAAAGATGCATCAAGTATCTTGTTACTCGATTTTGCGGATCAGTTCCATGCCTGAATTTACGACACTGGAACACGAGAACCTCAACAGCGTGGTCTATGGCGCGCTGTGCGACGCGCTGATGCAGGGGCGGTTCCAGCCGGGCGACCGGCTGAAGATCCGCGACCTCGCCGAGCAGTTCGGCACCAGCGTGACGCCGATCCGCGATGCGATCCTGCGCCTTGCCAACGACGAGGCGATCACCTTCCGCTCTCCGCGCGACATCCGCATATCCGGTCTCAGCCAGGACCGATACCGGGAGATCCGCACGATCCGCGTCCGTTTGGAGGGGCTTGCGGCGGAAACCGCCGCGCAGACGGCGACGGGCGCCGATATCCATGAAATGGAGCGGATTCTCACGGAAAACGAGGCGGCAATCGCGGCGGGCGACCGACTGAAAGGCACCCAGCTCAACCAGGCGTTCCATTTTATGTTGCCGCGGATCGCCGGGCTTCCCGTGCTCACCACCATCCTGCGCCGCCTCTGGCTGCAGATGGGGCCGCATATTTCCGATGCCTATCTTGCCGGCGGACGCGCGATGATCGATCATCATTATCCGGTCGTCGAGGCATTGAAGCGGCACGATTCCGCCGCCGCCGCCATGGCCATCATCGATGATATCCTGCTCGGCGGAAAGCCGATCCTCGACCGTATTGAGCATGGCGCGGAGGGGAAAACGCGTCGGGCCTGACATGCCTGCGAACGGGGCTTGCAATTCATTCGCCGCAGATTACGATGTATCAAGCATCAATGGAGATTGCTCCGCATGACCGAAGAACGCCGCTACATGTTGCTGACGGGAGCGAGCCGCGGCATCGGCCATGCGACGGTCAAGCTCTTCCAGTCGAAGGGCTGGCGCATCTTCACCGTCTCGCGCCAGGCTTTTTCCGAGGAATGCGCCTGGCCGTCCGCCCGGGAAAGCCACATCCAGGCCGACCTTGCCGACCTCACGCAGATCGACCGCCTTGCCGCGACCGTGCGCGAGCGTTTGCCGAACGGCAAGCTGCACGCGCTGGTCAACAATGCCGGCATCTCGCCGAAGGGGCCGGGCAAGAGCCGCCTCGGCGTGCTGGGCACCGATGCGGATGTCTGGACGCAGGTGCTGAACGTCAATCTCGTCTCGACCGCGCTGATCGCCCGCGCGCTGATGCCGGAGCTGGAGGCGGCGAAAGGCTCGATCGTGAACGTTACGTCGATTGCCGGCTCGCGCGTGCATCCCTTCGCTGGCGTCGCCTATGCGGCCTCCAAGGCGGCGCTCGCGGCGCTGACGCGCGAGATGGCGCATGAATTCGGCCGGCGCGGCGTGCGCGCCAACGCCATAGCGCCGGGCGAGATCGAGACCTCGATCCTCTCGCCGGGAACGGATGCGCTGGTGGCGGCGGAAGTGCCGATGGGGCGGCTGGGCGAACCGCGCGAAGTCGCGGAGACCATCCATTTCCTCTGCACGGAGCAATCGTCCTACATCAACGGCGCGGAAATCCACATCAACGGAGGGCAGCACGTCTGACAACGGTCAAGAAGCGGGAAAAACCCGTTGACCGGCAATGACTGGAATGCATCAATCGGCTGAAACGCCCAGGGGAAAGGGCGCGGCGGCCGGAAGCCGCAGCCACCGCCGCAAAGGCGGGGCAGGCGGCCCGCATCAATCGTCATCGGAGCCGTACGGCTCCTTCATAAACGAAGAAAAGGGGAGTGCCATGAAGTCAATTCTGAAATCGGGTGTCCTGGCGGCTGCCGCCATCGTGCTGACGGCCGGCATCGCCGCGCCGACATTCGCGCGGGACCTGACCGTCGTGTCCTGGGGCGGCAACTATCAGGACGCCCAGCGCAATATCTACTTCAAGCCGTTTGCCGAAAAGACCGGCAAGCCGGTGCTCGACGAGGCCTGGGACGGCGGCATCGGCGTCATCCAGTCGAAGGTCAAGGCCGGCGCGCCGAACTGGGACGCCGTGCAGGTGGAGGCCGAGGAACTGGCGCTCGGCTGTGCCGATGGCCTCTACGAGAAGATCGACTGGGACAAGATGGGCGGCAAGGACAAGTTCCTCGACAGCGCGGTCAACGACTGCGGCGTCGGCGCCATCGTCTGGTCGACGGCCATCGCCTATGACGGCGACAAGCTGAAGGAAGGCCCGGCCTCCTGGGTGGACTTCTGGAATGTCGAGAAATTCCCCGGCAAGCGCTCGCTGCGCAAGGGACCGAAATACACGCTGGAATTCGCCCTGCTCGCCGATGGCGTCTCCAAGGACGAGATCTATGACGTGCTCGGCACCGAGGAGGGCGTCGCGCGCGCCTTCAAGAAGCTCGACGAGCTGAAGCCGAACATCGTCTGGTGGGAGTCGGGCGCCCAGCCGCTGCAGTTCCTCGCCTCCGGCGAAGTTGCCATGACCTCGGCCTATAACGGGCGCATCACCGGCATCAACCGCTCGGAAGGCAAGAACTTCAAGGTCGTCTTCCCGGGCAGCATCTATGCCGTCGATAGCTGGGTCGTGCTGAAGGACGCCGAGAACAAGGATGCCGCGCAGGACTTCATCGCCTTCGCCAGCCTGCCGGAAAACCAGGCCAAGCTGCCGGAATTCGTCGCCTACGGCCTGCCGAACAAGGATGCCGCCTCCAAGGTGCCGGCGGAATTCTCCAAGGACCTGCCGACCGATCCGGCCAACATGACGGACTCGATCCCGCTCAACGTCGATTTCTGGATCGACAACGCGGAAACGCTGACGGCGCGCTTCAACGCCTGGCTGGCGCAGTAACGCGGATATGGTGAGGGGCGGGTTCGCCCCTCATCCCGTTTGGCGGCCTTCTCCCGGCCGGGGAGAAGGCTTCGCCGGGGCAATCCCGCCGCTGCGACCCTTGCGTTGGAGTCCTCACTTGGCCGAATTCATCCGCTTCGACCGCATCACCAAATTCTACGGCCCGCTCTGCGTGGTCGAGAATCTCGATCTTTCCATCGACAAGGGCGAGTTCGTCAGCCTGCTCGGCCCGTCCGGCTCGGGCAAGACGACGCTCCTGATGATGCTGGCGGGCTTCGAGCAGCCGACCTCCGGCAATATCCTTCTCGACGGGACCGCCATCAACGCTGTGCCCACCCACAGGCGCGACATGGGCGTCGTCTTCCAGAGCTACGCGCTCTTTCCGCACATGTCCGTCGGCGATAACATTGCCTTTCCGCTGCAGATGCGCGGCATCGCCAAGGCGGAGATCGGTGCGCGCGTCAAGCGGGCGCTCGACATGGTGCAGCTCTCGGCCCTCGTCGACCGCCGCCCCTCGCAGCTTTCCGGCGGCCAGCAGCAGCGCGTGGCGCTCGCCCGCGCGCTGGTCTTCGAGCCGCGCGTGGTGCTGATGGACGAGCCGCTCGGCGCGCTCGACAAGCAGCTTCGCGAGCAGATGCAGCTCGATATCCGCGATTTGCACCGCCGCCTCGGCCTCACCATCGTTTTCGTCACGCACGACCAGTCCGAAGCCCTCACCATGTCGGACCGGGTCGCCGTCTTCAACAAGGGCAAGATCGAGCAGATCGGCACGCCTCGTCAGGTCTACGATGAGCCGGCAACGCGTTTCGTCGCCGAGTTCATCGGCGAAACCAATCTTGTCGAGGGTGTCGTGGAGGCCGTGCAGGGCGCGGAAGCGACCGTCCGCCTTGCCTCCGGCGCGCAGATCGTGTCCGCCGTGTCCGGCACAGTCGCCTCCGGCCAGCCCGTCTTCCTCTCCATCCGGCCGGAACGCGTCGATCTCAGCGAGACGCGCGGCGACGCGCGCAACGTGCTCGAAACGGAGGTTACCGACAGCGTCTACCAGGGCGATCATCTGCGCGTGCAGCTGCAGAACGCCACCCATCCGCTGATCGCCAAGCTCGGCCGCCGGTCGCGGGAGTTTCCGCCGGGCACCAGGGTCTTCGCCGCCTTTTCGGCCGGCGACTGCCGGGTCATTGCGCCATGAGCGCGGCGTCATCGCGCACCGGACGGTCGCTTCTCCTGCTGGCGCCGCTGCTCGTCTTCCTCGTCGGCTTCTTCGTCTGGCCGCTCTTCAGCATGATGTCGCAGGCCGTTTCGGATCCGGCCGTACTGCGCCTCCTGCCGCGCAGCGCCGAGGTGCTGAGGGACTGGGACCGCGCGTCCCCGCCGACCATCCCCATGCAGGCGGCGCTGATGGAAGACCTGAGGGCGGTCGACGACGACCAGGCGCTCGGCGACATGGTGCGCCGCCTCAACAGCGCCCGCTCCGGCTTCCGCACCCTGATGGGCAAGACGACGAGCGCGCTTGCCGATACCGACAACCCGCCCGCCGACCTCGTCTCCATCGACAAGCGCTGGGAGAAGCCGGAATTCTGGCTTGCCATCGCCGATGCGCTCTCGCCCTATACCGACCGCAACCTGCTCGCCGCCCTCGATCTCGGCCGCAATGCGGCGGGCAGCATCGAGCATTTGCCGCCGGATCAGTCCGTCAACCGGGTGATCCTCGTGCGCACCTTCTGGATCGCCGCGCTGGTCACCTTCGCCTGCGCCTGCATCGGCTATCCCTACGCCATCATCGCCGCCTCGCTGTCCGGCTGGAAACGCGACCTGATGCTCGGCGCGGTGCTGCTGCCGCTCTGGACGTCGCTCCTGGTGCGCACCGCGGCCTGGTTCATCCTCCTGCAGGAGCAGGGGCTTATCAACGATCTTCTGCGCGGCATCGGTCTCATCGATGCGCCGCTGGCGCTGATCTTCAATCGCACCGGGGTCATCATCGCCATGACCCATGTGCTGCTGCCCTTCATGGTGCTGCCGATCTATTCCGTGCTGATCACCATTCCGAAGAACCTGATGCCGGCCGCCGCCTCGCTCGGCGCCCATCCGCTGCGCGCGTTCCTGCGCGTTCTCTTGCCGCTCAGCCTGCGTGGTGTCGCTTCCGGCAGCCTGCTCGTCTTCATCTCGGCCATCGGCTACTACATCACGCCGGCGCTGATCGGCGGGCCGGGCGACCAGATGATCTCCTCGATCATCGCCTTTTATGCGACCGGCTCGGCGAACTGGGGCATGGCCGGCGCGCTCGGCGTCGTGCTGCTGGTGGCGACGCTCCTGCTCTACAGCGTCTATGCCCGCCTCTCCAGCGATGAACCGGGGAGGCGCTGACTATGCCGATGAAAATCGCCAAGGCCACCTTCGCCACGCTGACGATCCTCTTCCTCGTCGCGCCGCTTATCGCCATCCTGCCGCTCGCCTTCACGTCGAGCGTCATCCTGACCTATCCGATCCCGTCCTGGTCGCTGCGCTGGTTCGAGGAGCTGTTCTTCGCCGACGCCTGGCGGCGGGCGATCGTCAACAGCCTGATCATCGGCACCGGCACGACCCTGCTGGCGACCGTGCTCGGCACCGCCGCCTCGCTCGGCCTGCGCAACCGGCTCATCCTCTTCCGCGGCACGGTGCGCACGCTCTTCCTGCTGCCCATGGTCGTGCCGGCCGTGGTGCTGGGGGTCGGCATGCAGGTGCTGCTGGCCCGTTTCGGCCTGACGAACAGCTATCTGGGCGTGATCATCGCCCATACGGTCGTCGCCGTGCCCTTCGTGGTGGTGAGCGTCACCGGGGCGCTGGCCGGCATCGACGAGCGTGTGGAGCTTGCCGCCCAGAGCCTCGGCGCGTCGCCGCCGACCGTCTTCCGGCGCATCACCCTGCCGCTCGCCATGCCCGGCGTGCTTTCCGGCGCCGTGCTGGCGTTCGCGACCTCGCTCGACGAAGTGGTTCTGACGCTTTTCGTCGCCGGCCCCAACCAGCGCACGCTGGCGCGGCAGATGTTCTCCAGCATCCGCGAGAATATCAGCCCCGCCATCGCCGCCGCGGCCTTCCTCTTCATCGTCGCAACGGTCGCCATCGGCCTCGTGGTCGTGCTGTCGCGCTCGATGCTGGCGAAAAGCCGCTAGGAGAGACGCTGCCGCGGTGGTCCCGCGTGTGAGCCGGTTGCGCCTTAATGTCGGGTAGCCGCTGGGCCGACACGCGCGCCAAGCGACGCTCCTGCGATGGCATCCATCTGCTAATATGACGCACCTTCACAGCAACGTTAGATCAACCTTGAGCAACTAAGATGACTCCAGTTCGGCTATGGTGACAGGCAAAAGGGGCTGGAAGGGGTTGAAAAAGGGATTGGCAAAGCGAAGGCAAGGGGCAGGATGGGCGATGCCGAGTCGGGAGGGAAAAGCCCGTGGCCCTCTGGTTGTCATGCTGTTCGGGATATTGCCCCTGCTTCTGGGGTTGCCTTTCCTGATCTTGCAGGCCCGGCAGTCCCTCGACGACGAGGCCGCGGCCATTCAGGAATTCGTGGTCGAGCGGATCGATGCCATCCTTGGGCATGCAAGCAATGCCGCCGTGGAAGTGGCGGGCCTTGTCGGTAGTCCATGCCCTTCCGCCGGCTTTGACCTGCGGCGGGGAGTGACGGCTCATCCCTTCGTCCGCTCGTTGAACCTTACCGAAAACGGCAGGATTTATTGCTCTTCCCTTGAGGGGACGGTGGACTATGCCGAGGATAGTGCGGCCTATGCGGACGGCCGCTTGCAATTGATGTTCGGGAACCTCGTCACGCCGAACCGGGCGCTGCTCGTCTACCGGCACGCCACGGCATCCGGCTCGGTACTGGTCGGCATCGACGGGCAGCATGTCTTCGACGTGCTCAGCCTCGGTGCCGAGGCATTCAGGGTAGAGATCGGGATCGGGCAGAACTGGGTCGGGAAGGAGGGAACGGTCACCGATGCCTTCTCGGAACCCGGCAATGCCATTGCGAGCCTTGCCCCTTCCGCAGCCTATCCGTTCACTGTCGGCGTGGCCTATAGCCACGGCCTTGTCTGGCGGCACCTCGTTTTCAATTATTGGCCGTCCTGGTTGCTTCTCGCCTTGCTCGGGCTTCTGTCGGGCTATGCGGCCCGTCGGTTCCTTTCCCAGCGCAACTCCTTGACAGCCGAGCTGCGGCGCGCGGTCGACGCCGGTGAGTTCGTGCCTTTCTATCAGCCTGTCGTGCTTGGAGAATCCGGCGAGCTGGCCGGCGCCGAAGTTCTTGTTCGGTGGATGCACCCGATCGAGGGTATCATCCCCCCGAACCAGTTCATCCCGCTTGCCGAAAGCTCGGGCCTGATCGTGAAGATGACCTATCAGCTCATGGACCGCGTCCAGGCAGAGCTGCTCGGGCAACTGCCGAGCCTTCCGGGACGCTTCCACATCGGGTTCAATATTTCGGCGGCGCATTGCACCAGCATGGAACTGCTCGACCGGTGCCGCGCCTTTCTAAAGCCGTTTCCGCCGGAATCCGTCGTCCTCTTCCTGGAACTCACGGAGCGCGAGGCGATCCCCGCGACGCCAATGACCGACGAGCTTTTCCGGCAACTCGACGAGATGGGCGTTCAAGTTGCCCTGGATGACTTCGGAACGGGCAACTCCAGTCTCGAGTATCTGCAGCGGTTCACGGTCAATGCGCTGAAAATCGATCAGAGCTTCGTCGCCAAGGCGGGTACGGAGACGCTCTCCAGCCACATCCTCGACATCATCGTGGATCTTGCATCGAGGCTGGAGCTTTTCGTTGTCGCGGAAGGCGTGGAGACCGCGATGCAGCGCGAATATCTGAACAAGCTCGGCGTCGAATATATGCAGGGATACCTGTTCGGTCGGCCGGTTCCCTTTACGGAGTTCGCCGCGACGCACCTTCCCCCGGCGTCGAATGGGGCCGGCGACCGTACGCCGATTTGACGAAGGCCAGGCGGCCGATGACCACGTCGGCCCTGACCGATCCGTCTCGCCCGCGCCGGAAATGAAAAGGCGTCCGCCGGAGTAGGCACAGTATCCGGTATGTCTCAGTTCGGAAATCGCAAGCCGGCCGCAAAAGGTCGCCAGGCGCGATATTCAGCCTATTGCAGCAGAGACGATAGAAAGATGCCGATGATGGTTGCCGGCGCTGCGGCGTCGCTTGTGCAAACGCCAGCCCGACTTTCGTTCAGCCAAGCCAATGAGCGCTGGCGCGTGCCGTGCATGCGGGAGGCTGTGCCGGAATATTGTCCTTGAGTTTGCGCTGCGCATATGGTTAACGATATGCTTCAAATAAAGTAATTATCGCGATATTTTCCGCTACATAGAGAATGATATTGTTCTGTATCGATACGTTTACTTGTATCATGCTCAAATACGCGAGAATATTTCGGGATTTTTATGTGACATAATTATTCGTCTCATGTAAATTAGTGACATTTTAAGCAAATATTCCCAGAATTTGTATCGACGGAACTGGTTTTTCCCGTGTCGGGAGACCCGTGCGCCAGGATGGCGGTTGCTCTGTCATGTTTCCTGAATGTTGACACTCGTTACCAGGCGAGGCCCCCGAAGGCGTCAAGGCGCCGCATCGTGAAACCGTAGGGTTTCGGCGCGGCCGAAGGCATGCCTTCTTCCCGGGCGACCAGCCAGACAGCGATGCGTCGTTTATCCGTGGAGCCGGGTATGTCCTTTCTTACCAATGCCAGGATCAGAACGAAGATTCTCGCGCCCCTCATCGGCATTTGCGCCGTTGCGGTTGCGGGCATGTCGATCATGGCCATGCAGTTCAAAAAAACCGACGATCTCTATTCGGAGTTCGTGGCGCGAGACAATGCAGCGGTCGCGCGCATGAACAACCTGCGCGGCGGGGTCAATGTCGCCGCCTACAAGGCGTATATTGCCGCCACGGCCGATGCTGCGACCATGGCCGATGGCGAGATAGTCCGGAGCTACGAGCGCACGCGGCAGGCGGTGAAGGAGGGGTTCGGCGAGATCAGGTCGTTCTTGCCCGCCGCCTCTCAGGAGTTGGACGCGTTCGAGAGGCGTTTCGACGATATTCTTGTCATCACGGACGAAGCCGTGGCGCTTTCCAAGAAGGGTGAGTTTGCAGCGGCAGTGGCGCGCAATGTCGGTTCGGATGATCCCGTTCGCGTCCTCGGCGATGAAATGGGAGTCTGGAGCACGAAGCTGACCGAGCGCGTGATGGCTCGGAGCGACGAGCTGAGCGCCGCCACCGCCTCGACGATCTTCTATTCCCTCCTCGTTCTCGGCCTTGCGATCGTCGCCGGCATGGCTGGTTCCCTTCTGATCGCCTCGCGTGGCATCACCACGCCGATCGCGACGTTGCGCTCGCGGATGGAAACGCTTGCGGCAGGACAGACCGAGGAAGCGGTTGCCGGCATGGAGCGCCGTGACGAAGTCGGCCAGATGGCCGCTGCCGTCGCCGTCTTCAGGGACAACGCCATCGAGCGCCTCCGCCTCGAGCAGGAGGCGGAGAATGGCCGCAGCCTGTCTGAACGGGAGCGCCGGGAGCGCGAGGCGCAGAAGGCCCGCGAGGCCGCCGAGATCCAGCATGCCGTCGACGCGCTTGGAACCGGTCTGACCCATCTTTCCGACGGCGATGTCTCCTACCAGATCGTGACGCCCTTTGCCGCGCATCTCGACAGTCTTCGCGAGAACTTCAACCAGTCCGTCGGCAAGCTGCAGGCGACCCTCCGGTCGGTCGGGGAAAATGCCAATGCCATCGATGCCGGCGCGAGCGAAGTGCGCGCTGCCGCCGACGATCTTTCCAAGCGGACCGAGCAGCAGGCGGCGTCCGTGGAAGAGACAGCGGCCGCGCTGGAAGAGATCACCACGACGGTCCGGGATGCGGCCAAGCGCGCGGAAGAGGCCGGCCAGCTCGTGGCGCGGACCCGCGCCGGCGCCGAGAAGTCAGGGGAGGTCGTGCGCCGCGCGGTCGAGGCGATGCGCGAGATCGAGCGGTCCTCCGGCGAGATCACCAACATCATCGGCGTCATCGACGATATCGCCTTCCAGACGAACCTCCTCGCCTTGAATGCCGGCGTGGAGGCCGCACGTGCCGGCGAGGCCGGCAAGGGTTTCGCCGTGGTCGCCCAGGAAGTGCGCGAGCTGGCCCAGCGCTCGGCGCAGGCCGCCAAGGAGATCAAGGGCCTCATCACGGCATCCAGCTCGCAGGTGCAGGCCGGCGTGGCACTGGTCGGCGAGACCGGCGCGGCGCTGCAGACCATCGTGACGGAGGTGCAGGACATCAACGCGAACGTCAATGCGATCGTTGAATCCGCCCGCGAACAGTCGGTCGGCCTCGGCGAGATCAACCAGGCGGTCAACACGATGGACCAAGGCACGCAGCAGAACGCCGCGATGGTCGAGCAATCGACCGCGGCCAGCCACAGCCTTGCGAAGGAGGCGTCGTCGCTGAAGCAGCTTCTCGCCCAGTTCACCCTCGGCAACGGCAGCGTCGGACATGCGCCGGTGCGCCTTGCCGGCCCGGCATCCGCGCCTGTTGTCTCTCCCGCCCGTGGTCTTGGCCGTAAGGTCGCATCCGCCCTCGGCGGTGCCGCCGCGGCCACGGCAGCGCAGGATTGGGAGGAGTTCTGATCGTCGCGGCCACCTCTGCGGGCAAATGAAAAAAAGCGCGCCCCGGCCCCGGGGCGCGCTTCCGTCATGATCCGTTCGGCGGGACGCGCCATCGTGGGCGCGTAGGCCGCAGGGCCGAGCGCATTATTCCTTGATGGAGGCCAGAAGCTCGTCGATCGCCTTGCAGGCTTCCTGTTCGTCCGCATTGGCGTATTTCGTCGTCATTTCCTGCATCTTCGTCAGGGCCGCCGCGCCCTTGGTCGGGTCCTTCGTCACGATTTCCTGAATGGTCTTGGTCAGCTCCTCGGTCTTCTTCTGGGCAAGCTCCGGGGTGCATTCCTCGCTCTTTCCGCAAGCGCCGAGCGCCAGCAGCGGAACCATCGCAACCGCGACAAGAATCTTTCTCATTTCATTCTCCATATCGTTTGGGCAGGGCGTGAGCGCGCCCCCTGGCTCCGGGGGCGCACTCTTCTCGAAGGAAAGGCGGGGATGGGGGGAGCCTTTCCGGTTAAGCGGCTCATGGGGGAAGGCCGCTATCTCGGGTATGACGGAACCGGGGAATCCTTCGCTGCCGTTGCCGGCGCGGTTGCAGATTCATCCGTCTGTTCAGGAGATGCCGGCGCGGCGCTCCATACGTTGTTCGCGCCATCGATCCGGTATTCGGAGGGGTCGCCGCTGCGCGCCGGCGAGCCTCTAGCCATAGGGTTACGCTAGGTCAATCGACCGGCGCCTTCCGTAACGATACGTTCGGGATGCCTGATCTATTCGCTGACCGTGAGGAACCGGCGATCCGGGGACGCTTCCCCGCTCCCGCCGTCTCGTCGGCCGCCTCGCCGAGGCGTTCGGCGCCGGCAGCGCCGCCTGCGTGACTTCGGCGTGACGGAGTCAAATACGACACGTGATTGCGTAAACGTTTCTTTTTGCCCGACTTTATTTTAGGCATAGTGAACATGTTCGATGCAGCTGGCGTCCCCCCGGCGTCAGTTCCCCTGCATCGGCATTTTCTCTGGCTCATGAGGCCAGACGTTCGAAAGCCCCGGTTTGCGCCGGGGCTTTTTTGTTTTCGGCCAGTGGCCAGGGGAGGGATGGCGTGCCGGGCCGGTGGCTCAGAACTCCTCCCAGCTATCCGCCTTGGAGGCGGCGCTGCCGGCGCCGAGCGCCGAGGCGATGCGGCCGACGAGACGCCGGGCGGGCGAGGGAACGGAAGCCCGGTCGGCCGAGGCCGCGACGGGTGCGGAACGGCTCTCATCCCGGCCGCCATACTGGAAGCCGGAAACGAGGTGGCGCAGCGTTTCTGCTTCCGAGGCGAGCGAGGCGCTCGCGGCCGTCGCTTCCTCGACCATGGCGGCGTTTTGCTGGGTCACCTGGTCCATCTGGTTCACCGCCACATTGACCTCGCTCAGCCCGACGGACTGCTCCTTGGCCGAGACGGCAATAGCGTCGAGCTGGCTGTTGATCGAAACGACATGCATCTCGATGACCTTCAGGGCCTCTCCCGTCTCCGTCACCAGCTTCACGCCGCTTTCGACTTCATCGGCGGAGGTGCGGATGAGGTCCTTGATCTCCTTGGCGGCCTGTGCCGAGCGCTGCGCCAGCTCGCGCACTTCCTGCGCCACGACGGCGAAGCCCTTGCCGGCTTCACCGGCGCGCGCCGCTTCCACGCCGGCGTTCAGCGCCAGCAGGTTGGTCTGGAAGGCGATCTCGTCGATCACGCCGATGATGTTGGAGATCTGGCTCGACGACTGCTCGATACGCTGCATGGCGCTGACGGCGCGGGCAACGACCATGCCGGATTTCTGCGCCGACTGGTTCGCCTCGATGGCGACCGAACGGGCTTCCTCGGTGCGCTGGGTCGAGTTGGCGACATTGCTGGTGATCTGGTCGAGGGCGGCGGCGGTTTCCTCGAGGGAGGCGGCCTGCTGTTCGGTCCGCCGGGACAGGTCGTTCGCACTCTGGCTCAGCTCGCGTGCGCCGCTGTCGATCGCGCTGGTCGAGGCGGCGACGGAGGCGATGGTTTCGCGCAAGGTCGAGACGGCGGCGTTGAAATCGCTGCGCAGCCCCTCGAAGTCGGCGGCGAACGGCTTGGTGAGCTGGGAACTCAGGTCCCCGCCGGACAAGCGCTTGAGGCCTTCGGCAAGCCCGGCCGTCGCCTCGCTCATTTCGGCGGCGCGCTGGCGGTCGAGTTCGGCGACGCGGGCGCGCTCCGTCTCGCTCTGCGCGCGCGCGTTTTCCGCCTCGCCTTCCAGCTGGCGCGCCTTGAGGCCGTTCGTCTTGAAGATCTCGACGGCACGCGCCATCACGCCGACTTCGTCGCGGCGGTCCGTGCCGTCGATGGTGGCGGTGAGGTCCCCGTTGGCCAGCGTCTCCATCGTGTCTGCAAGGCCCCGGATGGGACGGGCCAGCCAGGAGCGGATCGCCACATAGCCGACAGACAGGACGACAAGGAAGCCCGCCACGACCGCGACGATCGAAATGATGGCGATCGAATTGCTGCGCTCCGTCAGTATGTCGCTCAGCTTCAGATTGCCCTCGTTGATCGCGTTGGCCGTTTCGGCGAAGCGTGTGGTCACGCCGTTGAAGACCGGCCGGCATTCGGTATTGAAGATCTTCTGCGATGCGGTGACGCCGGCGGGATCGAGCGCCACGCGGCCGAGGTCGATCGCGCTCTTGCAGTTCTTGTCGAAAAGCGCCAGGCCATCGGCCTTCAGCGCCGGAAGGCGCGTGTCGGACGGCAGCAGCGATATCGTCTTGTCCATCAGGGCGGCGTAGTCGGCCTTGATCGTCTTCATTTCGGCGTCTGCGGATTCAGTGTCTTCCCTGGTGGCGGCCATGACCATGTCGGCGATCGCGGCGCGCCCGTTCTGCAGTGCCCTGCCGGCATTGACGAGGGTAAGCGCAGCGCTGCTCTCATTGGCAAGAATGTCGCTATACGCCGTGTCCACGCTCTTGATCTGCATGGCGGAGTATGCGGCTATCGCCAGGGCGAAGACGCCGAACAGCGCGAAGATCGCCAGGAATTTTCCAATAATTGGAACGTGCTTCATTATCTGTCCCCAAAGGATGAAAGGTTGAACCCCCATCATAGGGTCTATGAAACCGCCTCATGCGATTACGATGAGATGCCCGCTGTTTCATGTTTGCGGGCCGGGATTTTGTCTTCAGCCAGCAAGATGGCCCGGTGGCTGATGTATTCGGTGCAGGCTCGCGGGAACTCTCCGTCCCGGCAAACTATTTTCCGGGCGTCTGACCCAGCTCGGTCTGCGTGATCGTTGATTCCTGCCGTGCGTTTTCGCGCAATACATCAAGCATTCGTTCGAGTTGCTGGGTGACGACCGCCATCGAGCGCAGGACTGTATCGGCATCTCTGCCCTCTTGGTCTGCGCCGATGAGTGGCTCCTTACGTGTAAATTTCAATATATTCTGCATCTTCCGGCCTGTTGCTGGAGTTATTGCGCATAATACTCGAATAGAACGAGATATTTTGGTTAATTATAAATTAATTATAAAGTTTCTTCCCGAATATGTATTGATAATAAATGCTACAAGGGCCATTTAACATTGATAAATTAGCGGTCGCTTCTGGATTTGCTTGGATTTTTTACCTCATGTTAATGTCCGCCACCGACGATCGGCCTCACTTGCCGGACGTGGCCCAGTGCACCGGCGGCAGAGCAGGCGGGAATGAGCTTCCGCCCCAACCAACACCTTTGCTTCATGATGGCGCGAGGTGCGTCTTGCGATCGCAAGGGGCGCGCCGTTCCCGGACCGGCAACCCCAGGCGACCAGCGGAATGCCCCGGCGGACTGCAGGCGGATGAACGCCGGCAGAACGGTTACCGCCCGGCATCCGCCGATCGAGTGGAGCCTTGTAGATGTGGAATAAGCAGCTCTTCATCGCCGTCTCCCGCCGCAGGCGCGTTCCCGAACCGGCAGGGAGAATTTGAGCGTGCGCGTGACAACAACGGAAGCGAGCCGTCCGCAGGACATCGAGTTCGCAGAGGCCGGGCTACTCGACCAGATCGTCAGTGTCTTTCGCCGGACGAGCGAACAGGGCGAGCGCGAGGAGCTGGCCATCGCCCAGTACCAGTCGCTCAGGAAGCAGATTCCGCTTCTCTATCTGATCCTGCTCGCAAATGCCTGGATGGTTGCCTATTCCTATATGGACGTGGGGCCGCGGCTGCTGACGATCTACGTTCCCGGCGTCTTCACCCTGCTCTGCTCGTTTCGCTTCATCAAATGGATTCGGCGGGCGGGTACGGTGCCGACCTATGCCGAGGCCCGGCGGATGCTGGCAGGCACCACGCTGCTTGCCGGTCTGCTTGCGGCGGTCTTCGTCTTCTGGGGGCTGGCGCTCTATTCCTACGGGACGGCGCATATGCAGGGCCAGGTCGCCTTCTTCATCGGCATCACGGTGATCGGCTGTATCTTCTGCCTCATGCACCTGCCGCGCGCGGCGCTCCTGGTGTCGGCCGTCGTCAATATCCCCTTCGTGCTTTTCTTCGCCGATAGCGGCAACCGCTCCTTCATGGCGATCGCGGTGAACGTTGCCCTCGTCTCGCTCATCATGATGATCATCCTGGCCATCAACTATGCGGCCTTCGCCAGCCTCATCCGCTCCCGGCGCAGCATCCTCGACAAGCAGGCTGCGATGGAGGTGCTCGATGCGCACAATCTCTGGCTCGCCAACCACGACACGCTGACCAAGCTGCCTAATCGCCACAGCTTCCTCGTGGAAATCGAGAGCCGCTTTCGCGACCTCGAGCAAGGCGCCGGCGATCTCTTCATCGGCGTGCTCGACCTCGACGGCTTCCATGTCGTCAACGATGCCTTCGGTCATCGCGGGGGCGACCAGGTCCTGATCGAGGTGGCGCGGCGGTTGCTGGATGGCGCGGGGGAAAGCTTCGCTGTCTTCCGTCTGGCCGGTGACGAATTCGGCCTCGTCGGTGTCGCGCCCTGGGCCGCAAGCGCCGGGATGCTCGAGCGGTCCGAGGCGATCTGCGCCGCGCTCGAGGCGCCTTACTGCGTCAATGGCGTGACGGCCCATATCACCGCGACCATCGGCCTTGCCTCGTCGGCCACCGTTTCCGGCGGCGCGCAGCAGATCCACGAAGCGGCCGAATATGCGCTGATCAGCGCCAAGCAGAGCCAGCGGCGCGGCCATACCAACCTCTTCTCCTTCGCCCATCAGGATACGATCCGCCGGCACTCGCTCGTCGAGCAGGAGCTGCAGACGGCCGACCTGGAGAAGGAACTGAGCCTGGTGTTCCAGCCCATCGTCGCCGTCGCGACCGGCACGCCCATCGGCTTCGAGGCGCTGGCGCGATGGAACAACCGGCAGCTCGGGCGCGTCAGCCCGGTGGAGTTCATCCAGATTGCGGAGCGGGCGGGGCTGGCCAACCGCCTGACCTGCGTGCTGCTCTCCAAGGCGCTCGCCGCCGCGGTGGCCTGGCCGCCGCAACTGCGCCTCTCCTTCAACCTGTCCATGCAGGACATCTGTTCGCCGGACAATGTCCTGCGGCTTGTCGGCATCCTCAACAACAGCCCGCTGGATCCCAAGCGCATCGATTTCGAGATCACGGAAACCGCCGTCGTCGGCGATTTCGACCAGCTCGTCACGGCCGTCACGACGCTGAAGGCCCTCGGCGCCGGAATCTCGCTCGACGACTTCGGGACGGGCTACTCGACGTTGTCGCAGGTCAACAAGCTGCCGCTCGACAAGATCAAGATCGACCGCAGCTTCGTCAGCAATATCAGCACCGTGTCGACCGGCTACAAGATCGTCAAGTCGGTCATCGCGCTGTGCCGTGACATGAAGATCAGTTGCATCATCGAGGGCGTCGAGACGCAGGATGAACTGAACACGCTACGCAAGCTCGATTGCAACCTGGTGCAAGGCTACTTCTACTCCAAGCCGCTGCTGGCCGACGAGATCACCGACTATATCGAGAAAGCCGGCGCGCAGGCCCTTTACGATGCCGTCGCCGCCGCTCCCGTCGTTCCCTTCGAGACACCGCGCCGCCGCTCGTCCGGCGAACGGAAAACCGCGCGGCACGCCGCGCCATGATCCCCCAACCCAGGAGAAACGCATGCTTTCCATGACCAAGTCCCTTGCGGCCCTTGCCGTCGGCCTGGCGCTGACCTGTACGACCGCCCTTGCCAGCGAGCCGTATTTCACGATCCGCTCGGCCGATGGCGCCAAGACGGTCGAGATCACCGCCGAGGCCATCGAGAAGGCCGGCAGCGTGACCTTCAAGACCACCTTGCCCGGCACGGACGGCGAGGAGCTGCATGAGGTGCGCGGCCCGCTGATGCAGTCGCTGCTCGACCAGGCGGGCTTCGCCTCGGCGGAATATGTCGCCGTCGCGCTCGACAATTACGAGATCGACGTGCCGGCCGAGGATTTTGCGACGCTCGGCGCCATCGCCGCGGTGGAGGTCGACGGCAAGCCGCTGACCGTGCGCGACAAGGGGCCGACCTGGATCGTCTATCCGCGCAGCGACAACGCGGCGCTGACCGACCCGATCTATGAATCGCGTAGTGTCTGGCAACTGAAAGAACTCGTCGCAAAATGAACCTGCTCGGCAAGGTCTTGGGAAGGCTGCCCCTGCTGCGCTTCCCGATCATCCTATCGCTGTTCCTGATCATGCTTCCCGTCAGCTATCTGAGCCTTGCGCAGATATCGGACGGGATCAATGACCGGCTCCACTTCTCCGCCCGATTGGAGGAGGCGAGCCGGCTCGAACTGGAGGCGAACACGCTCTTCAGCAAGGCGGAGCTTTTCGCGCGGGGCGATCCGCGCGTCGCGGCCAAGGACGTGCAACTGGCGCTGGACCTCCTGTGGTCCCGCGTCAATGTCATGGGCACGAAGAGCTACCGGAAGGTTCAGGCGGATGACGACCTTGACGAGGCGCTGATCGGCGAGCTGCTCGGCGCCATGCCGCGGCTGGAGGCTGCAGTCAACACCTTGCAGCCCGGCGTTGCCGGCAGCTATCGCGGCGTCGATCTCTTCGCCACGCAATATCGCGAGCGCGTCATCGCCTTCAGCGACGCGGCGAACAAGGCGCGCCGCCAGCGGCTCAACATGGCGGTGCAGACCCAGTTGCAAAGCGTCACCAACCTCAAGCGCATCCAGATCGCCTATGTGGCGCTCGGCGTCATCGCCGTCGTCTATGTGCTGGTCGAGCTTTTCCTCACGCGCCGGCTCAACCGCCGGCTCAACGAGAGCATCGAGGAGAAGCATGAGCTGCTGTGCACGGATCACCTGACCGGCATCGGCAACCGCGCCAGTTTCGAGGACATGCTGCGCACGCTGAAGGCGATCTCCGGCGCGGATTTCGCCGTCATCTATTTCGACCTCGACGGCTTCAAGCAGGTCAACGACACGCTCGGCCACGGCATGGGCGACATGCTGCTGAAGCACGTCGCGGCGATCCTCCTGGCGGTGCGCCAGAGCGACCATGCCTTCGCCTTCCGCTTCGGCGGCGACGAATTCGCCGTGGTGCTCACCGGCAACCGCGAGACCGCACGCCACTATGCCGCCCGCGCCGTGCAGAAGATCGCCGCACCGGCGACGCTCGACGCCAATGTCGTTCAGGTTTCGGCGAGCGCCGGCTATTCGCATGTCGAGGACCTGCGCTCCGTCGAACCGGTCGACGCGCTGATGCGCAATGCGGATCTTGCGCTCTACGCGGCCAAGTCCGCGGGGCGCAATTGCGTCCAGTCGTTCAATGCCGGCCTCCTGATCGAATACGAGCGGCGAACCTATCTGGAGGATGCGCTTTCCCACGCCATTGTCGAGGGAGCCGTCGAGGCCTCCTTCCAGCCGGTGTTCGATCTGCAGTCGCGCCGGCTGTGTGCGGTGAAGGTCGTGCCGCGCTGGTCGCACAATGCCTATGGCGCCATCGCACCGGCGGAAGTGATGGAGGTCGCCGACAGCATCAACCAGGGCGCGGCGCTTCTGCTCTCCCTGCTGCGCTCGACCTTCAACCTGCTCGGCCGCCTCACGACGCAGGCCGAACTGCGGATCTATGCCGAGGCCTCCGAAAACCTGTTCTCCCAGCCCGGTTTCGCCCAGTCGCTGTTCGAGCTGCTGGAACGCCACAGGGTCGGCCCCGGCCATCTGCAGATCGAGCTGACGGGCAAGCGCAGCGCCACCTATGGCGAGGCGTTCCTCGCCAGCATCCGCTCGCTGCGCGATGCCGGGGTCATCTTCGCGACCAGCGATGTCAGCCGCGCGATCGACAGCCGCAACCGCCTCGCCAATCTCGATTTCGGCACGCTGAAGCTGGAGCGCACGCTGGTGGAGGAGGCGACGCGCAGCGAGCGCAGCCGCGGCATCATCCAGGGCCTCAGCGCGATGGCGGTGAAGATGGGCGCGGAGGTGATCGCCGAGGGTGTCGACCGGCGCGAGGACGTGGAGCGCTTGCAAAGGCTCGGCATCGCGCTCGGTCAGGGCGATGCGCTCGCCCCGGCCATGACGCCGGATGATCTCCTGCGCTACCTTGCCGGTTGGGCCGGCCCCTCGGTCGTCGCCTTCCGACGCTGATGGGGCTAGCTGTGGAGCAGCGCCTCGCGGACCTTCGCCCTGATCTCCTCAAGGGCGGTCTCCAGGTCCTTGGTAAAGCGCGTGGCGAAGGTCGCGCGCGGCGCCTTGGCGGTCCGCCAGAGATGGATGCGGTACGGGATCGGCAAGGAGAACTTGCGAACCACCAGGCCACGATTGAGGTTGTGTGCGGCGGTCAGCGGGTTGACGATGGAAATGCCGGCGCCGCGCGCGACCATCGCGCAGACGCTTGACGCCGTGGTCGTCTCGACGATGAAGCGCCGTGTGATGCCCGCCTTGTCGAAGACGTCGTCGAGCTTGCGCCGGTAGGGATCGTCCTTCGAGAAGTAGACGAATTCCCTGTCCTCGAAATCGGCTGGTGTGAGGACCTGCTTTGCCGCCAGCGGATGACCCGCCGGCAGGATGCACACGACCTCGCCCGCATCGATCGCCTCGGTGGCGACATCGCCGAACTGCTGTTCCTGCTCGACAAGCCCCAGATCGAACATCGCCGCGGTCAGTTCGTTCTGCAGCGCCGTCTCCTCGATCGAATGAATCGAGATCAACGCGCCGGGATGCACCTTGAGGAAGGCGTCGACGGCGACGGGCAACACGGTGTCGCCATAGGCCGGCAGGGAGGCGATGCGCAGGTTCGCCATGCTGCGCCCGCCGATCGCCGTCGCCGCGCGGCTGATTTCCTCCAGCCCTACGAAGGAGCGGTGAATGACCGTGTAGAGTTCCTGCCCCTTTTCGGTCGGCGTGATGCGCTTGCCGAAACGGTGGAACAGGTCGTAGCCGAGATATTTCTCAAGATCGCGCAACTCACGGCTGATCGTCGGCTGGGAGGTGCGCAGCGCCGCGGCCGCGGCCGTCACGCTTTTCTCCATCATGACGGCATGGAAAATTTCGATCTGTCTCTGATTCAGCCGCATCTTGCCCGCTTCGGTTCATATCGATTTCGAATAAAGCAATTCTCTAATGGATTTCACAGTTACAAGTGTACATGCGATGTTACTTATCAAGGTAGCAGGCTGCTACATGGGTATGGAGTGGTTGACCGCCATGAACAAGCACATCGATGTAAAGAACCCTCGGGTCCGTGGCGCCGGTTCGGCAAAGAACACAGAGATTGAACTCGATACGGATTGTATATCTATGGTGGCGGACGCCGTCGGCACGCCGTTCTATTGCTATTCGCCGGAAGTAATCGCGCAGGCCTATGAAGAATTGTCCACCGCGCTTGCGCCGGTCGGTGCATCCATCTGTTACGCGGTGAAAGCTAATGGGAACCTTTCCATTCTTCAACTGCTTTCCCGTCTGGGATGTGGGATGGATATCGTCTCCGGCGGCGAGATGGAGCGCGCGCTGGAAGCGGGCGTGCCGGCCTCCAGAATCATCTTTTCCGGCGTCGGCAAGTCGCCGAGCGAGATCGCCAAGGCCCTGATCGAGGGCGTTCACCAGATCAATGTCGAATCGCCCGCCGAATTCCATCTCGTCGCCGACATCGCCGCCTCGCTGCGGTTGCGCGCGCCGGTCGCATTGCGGGTCAATCCGGATGTCGACGCGCAGACCCATGCGAAAATCTCCACCGGCAAGAAGGGCGACAAGTTCGGCGTCGCGCTCGGCGATGTCGCCGGTCTCTTCGAGGTGGCGGCCGGGCGGCCGGAAATCGAGATGGTGGGCCTTGCCGTCCATATCGGCTCGCAGATCCTCGACCTTTCCCCCTATCGCAGCGCTTATGGCGTGCTTGCGGCCCTCGTTCGCGATCTTCGGGCGAAGGGGCATGCGGTGCAGCGCCTCGATCTCGGCGGCGGTATCGGTATCGCCTATGGCGACCAGCACGCGCCCTCGGTGTCGGAGCTTGCTGCGATCATCGCCGAAACGGTCGGTGGCCTGGGCTGTGCGCTGACGGTCGAACCGGGACGCTGGCTGGTCGGCCGCGCGGGAGCGCTCGTCACGACGGTCCTCTACACCAAGGAGGCGG
>Ga0209793_1000924_pt1 | contig 23281 bp, 24 predicted proteins | sample EBPBio122009_DNA_FD_185863 | JGI IMG/M metagenome (GOLD analysis project Ga0209793, IMG submission 185863) | Wastewater treatment Type I Accumulibacter community from EBPR Bioreactor in Madison, WI, USA - Reactor 1_2/2/2009_ DNA (SPAdes) (version 2) | ecosystem: Engineered > Bioreactor > EBPR >... | reverse complement strand
GCTCGGCTCCATCCAGAGCCGTATCGGCCTGCAGGAGGATTTCGTCGCCACGCTTGTCGACGTGATCGACAAGGGTATCGGCCGTCTGGTCGATGCGGACATGAACGAGGAATCCACGCGCCTCAAGGCGCTGCAGACCCAGCAGCAGCTCGGCATCCAGTCGCTCTCGATCGCCAATTCGAGCGCCGAGAACATTCTCCAGCTCTTCCGCCAGTAAGGGCGGGAGGCTTCGATCCGCCCGGCCGTGGTCATCGGCCGGGTGGGCGGTTGGGCCGCGCGATTGCCCTGGCGCGGCCCAACACCCTTCATCTTCATCCTCGCACAAGTTTGAACCCCTAGGTTCGGTGGCACGATCAGGAAGATTGTGCGCCCTCCGCCTCCCGGCGGGGCGCGGTGTCCGAGGAGACAGGTCAGCGGTGTTGTCAGGCAAGAGTGTCCCCATGAGCGAGCGTCGAAGCGGTCCGCGGCTGTCCCGCCGGGCCTTCGTTCCGTTCGTCCGGCAGGAAGCGATGGCATGAGCACCCATCTCGCCCGCTACCTCAAGGATTTCAGTACGCCGCGTGCGCCTGCGCCGGTCTTCCAGCCGCCGAGCTTCACGCAGGAGAGTATGCCGGCCATGGCCGAACCCCTTGCCTTGCTGCCTGCCCTGCCGGCGGTGGATGTGGAGGCCGAAAGGGCCGCGGCGCTGGCGGAAGGCCGGGCAGAGGCCGAAGCCGAGCTTCAGGCGAAGCACGAGGCCACCCTTGCCGCTCTGAAGGAAGCCCACAAGGCCGAACTCGAGGCGTTGAAGGCGCGCTACGAACAGGACTACGCGGCGGCGCTCGCCGAACGGTTCTCCGCGCTGACGGGTGAGGTGGCCGATCAGGTCGCCGCGCAGACGGCGCAGGTTCTTGCCCCCGTCATGAGCCAGGTCCTGACCAAGGGCGCGGTCGCCGACCTCGCGCGCCTGGTCGCCGAAGGCCTGAAGGACGGCGAGGGCATGACGATCACGGTGAAGGGGCCTTTGAACCTCTTCGAGCAGTTGAAGTCGCACTTCGAGGACCCCATGCCGGTGTTCCGGCATGTCGAGGTGCAGGATGTCGATCTGACGGTGGAATTCGGCGATGCCGTCCTGGTAACGCGGATGGCGGCCTGGGCTGACACCGTACGCAAGGTGCTTGCATGAGCGAAGGCGAAAATCACCACCACGGCAAGAACGAGATCATCATCGTCAAGCGACATGGCGATCACGAGGGCGATCACCATGCGGCCGCCTGGAAGATCGCCTATGCCGACTTCATGACGGCCATGATGGCGTTCTTCCTCGTCATGTGGCTCGTCAATGCCGCCAACGAGGAGACCAAGGCTTCGGTCGCCTCCTATTTCAACCCGATCAAGCTGACCGACGACAAGCCGGCGGACAAATCCGTGAAGAAACCCGCCAACAGCAAGGAAGGCGAGGCGACCCAGGACAAGTCCAAGGAGCAAGGCCAGCAGCAGGCGAGCGGCAACGGCGCGGAAAAGGGCAAGGACGAGAACACGACGGCCGGCGAGGAGACGAAGTATTCCGAGGCCGACTTCTTCTCCAATCCCTATTCGGTGCTCTCCGAGATCGCGCAGGAAGTCGGCCAGCAGGCCAATGTCAGCGCCAAGGGCGAGGGCGGCGCGGCAAGCTCTGGCCCGGCCACGGGCGCCAGCGGCGGCGAAGCCTATCGCGACCCGTTCGATCCCGATTTCTGGACGCAGCAGGTGGAAATCTCCGAGGCGACCAGCGCTGGCAGCGAGGCCAAGGCGCAGGAGGGCAAGCCCGGCCAGCAGACGATGGCGGCGGTCGATACCGACAGGACGGTTGAGGATGCGCTTGCCAAGGCGGATGCCGAGGAGGCCGTGAAGAAGGCCGAGGAAGACAAGAACGAGACGGAGAGGAAGGCCGACGAGGCCGAGAAGGCGAAGAAGGACAAGGACGCCGACGCGCTGAAGAAGCAGATCGCGCAGGAGATCGGTGCGATCGGCAAGCTCGCCGAAGGCCTCACCGTCACCCCTGCCGAAGGCGGCCTCCTCGTCAGCCTCACCGACCAGCTCGACACGACGATGTTCAATGTCGGCTCTGCCGTGCCACGGCAGGAAATGGTGCTGGCCATGGAGAAGATCGGCAAGATCCTCGAAGGCAAGCCCGGCGCCATCGCGATCCGCGGCCATACGGACGCGCGCCCCTTCGCCGGCGGCAAGAACGACAACTGGCGTCTTTCCCTCGACCGTGCGCAGAGCGCCTACTACATGCTGGTGCGCGGCGGCCTTGCGGAGAAGCGCGTCAGCCAGGTCTCGGGCTTTGCCGATCGTCGCCTGAAGGTGCCGGCCGATCCGATGGCCGCCGCCAACCGTCGTATCGAAATCCTCATCCAGGCCGAGGGTGGCTGATCGATGGGTTTCCTCCGGCGCACGCTCCTGACGGGTACGGTTTTCTGCGCGGCGCTTGTCGCCGGCGCGTCGGCGCGCGCAGAAAGCCCCGACGATCTTGCGCCCTACAAGATGATCCGCTCGCTGCAGTTCGTGCAGGACACGGTGGTGCTCGGCGACCATTCGGCGATGGAGATGCAGCGTTTCCTGCTGACCACCATCGACGAGCGGCTGCGCACTGCCGATCCCTCGATCTTCGACGATCCGCGCAATGTGGATGCGGCGCTCGTCTACGCCATGAGCGGCGGTAATCCCGAGACGCTGGAGCTGCTGCTCAAGAAGGACGTCGCCGGCCATTTCGATTCCCGCCTGACCGACACGCTGAGCAATTATCTCGGCGGGCGCGGCAGCCAGAGCGTGAAGTCGCTGGCGGAAATCTTCCCGGAATACAAGCGCTCGCGCGTCGGTCCCTATCTGGCGCTCGTCTCGGCCAATTCCGTCATCCGCAAGGACCCGAAGCTGGCGCTTACCTATTTCGACTGGGCGCGCCTCGTCGCGCCCGGAACGATCGTCGAGGAGGCGGCGCTGCGCCGCTCCATCTTCATCGCCAGCGAGGCGGGCTGGATCGACAGGAGCATGGCCTATGCCAACCGCTATGCGCGTCGCTACCTGCGCTCGCCCTATGCCAGCCAGTTCGCCGATCTCTTCGTCAAGCTCGCCGTCGATCACTTCGACGCGCTGAAGCAGGACGATATCCTCGAAATCCTCTCCTTCATGGATGTGCCCCGCCAGCGTGAGGTCTATCTGCGCATGGCGCGGCTGGCGGCAATCTCGGGCAAGAACAAGCTCGCCAGCCTTGCGGCCGAACGCGCGCAGATCCTCTCGGGAGACGGCGAGAGCGTCCCGAAGGTGCTGGCGGACCTCTATTCGGGGCTGGCGTCCGTGCCCTCCGGCGACGTGGCGTCGGCGATGCAGGAAATCGTCGCCATTCCGGACGACAAGCTATCGGCCAAGGACAGGGCCTTGAAAGAGGCCGCGCGCGCCGTGGCCGAAGAGGTTTTGCGTGCGCCCGTTGCCGGCGGCGCGCAGGAAAAGGCGGTGGTGCCCGCGAAGGCGGAGGACCCGTCCTACGAAGGGCTGAGCGAGGCCGAGGCGGCAGTGGATCGGGCGATGGACCCGCGGGCGAGGGCGGAGGAAACACCGGTTGCCGTCGCCAGGCCGGAGCAGAAAAAGCCGGAGCAGAAAAAGCCGGAACAGGAAAAGCAGGCGCAGCGGGAAGAGACGGGCATCGACCCGGCCTTCGACAATTTCGTGTCGACCGGCCGGTCCAAGCTCGACGAAATCGATGCGCTCTTGAAAGGAGAAGGCAGTTGAGCACCATCGGCAGCGGGGTTCTGGGCGCCGTTCAGGCAGAGGCGCCAGCCAAGGGCAAGACCGGTCACGGCAAGGCGGGCGAGGCATCCGGCGGCGGCGATTTCGCCATGGCGGTCGCGAGCCTTCGCTCCCGGGATGGGGAGGGCGGCCGCTCGATCTCGGGCAACGGTGAGCGGGCGGGCGGCGCACGGGCCAAGCCGGGCCACCGCGATGCGCAGGCCCTTGCCGAAGCGCTCGGCAAGGCCGGCGGCGATGCGGTGGGAGAGGGCAAGCCCTCGCTCGACGGGAAGGCGAAGGCTGCGGCGCATGCCGGCGGCAGACCCCGTGCGGAAGGCCATGAGGCCGCCGGGGATGCGGCAGGAAATATCGAAGGAACCGAGGGCGAGGTCGATCCGAACGCGCTGACGGCCGGTGAAACGGATGTCGGCAATCTTCTCGATCTGCTGGCGACGCCGAACGCCGCCCTGCCGCATGCCGGCGCCAATGGCGCTGCGGCGTTCGGCGGCGTGCCGGAGGGCAGGACCCAGCCGGCCGGCAAGACGGCGGCCAAGGCCGATATGGCCGGCAGGACGGATGCGGCAGATCTTGTCGAGGCGGATGGCGGCGAGGTACCGCAATCGGAGACCGACAAGCTCTTCCGTCTCATCCGCGCTGACGGCAAGGGCCGCGACCTCGATGTGAGCATCGGCGGCGACCGTGCTTCCTTCCGTGACGCCAATCCCACCGGGCCGAAGGGCGAGACGGTGACGGTGGTCGATTCCCGCCGCTATATCGGCCTTGCGCAGGCCGGCAACGCGGCGGCGGTGACGACCGCCATCACGCAGGATCCGGAATGGACCGCCTCGCTCAGCGCGACGGGCGGTCTCACCCATTCGGAGGCGGCGGCGACCGGCAAGGTGGTCAACACGCTCAAGATTCAGATGCACCCGATCGAGCTTGGCCTCGTGACGGCGACGCTGCGCCTGCATGGCGATGAGCTGGTCGTCTCGCTGCAGGTGGAGACGGGCGAAGCCTATCGCCAGCTTGCCGACGACCAGGACGCCATCGTGCGCGCCCTGCGCGGCCACGGCTTCGCGGTGGATCAGGTCTCCGTGCAGCTTGCGCCGGCCGATCGCGGCGCCGGCACGCAGGGCGATGGCCAGGGCCAGCAGCAATTCTCCAGCCAGCCGCAGGCCCGCGAGGGCGGCAACGGCCGCGGACAGCGCGGTGACGAAGGCGCAGGCACGTTCGGACGCGAGGGAAGGTCCCATGAAGGCAATATCTCGGAAACCGCTGCTGGCGTTGCTGGCGGCCAGTCTGGGCGCTCTGGCGGCGTCTATCTCTGACGCCTCGGCCGCTGTCGGCACCTGCGAGCGGGAAATCCTCGCCGCCGCCGCCAAATACGACATCCCCGCCGGTATCCTCTATTCGGTCGGCCTCACCGAGACCGGCCGGAAGGGATCGCTCCAGCCCTATGCCCTGAATGTCGAGGGCAAGGCCTATTTCGGTGGGAGCCGGGAGGAGGCGCTGCGCACCTTCGAGGCGGCGCGGGCAAGCGGCGCGAAGCTGATCGATCTCGGCTGCATGCAGATCAACCACCACTTCCACGGCGATCAGTTCGCCTCGCCCGCCGAGATGTTCGATCCGCACAAGAACGTCGAATATGCGGCGGCGTTCCTTGCCCGCCTGCACGCCCGGCACGAGACCTGGACCATGGCGGTCGCACGCTACCATGCCGGTCCCAACAACGATCCCGCGCAGAAGCGCTATGTCTGCCGGGTGATCGCCAATCTGGTCGCCACGGGCTACGGAAGCTGGACGCCGAACGCGAAAGCGTTTTGCCAATAATTCCCTCAAAGGTTGAGAATTCGCCTCCTGGAGGTACTGTCCCGTAATGTGGCGGGAATGCGCCCGCTTTGGGGCATGCAAGGCTAGGCGTTAACCTTTATTAACTTTTCCACCGTAAAATTGTGGCAAGGAATGGGAATGGCTACTATATGTAGATCAAATCGGCACGCAAATCTTAATCAACTGTTAAAATCAGCCGTTTAGTTCCTCTAGTTGCCGGTGATTCGCCCGATTCGTACCACTGCCTGAACGAAACACCACACTGATTCGGAGGCGGACGAATGATCGTAGTGGTTGATGAGCGCGAGCTCGTTAAAGACGGCTATACTTCTCTTTTTGGTCGCGAGGGCGTGCCCTCGACGGGGTTCGATCCCCGTGAATTCGGCGAGTGGGTCAACACCGCCGCCGATTCGGACATCGATGCGGTCGAGGCTTTCCTGATCGGTCAGGGCCAGCTTTCCATGGAGCTGCCGCGGGCCATCCGCGATCGCTCGCAGGCACCGGTGATCGCGGTCAGCGACACGCCGTCCCTGGAAACCACGCTTGCCTTCTTCGACAGCGGTGTCGACGACGTCGTGCGCAAGCCGGTCCATCCCCGTGAGATCCTGGCCCGGGCGGCGGCCATCCGGCGTCGCCTGAAGGCGCTCGCCAACCACACCGACATCGGCCCGATCCGCGTCTTCTCGGACGGCCGCGATCCGGAAATCAACGACGAGGTCTTCCCGCTGCCGCGCCGCGAGCGCCGTATCCTGGAATATTTGGTCGCCAACCGCGGCCGCCGTCTTTCCAAGACCCAGATCTTCAACGCGATCTACGGCATCTTCGACGAGGACGTCGAGGAGAACGTCGTGGAAAGCCACATCAGCAAGCTGCGCAAGAAGCTGCGCAAGAAGCTCGGCTTCGACCCGATCGATTCCAAGCGCTTCCTTGGCTACTGCATCGACTGGCAGGGCTGACATCCGTTGCCGGGCCGGAGGGGAGGGGACCCCTCCAGCGGCCCCCGGCAGCCAGCTTCACGCAAGGCCCGTCCCATAGGGTCTGAGCACGAGACGAACGGGGAAATCCAATGAGCCTTTACGGTACGATGAGAACGGGTGTTTCCGGCATGAATGCCCAGGCCAATCGCCTGAGCACGGTCGCCGACAACATCGCGAATGCGAACACGACGGGCTACAAGAAGGCCTCGACCCAGTTCTCCTCGCTGATCCTGCCCACCACCGGCGGCGCCTACAATTCGGGCGGCGTCACCACGGATGTGCGCTATTCCATTTCCTCGCAGGGCACCTTCACCTATACGACCTCGGCGACGGACCTTGCCATCAACGGCAGGGGATTCTTCATCGTCAATGGCTCGGACGGCGTCGAGTATCTCACGCGCGCCGGCGCCTTCACCGTGATGGACGACGGCACGCTGAAGAATTCTGCCGGCTTCACGCTGATGGGCTATCCCTATTCCTCGACCGAGGACCCGACCATCGTCATCAACGGCTTTGCCGGTCTCGAGGAGATCAACCTCGCCTCGGGCGAACTGAACGTGAAGGCTTCCGAATCGGGTTACCTGCACGTCAACCTGCCGTCGAACGAGGACGTGGGCTTCAAGAAGGCGACGTCGCTCGTGGCCTATGACAGCCTCGGCAACACCCGCAAGCTCGACTTCACCTATACCAAGGTCAGCACCACCGCTGGCCCGCCGCCGACCAGCGAATGGTCCGTCGGCGTGACCTACACCGATCCGGTGACGGGCGATATCTACGACATGATGAGCGGCACGAACCCGCCGGGGACCATCGCATCGGCGGACCTGGCAACGCCCAAGATGTTGACCTTCGGCGCGGACGGCAAGCTCGACCTGACCACCAGCCCGGCGGACCTCGTCCTCGACGAGCTTCCTATCGACGGCGCGGTCCTCAATCCGCTGACGGTTTCCATCGGCGGAACCGCCGGCGGCAGCACGCAGCTCGCCGCGGCCTTCGCGGCCAAGGGCGACATCGACGGCATCGGCCCGAGCGGCGTGTCCGGCTACGAGATCAGCGACGACGGTATCGTCTACCTGAAATACGAGAACGGCGACCTTGCGCCGAAGTACCGTATCGCGATGGCGAACGTGCAAAGCCCGGACAACCTCAAGCCGCTCGCCGGCAACGTCTATTCGCAAAGCCCCGATTCGGGCGTCATCGTCATGGGCTACGCCGGCAACGGCGGCTACGGCACCATCATCTCGGGCGCGCTGGAGGACTCCAACGTCGATATCGCCGAGGAGCTGACCAGCATGATCGAATCGCAGCGTAACTACACGGCGAATTCGAAGGTCTTCCAGACCGGCTCGGAACTTATGGAAGTCCTCGTCAATCTGAAGAGATAAGGCGTTCGTCGCCGCGCAAGCATTCGAGAATTAGGTAGATCCGATGTCGCTTTCAACAGCAATGAAGACTGCACAGTCCAGCTTCTCCAACGTGGGGCTGCAGTCGGCCGTCGCGTCGAAGAACATTGCCAATGCAAGCAACCCGGCCTACGCGCGCCGCGCGGCGATCCTCGCCACGGCGTCCTCGGGTGCCACGGTGGTCGAAACGCAGCGCGCCCAGAACGAGGCGCTGCTGAAGCAGAACCTGCTCTCGATCTCCAAGGCGGGCGGGCAGGACACGCTGCTCGCCGGTCTCACGCAGATGAAGATGATGCTCGGCGGCGAGGACTACGAACTCGCCCCGTCCACCTATCTCGCCAAGCTGCGCGACAATCTCCAGACCTTCGCCGACAAGCCGAACGAGGTCTCGCTCGCCGAGACCGTGGTTTCGGATGCGGTCGACGTCGCCAATTCGCTGAACAGCACCTCGCAGTCCCTGCAGAAGCTGCGCGCCGAGGCGGACGCGGATATCGACACCGCCGTCGTCGAGCTGAACCGCCTGCTCAAGGAATTCCGGACCTACAACGACCAGGTCCGCCAGGGCACGGCCGCCGGCACGGATGTCAACGATGCCCTCGACCAGCGCGACAAGCTGCTGACCGAGATTTCGGCCATCGTCGGCGTCAACACCGTGACCCGCACCAACAACGATCTGGCGCTCTATACCAGCGACGGCACCGTGCTGTTCGAGACGGTCGAGCGCAGCGTGTCCTTCCAGCCGACGACGACCTATACGGCGACGGTCACCGGCAACCAGGTGCTGATCGACGGCGTTCCGGTGCAGGCCGGCGCGGGCGGCAACACCAGTGCACGCGGTTCCATCGCGGCGCTGCTCCAGATTCGCGACCACACGGCCCCGACCTTCCAGGCCCAGCTCGACGAGATGGCGCGTGGCCTGATCAACATGTTCTCCGAGAACACGGCGGGCGGCGTGGTGGACGGATTGTTCATCCGCAACGGCGTCGCCGTCGGCGACGATCTCAGCGTCACGGCCGTCGTTCCGGGCCTTTCGACCGTCATCAAGGTCAATCCCGAGGTGATCACCAGCCAGGGCGGCAACGCCATGAAGCTGCGTGACGGCATCTACGAGGACTTCAATAATCCCCTTGGCGATCCGCTCGCCAGCTTCTCGGACCTGCTGAACAACTATGCGTCGGCCTTCGAAGTGCCGATGACCTTCGACAGCGCCGCGGCCATCGACACGACAGGCACGATCCTGGCCTTCTCGAGCGGTTCGGTCGGCTGGCTGGAGGAAGTCCGCAGCGCCGCCACCACGGCGGCTGACGACAAGAATGCATTGCTCGGCCGCACGCAGGAAGCCCTGCAGAACGTGACCTCGGTCAGCCTCGACGAGGAGCTGGCGCTGCTTCTCGATCTCGAGCAATCCTACAAGGCGTCGGCGAAACTCGTGGCGGCGGTCGATGAGATGATCACCGCTCTCCTACAGGCGGCAGGCTAAGTCATGAAGGCTTCCTTCGTTTCCAACATGTCCCTCCAGAACGCCATGCGGCTCACCGTGTCCAAGGCGCAGAAGGAGATGGTGCAGCTCCAGGAGGAGACGGTCACCGGCCGTCACGCGGATGTCGGCGCCACGCTCGGCGCCAAGACGGCGCGCACGCTGAACCTGCACCGCGACCTGCAGCGCATGGAATCGCTGAAGAGCACCAACGCGCTCACCACCCAGCGGCTCGCCGCCTCGCAGGAAGCCCTCGGCAAGATGTCGGAAGCGGCGAACGGGGCGATGGAGGTGCTGATCGCGCTGTCCGGCATCACCACGGCCGACCAGCTCGACCTGGCGCAGAAGAACATGGGCAACGCGCTCTCCACCTTCACGGCGGCGGCCAACACGTCCTTCAGCGGCGAATATCTCTTCGCCGGCATCAATTCCGACGTGATCCCGTTCAAGGACTACTTCGAGGGGTCGCCGGCCTCCGAGGCCAAGGATGCGTTCGATACCGCCTTCTTCGTGCATTTCGGCTTTACCCAGACTGATCCCGGCGTCGCCGAGATCACGCCGGACGAGATGAAGATCTTCATCGGCGATCTGGAAGCGAGCTTCATGGGGCCGGACTGGCAGGCCAACTGGTCGACCGCCTCGGACGAGAACATGCAGAGCCGCATCAGCGCCGCTGAAACGGTGCAAAGCTCGACCAACACGAACACGGAGGGCATGCGCTACATGGCGCTCGGCCTCGTGCTCGGCCAGGAGCTGCTGGCGCTCGGCACTACCGAGCAGACGCGCAAGGCGGTCAGCGACGCGGCGATCAACTACATGGGCCGCGCGGTCTCCGGCGTCGACAGCGAGCGCTCCAAGCTCGGCATTTCCGAATCCCGCGTCACGCAGGCGAATGTCTCGCTCAACGCGCAGATCACCATCCTGGGCACCAGCATCAAGGACATGGAGGGTATCGATACCTACGAGGCCGCGACGCGCGTGACAACGCTCGAATCGCAGCTCTCGCTCGCCTACACGCTGACTTCGAGGATCCAGAATCTCAGTCTGCTGAATTACCTCTGATGAACCAGAGGGTACGGACACACATGAAGGATGTCTGAATGTACCAGTTTTCATACGCCGAGATCATGGAGGAGGGGGTTACCGTCTCCAAGGATCGGGAACGGCAGGTTCTGGACCGGTCGATCGCGCTTCTGAAGGCGGCGATGGCTAGCGGGGAAAGCTACGGCAAGGAGACGGTCGAGGCCGTCTACTTCACCCGCCGAGTCTGGATCCGTTTCATCGAAGATCTCGGCAACCCGGAAAACCAGCTCGAGGAGGAGCTGCGGGCCAATCTCATCTCGATCGCCATCTGGATTCTCAAAGAGGTCGAAAAGATCCGCAAGCGCGAATCCTCGAATTTCCAGGGCATCATCGACATTACCACCATCATCAAGGATGGCATCAAATGAAAAGTACACTGCGTATATCGCTGAAGTCGGGTGAGCGCATTTTCGTCAATGGCGCGGTTCTGCGGGTCGACCGCAAGGTCGCCATCGAATTCCTCAACGACGTGACCTTCCTTCTGGAAAACCACGTCCTGCAGCCGGAACAGGCGACCACGCCGCTCCGTCAGCTCTATTTCATCGCGCAGATGTCGCTGATCAACCCGGAAGGCGCCGAGCAGTCGGTCGCCATGTTCCGCAAGTCGGTCATCATGCTGCTGTCCTGCTTCAAGAACGAGGAAGTGCTGGCCGAGCTGAAGCGCGTCGACGCCCTCGTCACGCAGGGCCGCGCCTTCGAGGCGCTGAAGGCGATCCGCGGCCTCTACCCCATCGAGGACCGCATCCTCAACAACCACGAGATGGCTCCGGCCACGATCGAACAGATCCGCAGGGAGATCGCACCATGGTGAACCCGGTCGGTACGGCGACGTCATCCGGCTACGTTCCCGGCGTTACGGGCGCGGACGCAGGCAAGGACACGAAGGATGCGACGCTGAACTACGAGAGCTTCCTGAAGCTGCTCGTGGCGCAGATGAAGAACCAGGATCCGACCGAGCCGATGGACGCGACCCAGCAGATGGCGCAGCTTGCGACCTTCTCGCAGGTCGAGCAGACCATCAAGACGAACAAGAACCTGGAAAGCATGCTTCAGCGCACCTCGCTGCAGGAGGCCAACTCCGTCATCGGCCGCACGGTCGTCAGCAACGACGGCGCGACGTCTGGCGTCGTCAAGGAAGTGACGCTATACAACGACGGTATCGTTGCGACGCTTGATTCGGGCAAGAAGCTTGTCATAGGACCCGGCGTAACCGTGAAGTGATCCTATTCCGTGAATGAGGCAGACGCCCTCGACATAGCGCAGGCAGCCATCTGGACGGTCGTCGTGGCCTCCGGTCCGGCCGTTCTCGTCGCCATGCTCGTGGGCGTCGCCATCGCCTTCGTACAGGCGCTGACGCAGGTGCAGGAAATGACCCTCACCTTCGTGCCCAAGATCCTCGCGATCTTCGTGACGATCGCGATCTCGGCTCCGTTCATCGGCTCCCAGATCTCCATCTTCACCAATCTCGTCTTCTCGCGAATAGAATCCGGATTCTAGCTCACCTTCGCGCAAGCTTCGTTCTGTACCCATCGGATGAAATGGGCGACGCGTGTGACGCGCCGCTGCCTCTCATGATGAGACGGGACGCATCCAGATGGCGCAAGTACCGGCAATAAACCTTCCGAAGGTCAGCCCCAGTGGCCGCGATATCGCGTTCGCCGTGGGCATCCTGACGATCCTGTCGATCCTGTTCCTGCCGATCCCGGCCTTCATGATCGACATCGGCCTTGCCTTCTCCATCGCCTTCTCGGTGCTGATCCTGATGGTCTCGCTGTGGATCCAGCGCCCGCTCGACTTCTCGTCCTTCCCGACCGTCCTCCTCATCGCGACCATGGTGCGCCTCGCGCTCAACATCGCGACGACGCGCGTCATCCTCTCGCATGGCAACGAGGGGCACGATGCGGCCGGCGGCGTGATCGCGGGCTTTGCCAGCCTCGTCATGTCGGGCGACTTCGTCATCGGTATCATCGTCTTCATGATCCTGATCGTGGTGAACTTCATCGTCATCACCAAGGGCGCGACCCGTATCGCGGAAGTCGGCGCCCGCTTCACCCTCGACGCCATCCCCGGCAAGCAGATGTCGATCGACGCCGACCTTTCGGCCGGCCTCATCGACGAGAAGCAGGCGCAGCTTCGCCGCCGCGAACTGGAAGAGGAAAGCTCCTTCTTCGGCTCGATGGACGGTGCCTCGAAATTCGTGCGCGGTGACGCCATCGCCGGCCTGCTCATCACCGCCATCAACGTCTTCGGCGGCATCATCATCGGCTATTTCCGCCACGGCATGGAACTCGGCGAGGCGGCCGACGTCTTCGTGAAGCTCTCGGTCGGTGACGGTCTCGTCTCGCAGATCCCGGCCCTTATCGTTTCGCTCGCCGCCGGCCTCATCGTCTCGCGCGGCGGCACGTCCGGCTCCACCGACCAGGCGGTCGTCAACCAGCTTTCCGGCTATCCGCGCGCGCTCTTCGTCGCCTCCGGTCTGATGATGCTGCTCGCCGTCATGCCGGGCCTGCCCTTCTTCCCCTTCATGATCCTCGGCGGCGTCATGGCCTTCGGCGCCTGGATCATCCCGCGCCGTATCGCCGAGGAGAACCGCATCAAGCGCGAGGAGGAGGCCCAGCAGGTCCAGGCCTCGCGCGATCAGGAAAAGGATTCGGTCAAGTCGGTGCTCAAGACCGCCGAGATCGAGCTGCTGCTCGGCAAGCAGGTCTCCACCCGCCTTCTCGGCGCCCATCAGGAACTGGCGTTCCGCGTCGGCAAGATGCGCAAGAAATTCGCGGGGCAATACGGCTTCGTGGTGCCGGAGATCAAGGTCTCCGACGACATCACCATTCCCGACAAGTCCTACCAGATCCGCATCCACGGCACGACGATCGCCTCCAATATCGTGCGCGTCGGCGAAGTGCTCGTCGTCACCGGCGGCGGCCGCAAGCCGAGCGTGCCGGGCGACGATATCCGTGAGCCCGCCTTCGGCATGCCGGCGGTTTCGATCCTCGAAACCTTCGCCGATGACCTGCGCCGCGAGGGCTTCCACCCGATCGACAACGTCTCGGTGGTGCTGACGCACCTGTCCGAAGTCATCCGCAACAACCTGCCGCAGCTTCTCTCCTACAAGGACGTGAAGGTGCTGATCGAGCGCCTCGACCCGGAATACCGCAAGCTCGCGGACGAAATCTGCTCTTCGCATATGTCCTATTCGGGCCTGCAGGCCGTCCTGAAGCTGCTGCTCGCCGAGCGCGTCTCCATCCGCAACCTGCATCTCATCCTCGAAGCGGTCGCGGAGCTCGCCCCGCATGTGCGTAAGACCGAGCAGATCGTCGAGCATGTCCGCATTCGCATGGCGCAGCAGATCTGCGGCGACCTCACGGACAACGGCGTGCTGCCGGTGCTCCGCCTCGGCAACAAGTGGGACATGGTCTTCCACCAGGCGCTCAAGCGCGACTCGAAGGGCGAAATCGTCGAGTTCGATATCGATCCGCGCCAGCTGGAGGAGTTTTCCGAGCAGGCGACCCGGGTTATCCGCGAGTTTCTCGACCGCGGCACGCCCTTTGTGCTGGTCACGTCGCCCGAATCCCGCTCTTATGTGCGCATGATCATCGAGCGCCTCTTCGCCACATTGCCGGTTCTCTCGCATGTCGAGCTTGCCAAGGGCATCGAGATCAAGATTCTCGGCTCCATTTCATGATCACGGACCCGCAGGGCACGGTGCTGGCGCTGTTCGCCGCCTTCTGCCGTGTCGGCGGGTGCTTCATGCTGCTGCCGGGTTTTTCCTCTGCACGCCTTTCCGTGCAGATCCGCCTGTTCCTGGCGGTGGCGGTCTCCATCGCGATCCTGCCGATCCTCTGGGATACGATCTATCCGCGCGCCACCGGCTCGCTCGATGGCTACATCAAGATGATCGTCTTCGAGACACTGACCGGCGCGGTCATCGGCCTCATCGCACGCTACTACGTGCTCGGCCTGCAATTCGCCGGCACGGTTCTGACCATGATGATGGGCTTCAACGCGCCGCCGACGCCGGACGTGCTGGAAGACGCGGCCGAGAACCAGTTGACGAACCTTTTGTCCTTCGCCGCCCTCATGGTGCTCTTCATGCTGGATTTTCACCATGTCGTCATGCGGGCGCTGGTGGAATCGTATAATGTCATGCCGCTCGGCGCGGGCTTCAATCCGCAGAGCGCGCTGATCACGCTCACCGATACGCTGAGCCAGACCTTCATGATCATGCTGCGGCTCGCCAGCCCCTTCATCCTCTATGGTCTGGTCTTCAACGTCACCATCGGCCTCATCAACAAGCTCGCGCCGCAGATCCCGATCTACTTCGTCTCGCTGCCCTTCATCATCATGGGCGGCCTGATCCTGATGTATTTCGGCATCCAGTCGCTACTGGAGATTTTCGCCGCCGGCTTCATGCCCGTATTCCAGGGCGGTTGAGATGGCGCAGAACCGGTCCGACAAGCTCAAGCGCCTCGTCAATGTCCAGCGCCATCTCGAGAAGATCGCCGAGATGGACCTTGCCAACACGACGCGCCAGCGGCAGGAGGTCGCCGAGACGATGGATGTCGTCATCGACGCGATCAATTCGCTCGACCCGGTGCACCGCAGCTTCTCCCATCACTATTCCGGCCAGTACAGCCGCCTGCAGCAGCAGGAGCAGATGCTGTCCAACGTGCAGCAGATGCACGAGATGCGCGTGGTGCGTGAGCGCACCAAGGGCGACCGCATGGAAGACCGCATGAAGGAGGCCCGCGAGGCCGAGGAACGCACGGCGGCGGACGACTCGATCTACGACCTCATCGACCAGCACATCGCCTACAAGACGGGTGAGACCTAGGCGTTTCTCCTCAAGCCTCTGGAACGAAAAGCGATTCTCGCCTGATGCTCAAGCTTGCGTCAGGGTGGATCGCCGCCGCGCCTCCGTCACGGCTTCGTCATCCGCCACCAGCCTCCCGTAAGGTTGAGCAGCGATAGTCGTATCAGGACGATGAAGAGGTTTGCCCAAGTGGCGAACCGGATGTCCGGAATGGTCATGAGGCCGGCGGACCGCCATGAGGACGGGTCCGGCTGTTGAGAATCACCAGAAAAGGCTCTGACACGTGGCAATTTCTCCCCCCAGCGACCTGGTGCTGGATGTCGTGCGCGCCGCCGACCCGACGCAGGTTCAGGAAGCGCAAGCCAAGCTGAAATCGAACCGCGCCGCTTTCGAGGCGACCAGCCTTGCCGAGGCGGGCGCCGGTTTTCAGGCCGCCGTCGGCATTCTCAATCGCAATTCGGTTACCACCCATGCCGCCGCCGAAGGCGTCAGCGCGGTCGGCGGCAAGGCCATCCCGGAACATCTTCGCAAGTTCGAGACGATGGTGCTGCAGAACTTCGTGAAATCGATGCTGCCCGCCGAGAGCGAGGAAACCTACGGCAAGGGCACGGCCGGCGAGATGTGGCGCGGCATGATGGCCGACCAGCTCGGCGAGGTGCTCTCCAAGGGTGGCGGCATCGGCATTGCCGAGAGCCTCGCCAAGAAGAGCGGCGCCGGTGCCGATCCCAAGGAGAAGGATGTCGACCGTGTCGCAGCCGGCATGGTGCAGTCGATGCAGCGTGAGGCCTTCGCGGACCTGACGCCCGGCATCAAGGAACACGACAAGAAAGCATAAGCGGAGAAGAGAACAATGGAACAGGCGAACAACGAACTCCGGATCCGCACCGTCCTTGGCCGGCTCGAGACGATCATCGACAATGAGAACGACAATATCGGCAGCGATCCCGAATTCGACCTGCCCACCTCCAACGCGCACAAGAGCCGCTGCCTCTACGAGCTGGCCATGCTGACGCGCGACGTACGGCCGGACGAGGTTCCGCCGACCTTCTCCACGCAGCTCGGCCGCGTGCGGGAAAAGCTCGCCGTCAATGCCCAGCGCGTCTCGGCGCATCTGGAAGCCGTGCGCGAGGTCGTCAGCATCCTGAAGAACGCCGTGCAGGACCTCGAGGCTGACGGTACCTATTCGCAGGAACAGTTCCGCCTGGGCTACGGCACATGATCAAGCTCATCGGCACCGGCGTCTGGGTTCTCGCCATCACGCTCGCTTCGGTCTATTTCTCGCTGAAGATGGCCTCGGCCCCCAAGGTGGACACCGCCGCGGCCGAGCGCGAGGCGGCGATGGAATTCGTCAGCGGCTATACGACCACCCTACCGGTGATCGGGGAGGGCGGCGTCAACGGCTATCTCCTCACCAAGCTCGCCTACAAGGCCAACAAGGACCTGGCGGCCAAGCAGGTGGTGCCGCTGCCGCAGATGATCACCGACGAACTCTACACGCTGCTTGTCGGCCAGAAGATGATCGACGTGGCCAATGCCGGCAGCTTCGATCTCGAAGCCTTTCGGGGTATCGTGAAAGAAGGGCTGAACCGCCGTTTCGGCGAGGAAGTCATCGCCGAGGTCTATGTCGAGCAGATCGATTATCTCACGACCGCGTCGGTGGAAAATCCGCCGCCGAAAAAGGGCGTGACGCTGCTGAAGGGTGAGGTCCCGGCTGTCGAGACTGAGGCGAAGAGCAGCGGGCACTGACGGCGCGCGAAGGGGACGATTTCGGAAGGCCGGCCGCTAGAGCGAGCCGGCCTTTGCCGTTGCTGCCGATCCCCGCGTGGCGGAAACGCCCGACAGCCTGTAGCGCAGGATATGATAGAGGAAGAGCGGGGCGGCGAGGTTCGGTGCCCGCATGAAGCGGGAAAGGCCTGCAAGGCGGCGCCGGCGCACGCCGACCGGCGCGCGGGGAACCCCGGCGGTGAGCGTGGCGAACAGGCCGCGGACGCTCAGCACGAGGCGTGCATGGCCGGGGCCGACATGCCGGTCGATCCAGGTCTCCTGCGCCGGGCCGTCCATGGCGACAATCAGGATATCCGCCTTGGCCGCGCGCACGCGCTCCATGATCTCGTCGGATTGGGCCGGTGCGAAGCCGCCGTCGGCGATGGGGAGAATATCGTGCCAGGGCGCATGGCGGCGCAGCGTCTCCACGGCCTGCCCGAGCGTTGCCGCATCGCCGCCGACCAGCGCGACGCGCATCGGCCGGGCCATATAGGTCAGGAGCGCGGGCACGAAGGATGCGCCGCTCATATTGGCCGGGAAGCTGCGGCCATGGAACAGCCGGGAAGCGATGTCGACGCCTTCTCCATCCGGCAGGACGATCTGACGCTGCAGCACGGCCCGGTACTCCGCGTCGCGCACCATCCGGTTGCCGTTCTCCGCGTCGAGAAACGCGATGACGCTCTGCCCGAAGGGCATGCCGGCGACCTCTTCGGCAAAGGTGAAGGCATCCGCCCAGCCGAGATCGCACACCGGCAGACCGAGAATATCCCGTTGCGAGGCGATGATGTTGCCCGACACGAATGCCATATGCGTTCCTTCCTGCCACTTTCGCCTTCTCCTCTAGCAGGATGGGTTGAAAAGCCGTTTAAGGATTTCGAGAAAAAGTGAGCGCTGATATTCACCTCCTGCTAACCATGGAGGCAAAGGGTTGAAGACGCTCGGGAATCTCCACTCCTGCCCCGCTTTTCCGCATGTGGTCCGGCGAAATCGTCAAAGGCGGGGCGTTGGCTCTTCCCAATCGTTCGACTTGAATTTATGCGTTTTCGACAGCATAGGGCGTTGAGAGGCCATCCCGCCGCGCGCTCGCCCCACTAGACTGGGCGCAATTCATCCAGGGAGAGTTATGTGACCACCATTATCGATGGGAAGCAGGTTGCCGCTTCCGTGATTGACACCGTGAAGTCCGCCACCGCCGCCCTGGAAAAGGATGCCGGCGTCAAGCCGGGCCTCGCCGTCGTCATCGTCGGCAACGATCCGGCAAGCCATGCCTATGTCTCCGCCAAGGGCCGCATGGCCAAGGAATGCGGCTTCAACTCCATCCAGCACACGCTGCCGGAGGAGACGACGCAGGAGGAGCTTGCCCGCCTCGTCGAGACGCTGAACGGCGATGAGAGCATCCACGGCATCCTCGTGCAGCTTCCCCTGCCGAAACACCTGAATTCCGAGCCGATCATCCAGTCGATCCGGCCGGAAAAGGATGTCGACGGCCTGCACGTCGTCAATGCCGGCAAGGTCGCGACCGGCGATCTCGACGGCGGTCTCGTCTCCTGCACGCCGGCCGGGGCCATGGTCTTCGTGCGCCGCGTCCATGGCGAGGACCTGTCCGGCCTCAATGCCGTGGTGATCGGCCGCTCCAACCTCTTCGGCAAGCCGATGTCGGCCCTGTTGCTCGCCGCCAACGCGACGGTGACGACCGCCCACTCGCGCACGAAGGGCCTTCCCGCCGTCTGCCGCAATGCCGATATCCTCGTTGCCGCCGTCGGCCGCCCGGAAATGGTCAAGGCCGACTGGGTGAAGCCCGGTGCAACCGTCATCGACGTCGGCATCAACCGTGTCGCCGCTCCGGAAAAGGGCGAGGGCAAGTCCCGCCTCGTCGGCGACGTCGCCTTCGAGGAATGCGCGAAGGTCGCGGGCGTCATCACCCCGGTTCCCGGTGGCGTCGGTCCGATGACCATCGCCATGCTGATGGCCAATACGGTCATCGCCGCCTGCCGCAAGGCCGGCAGGACACCGCCGAAGTTCTGAACGATCGACAATGTGCGAAGGCGCCCTGCGGGGCGCCTTTTCATTTGCCCGGCGCAGGTCCCGTCGAGGCGCGCACGATGAGGTCCGCCTTCCACAATTCCTGCTGCGGCAGCGTCTCCAGTTGCAGGATGCCGGCGATGAGGCGGCGGGCGATGCGCTGGCCGGCGGCGCGCAGCGACGAACGCGTCGTCGTCAGCGGTACCATGAAGTTCTCCGGCTTCAGCATCGGCAGCACGTCGTCGTGGGCGATCAGCGAGATATCCGAGCCGAGCTTCAGCCCCGCCTGGCCGATGGCGCGTACCGCACCGAGCGCCAGCACGGTGCTGGAACACAGCACCGCCGTCGGCGGTGTGTCGAGTTGGAGAAAGCGCTCCATGGCGCGGAAACCGTGCTCGTCCGTCATCTGCGAATGGTGCACGCAATCCTCGCGCAGTTCGAGGCCGTGTTCGGCAAGCGCGCGCACGGTGCCCTTCTTCCGGCGGATCGCGAAGGTCAGGTGCTCGGGACCATTGAGAAGCGCGAAACGCCGGTGGCCGAGCTGCGCCAGCAGGCGGGCGGCGTCGTAGAAGGCGCCGGTATTATCGATGTCCACGAAGGGATAATCCGTCGGCACGCCGATCGAGCGGCCATGCACCACGAAGGGTGTCTTCAGCGATTTCAGCATGGCGATGCGCGGGTCTTTCTCGCGCATATAGGCAAGGAACAGCGCATCCACATTGCCGCTCGCCACCAGCCGCCGGCAGGTCGCGGCCTCGTCGTCCGGGTGGCTCGGATTGATGACGAAATGGAAATCGTGCTTGACCGCCTCGTCGCCGAGGCCGGCCAGGAACTCGCCGAAATGCACGTCGGACTCGATGCCGTCGGCCATAGGCATGACAAGGCCGATCGAGCCGGCCCGACCGGTCGCAAGGCGCTGGGCGGCGCGGTTGGGGCGATATCCCGTCTCCCGGACGGCGTCGAGCACGCGCTGGCGTGTCTCGGCGTTCACCTCCGGATAGCCGTTCAGCGCCCTGCTCACGGTTGTTTGCGAGAGGCCCAGCAATTGCGATAACTGCTTGAGATTCACATGCTTAGCTTTCTTGAAAGACCAAAAGCGCTTTGGATATTATCCATTTTGTCCCCGATTGTGCCCCAAAGCGCTTCGGTATCTAACATCAGCCAATCCCGCAGGAAAAGCGGCATTTGGTCATTTTGCGGCGCAAAAATACGCTGCGCTGCGTCAGAAGCGCCATTGCTGCCTGCAAATGATTCGTGGGGTCTTGACGAAGGCAAGGTGGAAGTGGGATGAAGAGAAATCCAAAGCGCTTTGAATTTTGGCTAGGGAAGAGACCGCCTGCTCCGGGAGAGAGCGGGTTTGCTATGGGAGGCAAATCAGGTGAAAAAGACATTGTTGATGACGGCTGCGCTCGCTCTGTTCATGGCGGGCGGCGCTATTGCTGCCGACTTGAAGTTCAAGCCGGGCGAGGATTCCAAGTTCAACTGGCAGAGCTTCGAGGACTTCAAGAAGGGCCACGACCTCAAGGGCCAGACGCTGACCATCTTCGGCCCCTGGCGCGGTGAGGACGAAGCCCTCTTCAAGAATGTCTATGCCTATTTCGTCGAGGCGACGGGCGTCGAACTGAAATACTCCTCTTCCGAGAACTATGAGCAGCAGATCGTCATCGACACGCAGGCCGGCAGCCCGCCGGACGTCGCCATCCTGCCGCAGCCGGGCCTGATCGCCGACCTTGCCTCCAAGGGTTATCTGACGCCGCTCGGCGACGAGACCAAGCAGTGGCTGCTCGACAACTACGCCGCCGGCCAGTCCTGGGTCGATCTTTCGACCTACAAGGGCAAGGACGGTAATGCCGCGCTCTATGCCTTCCCCTACAAGATCGACGTGAAGTCGCTCGTCTGGTACGTGCCGGAGAACTTCGAGGACGCCGGCTACGAAGTGCCGAAGACCATGGAGGAGCTGAAGGCGCTGACGGAGAAGATCGTCGCCGACGGCGGCACGCCCTGGTGCATCGGCCTCGGTTCGGGCGGCGCGACCGGCTGGCCGGCGACGGACTGGGTCGAAGACCTGATGCTGCGCACGCAGACGCCCGAGACCTACGACAAGTGGGTGACGAACGAGATCCCCTTCACCGATGCCGCCGTGGTCGGCGCGCTGGATGAATTCGGCTGGTTCGCCAAGAACGACAAGTTCGTCGATGGCGGCGCTGCGGCCGTTGCCTCCACCGACTTCCGTGACAGCCCGAAGGGCCTCTTCGCCTCGCCGCCGAAGTGCTACCTGCACCACCAGGCCTCGTTCATCCCGTCCTTCTTCCCGGAAGGCACGGTCGTCGGCGAGGATGCGGACTTCTTCTACATGCCGCCCTATGCCAGCAAGCCGGAACTCGGCAATCCTGTCCTCGGCGCGGGCACGCTCGCCATGATCCCCAAGGACACCCCGGCCTCGCGCGCCTTCATCGAGTTCCTCAAGACGCCGATCGCCCATGAACTCTGGATGGCGCAGACCAGCTTCCTGACGCCCTTCAAGAGCGCCAACAAGGACGCCTACGCCAACGCGCCGATGAAGAAGCAGGGTGAAATCCTGCTGAACTCGACGACCTTCCGCTTCGACGGTTCGGACCTGATGCCGGGCAAGATCGGCGCGGGCGCGTTCTGGACGGGCATGGTCGACTTCGTCGGCGGCAAGTCCGCGGCCGATGTGGCGGCCGGCGTCCAGAAGGCCTGGGACGCCATCAAGTAAATCTCTGGCGAACCGGCCGGCATCCGCCGGCCGGTTTTCTTACGCATGCGAAAGTGCAGCCGGACCATGCGGTGGGAGCCGCGTGAACGATCGATGCGCCCAAGAGGGCGGGGTGCATTCCTGGGGAGGGACCGCCATGCAGCAATTGTTATTCGCCATCTTCACGATGGTCGGGGGCGTTCTCGCCTGTGTCGTCTATTTCTTCGGAACGAACTGGCTGCTCGACAGGATGTTCCCCTCCAAGGGGCTGGCGGGCGCGCAGGCTTCCCGTAATCTTCGGCTTACCAATGCCATCCGTCCCTGGCTGTTCATGGCGCCCGCGCTCTTCGCGCTCGCCATCTATCTCGTCTATCCGGTCTTCGAGTCCGTGCGGCTTTCCTTCCTCGATCGCTCCGGCCAGCAGTTCGTCGGCTTCAGCAACTACATCTGGATGTTCGGCGACGGTGAATTCCGCCAGTCGATCTTCAACAATTTCCTCTGGCTCCTTGTGGTCCCGGCGCTCGCCACTTTCTTTGGCCTGGTGATCGCCGCGCTGACCGACCGCATCTGGTGGGGCAATATCGCAAAGACCCTGATCTTCATGCCGATGGCGATCTCCTTCGTCGGCGCCGCCGTCATCTGGAAATTCGTCTACGATTTCCGCTCGGAAGGCTCCGAGCAGATCGGCATCCTCAACGCCATCGTCGTCGCCTTCGGCGGCACGCCCGAGGCCTGGATGACCATTCCCTTCTGGAACAACTTCTTCCTGATGGTCATCCTGATCTGGATCCAGACCGGCTTCGCCATGGTCATCCTGTCCGCGGCCCTGCGCGGCATTCCGGAAGAGACCATCGAGGCGGCTGTCATCGACGGGGCGAACGGCTTCCAGATCTTTTTCAAGATCATGGTGCCGCAGATCTGGGGCACGATCGCCGTCGTCTGGACCACGATCACCATTCTCGTCCTCAAGGTCTTCGACATCGTGCTGGCGATGACCAACGGACAGTGGCAGACGCAGGTTCTGGCGAACCTGATGTTCGACTGGATGTTCCGCGGCGGCGGCGATTTCGGGCGCGGCGCGTCCATCGCCGTCGTCATCATGATTCTCGTCATCCCGATCATGATCTGGAACATCCGCAACGCCACCAAGGAAATGGAAGGCCACTGAGATGATCGCATCGTCCCGTTCGCCGCTCACCATCGCCGTCCATATCTCCGTCCTGCTGCTCGTCGCGCTGTGGACGCTGCCGACCGCGGGCCTCCTCATCTCCTCGCTGCGCGACAAGGACCAGCTCGCCGTCTCGGGCTGGTGGACGGCGCTTTCCACCTCTTCGCAGAACCTCACCGGCCGCGCCGCTTCGCCGGAAACGCAGGTCGAGAAGGACGGCAAGTTCGTCATTGCGGGAGACCTTCTGGAGGGCGGCGACGCCAAGGTCTCGGCCTTCGGCTTCC
>Ga0209793_1000919_pt1 | contig 23327 bp, 23 predicted proteins | sample EBPBio122009_DNA_FD_185863 | JGI IMG/M metagenome (GOLD analysis project Ga0209793, IMG submission 185863) | Wastewater treatment Type I Accumulibacter community from EBPR Bioreactor in Madison, WI, USA - Reactor 1_2/2/2009_ DNA (SPAdes) (version 2) | ecosystem: Engineered > Bioreactor > EBPR >... | reverse complement strand
CGGCCATCATCACGTCGGTACCGCGGCGGATGCCGTCGACCAGCGATTCCTTGCAGCCGTACTTGTTGTCGAACTTCGACTTGGTGACCGAGTCGTTGACGTTGATCGCCGGGAAGGGCAGCAGGCCCTTCTGCTGGAGCTGGTAGAGACGGTTGACACCGGTGGTGGTCTCTTCCGTCACGCCCTGGATGGCGTCGCGCTGCTTGGTGAACCAGCCCGGCGAAGCGGCAAGACGCTTCTTGATCTGCGCGAAGAGGATTTCCTCTTCTTCCGAACCCGGATTGACCAGAATGTTTTCGCCGGCTTCGGCGCGCGCGCCGAGCAGGATGTACATGGTGGCGTCGCCGCCATCATCGAGGATCATGTTGGAGAAGCCGCCATCGGTCCACTGGAAGATCTTGTCGGTATATTCCCAGTATTCGGTGAGCGTTTCGCCCTTCACGGCATAGACCGGGATTCCGGCGGCGGCGATGGCGGCTGCGGCGTGGTCCTGCGTGGAGAAGATGTTGCACGAGGCCCAGCGCACATCGGCGCCGAGCGCGACCAGCGTCTCGATAAGAACGGCGGTCTGGATGGTCATGTGCAGCGAGCCGGTGATGCGCGCGCCCTTGAGGGGCTTGGAGGCACCGAACTCTTCGCGGCAGGCCATCAGGCCCGGCATTTCGGTTTCGGCGATCTGAATTTCCTTGCGGCCGAAATCGGCAAGCGCGATGTCGGCGACGTGGTAGTCCTTGGTGGTCATGGAAGCTCCAGCCCTATGACTATAATCGATGGCGCTTCCTAACAGGAAACGCCGGCTGGAGCAAGGCGACATAAAGAAGTCTTTATGTCCTTATATTAATGGAAGGCTTACATCTCCTCGCCGAACCGGTCGGCGATCAGCGCATCGAGCGCGTCGAGCACCTGCTGCGCCTGCGTGCCGGTGGCGGTGACGAAGACGCTGCAGCCGGGGCTGGCGGCCAGCATCATCAGGCCCATGATCGAGGTGCCGCCGACCGTCATGCCGTCCTTGGAGACGGTCACCTCCGCGTCATAGCCGTCGACGGTCTGCACGAATTTCGCCGAGGCGCGGGCATGCAGGCCCCGCTTGTTGATGATGAGAAGCTCTCTCGAGACGGTCATGGGCGGCGGGAAACCTTATTTGCCGCTGAGGACGCGGCTTGCCACGTTGATATATTTGCGACCGGCCTCGGAGGCGTCGACCAGCGCCTTCTCCATGTTGTTCTCGCCGCGCACGCCCGCCAGCTTGATCAGCATGGGCAGGTTGACGCCGGCGATCACCTCGATGCCGTCGCCGGACATCACGGAGATGGCGAGGTTCGACGGGGTGCCGCCGAACATGTCGGTGAGGATGATGACGCCATGGCCCTGGTCGGCCTTGTTGACCGCGTCCAGGATGTCCTGGCGGCGCTGGTCCATGTCGTCCTCGGGACCGATGCAGACGGTCTCTATGGCCTTTTGCGGACCGACGACATGTTCGAGGGCATGCCGGAATTCCTCCGCCAGCTTGCCATGGGTGACAAGCACCAGTCCGATCATCAGCAGTCGCTCCAGTTTCCCAATTCAAACGGACGGCTCATTACTGCAATGCAACAATTCCGTCCACCGCTGGGGTCGCCATCATGTCAATGAAAAGCCCAAGTGCAAGCCCTAAATGCCCGTTTAAGCGGAATGCCGAGGCTTTTGCGCTCAATCCCGCAGGATTTCCGGGTGGATCGTGGCCAGGATCGAGAAAGCCGTGCAGCCGGCAAGGAGCGGCAGCCGCGTCAGCGGCAGGATATGTCCGGGCAAGACCTCGAAGATTTCGCCGTCCGGTGGCAGCCGCTCGGCAAAGGGCGGTGCGACAGGGCGGATGGCCCGGTTCAGCACGGCCTGCTCGACCGTCTCCACCTTGACGATCCCGGCGCCGCGCACCTCTGCAAGGCCGGCAATACTTTCCGGCGCCCTCGCGACGAGCCGGCCGTCTTCTTCGGAAACGAGAACCTGATCGTCGCTGACAAGTGCGGCGAAAAGCCCACGCGTCCTGGCCTCATGGATGCAATGAAGGGCGACGGAGCTTTTGCCTGCGCCGGAGGGGCCAACGAAGAGAAGCCCGGTCGAGCCGATCACGATGGCCGTTCCGTGCACGTTGGCGGGGCCGGTCATTTCTGCGTGCCGGCGGGCAAAGCGAGAGTGAAGCGCGCGCCGAGCTTTTCGCCGGTCGCCTTGTCTAGGATGTTGTCGGCCTTCAGCGTGCCGCCATGCGCCTCGGCGATCTGGCGGGAGATGGAGAGGCCGAGACCGGAATTCTGGCCGAAGTCCTCGCTTGCCGGGCGGTCCGTGTAGAAGCGCTCGAAGATGCGGTCGATATCTTCCGCCTGGATGCCGGGGCCGTTGTCCTCGACCTGGATGAGGCAGCGGTCGTTCCGCCCGCGCGACAGGCGCACGACGATGCGCCCGCCGGGATCCGGCACGAAGGAGCGCGCGTTCTCGATCAGGTTGGTGACGATCTGGCCGATGCGCAGCTCGTAGCCCGAGACCTCGAATTTCGCCTTCGGATTGTCCTTGCGGTCGACCACGAAATCGAGCGTGACGGGCTTCTTGCGCGTATTGACCTGACGGGAGATGTCGATGAGGTCGCCAAGCAGCTTTTCGAGGTCCACCTTGCGGGCATCGCTGCGGGCCAGCTCGGCATCGAGCCGCGAGGCGTCGGAAATGTCGCTGATCAGGCGGTCGAGGCGGCGCACGTCATGCTGGATGATATCGAGCAGGCGCTTCTTGGAATCGTCCGTGCGCGCAAGCGGCAGGGTTTCGACGGCGCTGCGCAGCGAGGTCAGAGGGTTCTTCAGTTCGTGGCTGACATCGGCCGCGAAACTCTCGATCGCGTCGATCCGGTCGTAGAGCGCCGTCGTCATCTGGCGCAGCGCGATGGAAAGGTTGCCGATCTCGTCCTGACGCGCGGAGAAGTCGGGAATCTCCTCACGCTCCTTCGCTCCGCGCCGGACACGAATCGCCGCCGCCGAAAGCCGGCGCAGCGGATTGGCGATGGTGCTGGACAGAAGCAGCGACAGGGCGATGTTGACGAGGCCCGCGACGCCGGCGACACGCATGATGGCAAGGCGCTCGGCGTGAACGATCTTGTCGATGTCGCCCGCCTGCGTGGACAGCAGCAGCACGCCGAGGACCGCGCGGAAACGCTGTACGGGCACGGCGACCGAGACGATCAGTTCGCCCTTGTCGTTGACGCGCACGACGGCGCCGCGCACGCCCGTCAGCGCGTTCATCACTTCCGGGTAGATCGAGCCGTCGCCGCCCGGCGCTTCCTTGTATTGCGGCAGGTTGCTCGGCTGGAGGATGCGGTTGAACCAGACATTGAGCTGGTCGAGGAGACCGGGGCTTTCGGATTCCACCGGCGGCAGGTCGAAGCGCAGCACCTGGCCCTGTGTGTAGAGGTGGCGCGAATCGAGTAGCAGGTTGGCGTCGGTGTCGTAGATGCGGGCGCGGGTGCGCGTCGGCGAGATCAGCCGTCTGAGGACAGGGGCGACACGCTCGGGATTGATGGGGAATTCGAGGTCGTCGTCGCCCGGCAGCGGCGTGATGCTCTGGCCGGCCTGCAGCTCCAGCAGCTTTTCGGGGTCGATGGTGATCGAGTTGGTGTCGACCGAGGCGGAGGCGGAGATTGCGCCGGCGATGATCTCGCCCTGCGTCAGGAGGCTTTCGACGCGGGCGTCGATCAGGCCCTCGCGGAACTGGTTGAGATAGAGGATGCCCGCGACGAGCACGACCAGCGCGACGAGGTTGAAGAAGAGGATGCGGCGCGTCAGGCTGGAGAAGACGGCATTGCCGAAGATGCGGCGGGCCAGCGTGAAGGGATGGGTCCAGCGGCGTCCGGCGCGCGGCGCGGGCCGGCCTTCAGCGTCCTCTCCATCCTTTTCAGGCACGGTCTGCGACAAGCGTGTTCATCCTCTCACGCGGTTCCGGCGGGAGCCGCGCCAATCTTTTGCGGCGCGAAGCGCCTGCCGCGGCATGGCATTGCCGCGGCGGTCGATCAAGCGAAATCGCTCAGGCGCTTTCGCGGAAGCGGTAGCCGACGCCATAGAGCGTTTCGATCATGTCGAAGTCGGTGTCGACCATCTTGAACTTCTTGCGAAGCCGCTTGATGTGGCTGTCGATGGTGCGGTCGTCGACATAGACCTGCTCGTCATAGGCCGCATCCATCAGCGAATCGCGGCTCTTGACCACGCCGGGGCGCTGGGCGAGCGAATGGAGGATGAGGAATTCCGTGACGGTCAGCGTCACCGGCTCGCCCTTCCAGGTGCAGGTGTGGCGCTCCTGGTCCATGACGAGCTGGCCGCGCTCCAGCGAGCGCGCGGCCACTTCCCCGGCCTTGGCCGCGCCCGCGGCGCCACTGGCTCCGGAAGCCGCAGCCTCGCGGCTGGAGGCGCGGCGCAGGATCGCCTTGACGCGCTCGACCAGCAGGCGCTGCGAGAAGGGTTTTGTGATGAAGTCGTCCGCTCCCATCTTGAGGCCGAACAGCTCGTCGATTTCCTCGTCCTTGGAGGTAAGGAAGATGACGGGGATGTCCGACTTCTGGCGCAGGCGCCGCAGGAGCTCCATGCCGTCCATGCGGGGCATCTTGATGTCGAAGATCGCGAGCTGCGGCGGGCGGGCGAGAAGGCCGTCGAGCGCGGAGGCGCCGTCCGTATAGGTCTCGACCTTGTAGCCTTCCGCCTCAAGCGCGATCGACACGGATGTGAGGATATTCCGGTCGTCGTCCACCAGTGCGATCGTCTGCATCCTGCTCGTCTCCATGTTCATGAGCGCCTTTCCCGACTTCGGATTTGTGTTCCTGTCCTGGATGAATGAGCGCCTGTCTGGGGATAAAGGTGGAACAAATTGTGGCAAAGATAAAGGGTGACGTTTCGGGGGTGATTTTCGATGGGCTTTTAAATCGATTATTCAAACGATTAAAAAAGTAATGTGATTATTTAAATCGATTAATAGATTGATATTATTGCCTAATTTCCAATTCCCTCTTGTTTTTGTGACAGCCGCAGATTAGTTTCCCCGAAAATTCACCTGGCTCTTCGTCCACGGAGGAAATCTGGACCATGCAGGAACTTGGCGTTCGCAACCCCGCTCTGGGGCTCACCGAGATGGGCATCAACACCAGCGGCACGGTCCGGTACAACTTTGCAGCGGAGGCTCTCTATGAAGAGGCCCTCGGTCGCGGCGAGGCGGTCAAGACGGCTCATGGCGCGCTTCGTGCACTGACCGGCCAGCACACCGGCCGTTCGCCGAAGGACAAGTTCGTCGTGCGCGACGAAAACACCGAGAACGCCATCTGGTGGGACAACAACAAGGCCGTATCGCGCGAGCATTTCGATGCGCTGCATGCCGACATGCTGGCCCATGCCGGCGGTCGCGATCTCTTCGTGCAGGACCTCGTCGGCGGTGCCGATGCGGAATACGCCCTGCCGACCCGCGTGGTCACCGAGCTTGCCTGGCATTCGCTGTTCATCCGCAACCTGCTCATCCGCCCGGAAGAGAAGGATCTGGCCGGTTTCGCGCCGAAGCTGACGATCATCGACCTGCCGACCTTCAAGGCCGATCCGGCCCGCCACGGCGCGCGCACCGAGACCATGATCGCCTGCGACCTGACGCGCGGCATCGTTCTCATCGCCGGCACCTACTATGCAGGCGAGATGAAAAAGTCGGTCTTCACCGTGCTCAACTGGCTGCTGCCGTCGGAAAAGGTCATGCCGATGCATTGCTCGGCCAATGTCGGCCCGGCTGGCGACGCTGCCGTTTTCTTCGGCCTGTCCGGCACCGGCAAGACGACGCTTTCCGCCGACCCGAACCGCACGCTGATCGGCGATGACGAGCACGGCTGGGGCGAAAACGGCATCTTCAACTTCGAAGGCGGCTGCTACGCCAAGACGATCCGTCTTTCGGCCGAAGCAGAGCCGGAAATCTACGCCACGACCCAGCGTTTCGGCACCGTCCTCGAAAACGTCGTGCTCGATGCTGAGGGCGTTCCGGATTTCAACGACGGCTCGCTGACGGAAAACACCCGCTGCGCCTATCCGCTGCATTTCATCCCGAATGCCAGCGAGACCGGCCGCGCGCCGCACCCGAAGACGATCATCATGCTGACGGCCGATGCCTTCGGCGTGATGCCGCCGATCGCCAAGCTGACGCCCGACCAGGCCATGTACCACTTCCTCTCCGGCTACACCGCCAAGGTTGCCGGCACGGAGCGTGGCGTGACCGAGCCGGAAGCCACCTTCTCGACCTGCTTCGGCGCCCCCTTCATGCCGCGTCATCCGACGGTCTACGGCAACCTCCTGAAGGAACTCATCGCCGAGCACGGCGTCGATTGCTGGCTGGTCAACACCGGCTGGACGGGCGGCGCTTACGGCGAAGGCCGTCGCATGCCGATCAAGGCGACCCGCACCCTGCTCGCCGCCGCCCTCGACGGCTCGCTGAAGGATGCGCTCTTCCGCCGCGACGACAATTTCGGCTTCCAGGTTCCCGTCTCGGTGCCGGATGTCGACACCAAGATCCTCGACCCGCGCTCGACCTGGGCGAACGGCGCCGCTTACGACAAGCAGGCCGGCAAGCTCGTCGACATGTTCATCACGAACTTCGAGAAGTTCGAGGATCAGGTCGACGGCAGCGTCCGTGACGCGGCCCCGGGCCTCAAGGTCGCCGCCGAGTAAGATTTCGGTAATGATTCACGTGAAACCCGGTCTATCAGGCCGGGTTTTTCGTCTCCGGAGCCGGCTTCCCGTTTGCCTTCCTCGCCGCTAAAACGGGCGGGAAAGGAAATGCCATGGCCAGCGATCCGCTTTACATCAACGCTTCGATCACGATTGCCGGTTGGGAACTGACCGAGCAATTCGTGCTGGCCGGCGGACCGGGCGGGCAGAACGTCAACAAGGTCTCGACGGCGGTCCAGCTCTTCTTCGACCTGCGCAACTCGCCCTCGCTCAACGAGCGCATCAAGGCGAATGCCGAGAAGATTGCGGGCCGCAAGGTCTCCAAGGACGGCGTGTTGCTGATCGAGGCGAACCGCTTCCGCAGCCAGGAGCGCAACCGCGAGGATGCGCGCGAGCGCCTGAAAGAACTGATCCTCAAGGCCGCCGAGCCACCGCCGCCGCCACGCCGCAAGACGAAGCCGACGAAAGGCTCGGTCGAACGCCGGCTCAAGGCCAAGGCGGGCCGGTCGGACGTGAAACGTATGCGCGCCAAGCCGGGTGGAGAATGATTGCCACAACTTGGCCGTTTATGGATATGATTGAAGTGAAACCGGCGTAAGTCCGGGAAAAACAGGGAGGTGGGCATGGGTCTCTTCAGTTTCATCAAGAACGCCGGCAAGAAGCTCGGCATCGGCGACGACGAAGCGCCGGAGGCCGGGGCGGTCAAGAAGGAGCTGGATTCCTTCGATCTCGGCACGAAGAATGTCGAGGTCTCCGTCGAAGGCGACAAATGCGTGCTGAAGGGCGTCGTGGCCGACCAGACGGTCTTTGAAAAGGCGGTCGTTGCCGTGGGCAACACGCTCGGCATCTCCAAGGTGGAAGCCGCCGACCTCAAGGTCATCACGCCGGGCTCCGACCTCAAGATCACCCAGGCCGACATGGCCGATCTCCTCAAGGCCTCTGCCCCGGCCGGCGAACCTGTGCTCTACACCGTCAAGAAGGGCGACAATCTCTGGAAGATCGCCGAAACCCACTACGGCAAGGGCAAGGGCGCCAAGCACACGATCATCTTCGACGCCAACCGCCCGATGCTCTCCCACCCGGACAAGATCTATCCCGGCCAGGTGCTGCGTATCCCCGACGTCGCGGAAGCGTAATGGCCGCCTCCGAGCGCGGCCTCGCTCCCGGGCTGCGCTATTTCCCCGACCGTTTCGACCGTGCCGCGCAGGAGGCGCTCGTCGCTTCCATCCGGCAGGTCGTGGCCGATGCGCCGCTCTTCGTGCCGCGCATGCCGAAGACCGGAAAGCCCATGTCGGTCCGCATGACCAATTGCGGCTCGCTCGGCTGGGTCACGGACAAGGAAAACGGCTATCGCTACCAGCCCACCCACCCGGAGACCGACCGTCCCTGGCCGGCGATCCCCGCGGTGCTGCTGGCGCTCTGGGACGAGGTCTCCGGCTTCGGCAAGCCGCCGGAAGCCTGCCTCGTCAATTTCTACGATCCCGATGCGAAGATGGGCCTGCATCAGGATTGCGACGAGAACGAGTTCGGCGCGCCTGTCGTTTCCGTCTCGCTGGGCGATCAATGCCTGTTTCGTGTCGGCGGGGTTTCACGGAACGATCCGACGCGGTCGTTCCGGCTGTCGAGTGGCGACGTCTTCGTCTTCGGAGGCGAAAGCCGGCTAGTCTTCCACGGTGTCGACCGGATCTATCCCGGCACGTCAACGCTTCTGAAGAATGCCGGGCGAATCAACCTGACGCTTCGGCGTGTGAACCCCTAAGCCGGCTACAGCTTGCGCAGCGCCACCGTCTCGATGAGGTGGTTCTTGCCCTTCTGCAGGATCAGGTCGGCGCGCGGGCGCGTCGGCAGGATGTTCTGGTGCAGGTTCTTCAGGTTGATATTGTGCCAGAGGCTTTCCGCGATGGCGAGCGCGGCCGTCTCGCTGATCGTCGCATAGCGGTGGAAGTAGGAATCCGGGTTCTTGAAGGCCGTTTCGCGCAGGCGCATGAAGCGTTCCACGTACCAGGCGTGGATCAGCTTCTCTTCCGCGTCGATATAGATCGAGAAATCGAAGAAGTCCGAGACCATCGGCACGATCTTGCCGTCTGCCGGCAGATTGCGTGACTGCAGGACGTTGATGCCCTCGAAGATGAGGATATCGGGCCGGTCGATCGTACGCGATGCATTCGGCAGGACGTCATAGGTCAGGTGCGAATACATCGGCGCCTTGACGTCCTTCTTGCCGGCCTTGATGGCGGAGAGGAAGCGCAGCAGAGCACCGGTATCGTAGCTCTCGGGAAAGCCCTTGCGGTCCATCATGTTTTCACGCTGGAGCACGGCGTTCGGGTAGAGGAAGCCGTCGGTCGTCACGAGATCGACCTTGGGGCTGGAGGGCCAGCGCGACAGGAGTTCCATCAGGATACGCGCGGTGGTCGACTTGCCGACCGCGACGGAGCCGGCAATGCCGATGACGAAGGGCGTTTTCGCCTCGTCCGAAAGGGTGAGGAACTGCTTCCTCTGCTCGAAGAGCATCTGCGAGGATTCGACATGGGCCGAAAGCAGGCGCGAGAGCGAGAGATAGATGCGCCGGACTTCATCGAGGTCGATCGGGTCGTTGAGCGAGCGCAGGCGCTGGACCTCGTCCCCTGTCAGCGTCAGCGGCGTATCGGCCCGGAAATGCGCCCATTCGTCTGCCGTGAAGAAGCGGTAGGGCGAATAATCGCGGTTTCCGAAATCGTCCGGAATATCCGGCTGGTCCTTGTCGCGCGCTGCCTGGATCATCAACTCTTCCGGCTGGCCTTTTCCGCAAGACCGGACTGGCCTGTGCGCCGTTCCAGCTCCCCCATGACATCTTGTAACGGGACGCCGCCGATTTTCAATACGACCATGAGATGATAGAGCAAATCGGCCGTTTCGCTCGTCAATTCGGCCTTTTTGCCCTCGATGGCCGCGATAACGGTTTCGACGGCCTCTTCTCCGAGCTTCTTTGCCGCCTTTTGCTGCCCGGCCGCAACGAGCCTGGCCGTCCAGCTTTCCGAGGGATCGACTGCCGCGCGGGCCGCGACGATGGCTTCGAGATCGGTAAGGGTGAAGGTGCTCATGGGATGCTCCTCAGTCGAGCCGCATGGCGATGCCATGCTCGGCCATGTAGCGCTTGGCCTCGCCCACCGTATAGGTGCCGAAGTGGAAGATCGAGGCGGCCAGGACCGCCGTGGCATGGCCGTCGCGCACGCCCTCGACGAGATGGTCGAGATTGCCGACGCCGCCCGAGGCTATGACCGGAACGGAAACGCGGTCGGCAATCGTGCGGGTCAGTGCGATGTCGTAGCCACCCTTCTGGCCGTCGCGGTCCATGGAGGTGAGCAGCAGCTCGCCTGCGCCGCGCTCCACCATCTTTTCCGCAAAGGCCACGGCGTCGATGCCGGTCGCGTTGCGGCCGCCATGGGTGAAGATCTCCCACCGGTCTTCCTCGCCTTCGGCCGAGACCTTTTTGGAATCGATGGAGACGACGATGCACTGGTTGCCGAACTTGTCGGCGGCCTCGGCCACGAAGTCGGGATTGGAGACGGCAGCCGAGTTGATCGATACCTTGTCCGCCCCGGCGAGCAGCAGCTTGCGGATATCGGCGACCGCGCGCACACCGCCGCCGACGGTGAGCGGCATGAAGCAATGATCTGCCGTGCGCGCCACGACGTCGAAGATCGTGTCGCGGTTGTCGGAGGAGGCGGTGATGTCGAGGAAGCAGAGTTCGTCGGCGCCGGCCGCATCATAGGCCTTGGCCGATTCCACGGGGTCGCCGGCATCGACGAGGTTGACGAAGCTGACGCCCTTGACGACACGGCCGTCCTTGACGTCGAGGCAGGGGATGACGCGTGCCTTGAGGGTCATGCTGCACGTCCTTTCGCGCCGCGGACTACGGCCAGCGCCTCGGCTGGATCGATGCGGCCGTCATAAAGCGCCCGGCCGGAGATCGCGCCTTCGAGCTTGCGGGCGTCGGGGGCGACGAGGCGGCGGATATCGTCCATGGAGGCAAGGCCGCCGGAAGCGATGACGGGAATGGAAACGGCATCGGCCAGTTCCAGCGTCGAGGCCCAGTTGATGCCCGCCAGGATGCCGTCGCGGTCGATATCGGTATAGATGATCGCGGCAACGCCCGCGCCTTCGAACTTCTTCGCAAGCTCGATCACGCCGAGTTCGGAGGCTTCCGCCCAGCCCTCGACGGCGACCTTGCCGCCCTTGGCATCAATGCCGACGGCGACCTTGCCGGGGAACTGCTTGCAGGCCTCGATGACCAGCGCGGGATCGCGCACGGCGACGGTGCCGAGGATGACGCGCGAGAGGCCACGCGACAGCCAGCTTTCGATATGGTCGAGCGTGCGGATGCCGCCGCCGAGCTGCACCGGGTTCTTCGTCGCCTTCAGGATGGCGTCGACGGCCGCGCCGTTGACGCTTTCCCCGGCGAAGGCGCCGTTGAGGTCGACGACGTGCAGCCATTCAAAACCCTGGTCCTCGAAGGCTTTCGCCTGTGCGGCCGGGTCGGGATTGTAGACGGTGGCCTGGTCCATGTCGCCGAGCTTGAGGCGAACGCACTGGCCGTCTTTCAGGTCGATGGCGGGAAAGAGGATCATATCAGGGCTTCCAGCGCAGGAAATTGGTGATGAGGGCAAGGCCGAGCGTCTGGCTCTTTTCCGGGTGGAACTGCGCGCCGGCCTTGTTGCCGTTGGCGACGAAGGCGGTCATCGGCCCGCCGTAGTCGACGGTCGCGACCACGTCCTCCGGGTTGTCGGCGGCAAGGTGGTAGGAATGCACGAAATAGGCGTGCAGCGTTTCCGGGATGCCGTCGAAGAGCGGGTGAGGGCGCTTGCGGTCTAGCGTGTTCCAGCCGATCTGCGGGATTTTCAGAGCGGGATCGTCCGGCGTCATCTTCACGACGTCGCCCTTGATCCAGCCAAGACCCTCGGTCACGGTCTTTTCCAGGCCGCGCGAGGACATGAGCTGCATGCCGACGCAGATGCCGAGGAAGGGGCGGGCCTTCGTCTCGACGGTATCGCGCAGCGCGTCCACCATGCCGGGCACGGCATCGAGGCCGCGGCGGCAATCGGCATAGGCGCCGACGCCGGGCAGGACGATGCGGTCGGCGGAGGCGACGCGTTCAGCCTTGTCGGTGAGGTCGATTTCGGCGGCAATGCCGGCTTCGTGCGCCGCGCGCTCGAAAGCCTTGGTGGCCGAGCGCAGGTTGCCCGAGCCGTAGTCTATGATCGCAACGCGCATGTCAGCGTCCTTCCTTGAAACCGACGAGGCCGAGCATGGGAGCGTGCCGGCGACGGGAGGTTTCGGAGGCCGGAAGGGAAACGCTCTCCCGCGTTTCCGCCTCGCCGGCCGGGGTTTCCGTGTAATAGATGTCTTCCGCCGTTTTCCGGTCGTCGGCGGCAATCACCGCATCGACCGTCCAGCCGCGCCGTTCGAGGCCCGCGACGACCATGGAAGGGCCTTCGAGGGCAACGAGAAGGCTGGTCGCAAGGCTGAGGCCGAGGCCGGCAAGACCGAAGACCGGATGGTCCGAGACGGCCGAGCCGAGCGCCTGCACCGCGAAGGCGAGGGCGGCGGCGAGCCACGCCCGATGCCAGAGCAGCCAGATCACCGGCAGGAAAAGGGCGAGCCAGGAGAAGCGGTCGCGGACGATGCGGGCCTTTTCATCGCCGCTTCGGGCGCCCGGCGGTATCAGAACGAGGAACGTGGCCATCTACAGGCCTCCAGCTTTGCCCTTCAGGCCAGCGAACCCTTCGTCGAGGGAACGCGGCCCGCCTGGCGGGGATCGATCTCGGTCGCGGTGCGCAGCACGCGTGCGACGGCCTTGAAGCACGTCTCCGAGATATGATGGTTGTTCGCGCCGTGGATGTTCTGGATATGCAGCGTGATGCCGGCGTGCTGGGCGAGCGCCTGGAAGAATTCGCGCACCAGCTCGGTATCGAAGGTGCCGATCTTCGGGGCGGAGAAATCCACGTTCCAGACGAGGAACGGTCGGCCCGAGACGTCCACAGCGGCGCGCGTCATCGTCTCGTCCATGGCAAGGTCGAGCGAGGCGTAGCGTGTGATGCCGCGCCGGTCGCCGAGCGCCTTGGCGATGGCCTGTCCGATGGCGATGCCGGTATCCTCGACCGTGTGGTGGTCGTCGATGTGAAGGTCGCCGTCGGCCTTGATATCCATGTCGATGAGCGAATGTCGCGCGAGCTGCTCGAGCATGTGGTCGAAGAAACCGACGCCCGTCGAAATCTTCGACGTGCCGGTGCCGTCGATATCGACGGTGACCGAAATGCTGGTCTCGTTCGTCTTGCGCGAAACGCTGGCGGTGCGGCTCATGGGTTTCTCCGGTATTTTATCGCCGCTCCTTAACAGGGCTGTCATGAAAAGACCAGTCTTTCGCGGGCGTTCGGCGATGCGCACCAGCGCCCTACGCGGCCTCCGCGATGCGCGGACGGCCGCTGGCGATGGCGGTGAAGCGGGCCTCCATCAGCTTGCGCCGGCCTTCCACCTCGGGGGCGTCGATATCCTCGGTGAGCGTCACCACGGGCTCGTCCGCGCCGTTCGCGCGGGCCGCATGGAGTGCCGCCGTCATCGCGCGTTCCTTCGCCAGAGCAAAAGCCTCGTTCTCGTCGATGAAGCGCGCGCTTTCACCCGCGCCGCCGACGATGAAGATGCCCTCTTCCGGCATGGTCACGAAGACGGTGACGGCGGTGCGCACCTGGCCGACCACCGCGCCCACCGCATTGGCGACGCCGGCATCGGCGGGAATGGCGGATTCGGCGCCGAGCATTTCGGCGATAGCCGGGTAATAGACCGGAGCCGACGCGCCGAGTCCGACCAGCGGACGGTCGAGCGCGATGCGGAACTGCACGATGCCGGGAGCCCGGTGCAGCGCGCGGTGCACGGAGCCGGACACGGTCGGATCGATCGATCCCGCGCCGTCATCGGCAAGACAGGCGGAGAGGATGACGTCCGACGACTGGCGGGTGAGCCGGTCGACGATGAGGCGCGCCAAATCCTCCGGGCTTTCGGCGATCGGCCGTCCGGTGCCGTCCTTGGTGCGGGCGGCAAGCTCCAGGCCGAGGCGGGCGGCGGCGGGGTCCCATTGGCCCTGTCCGCCGAGTACATGCATGGCGTCCGACGGGGTGATGCCGCAGATATGGACGAGGCCGCGCGCGACGAGCCGGTCGAGCGTCGCCTTCTGCAGCGTCGTCGCCAGCAGCCCGTCGAGCGGCAGCGGCGTGTCGCCGATCTTTTCGTAGAGCGCCTGTTCCTGCGGCAGGAGGCCGCTGGCGAGCCGCTCGGGCACGCCGGTGCGTACCGCGAAGCGCCCGTCGTGCCGGCCGGCATAGGGTGCGCGGACCTGGCGCTCCAGCACGGAAACGACGGCTTCAGGATGCAGTGCCGAGGCGAGGCTGAGCGGCATGAAGCGGCGCGGGCCGAGATCGATCTTCGCCCGGAGGCCGCGGTCGTCGACGCGCACTTCCGAATCGCCGCCGAGGCCGAAAGTCCGCATGGCGACGGCCTCGACCATGGTGCGGTAGCCGCCGACCACCGCGCCGTCGGCATCGAGCCTCGGCCTTCCGCCGTCGAGCACCGCGACGTCGGTCGTCGTGCCGCCGATATCGGAGATGACGGCATTGTCGAGTCCGGTCAGGTGCCGCGCGCCGACGAGGCTCGCGGCCGGGCCGGACAGGATGGTCTCGATGGGGCGAAGCCGCGCCTCGGCGGCCGAGATCAGCGCGCCGTCGCCGCGCACCACCATCATCGGCACGTCGATGCCGCGGCGTTTCAGGTAGTCCTCGCAGGAGCCGATCAGCCGGTCGATCATCGAGACGAGGCGGGCGTTGAGCAGCGTCGTCAGTGCCCGGCGCGGACCGCCGAGCTTGGAGGAAAGCTCGTGGCTGCAGGTGACCGGCAGGTGCGAGACGTCGCGAATGCGCGCGCGCACCCGCTCCTCGTGCGCCGGGTTGCGCACGGCGAAATAGCCGGCGACGGCGAAGGAGGAGACGGTTTGTTCAAGCAGCGGCAGGGCTTCCTCCAGCGCCGTCATGTCGAGCGCCGTCTCCGTGCCGTGAACGTTGTGGCCGCCGGGCAGGAAGAGCACGGGGTCGTTGCCGAGCGCGTCGGCAAGGCCGTCGCGCTTGAGATCTTCCGGGGTAAAGCCGATCATGACGAGGCCGGCGCGGCCGCCCTGTCCTTCCACCAGCGCATTGGTGGCGAGCGTGGTGGAGAGTGAGACGAGGCCGATGGCGGAGACCGGGGCCTTCGCCTCGGCCAGCACCGCCTCGACCGCGCCCGAAATGCCGACCGACAGGTCATGGCGGGTGGTCAGCGCCTTGGCGCGGGCGACAACGCCCGCCGTTTCGCTATAGAGCACGGCGTCCGTATAGGTGCCGCCGGTATCGATGCCGAGTAACAAATAGTCTGTCACGAGAATTCTTCCATGCGTCCCGCCGTCTCTTTGCAAAGCGGGCCTGCAATGGTGTTATTGCATGTCCGGACCGATTGCCACCATTCCAGCGGCGACATCGGGTGAAAGAACGAGGAGCCAGCCATTGACCGACCGCGCCATCCGAAAGCCGCTTCTGGCCGCCCTTCTCCTTCTTGCCGGCAACCTGCCGGCGGGCGCGCAGGAGGACGACGAGGAGCAGTACCGGGCGCAAATCCCCGACGTCTCGATCTACAAGGCGATGCTGGATGCCAACAAGCAGACGGGCTGGGTGCAGTTCCGCGAATTCGCCGGCCGGCAGCTCATCTATTTCACAGCGTTGCAGACCATGCATTGCCGGCTGAAGGAGGTGCGCTATTCGATCAATTCCGATGCGCTCGACAAGACCTTCCCGATGGCGGAATGCGATCCGCAACTGCCCTTCAACCTGCCCTCGGACGACACGAAAAACTGGCTCTATATCGAGCTGAAGCCGGGCGAGGCCGAGACCATCGCCGTGCAGGCCGTCTGGGATGACGGCAGCGGCAGCGAGATCGTCGTCTACCAGCCCTGCAAGAACCCGGAAGCGACCTGCGCCGCGATCAAGACGATCAAGAAGGCGAAGAAGCGGACCGACGAGCCGTCACCCTCAACGCCAGCCCGTTAGCCGGCTGCGTCGTCAGGCGCTGCACCGGCCAGGGCCTGGTTTCCGCCGTCATGTCGAAGCGGAAGCGGCGCATCAGCACGCCGAGCGCGATGATCGCCTCCTGCATGGCGAAGGTCGCGCCGATGCAGATGCGCGGCCCCGCGCCGAAGGGAAGATACTGGAAGCGGTGGATCGCCTCGCGGTTCTCGGGCAGGAAGCGCTCCGGCATATAGGCGCGCGGTTTCTGCCAGAGCAGTTCGTGGCGATGCAGCGTCCAGGGCATGACGAGGATGGTAACGCCCTTCGGGATATCGACCGCCTCGCCGGAAGGGCTGGTCCAGCGATCGTTGGCGATCGCCTCGCGGTTGATCGAGGGCGCGGGCGGATAGAGCCGCATGGCCTCCTCGAAGGCGGCACGCGTCCAGGGCATGAGGTCCAGCCAGTCGACGGGATCTGCACCGCTTTCGAGAACGCGGTCGATCTCCGCTTCCATCGCCTCGCGCACATGGGGGGAGTTGGCCACGCAATAAAGCGTCCAGGCGAGCGCCCGGGCCGTCGTCTCGTGGCCCGCGCCGATGAAGGTGAGGATATTGTCCTCCACTTCCTCCATGGTCAGGCCCTCCGGTCCCGCCGCGCGCAGGAGCAGCGTCAGGAAATCGCTCGGCGCGCCGTCGCCGTCCTCCGCCATGCGCTTCAGGCGCAGGTCCATCGTGTCGCGCACGATGCGGCGGAATTTCCCCAGCACCTTCAGGCCGCCGATGCGCGTGAGGCGCGGCACCCAGGACGGCGCGCGCAGAAGGTCCATCGGGTCGATGCGGCCCATGGAATGGAGGAGGTCGTCCACGTCGTCGGCGAACTTGTCCGAGGAGGTCACGATCTCGCCGGAGAACAGCGTGTCGGAGAGCACGGCGAAGGCGAGTTCCGTCATGTCGTTGCCGATGTCGAAGACCGCGCCGTCCGCGCCCTCGTATTTTTGCGCGTAAAGCTCCGACTGCGCCAGCATCTGGGTGGCGAAGCCCTTGGCGTGGCGTGGCGTGAAGATCGGCGCGACGGCCTTGCGCGAGCGCCGCCAGACCGCGCCTTCCGCCGTCAGCAGTCCGTCGCGCAGGATCGGGCGCAGCACGAGCTGGCGCACCGTCGCCATCCTGTAGTTGGCGGCGTTGTCGACGAGCAGGTATTTGATGAGGCCGGGATCGTTGACGATCAGCGTCTTCTCGCCGAAGAAGCTCGTCATGATCCAGGGCAGCGTATAGGACGGCGTACCCCACAGTTCCAGCGGGTTGCGGAAGACGGTGCGGATGATCTCGAGCTTCGACGGCGGCACCGTGCGGGGAACGGGTGCGGGCGGTTCGAACGGCTCGGGGCGCATGTCCATCGTCTGCCTCCTTCCATCGGCTCTATCGAAGATGGGCCGAGAGGTGGGCGGAAGTTAGAGCAGGCCCTCGAGTTCCGCCAGCTTGTCGTTGATCAGCCAGCCATAATAGTTCTCTTCCGGCCAGGTCGTCTCGCCGGCCGCGCGGTGCGCGGAAAAGGCGCTCGCGCGGGCGTCGGGATTGCCGATATTGTAGAGCGTCGCCGTCAGGCCGGGATTCTTCGAGATGTCGACGCCGGCGATCTTCCTGTAGGCGTCGATGGAGCGGCGGATCGCGGCGGCCATGTAGGCGAGCGAGATATCCGGGTCCATGATCGCCTGGTAGACGCCGGCGGCGTCGTTTTCGTCGAGCTTGTCGTAGCCGGAGATGCGGGCGACGTCGTCCGTGAGCGTCAGCGCCGTCAGCGGGTTGATCTGGCCGAGGCCGAAGGTCTGGCCGGCATAGAAGGGCTGGAAGAACACCGCGCTGAAGCGGTTGTTCGGGAAGGACGTGCCGCCGACCGTCTTGCCCCGGAAGCTGCGGTTCCAGATGCTCTCTCGGCAGGTCCACAGCGCGTAGGAGCCTTTTTTGGACGCGCACTGGGCAAATTCCGGCCGCGCGACGAAGTCGCCGATGGATTCGCCGTCATAGGCGAAGCGGAAATTGCCGGTGTAGGACGCGGCCTTCACATAATAGCTCTGGAGGCGGTCGTAGGCGTCGACATTATAGGTGTGTTCGCCGACGATGGCGCCGACCATATGGATCGGGGCGATGCCGTATTTGCCGGCGATCGACTTGATCTTGCCGGTGAGCTGGCCGTCATTGGCGATAAGGTCGCGCACCTTCTCGTACTTGGCGTCGAAGGAGGTCTTGCCGGCCTTGGTGCGGCGCGTGGAAGCGCCCGGGATGCTCGGCTGCTCGGCATTGCGGTTGCCGGGCGGCACCACGTCGATGGCCAGCGCCGTCGTCTGGCTCTGGACGAAAAGGGCGGTTGCAAGGGCAAGCATAGGCAAGAGCTGTCGCACGGTTCAATTTCCCGTCTGGTCGAATCTGTCGGCGGATGGCGGCGACCGATGCACGACAATCGTGTCGGAATGATGCCAGGCGCGCGGCAAAGGCGTAAGGCGCGAGCGCCCCTCCTGTCGAGGGGCCATGTCTTCAAAAATGCGGCACCGGCGGCCCCTTTCGCGGCTGCCGGTGCCGAAACGTCACAGGATATAGCGCGACAGGTCCGTATTGGCCGCCAGCGCGCCGACATGCTTGCGCACATAGTCGGCGTCGATGAGGAGGCTGTTGCCCCCCTTGTCCGGCGCCTCGAAGGAGATGTCGTCGAGCACCCGCTCCATCACCGTCTGCAGACGCCGCGCGCCGATATTCTCGACGCTGGCGTTGAGCTGCACGGCGACGTCCGCCAGCGCGTCGATGCCGTCCTCGGTGAAGTCGAGCGTGACGTCCTCCGTCTGCATCAGCGCCTTGTACTGGCGGATGAGGCTCGCCTCCGTTTCCGTGAGGATGCGGCGGAAGTCCTCCTTGGTCAGCGCCCGCAGCTCGACGCGGATCGGCAGGCGGCCCTGAAGCTCCGGCAGCAGGTCCGAGGGCTTGGAGACATGGAACGCGCCGGAGGCGATGAAGAGGATATGGTCGGTCTTCACCGGGCCGTACTTGGTGGCGACAGTCGTGCCCTCGACGAGCGGCAGGAGGTCGCGCTGCACGCCCTCGCGGGAAACGCCCGCGCCCATGCCGCCGTCACGCGCGGCGATCTTGTCGATCTCGTCGATGAAGACGATGCCGTCGTTCTCCGCCGAGCGGATGGCTTCGCGCTGGATCTGCTCGTTGTCGAGCAGCTTGTCGGATTCGTCGTCGATCAGGATCTTGTACGAGTCCTTGACCGTCGTCTTCACCTTCCTGGTGCGTCCGCCCATCGCCTTGCCGAACATCTCGGACAGGTTCAGCACGCCGATATTGGCCCCCGGCATGCCGGGAATCTCGAAGCCGCCCGGCGTGCCGCTATCGGCGACGTCGACCTCGATTTCCTTGTCGTCCAGCTCGTTGTTGCGCAGCTTCTTGCGGAAACTATCGCGCGTCGCTGGCGAGGCGGTCGCGCCGACGAGGGCGTCGAGCACACGTTCCTCGGCGTTCATATGGGCCTTGGCGGTCACCTCGGCGCGCTTCTTCTCGCGCACCAGGCCGATGCCGACCTCCACGAGATCGCGCACGATCTGCTCGACGTCGCGGCCGACATAGCCGACCTCGGTGAACTTCGTCGCCTCGACCTTGACGAAGGGCGCGCCGGCAAGCTTGGCGAGGCGGCGCGAGATTTCCGTCTTGCCGACGCCCGTCGGGCCGATCATCAGGATGTTCTTCGGCATCACCTCGTCGCGCAGGTCCGGCTCTAGCTGGTGGCGGCGCCAGCGGTTGCGAAGCGCGATGGCGACGGCCCGCTTGGCGTCGTGCTGGCCAATGATGAAGCGGTCGAGTTCGGAAACGATCTCGCGGGGCGAAAAATTGGACATGGGCTTTTCCGTTTCTGGCAGCGGTTCCGGGCCATCGTCAGCGCCGGGCCGCCCCGTCTGTGAAGTCTCGTATATCGTGCCCGCCCTCGAAGGCCCGGGCAGGACGGTCTCAGCGATCGGCGTCCAGCGTTTCCACCACGACATTGTGGTTGGTGTAGACGCAGATGTCGCCGGCGATCTGCATGGCGCGGCGCGCGATCTCCTCGGCCGACTTGTCGGTGTCCATCAGCGCGCGGGCCGCGGCATAGGCATAATTGCCGCCCGAGCCGATCGCCATGGTGCCGTGTTCCGGTTCGAGCACGTCGCCGTTGCCGGTCAGCGCCAGCGTAACGGACTTGTCGGCGACGAGCATCATGGCTTCGAGCCGGCGCAGGTAGCGGTCGGTGCGCCAGTCCTTGGCAAGCTCGACAGCGGCGCGCATGAGCTGGTCGGGATATTGCTCCAGCTTGGCTTCCAGCCGTTCGAGCAGGGTGAAGGCGTCGGCGGTGGCGCCGGCGAAACCGGCGATCACGTCGCCCTTGGCGAGGCGGCGCACCTTGCGGGCATTGCCCTTCATCACGGTCTGGCCGAGGCTCACCTGGCCGTCGCCCGCCATCACCACCTTGCCGTCCTTTCGGACGGTGATGATCGTCGTGGCGTGCATGGAAGCGTAAGGATCGTGTTCACTCATGGATGGACCTTTCGGACCCGGGGGCCGGGCAGGGCACCGCCGGCGAGGCGGCTTCGTCGTTCCCTATGTAAGCAGCGCCCCGACAATTGCAAACGGGGGACGGAAGGAGAGATTTCCGGGGTAATTTTGCCGCGCGGGAGATGAAGAACAGCGCACAAAGTATGATTTTATCCCAAGCGGAATAAATTCTTTATGCCCTTGCCGAATTGACTATCAATGAAAGCTCCTGAAAGTGACAGCATTCGGGATACTCCCCCATCGTCCCGTCCTTCGGAGAGCTTTTCACATGACCTATACGGAAAAAGCCGGTCTTTCGATCGATAGCGCCCTTTATGATTTTCTCGTGAAGGAGGCGCTGCCCGGCACGGGCGTGGACGCGGAACGCTACTTCTCGGATTTCTCGGCGATCGTGCATGACCTTGCGCCGGAAAACCGCGCGCTGCTCGCCAAGCGCGATGCGCTGCAGGAAAAGATCGACGCGTGGTACCGCAAGAACGGCGCGCCTTCGGACATGGCCGTCTATGAGGCGTTCCTGCGCGAGATCGATTATCTCCTGCCCGAGGGCGACACGTTCTCCGTCACGACGGACAATGTCGACCCGGAAATCGCCGTCGTCGCCGGTCCGCAGCTCGTCGTTCCCGTCATGAACGCGCGCTATGCGCTGAACGCCGCCAATGCGCGCTGGGGTTCGCTCTACGACGCACTCTATGGCACGGACGCGATCCCGGAAACGGACGGTGCGGAAAAGGGCAAGGGCTACAATCCGGTGCGCGGCGCCAAGGTCATCGCCTGGGCGCGCGGCTTCCTCGATGATGGCGCGCCGCTGGCCGGCGCCTCCTGGCGCGACGCGGCGGGCCTTTCCGTCGAGGGTGGCAAGCTGGTCGTAGCGCTGGCGAGTGGTGGCAAGACGGGTCTTTCCGACGAGGCGAAGTTTGCCGGCTATGCCGGTGAGGCCGCGGCGCCGACGCGTGTTCTCCTGCGCAACAACGGCCTGCATATCGAGATCCGCATCGATGCCGCCACGCCGACCGGCAAGGATGATGCGGCGCATATTTCCGACGTCGTGATCGAATCGGCGCTGACCACGATCATGGACTGCGAAGACTCCGTCGCCGCCGTCGATGCCGAGGACAAGGTCGTCGTCTACCGCAACTGGCTCGGCCTGATGAAGGGCGATCTTTCGGAAGACGTCGTCAAGGGCGGCAAGACCATCACGCGCCGCCTCAATCCCGACCGCGCCTATACCGCGCCCGACGGCTCCACCCTGACGCTGCCGGCCCGCTCGCTGATGCTGGTGCGCAATGTCGGTCACCTCATGACCAATCCGGCGATCCGCGACCGCGACGGCAACGAAGTGCCGGAAGGCATCATGGACGCCATGGTCACCGCGCTGATCGCGCTCAACGACGTCGGCCCGAACGGCCGCCGCCAGAATTCACGCGCCGGCTCCATGTATGTCGTGAAGCCCAAGATGCACGGCCCGGAAGAAGTCGCCTTCGCCTCGAAGCTCTTCGGCCGCGTCGAGGCCGCCGTCGGCATGGCTCCGAACACCATGAAGATGGGCATCATGGACGAGGAGCGCCGCACGACGATCAACCTCAAGGAAGCCATCCGCGCCGCCAAGGAACGCGTCGTCTTCATCAATACCGGCTTCCTCGACCGCACCGGCGACGAAATTCACACCTCGATGGAAGCGGGCCCGATGATCCGCAAGGGCGACATGAAGCAGGCCGCCTGGATCGGCGCCTACGAGAACTGGAACGTCGATATCGGCCTCGAATGCGGCCTGTCCGGCCATGCGCAGATCGGCAAGGGCATGTGGGCCATGCCCGACCTGATGGCCGCTATGCTGGAACAGAAGATCGCCCATCCGAAGGCCGGCGCCAACACCGCCTGGGTTCCCTCGCCGACGGCCGCGACGCTGCATGCCACGCACTACCACAAGGTCAATGTCGCCGAGGTTCAGGCCTCGCTGCGCTCGCGTCCGCGCGCCAAGCTCTCCGACATCCTCTCCGTTCCGGTCGCGATTCGTCCGAACTGGACGCCGGAGGAAATCCAGCGTGAACTCGACAACAATGCGCAGGGCATCCTCGGCTATGTCGTGCGCTGGATCGACCAGGGTGTCGGCTGCTCCAAGGTGCCGGACATCAACAATGTCGGCCTGATGGAAGACCGCGCGACGCTGCGCATCTCCGCCCAGCACCTCGCCAACTGGCTGCATCACGGCGTCATTACCGAGGCGCAGATCCTCGAGACGATGAAGCGCATGGCCGCCGTCGTCGACGGGCAGAATGCGGGCGATCCGCTCTACCGTCCGATGGCCGGCAATTTCGACGGCTCCATCGCCTTCCAGGCGGCCGTCGAACTGGTGCTGAAGGGCCGCGAACAGCCGAACGGCTATACCGAGCCGGTCCTGCATCGCCGCCGCCTGGAACTGAAGGCGACTCAGGGCTGAGGAAAACCGGTTCGCGGTCCATCCCGCCGGGCAGGCCCCTCATCCGCCTGCCGGCACCTTCTCCCCGCAAGCGGGGAGAAGGGATATGCCGCTCCGCTTTCTCCTGAACTGCAGGAAACCCTTGCCTCCTTCGCCTTCTCCCCGCTTGCGGGGAGAAGGCCGCGGCAGCGGGATGAGGGGCAACGCCACAACGCAAAAGGCCGCCGGATCGCTCCGGCGGCCTCCTTATATATGCGGGATCGTTCGTCCGCTTACTGCTGGACGACGACGCGGGCGCTGGTGCCGGGGCGGACGCGCTTGTAGAGGTCGATGATGTCCTGGTTCATCAGGCGGATGCAGCCCGAGGAGGCGGCGGTGCCGATGGAGGACCATTCCGGCGTGCCGTGCAGGCGGAACAGCGTGTCCTGGCCCTTGTCGTTGAAGAGATACATGGCGCGTGCGCCGAGCGGGTTCTTCAGGCCCGGACCCATGCCGTCCTTGACGTAGCGGGCGACTTCCGGCTTGCGGTCCGCCATTTCCTTCGGCGGATGCCAGGTCGGCCATTCCTGCTTCCAGG
>Ga0209793_1000916_pt1 | contig 23502 bp, 18 predicted proteins | sample EBPBio122009_DNA_FD_185863 | JGI IMG/M metagenome (GOLD analysis project Ga0209793, IMG submission 185863) | Wastewater treatment Type I Accumulibacter community from EBPR Bioreactor in Madison, WI, USA - Reactor 1_2/2/2009_ DNA (SPAdes) (version 2) | ecosystem: Engineered > Bioreactor > EBPR >... | reverse complement strand
AGCACCGCGCCGCCCGCCGGCGTCTCGTAAAACACCAGGTCGCAGCGCAGCAGCGGGCTCATGTCGCCGGTCACCGTCGGCCGGTTGACCAGCACTTCCTCGTTGGCGAGGATGTAGCTGTCGTCGAGCCGGTCCGATGTCGCCAGCACCAGCGCATGCGCCGGCGTGCCCAGCGACAGGTCGGCGCGGTCGATCTCGATGCCGGCGGCGCCGCCGCCCGACAGGCCAAAATCCCCGAACGCCGCGCCCGCCTCGACCGCATCCCCGAACAGGAAGGCGGCGCGGGGATCGGCCGCGTCTGGCCGCAGCCTGTAGGCATGGCTGCGATAAAACCCCTGCCCGCAATAGCCGACGCCGACCAGTTTTTGCGGCGCGCGGCCGTTGCGCCGCCACAGCCCGCCATAGGCGGCGTCGAAGGCGTGGTAATATTCGCCCGGCTCAGACGCCCAGCTGCGGTTGCCGTCCTCGGCGCGGCGCAGCTCGATCGTCTCCGGATAGGCCGGATGGGTCGACACCCGCCAGTAAAAACCGTTGCCGCCGAGATAGATCAGCCGGCCGCCGCCGGCGAGATAGCCGGCCACCGCATCGTGGCTGCGGGCGGTGTGATATTCGGGATGCGACCCGGTCAGCACGCAGCGATAGGGTTTTAGCGCCTGTTCGCCGTCGCGGTCGAGGTCGTCGTCGGTGACGATGTCGACATCGACGCCGCTGCGCGCCAGCCAGGACAGCACCAGCAGGTCGGCGCCAAAATTCCACAAGCCGCTGCCCAGCCCGCCCTGCCAGGCGCGCTGCACATGGCGCAGCGTGATGCAGGGCCGCAGCCGCGAGGCGTAGGAGACGCCGCTTCCGTCGCAATGGGTGTCGTAGAGCGACAGCCCGTATTCGGGATGGGCGGCCAGATGGCAGTCGCCCGCTGTCAGCACCAGCAGCCGGTTGGCGAACATTTCCGGGTTGGCGCCATGCAGCAGGCAGCGGTCGTTGGCATAGGCCAGCCAGGTGAAGGTGGAGGCGAGAAAGGCGAGACTAGCGCGCGGCGTCGCCGGCCGCACCAGGATCGGCAGGGTTTCGCGCCCGGCCTCTCCTGCGATCTCGACGAGATAGACGCCGCTGTCCAGCGTTGGCGGCAGCGCCAGCTTCGCCGTCACCGGCCAGCGCGCATCCGCCAGGTCGTCGCGATGGAAATGCACGGCGGCGTAGTCGCGCGGCGCATGCCGCCAGCTCTGCTCGCCGCCGCTCCAGCGGCTGCCCTTGACGGCGCGCGTCGGCAGGTTGACCAGCACGCCGTCGAGGCGGCGCGGCCCGACGTCCTCGACCGCCGGGCTGCTGATCGAGCGGCTGAAATCCCAGGCCGCGAACAGGTTCTCATTCGTCACGGCGTCGCCGGCCGCATGGGCGCGAAGCTGCGCGAAACCGTCATCTGCGGCGACGCGGCCGCTCCACAGCAGCGGCGCTTCCAGCCGGCCGTCGAATGTCGCCTGCGCCGTCGCCTCCGGCGCGCCCGACGCGGCCAGCCAGATCCGGTCGGCGGCCAGCCCGTCGTAGCCGGCGACCGGCAGCGCAAAAGACCGGCGTCCGCCGGCGTCGTCGACGGCGACGAACAGTTCGCCCCTGCCCGCGTCGAAGCCGAACAGAAGTTCGACCCAGCCGCCGAGCCGCAGCGCAAACGGCGCGGCCGCTTCGGCCGAAAAGCCGCCGTCGCGCACGGCCGTCAGCACCGGGCGCCCCTCGCCGTCCAGCCACAGCGACCACACCGCGCCGCGCGCCGCGATCGCGGCCAGGCCGCTGCCCGACGCACACCGCGCCGTCGGCATCGCCAGCAGCGCCAGCGTCAGGCCGGAGCCTGCCCGATGGCCAGCAAGCTCCGCCTCGAACCACGATCCGATGATCGTGCGCTGCGGCTCGATCCGGCACGACAGCGCCGGCGTCGCCACCGGGTCGCAGTCGATGTCGAGCCCCTCGCCCCGCGGCGTCATCTGGCGAAAACGGTGCAGGCGTATCTCGGCCGAACAGGCGGCGTCGGCGGACAGATGCAGGTCGACAGTTTCGCCCGGCCGGTACTGCCAGCGACCGGTATAGCCGACCACGCCGAAATCGGGCGCAAGCTTCATGTCGCTTTCGCCTCCAGCGCGGCCAGGCGCAAGCGGAAGACATGGCGTTCGCCGTCCTCCAGCGAGGCGAACTCCTGCGCCAGCAATCGCACCGGCTCGCCCGGCCCCCCGAGCCGCCCGAGCCGCCACCGCCGGAACGGCTCGACCTCGACAAGCACATGCTTGCCGCGCGCCGGCAGGCTGCGCAGTTCGAGCATCAGCCGGCGCAGCGCCGGGCTGTGCTCGCCAAACGGCTCGGCGAGAAATTCCTCGACCAGCGCCGACGGGACAGGAAGGGGTATCGTCATGATCTGCTCGCGGCTGTCAGTGTTCGAAGCGGGCGCGGTGCACCCGCTCGAAATGCTCGTGATATTTGTGCGGATCGATGGCGACGTCGATCAGCGCCGGCACGCCCCTGGCGTTCGCCGCCAGCGCCTCGGCGACGGCCGCGTCGATCTGGTCGGCCCGGTCCACCTTGAGGCCGAGACAGGACTGCGCCCGCGCGATGGCGGCGAAATCGCTGTTCACCTCGAACCCGGTCGACACGAACGGCTTCTTGCCCAGCAGCTGGTTGTATTGCACCCAGCCGAAGGCATGGTTGTTGAGCACGATCCACGTGATGCCGCATTTCAGTTCCGCCGCCGTCGCCATTTCCACGATCGACATCTGCATCGCGCCGTCGCCGACGAAGCAGACAACCTTCTTGTCCGGCTTGGCCAGCTTGGCGCCGATTGCGCCGATCGCCCCCATGCTCATCGCCGTCTGTTCCGCCATCGGCACGCAATCGTCGACATCGAGCACGCGGTAATGCGGCCAGTAATAGCACCACAGGTCGGCGCCGCCATTCTCCTTCATCAGGATCGTGTCCTTGCCGAAGATGCGGTTGACGGCGTCGAGCACGCGCGGCGCCCGGATCGGGGTGGAATTGTCGCCATTGGCCGTCTCCAGCTTCGGACGATAGTCGTCCCGCAGGCCCGCGACCGCCTCGATGCGCTGCCGGCGCGCCGTCCGGTCCACCGGGGGCAAGGCCTGCAGAATGTCGGCGACCGACAGCGCCGCGTCTCCCACCAGCGCGACGTCGGGCCGCTTGTTCATGCCGATGGCCTCGGGATCGATGTCGATCTGGACGAATTTCGCCTGCCGCGGCCAGAACTGCCAGCTATTGGTCGAAAACGCCTCGAGGCGCGATCCGACCGACAGGATCAGGTCGGCCTCGTCCCACCAGCTCTTGCCCGCTTCGGTGAAGTAGAGGCCGGTCTGCCCCAGCGCCAGCGGTCCGTCTTCGGGATAGATGCCGCGCCCGCCGGGCGTCGAATAGACCGGCATCCCGACCCGTTCGGCCAGTTCGGCAATGCTGGCGGCGGCGTCCGAAAACACCGCGCCGGAGCCGCACACGACCAGCGGGCGGCGCGCCGCCGCCAGCGCCGAAGCCGCCTGCGCCACCGCGTTCTGGTCGGGGCGCGAACGATGGCGGCGCCAGCCGGCGCGATAGGCCGGCATCTCCACCGACACATCGGCAAGGTCGGACGGAATTTCGATGAAGACGCCGCCGGGCCGTCCGTTCATCGCAATGGCAAAAGCGCGTTCCATCACCCAGGGGATCTTGGCGGCGTCGGTGACGCGCACCGCCCATTTGGTCACCGGCCGCATCAGCGACACCGCGTCAAGTTCCTGGAACGCGCCCATGCCGTCATGCGATTCGACCACGCCGTTGACGATGGCGATCACCGGCAGCGACCCCGACGTTGCTTCCAGCATGCCGGTGACCAGCGTCGTGATGCCGGGACCGGGGTTGGAGAAGACGATGCCCGGCCGGCGCTTGAGGCGCGCATAGGCATAGGCGCAGGACACCGCCGATTTCTCGTCGCGCACCAGCACGAATCGGATCGGCGTCCGCTCTGTCAGATCGTAGACCAGGTGTTTCGGATTTCCCGGCAGCCCGAACACAAATTCGGTCTGTTCAGCGTCGAGCGCTTCCGCGACCGCCTGCCAGACGGACTTCTTTGTCATGGTTTCCTCGTTCAGTCGTTTGGGACGGATTGCGGACGGCGCGCAAACGCGCCCCGTCCCGGAATGGAGTCGATCAGAAGCTTGGTGTAGTCCTGGCGGGGGTTGAACAGCACGTCCGCGGCCGGGCCCATCTCGACGATGCGGCCGCGCTGCATCACCGCGACATGGTCGCAGATCTGCGCCGCCACCCGCAGGTCATGGGTGATGAACAACATGCCGAGCCGAAGCCGGTTGCGCAGGTCATCGAGAAGTTCGAGCACCCGCGACTGGATCGACACGTCGAGCGCCGAAACCGGCTCGTCGGCGACAAGAACGTCAGGCTCGAGAGCAAGCGCGCGGGCGATGCCGATGCGCTGGCGCTGGCCGCCCGAAAACGCATTGGGATAGCGCGCCGCCGCCGCCGGCTCCAGCGCGACGAGCCGCAACAGTTCGTCGACGCGCTGGCGCGCGGCTTGGCGCGAAACGCCGTGCGCAAGCAGGCCCTGGGCAATGATCTCGAACACGGTGCGGCGCGGATTGAGCGAGGCGAACGGGTCCTGAAACACCATCTGCACCCGACGCCGCAGCGGCGCCAGTTCGCCGCTGGACAGGTCGAGCATATTGCCTTCGACGCCGCTCAGCCGCACCTGTCCCGCATCCGCCGACAGCAGCCTGACGATGATACGGGCAAGCGTCGACTTGCCCGAACCGGACTCGCCGACAATGCCGAGCGTCTCGCCCCGCGCCAGCGTGAAGCTGGCGTCCTGCACCGCCGCGACGGTGCGGCGCGGGGCGAACCAGCCGCCACGGCTCGAATAGGTCTTCACCACACGCTCCGCCGACAGCAGCGGTTCGCGCTCGCCGGTCGGTTCGCGCTTGCGCGGCCGCAGGCGCGGCACCGCGTCCAGCAGCGTCCGCGTATAGTCATGTTGCGGGTCGCCGAGCACTTGCGAGACCGGCCCGCGCTCGACGATGCGGCCGTGGCGCATCACCGCCACCTCGTCGCCGATCTCGGCGACGACGCCGAAATCGTGGGTGATCATCAGCACGCCCATGCCGCGCTGCTTTTGCGCGGCCTTGATCAGCGCCAGGATCTGCTTTTGCGTCGTCACGTCGAGCGCCGTGGTCGGCTCGTCCGCGATCAGCAGTTCGGGATCAAGCGCCAGCGCCATCGCGATCATCACCCGCTGACGCTGGCCGCCCGACAGGTTGAACGGGAAGGAATGACGCAGCAGGTCGGGCTCGGGCAATCCCATGTCGGCGAGCAGCTTCACCACCCGTTCGTCATGCGGCCCGGGAATGCCGTGATAGCGGAACACCTCCTCGATCTGGCGGCCGACCCGCATCACCGGATTGAGCGCGGCCATCGGCTCCTGAAAAATCATGCCGATGCGGCGTCCGCGAATGGCGCGGTGCTTTTCGGCGGCGAGGCCGATCAAATTGTCGCCGTCGAACAGGATCTCTCCCGAACAGGCCAGCGGTTTGGGCGTCAGCCCCATGATGGCGTGTGCGGTGATCGACTTGCCGGAGCCCGATTCACCGACCAGGCAAAGGATTTTTCCCGGCTTGATGTCGAGATCGACCCCGTCGACGGCGTACAGCCGGTCGGCATTGGCGCCCAGTTGCACAGACAGGCGGCGGATGGCGACCAGCGGCGCGGGTACGTCGAGAGCGTTCATGATCCCACCTTCGCGCGACCGTTGAGGTGAGGATTGAGCGCATCGTTGAGACCCTCGCCGACGAGGTTGATGGCGAGCACGGTCAGCGCGATGGCGAGGCCGGGAAACACCGACAGCCACCAGGCCTGCCGGAACACGGTGCGCGCCGCGCCGATCATGTAGCCCCAGGAGATGCGGTTCGGATCGCCCAGCCCGAGGAAGCTCAACGCCGATTCGGTCAGGATCGCGGTGGCGATCATCAGCGATCCCATCACGATCAGCGGCGATACCGCGTTGGGCAGCACTTCCGAGACGATGATGCGGGGGCGCGACAGCCCCGACAGCACCGCCGCCTCGACGAATTCGCGCCGCCTCAAGCTCATGAATTCGGACCGCGCCAGGCGCGCGATCGGCGGCCAGGTCACCACCGCGATGGCGGTGACGATCGAGGTCAGGCTCGGCGTCATGATCGCCACCAGCAGGATGGCGAAGATAAAGCTGGGAATGGTCTGGAAAAACTCGGTGATGCGCACCAGCACATCGTCGACCCAGCCGCCGAAGAAGCCGGCGATCGCGCCGACGCTGACGCCGATCAGCACGGCGATCGCCGTCGAGATCAGTCCGATCACCAGCGATATGCGCGCGCCGTGCACCACGCCGGCGAGCACGTCTCGGCCGAGCATGTCGGTTCCGAACGGAAACTGCGCGCTTGGCGGCAGCAGCGGCTGGCCCCTCGTCGCCATCGGGTCGCCGGGCGCCAGCAGCGGCGCGGCCAGCGCCATCACCATCACCGCGGCCAGCACGGCCAGGCCCGCGACCGCGCCGCGATTTTCGGCAAACCGCCTGAACAGCGGCATCAGTTGCGCCCCGCGATACGGGGATCGGCGATCCTGAGCGCCAGATCGGTGACCATGTTGAAGAACACCACCATCAGGGCCGAGACCAGGAAGACGCCGAGCAGCAGATTGTAGTCGCGCTGGAACAGCGCATCGAAGGCGAGACGGCCGATGCCCGGCCACGCGAACACCGTCTCCACCACGATCGCGCCGCCGACCAGGTGGCCTGCCTGCAGGCCGGCGAAGGTGATGATCGGGATCAGTGCGGTGCGCAGGATGTGCGCCGTCGCCACCCGCCATTCCGGCAGGCCCTTGGCGCGCGCGGTCTTGACGTAGTCGAGGCTGGAGGTCTCCAGCATCGAGGCGCGGGTCAACCGCACATAGACGGCGATGTAGAACAGCGCCAGCGTCGTCGACGGCAGGACGAGATGTTTCAGCGTGTCGAGCATCTGCGCCATCGCCCCCTTGACCGGGATCATCGAATGCATGCCGAAGGGCGGCAGCCAGCCGAGCTGGACCGAGAAGACCAGGATCAGCAGCAGCCCGACCCAGAAGATCGGCGTCGCGTAAAACACCAGCGCCGCCACCATCAGCAGGCTGTCGAAGACCGATCTTTGCCGCATCGCCGCCAGCGCGCCGAGCAGCGGCCCGACCACCAGCGCCATCACATAGGCGGTTCCGGTGAGCAGCAGCGTCGCCGGCAGCCGCTCGAAGATCATTTCGGTCACCGGCCGCTGCGTCCTGTAGGAGACGCCCAGGTCGAGCGTCAGCACGTTCTTCAGATAGGTCCACAGCTGGACCATCAGCGGCTGGTTGAGGCCGAACTCCTCGCGCACCCGGTCCAGGAACTGCTGGTCGGCGGCGCCCGCCTCCCCCGCCATGACGATGGCGGGGTCGCCCGGCGCCAGGCGGATGAGGAAGAAGTTGAGGATGGTGATGGCGAGAACCACCGCCACCGCCTTCCCCACCCATTGCAGGACAAAGCCAGCCTGTGGCATCTGCGGCCTACTCCTCGAAATAGGCTTCGGCAAAGTTATCGTTCGGGCCGAGGCCGTTGCGAACGACATTCTTCAGCTTGGCGTTGTGGATCGTCGGCCATTGCAGTTCCACCAGCCATGCGAGCGCCACCTCGTCGGCGACGATCTTCTGCACCTTGGCGTAGAGCTCGCGGCGCTTGCCCTCGTCGGCGGCCGACGCCGCTTCCGCGAACAGGCGGTCCACCTCGGGGTCGGAGTAGCCCGACGTGTTGGTGAACAGCACGCCCTTGCGCTGGTTCGAGGTGATGTAGCTGCGGGCCACGCCCAGAGCCGGATCGGACAGCGTGGTCAGGTAGGTCGTCGACATGTCGACGTCCCAGTTGGAGATGCGGTTGCCCCAGCCGGCGACATCCGCCGTTTCGATGGTGACGCCGATCCCGACCTCGCCGAGCGCCTGGCGGATGTATTGCGAGAGACGGTCCCAGAGCTCGCCATAGGGCAGCCCAAGCAGCCCCACCGTCGCCCGCACGCCATTGCCGTCCGGCTTCAATCCCATCTCGTCGAGCAGGGCGCGGGCCTTGTCGGGATTGTAGTCATAGGTCGGCACGTCGTCGGTGTAGAACGGCGACGACGAATGGATCGGGCCGGTCGGCACGCTGGCCAGGCCGAAGAAGATGCTGTCGCGGATGAATTCGCGATTGAGCGCATGCATCACGGCCTTGCGGAAGCGGACGTCGCTGAACGGCGCGCGGCGCAGGTTCATTTCCAGCCACGAAATCGGCGCGCCCCACTCCCAGCCCTTGGTGGTGACCTCGAGGTGCGGCATCGCCTTGAGCCGCGCCACGTCGACCAGCTCGATGTCATTCTGGGTGGCGAGTTGCACCTGTCCGGTCTCGAGCGCAAGGGCGCGCGAGGCGCTGTCGGGCACGAAACGATAATAGATCTCGTCGAGATAGGGGCGGCCATAGAGCCAGTAATTTTCATTGCGCAGCAGGTGGATGTATTCGCCGCTGCGCCATTCGCCGAACTTGAAAGGGCCGGTGCCGATCGGCGCGCGGTTCGCCGGATTCTCGCGGATCGGCGTGGCGACGTCATAGACGTGCCGGGGGACGATCGGGGCGCTGATCGCGTCGAAGCTGCGCAGCATCGGGCCATACGGCTCCTTGAGTGTCAGCACGACGGTGTAGTCGTCCGGCGCGGTGACTTCGGCGCGCTTGAAAGTGGGCGCGGAGCGCGGGTGCACCTCGGGAATGAATTTGGTCAAGGAGTAGACGACGTCCTGCGCGGTGAACGGCTTGCCGTCATGCCATTTGACGTTTTGTCTCAGCTTGAACGTGTAGGTCAGGCCGTCGGCGCTGACCTCCCAGCTCTCGGCCAAAACCGGCTGCGGATTGAGGTCGAAATCGTAGGTCAGCAGCCCCTCGAACATTTTTGTCGACGGAAGCAGCGTCGGCGCGTTGAGGTGGATGCCGATGACGATGCCGGGCGGTTCCGGCCAAAGCGTCGAATTGAGTGTGCCGCCCTGTTTCGGCTGGGCGGCCGCCATGCCGGCGCCCAGCAGAACGATAGCGAAAACGGCCGCCATGAGGCGGCCCACCAGTCCCATTGATTGCAGTCCGTGCATTCTTGTTCTCCCTCACACTGCTGCTGTGGAGAGACTATTTCCCGGGAAGTGTCTTTGAAAAAGGTCCATTTTTGGCTAATGTCATGGAGCCACATCGCATTGCGGATCGCCGAGCATGAAGCCTGCCAGTCAAGCCAGCGCCGACCTGTTCCGGGCGATCGAACCCGATGCGTCGACGCCGCTGCAGCGGTCGATCTATGAACGCTTCGCTGCCGCGATACTCGATGGCCAACTCCGGCCGGGCGAGCGCCTGCCCTCGACACGCGACCTCGCCGAGACGCTCGGTGTCGCGCGCAACACCGTCACCTGGGCGTTCGAACAATTGTCCGTCGAGGGTTTCATCGAGACGCGGCACGGTTCCGGCACATTCGTGTCGACCCAGTTGCCGTCCGACCGGCCGATGGGCGCGCCGGACGGGACCGCCGACCCGCTGCCATCGGCCACGCCGCTGTCCGCCCGCTCGCAACGCTTCATGGACGTCGCGCGATCGCTGCGCGTGCCGCAGCGGCCGGTGCCGTTTCGCATCAACATGCCGGCGGTCGACGCCTTCCCGGTGGCGCTGTGGCGGCGGATCATGAAATCGCTGCTGGCGGACGGCATCGCCAGTTCCGTCCACCTGCTGGGCGAGACCGAGCCCTCCGGCTACGGACCGCTCAGGGAGGCGATCGCCGGACATCTGATGATCACCCGCGGCGTCACCTGCACGCCCGAACAGGTGCTGATTGTCGCCGGCGCCCAGCAGGGGCTCGACATCGCAGCGAGGCTGCTGCTCGATCCGGGCGACAAGGTGTGGTGCGAGGACCCCGGGTTTCCCGGAGCGCTGGCGGCGATGCGCGCGGCTGGAGCTACGATCGGCGCAATCCCCGTCGACAATGACGGGATCGACGTCGAGGCCGGCATGCGGCTGCATCCCGATGCCCGTCTCGCCGTGGTGTGCCCGTCCTCACAGTTCCCGCTCGGCCACACCCTGTCGCTGGCGCGGCGGCTCGCCCTGATCGAATGGGCCCGCCGCAACGGCCGATGGATCATCGAAGACGACTATGACAGCGAGTTCCGCTACCGCGGCCGGCCGGTGCGTTCGCTGCAGGGGCTCGATGGCGGAGAGCGCGTGGTCTATGTCGGCACCTTTTCCAAGGTGTTGTTTCCCGGCCTGCGGCTCGCCTATCTGGTGGTTCCGAAACCGCATATCGACGTGTTCGTCAATGCGCGCATCGTCGCCGGCCGCCAGTCACCGACCTTCGAACAGGTGGTGGTGGAGCGGTTCATGTCGGAGGGTCACCTGGCGCGCCATATCGCCCGCATGCGGCGGCTTTACGCCGAGAGGCGCTCTATCCTGATCGACGCGATCAGCCGGACGACACCGGATCTCATCCGGCTGCAACCGTCCGACACCGGTCTGCAGATGCTTGGCTGGCTGCCTCAGGACTGGGACGACGGCGAGATCGCGCGGCGCGCGGCCCAGGCCGGCCTCGAGATCGCGCCGCTGTCGCGGATGACGGTCGAAAGGCGCCTGCCGCCGGCTCTGCTTCTGGGTTTTGGCAATTTCAGCAGGGCTGAGATCAGGACCGGCGCGCAAAAACTCGCCGCCGTGCTCGAGGACTATCGCAGCAAACGGCGCTGAGGCGGATCAGCCACCGCCGCGCGACCTGGCCGCCCGCGCCAGCCGCCACAGATGCGGCAGCGCGACGCCGCTGATGATGATCGCCGCCGCCGTCAGTTCGGTTGCGCCGACCTTCGCCCCGAGCAGCAGCCAGGCCAGAGCGAGGCCGATCACCGGCGCGGTCGCCGCGGTCAGCCCGGCCCAGGTTACCGCCAGCCGCGACATCGAGAAGTTGAAGGCGACATAGTTGAAGATGGTCATCACCAGCACGAGATAGACCATCGACAGCGCCACGCCCGGCTCGGCCAGCGGTGGCGGACTCCATCCCCACAGCAGCACGATCGCGATCGCCATCAGCGTCGCGCCGGTCAGTTGCAGCGTCGCCGACGCGAACCATGTGTCGCGTCCGCGATTGATGAAGCGCGCGATCACCGAACTGAACCCGGCGCACAATACGCTCGCGAGCACCAGCAGATTGCCGATCGGGTCCGTCGCCGGCGCCGAGGCGCTGCCCGACAGCATCAGCGCCAGGCCCGCGAGGCCGATCGCGCCGCCGACCGGAAATGTCCAGGGCAGTTCCTCGCCGAGCAGCAGGCGCGCCAGGAACGGGCCGAGCAAGGGAAGGATGCCCCAAAACAACGCGATGCTGACGCCGTCGGTGCGCGCCGCGCCGGCAATGCCGAAGCCGAACACCAGCCCAGGCGCCAACAGGCCCCAGCCGACGTTCAGCGCCATCTGCCGATTGACCGCCGGTCTCTTGCCGGCAAGCAGCAGCGCCAGCCACATCAGCGCCGCGGCCGAGCCGACCTGGATCAGCATCAGCGAGCCGGCATTGGTCGACGCCGCCAGGCCCTTCTGGACGATCAGCCCGGACTGCCAGGCAACGACGGACAAGAGCGCGGCCAAAAGCCCGGCGCCGTCGACGCGATCGCGCTGCTGCATGCTGGTTGTCCTTCGGGCTTGGCTCAGTTGCGGGCTACGCGGGAAGTTCGACCGGCCTGCCGCTCCGGAACGATTCGTCCGCGGCCAGACAGACCTCGACCGCAAGGCGCGCGTCGCGCGGCGAAAAGACGGTCCTGCCCTGGCGGAACCCGATCAATGCGCGGCGGAGATTTTCCTGCAACTCGAACACCTCGCCCGATTGCGGGATCGCCACGGATTGGGGTTCGCCGTCGCGCCGCTGGACCTTCAGTCCGAACTCCGGATGCAGCGTGCGATCCATCGCGCCCGCCCACCATGTCCTGACCGCGCCGTCCTGTCCGGCGATCTCCAGCAGCGTGTGATGCTCGAAACCGGACAGGCACTGGCTCAGCACCGCCGACGACCCGTCGGCCCATTCGAGCGTCGCGGCGAAATTGCGGGTCAGGCCGCTTTCGTCGCCATTGCCGACGGCGCGCACCCGCGCCGGACGGCCGTTCTCGGCCGCGTACCACATCACCAGGTCGAAGAAATGAACCAGTTCCTCGAGCACCCAGGAGCCGACCTTGTCGGGATCGTAGCGCCAGCCGCCGGAACCCTGCCTGAACTTGTGCCTGAACAGCGACAGATGCTGATAGCGGACCGCGCCGATGTCGCCTGCGGCAATGATGTCTCGCACCGCCTTCCACTGATGCGACACTCGCAATTCGTGATTGACCGCGACCTGCCGTCCGGAACGAGCCGCCGCATTGATCACCGCGTCGCACTGCGCGAGCGACACGCCGACGGGCTTTTCGAGAAAAACGTCGACGCCGGCGTCCAGCGCGGCGCAAGCGAAATCGCTGTGTGCATGGTTGGGCACGGTGACGTCGACGACATCGAAGCCGCCCGCCGCGAGCATTTTGCCATAGTCGTCGAAGCGCCTGACGCCTGGCAGCTGTTCGGCCGCCGCCCTGCTGGAATTCTCGCCGTGGCAATACACCGCGACGATCTCGGCGCCTTCGATGGCCGCCAGCGCGCGGGCGTGCATCTGGCCCCAGGCGCCGAAGCCGGCAAGCGCGATGCGGGAGGATGTGTTCGTCATGGAGTGACCTTTGTCAAAGCGAAAAACAAAATCGAAGTGCGGGCGGCTGTCCCGTCTCAGGCGACGCGGCCTCTGGCGTCGATCGTCAGCCAGCCGGCGTCCGCCGCGCCCCGCGTCAGGGCTATGCGGTCAAACAGGTTGCTGACCGGGCAGACATGGTTGGGCAGGATGCGCACCACCTCGCCCAGCCCGGGCGGGCGAGGGCATTGCGAGACGTCGACGAAGCCATGCTCCTCGGCGAGCTGGTAGATGCGCGCGTCGGGATAGTCGACCAGAAGCCCGTAGCCCTGGAGGCCGCCGAGATCGCTGGTCAGAGTTTTCGAACCCGCGTCCAGCATGACCCGTCCGGGACTGGCCGCGCTGACCACGGTGGCGTGCACCAGCAGCGCGCAGTCCCGTGGCGTCGCAACGCCGGCGGCGATCATCTGGCGATCGTTGTAGACCGAGGTTCCGGACCTGTATTCGGTCTCGCCGGCCTCGCCGATGCGCGTCATGTTCGGCGTGCCGCCGGCCGAGATCGTCCGCAGGTCGAGCCCATGCCCGGCGCAATCGCGACGCACCGTCTCGACGAAGGCGCGGGTGGCGTCTGCGAGACCGTTCGGCGGATAGATCAGCAGCCCCTCGGACCGCAGGCCAGGCAACGAAGCAATGTGTCGCGCCAGCTCCACGGCGCTGGCCGCGTCGGGCACGCCGCAGCGGCCGCGGCCGGTGTCGCACTCCACCAGCACCGGCAGCGCCGCCGCGCCGCTCGACATCGCCCGCGACAGACCGTCGGCGACGGCCTTGCCGTCACACGACACTGTCAGCTGGACGCGCCGCGCCAGCGCGGCCAGTCTCGCGAGCTTGGCCTCGCCGACAATGTTGTAGCTGATCAGCAAATTGTCGAAGCCGGCGTCGGCCATGACCTCCGCCTCGCCGAGTTTCTGGCACGTCAGCCCGGACGCGCCGCCGTCGACCTGCATCCTCGCAATCTCGACGGATTTGTGCGTCTTGATATGGGGACGGTTCGCAATTCCGGCGGCGTCGCAAGCTTGCTGCAACCGGTCGACATTGTGTGCGACCACGTCGAGATCGACGACCGGCATCGGCGTCTCGACGACGCGGTTCCGGCTTTTCCATTCCGGCCAGGCGGGTGCGGTCATGGCTGGACTCCTTCGGCATAGAACGGGGTTTCCCAGGCGCGCGGCCCCGGCTCAACAAATTCTCCGCCGATCAGGAGACCGCGCGGGCGCAGCAGGTAGGCGCTGTCGCGCCGCCGGCCTGCGACGTCGACAAACGGGAAATGGGCCGCGACGACGTCGATCAGGCTGATGTCGGCGACAGCCCCCGGCGTCAGATGGCCGAGATCGGGCCGGCGCATCGCCCGCGCCGGAACGTCGGTGGTCATCGCCACGGCGTCCGCCAGGCCGACGCCGCAGGTCATCAGCTTGCTCATGGTGTGAAGCAGGTCAAAGGCGGGCCCGTTGACGCACAGCATATGCAAGTCGCTGGAGATGATGTCGGGCGCAAAGCCCGCGCCGAGCGCCGCTTCGGCGCTCTCGAAGCCGAATGCGCCCATGCCGTGCCCGATGTCGAACAGCACGCCGCGCGCCCGCGCCTGCTCCACCGCCGGCAGGATCGCGCCCCGGTCGTCGACCGGCGCATTCGGCGACGGCCGGAAACAATGGGTCAGCACGTCGCCGGGACGAAGGCGCTCCAGGATCTCGGCATAGGACGGCGGCGGCTTGCCGATATGGGTCATCACCGGCAGGCCGAGACGCTCCGCGGCGGCAACGGCGCGCTCAAGCGCCAGAAGCCCGATCTCGCCGGACGTGCCCCCGCCCAGCCGGACTTTTACACCGACGACCATGTCCGAATTGGCCTCAGCAACCGCGACGCAGCGGTCGACCGACAGCAGCCCCGCGACGCTCGCCTCGCCGAACATGAAATCCTGATCGAAGGCGAAGATGCCCGGATAGGAAATGTTCAGGTAGGCGAGCACCCTGGAGCGGGACGCCTCGGCCACGAATTTGCGCAGGCCGGCGAAGTTCCCCGCGCCGGCGCTGCCGGCGTCGACCATCGTGGTCACAGCCGAGCGGCGCGCCACCGGATCGGGCTCGACGCCGTAGTGGGTCGCGGCGTGGTAGATATGCGTGTGCAGGTCGATCAGGCCCGGCGTCACGACCATTGCCGTCACATCGCGCACCGATGACGCCAGGCGCGCGTCGAGCGCGGGCCCGACCGCCGCGATGCGGCCGTCGCGGATCGCGACGTCGTAGATGGCGTCGACCCCGTTGCGGGGATCGATGACCCTGCCGCCCTTGAGCAGCAAATCGTACGACGTTGCTTCGGCTAGCATTGCGACGCCTCCGCTGCCCGGGTTGCGCAATGTTGCGCCGTGCGCCCGTCCCCGGCGCCTGTTGTCCATGTCATCGACATTCTTGCTTCCCGCCTCGTCGTCTCACGCATCGCCCGGCTCGAACCGCCAGCGGATCGCATGGCTGCGGCTGGCGCCCGGAGCGAGCAGGCTCATCGACGGTTTTTGAGCAAGCTCGCCGTCGAAATCGTCCGGGTCGCCGTGACCGGTCCAGCTCTCGATGCAAAGGAACGGCGCCGGCGGCCGCGCCCACAGCGCCAGATGCGGGAAACCGTCGGTCTTGACGGCGATGGCGTCCCCCGACGAGGCGACAAAACGCACCGTGTCGCTGTTAGCGTTGAGGAAACACAGCGCCTCGCGCGCCATCAAATCGTGAGACAGCGCCAGTGTGCGTCCCCCGAGCGGAACCGAGCGGGCGCCGGAGGTAAACAGGCCGTTGCCGTCGATCACCGGCACGAACGGATTTTCCGGCTTGCCGAATTCGACGCGGTAGCCGTCAGCCGTCCCGCCGGCGAACGGCCAGGCAAAGCCTGGATGCAGTCCGACCGCATAGGGCATCGTCACGTCCGAGCGGTTGCGCACCTTGACGCCGATCTCGAGGTCGCGGGCGCCAAGGCGGTAGGACAGTTCGAGACGGAAAGCGAACGGGTATTGGGCGCGCGTCGAGGCATTGTCCTCGAGGACGAAAACGGCGCTCGACGGCCCTGTCACGGTCGCCGAAAACATCTCGTTTGCGGCAAAACCGTGAACACCGATCGGATAAGTCCGGCCATCGACCTTGATCCGCCCGTTGCGCGCGCGGCCGACGATCGGGAAAAGCACCGGGCTCGACCGTGGCCAGGAGGCCCCTGCCTGCCACAGCAGTTCGCGCCCCCCAACCATCCACGATATCGGCTCGGCGCCTTCGGCGCAGACCCGCAGGCTGGCGTCACCCGCCGCTATGACGACGTCGCAGCCGGCAGGGGCCGCCACCGAGTTCGGCTCGCGCTCACTGACCATTTGATGTCCGGACATGACGTTTCCCATTGCAGGCATTGGAAGATCGAAATCGCCGGCGTTTGCATTCGCCGAACGAGGATAGGTTGCACAGTGGCTCCAACAAAGGACCAGTTTTCGACAAACAGGCAGGTCCATTCGCGGATTGGTGCGCTGCCACGCCGCGGCGACGGTCTTTGGCGTGAACGGTCCGCCTGCCAGCCATTGTCTGTCGCTGTCCGGTCACGGGCGCACGCTATTTCAGGTGGGAGCGGTAATGTGCGGCATCGGTACGGCAGCGCGAGATGCGCAACTCCACCGCATTCTGCTCAAGGTCAGACGCCACGCGCGTAATCTCCAGCAGCGGCGTCCCTTCCCCACAGCCCAGAAGTTCGGCGTCGCGCGCGCTCGCGCTCACCGCCTTGAGGCGTTCGAGCGCAGAGGCGATGGTGATTCCCCAGCGGTCCGAATAGAGCCGGTAAACATTGTTGGGAATCTCGGTCAGCCTGTCGAATCCGGCGACACGGCCGGCGGGGAGCACAATGGTCTCGACCAGCAGCGGGCTGTCGCCGAGCGTGCGCACCCGCTCGATGCGCCACACCTCCGCGCCCTCCTCAACCGCCAGAGCGTCGGCCTCGGCGGGCGTCGCCTTTCCCCTGGCACGGCGCACGATGTGCGACGCGGGAAACACGCGCTCGCCGCTGTCGGGAACCATGCGGAAGAAATTGAACAGCATCCGGCTTTCCTCCGGCGCGGCGACATAGGTGCCGCGCCCCTGCTTGCGGATCAGCAGATTGTCGGCGGTCATCGTGTCCAGCGCCTTGCGAACGGTCCCTTGGCTGACGCCCAGTTCGCGCGCCAGGTCGATTTCGGACGGAATCAACTGTCCGGGCAGCCAAGAGCCTTCGATCATGCGCCGCACCAGGCTTTCCTTCACCTGCAGGTAGAGCGGCTTGAAATCGAATGCCTTGGCCTGGATGGCGTCGTTCATGATCCGGTTTCCAACTTCATCTGCATGTCATGCAACGGGCAATTGACAATGTCAAAGCCTTATGTCTTTTGTCTTTTATAAGACATCATTTCAGCCAACGAAGAATGGAGCAGACGATGAAAATCCCGCACCTTCTCGTGCATGACCACGCCGACAATGTCGGCGTGGTGGTGATCGAGGGGCTCAAGGCCGGCACGCAGATGCTGTGTGTTGTCACCCATGACAATTCGAGCTTCGAGCTGGAGGCCAGGGCCGACGTGCCGATCGGCCACAAGGTCGCGCTTCGCGACATCGCCTCGGGCGAAACCGCCATCAAATATGGCGAGGATATCGGCCGCTTTGTCGCCGATGTCGGCAAAGGCGGCCATGTGCACGTCCACAATCTCAAGACCAAGCGCTGGTAGATCCGGAGATCGATACGATGGCATCCAGATATTCGAACCTCACCTTCAAGGGATACAGGCGCGACAACGGCCGTGTCGGCGTCCGAAACCATGTCGTGATCCTGCCGGTCGACGACATTTCCAATGCAGCGTGCGAGGCGGTGGCCAACAACATCAAGGGCACGCTGGCGCTGCCGCATGCCTATGGGCGGTTGCAGTTCGGCGCCGACCTTGACCTGCATTTTCGCACCATGATCGGCTCCGGCGCCAATCCCAACGTCGCCGCCGTGGTGGTGATCGGCATCGAGCCGGGCTGGACCAAGCGCATCGTCGACGGCATCGCCGAAACCGGAAAACCCGTCGCCGGCTTCTCCATCGAGCAGAACGGCGACCTCAAGACGATCATGGACGCGAGCCGCAAGGCCAAGGAATTCGTCCACTACGCCAGCGAGTTGCAGCGCGAGGAGTGCTCGATTTCCGAGCTTTGGATCTCGACCAAATGCGGCGAGAGCGACACCACCACCGGCCTCGGCTCCTGCCCGACCGTCGGCAATTTGTACGACAAGCTGCTGCCGGAAGGCATTTACGGGTGTTTTGGGGAGACCTCGGAGATCACCGGCGCCGAACACATCTGCAAGGAGCGCGCGGTTAGCCCGGAGGTGGGCGAGCTTTGGTACGCGATGTGGAAGGCCTATCAGGACGACGTCATCGAGGCGCACAAGGACGGCGACCTGTCCGAGAGCCAGCCGACCAAAGGCAATATCGAGGGCGGCCTGACGACGATCGAGGAAAAGGCGCTCGGCAATCTCGAGAAAATCGGCCGCACCTCGCGCTACATCGACATCCTCGAACCCGCCGAGGCGCCGAAGTCGGGCAAGGGCCTTTACTTCATGGATTCGTCTTCGGCCGCGGCCGAATGCGTCACGCTGATGGCTGCGGGTGGCTACGTGATCCACACCTTCCCGACCGGCCAGGGCAATGTCATCGGCAACCCGATCGTGCCGGTCGTCAAGATCACGGCGAACCCGCGCACGGTGCGCACCATGGGCGAACACGTCGACGTCGACGTGTCAGGCATCTTGCGCCGCGAGATGACCATCGACCAGGCGGGCGACGCCCTAATCGACATGGTCGTTCGCACCGCGAACGGCCGTAACACCGCGGCGGAAGCCCTCGGCCATCGCGAATTCGTGATGACCAAGCTCTATCGCAGCGCCTGATCCCCTTGCCGGCCGCGTCTCACGGCGCGGCCGGATCGGGGGCGGAGAATTTTGGCATGCACGACATCGTTATCACCGAATTCATGGACGACGGCGCCGTCGAACGGCTCAACCGGAGCCATTCGACGCTCTACGATCCAGCCCTCGTCGACCGTCCCGGCGACTTGGCCGCAGCGGTCGCCGGGGCCCGCGCCGTCGTCGTGCGCAACCGCACCCAGGTCGGCGCCGCCCTGCTCGCCGCCGCGCCGCGCCTCGAATGCGTCGGCCGGCTGGGCGTAGGCCTCGACAATATCGATCTCGACGCCTGCAAGGCGCGGTCCGTCGCCGTCTATCCCGCCACCGGGGCGAACGACCTCGCGGTGGCGGAATATGTCATCGCGACCGCGATGGCGCTGGTGCGGCGCGCCTATGCATCGACCGCCGACGTTGTCGCCGGCAAATGGCCGCGCCAGGCGCTGATCGGCGGAGAGATTTCCGGCAGGACGCTGGGTCTGGTCGGCTACGGCGCGATTGCGCGGGAAGTCGCGCGCCGCGCCGCCGCCCTGGGCATGTGCGTTGTCGCCTACGATCCCTTTCTGCCCGAAGATCATCCGGCCTGGTCGACGGCGACACGCATGGAGCTTGCCGGACTTCTCGCGGAAGCGGACGTCATCAGCCTGCACACGCCGCTGACGCCGTCGACCCGCCACATCATCGGCGCCAATGCGCTGACCGGCATGAAACACGACGCGGTGCTGATCAACGCGGCGCGCGGCGGCATTGTCGACGAGGTCGCGCTTTGCGCCGCCCTGCGCGACGGCCGCCTCGCCGGCGCCGCGCTCGACGTGTTCGAGCGCGAGCCGCTCGACGCCGGGCACGGCGCGATGTTCGCGGGCATCCCCAATCTGATCCTGACGCCGCATATTGCCGGCGTTACGTCCGAATCCAACGTCCGGGTCAGCCACAAGACGGCGGACCTCGTGCTCGACCACCTGAAAGCCCGTCCATGACCGACCACCGCCTGACACAAGACGAGGCGCATGCGCTGATCGTCGACACCTTGATACGCTGCCGCACATCGCGGCCCAATGCCGAAGCCGTGGCTCGCGCGCTGGTCGGCGCGGAACTGGCCGGACAGTCGGGACACGGCCTGCGCCGCCTGGCCGCCTATGCCGCGCAGGCGCAGTCAGGCAAGGTCGACGGCATGGCTGTCGCCTCCGCCGAATGGACCCGTCCCGGCGCGCTCGCCGTCGACGCGGCGCACGGTTTCGCCTTTCCGGCGCTGGAGCTTGCCGTCGCCCGGCTCCCAGAGGCAGCGCGAAGCCAGGGAATCGCCATGGCGGGCATCAGGCGATCGCATCACGCTGGCGTCGCCGGCCTGGTGGTGGAGGCGCTCGCGGCCGAGGGTCTTGTGGCGCTGATGGTGGCCAACGCCCCCGCCGCTATGGCCCCGTGGGGTTCGGCGCGCCCGCTGTTTGGAACCAATCCGATCGCATTCGCCGCCCCTGTCGCCGGCGGCGATCCCGTGGTGATCGACATTTCCTTGTCGAAAGTGGCGCGCGGCAAGATCATGGCCGCCAACCAGAAGGGCCAGCCGATACCCGGGGGCTGGGCGCTCGACGCCGACGGCCGCCCCACCACCGACGCCGCCGCCGCGCTGGACGGAACCATGATCGCGATGGGCGACGCCAAGGGCGCCGCGCTTGCACTGATGGTGGAGATGCTGAGCGCCGGCCTCACCGGCGCCAACTATGCTTTCGAGGCGACGTCCTATTTCGATGCCGAAGGAGCGCCCCCCGGCACCGGCCAGAACCTCATCGTCATTGATCCCGAGGCGTTTGGCGCTGGCGCCGCCGAGCGCTTCGCGCTGCTTGCCGGTCTGATCGAGACGACCGACGGGGCGCGCCTGCCGGGCCGCCGCCGCCAGGCATTGCGCACAGAGCTCGCGGCCGCCGGCATCGCGGTCGACAACGACCTCCTGAGGCAGATCGAGGCGGCGGGACGATAAATAACGAGGGGACCTGCCTGGCCTCGCCCTTGGCGTCCCGCAAACTGATCGCCGGACCATGCACGCATCCACGTCGCTGAAAATGACCGCCGAGCGGGCGCGGGCGCTGACGCCCGGTGTCATGCTCGCCTTGCTGGTCGCCCTCTCTGCCAGCTTCCTGACCGCGCGTCTTGGCGGACCAGGCATGCTGATCGCGCTGCTGCTCGGCATGGCGTTCCACTTCCTTGCCGCCGACCCGCGCAATGCGCCGGGCATCGACTTTGCGGCCCGCGCCCTGCTGCGTTGCGGCGTCGGGCTGACGGGCGCGCGCATCACCTTCGTCCAGATCGCGTCGCTTGGCCCAACGCTTGCCGCGACCGTCGTCGCCTGCGTCATCGCAACCATCGGCTTCGGCGTCCTGCTGGCGCGGCTGATGCGCCGGCACTGGAGTTTCGGCGTGCTGACGGGCGGCGCGGTGGCGATCTGCGGCGCATCGGCCGCGCTCGCCATCTCGGCAGTCTTGCCGAGACGCCACATCCGCGACAGGGACGTGCTGATGACCATCGCGGCGGTCACCGGCCTCTCGACCGTGGCGATGATCGCCTATCCCCTGCTGTTCAAGATGCTCGGCTTTGACGACGTCGCGACGGGCATCCTCATCGGTGCGACAATCCATGACGTCGCCCAGGTTGTCGGCGCGGGCTACTCCGTCTCCGACGCCGCCGGGGAAACCGCCACCATCGTCAAGCTGATGCGGGTCGCCCTGCTGCCGCTGGTCGTCGGCGTTCTGTGGACGCTGCAGCGCGGCGCGGATGGCGGCTCGCGCGCCACGGTTCCATGGTTTCTGCTGGTGTTCTGCGCGCTGGCGTTTGCAAACAGCGTCGGCGTCGTGCCGAGCCGGCTGGCGGCCGGCCTGTCCGACCTGTCGGGCGGACTGCTGGTCGTCTCGATCGCCGCGCTGGGCATCAAGACCAGCCTGGCCGACATGATCGGGAGAAACACGCGCGACCTCGTCGCGCCGGTGGCCATCACCTTGTTCCTGCTGTTGCTCGCGACCGGCCTCGTCGCGTTCTGAGCGCGGCGCGGGGGCCGGTTCGAATTCCGGATCCGGCCCGCGCCCTTAACCGTCACTTGCCAATTCCCTTGCCGAGCGGCCAAAAAACGCCCAAAACCCTGCTGCCCTCAAAACGCCGCGCTTGCGCGCGCAAGATGAACCTCAACCACCACCGGGCGGGACAGTGGACGACGAGTTCGAAGCAAAGCCAAGGCGACGTGGGCCGAAGGCGACCAGGCTGCTGGCGCTCGACGCCTGGATCGATTCGACCCTCTACGACGCGGGCTTCAAACTCCGCCAATGGTGGGAGAACATCACCATCTTCTTCCGCCGCTTTCGCGTCTCGGGCTGGCGGCGCGGGCTGGTCGAGCTTTCGTCCGAAGCATTCACGCTTGGAACCGTCGGGCTCATCCTGCTGTTGGCGCTGGCGGTGCCCGCCTTCAAGGAAACCGCCAAGGACTGGCGCAGCCAGGCCGAATACGCCGTCACCTTCCTCGACCGCTACGGCAATGAAGTCGGACAGCGCGGCATTCTCCAGCTGACCTCGGTGCCGGTCGACGAGATGCCCGACCAAGTCATCAAGGCGGTGCTGGCGACCGAGGACCGGCGCTTCTTCGAGCACTACGGCATCGACTTCATGGGACTGATGCGCGCGATGAGCGAAAACGTGCGCGCCAATTCGGTGGTCCAGGGCGGCTCGACCCTGACCCAGCAACTGGCCAAGAACCTGTTCCTGTCCAACGAGCGCACAATCTCGCGCAAGGTCAAGGAGGCGTTCCTGTCGGTATGGCTGGAAATGAACCTGTCCAAGAAGGAGATTCTTCAGCTCTATCTCGACCGCGCCTATATGGGCGGCGGCACGTTCGGCATCACGGCGGCGGCGCAATTCTATTTCGGCAAGAGTGTCCAGGATCTGTCGCTCGCCGAGGCGGCGATGCTGGCCGGCCTGTTCAAGGCGCCGGCGAAATATGCGCCGCATGTCAACCTGCCCGCCGCGCGCGCCCGCGCCAACACGGTGCTGAGCGCGATGGTCGAGGCCGGCTTCATGACCGAGGGCCAGGTGATCGGCGCAAGGCGCAATCCCGCCACCCCGATCGACCGCGGCGCCACCCAGCAGGCCGACTATTTCCTCGACTGGACGTTCGACGAAGTCAAGCGGCTCGCCGGCAAGCAGCCGGTGCACACGCTGATCGCGCGGACCACGCTCGACGTCAATTTGCAGCGCGCGGCAGAGGAATCGCTCGAATTCAACCTGCGCCAGTACGGCAAATCCTACGGTGTCACCCAGGGCTCGATCGTGCTGATGGAGAACAATGGCGCGGTGCGCGCCATCGTCGGCGGGCGTGACTATGGCGAGAGCCAGTTCAACCGCGCCACCCGCGCCGAACGCCAGACCGGCTCCTCGTTCAAGCCCTATGTCTACGCCGTGGCCATGGAAAAGGGCATGACGCCCGACACCACGATCTCCGACGCGCCGATCTCGTGGGGCAACTGGTCGCCGAAGAATTATACGCGCGGCTATTCCGGCCGCATAACGCTGTCGACGGCGCTGATCAAGTCGATCAACACGGTGCCGGTCAGGCTCGCCAAGGAGAAACTGTCGATCCCGCCGATCAAGGCGATGGCCGAGGCGATGGGGGTGGAATCGCCGGTGTTCTCCGACAAGACGATGGTGCTGGGCACCTCCTCGCTCACCGTGATGGACCAGGCGACCGCCTATGAAGTGTTCGCCAATGGCGGCCTTGCCGGCACAAGGCACGGCATTACCCAGATCACCACGCAGG
>Ga0209793_1000914_pt1 | contig 23543 bp, 22 predicted proteins | sample EBPBio122009_DNA_FD_185863 | JGI IMG/M metagenome (GOLD analysis project Ga0209793, IMG submission 185863) | Wastewater treatment Type I Accumulibacter community from EBPR Bioreactor in Madison, WI, USA - Reactor 1_2/2/2009_ DNA (SPAdes) (version 2) | ecosystem: Engineered > Bioreactor > EBPR >... | reverse complement strand
AGGAAGCCGAGTTGCGGCGGGCAGTCGATCACCACGACGTCGTAGTCGTCGGCGACGGTGGAAAGCGCCTCGTCGAGACGAGCAAAGAAGATCCGGCCGTAATCGCCGCTGTTGCCCTGCGCGAGAATGCGCGGCGTGTCGTGCTCGAACTCCATGAGTTCGAGATTGCCGGGCACGATATCGAGGCCCGGGAAATTCGTCTTGCGGATGATCTCCTTCAGAGGCCGGCGCTGGTCATCGTAGCGGATGGCCCCGTAAAGGGTCTCATTCTCGTTGACGTCGAATTCCGGCTGGAAGCCGTGCACGGCCGAAAGGCTGGCCTGCGGGTCGAGGTCGACGGCCAGGACGCGGTGGCCGGTGAGCGCGAGATGCTGCGCCAGATGTGCCGTCGTCGTCGTCTTGCCGGAGCCGCCCTTGAAGTTCACGACGGCGATGACCTGCAGGTGCTCGGCGCCGCGCCGGCGCGGAACGTAGCGCTGGCCGCGGCTGTTCTGCTCCAGGTATTCGCGCATCTCCTGCAACTGCTCGGCCGTATAGGAGCGGCGGCCCGAAGGCGTCACCTGCGGCAACGGGCCCTTGGATTCGAGCGAAAGGTTGCGCAGATAGCCGCTCGTCACCCCGAGGAAGTGGGCGGCCTCGCTGAGCTGGAACTGGCGCAGGCTCTTCTGTGCGACCGGCGGGAACATTTCCAGCCGGTGCTGCTTCAGCTTGTCTGACAGTTCGTGCGCCTGCCCGATGATCAGTTGATCGACCTCGGAAATTGCCTGTCCGAACGTTGCGGCCATATTCATATCAAGAATCTCAAAATGCGATTTCAAGCCCATATGATGGATTAAATCGCATTTAGAACCGATTCTGACGTTCGGGCAAGGATTTAATGGTTAACGAAATATCGCGGGCAGCCTCCAAAAGGGGCCGAAGCCGGCGGATCGCCTACAATATTCCGGCGCGGGATCATCTCAATCGACCGCGACACCGCTTTCACAACGGGCCGGTGCGCCCTTCCGGCATCGTTCTACCGCAGAATGGGACGGCCAGACAGGGGACCCGCGAATCAGTCCACCGTTTATTGCCTGATGGAAGGATGAAGGACGGGGCTGTATCCCGCCCCGAGGGTCAGCACCGTGGAGGGCGGCGTGAGAAGCCGGTCGGCGCCATCCAGCCTTTCAGCCGGGGCATAGCCATCCGTCGTCCAGCGATGGGCGCGGCCCGACAGCAGCGTGAAGGCCTCTCCGCCCGACGCCACGACCGCGCCGTCCGGAAGGTCGGCAAGCGGGCAGGGCAGGGGGTGCAGGCGTTTCACACGGTTCTCCAGACGTTCGGCGTGGAGAACCGCGTCCATTGCGCCGGCGGCGGGAAGCGCTTCGCGCCGCGCCTCGGCCCAGGAAGCCCGGAACCGTTGCCCGGCCTCCCGCCGGCAGGTGAAGCAAGGCCGGTGACCGGCGGCAAGCGCGACGGCCTCGTCGAGGAAGAACAGCTCCGTCCAGCTCCGGCCGCCCATCACCGTGCGGCGCACGCCCTGATAATCGCAGGAGCAGATCAGCCAGGCCTTGCTGGACCAGCGTCTGGCCAGCAGCGTCTTTGTCTGCGGGTCGTGCAGGATGCCCCGGTTGCCGGTGAAAAGGCCGCGCTGGGAAATGGCGACGATCTCGCCGAAGGGCGTGACGCGGTTTTGAAGCGGCATGGCGTGCTCGAAAACGATTTCCTCTCGCCGCCTTTCATACCATAGTGGCCGGCGTCATCAATGCGCGCTCCGGCGCCGCTCTATCCGAAGGTTTCCCATGCAGTCCTCCTGGCCCGAAGCCGGCACCCCGCTCGATCAGGTCTCCACCCCCATGCCCGTCATCGACGAGGACCGGCTGGAGGCCAATATCCGCCGCGCGCAGGCCTATTTCGACCAACACGGCAAGGGACTGCGCCCCCATATCAAGACGCACAAGATCGTGACCGTCGCCGAGGCGCAGCGCGCGGCCGGCGCCGCCGGCATCAATTGCCAGAAGGTGAGCGAGGCGGAAGTCTTTGCCGACGCCGGCTTCGAAGACATATTGATCACCTACAACATTCTCGGCGCGGCGAAACTCAAGCGCCTGCGCGCGCTGCACGAACGCGTGCCGAAACTCAGCGTCGTCGCCGACAGCACGGTGACGGTCGATGGGCTTGCCGATGCCTTCGACGCGGCGCGGCCGCTGACGGTTCTCGTCGAATGCGATACGGGCGGCAAGCGCTGCGGCGTCCAGACACCGGAGGCCGCCGCAGCGCTTGCCGTGCGCATCGCCGCCGCTCCCTCCTTGCGCTTCGGCGGGGTGCTCACCTATCCGGCCGCAGGCGGGGCGCAAGCCGTCGAGGCTTTCCTCAGCAGCACCATGACGCTTCTTGCCGGAAAGGGCATCGACTGCCCGATACGCTCGAGCGGCGGCTCGCCGGACCTGTTCAATGCCCACCTCGTGCCGTCGGCGACGGAGCACCGCGCCGGCACCTATGTCTACAACGATCGCAGCATGGTGCGCGCCGGGGAGTGCACGCGGGCCGATCTCGCCATGCATATCCTCGCCACCGTGGTTTCGCGCCCTGCGGAAGACCGCGCCGTTCTCGACGCCGGGTCGAAGACGCTGACCTCGGACCTGCTGGGCTTCAGCGACTATGGCGAGATCGACGGCTTCGAGGACGCGCGCATCGTATCGCTCTCCGAGGAACATGCCGTCGTCGATATCGGCGCGTGCCGCGAGGGCTTCCCGCCCATCGGCGGCCAGGTGCGGATCGTGCCGAACCATACCTGCGTCGTAAGCAACCTCTTCGACCGGATGGTCTTCCACCGAAATGGCGTCGTCACCCGCGTCGAGGACGTTGCGGCGCGCGGCACCGTATGGTGAGACGGAACAAGGCCGGCCCTGCCGCCGGCGACATGCATGACAGGAGAACAGGCCATGGCTGACAACAACGCACCCTTCTTCATCGAGGACACGGACGAGAGCGAGATTTCCTCCGATGTCGCCGGCCTCGGCAACCTCATGATGACGACCCATATTCCCCTGCGTGCGGATGGCTCGCTGGAGACCGGCGATATCCGGACGCAGAGCATCGCGACACTGGAAAGCCTGAAGGCCTCTCTGGAAAAGGCCGGCAGCAGCCTTGCCGACGTCATCCACCTGACTATCTACCTTACCGACATGGCCGAGCGGCCGATCTTCAACGAGGTCTACTGCACCTATTTCAGGAAGCCCTATCCAGTCCGTTGCGCCGTCGGCGTCGCCGCGCTCGCCGATCCCGGCATGAAGGTGGAAGTGACCGCGATGGCGGCGCGGCGCAGGGCCGACTGATGAACGGCGCGCCGCCTTTCTGCGGCGCGCTTTTCCATGCCCCGCGCCCATCCGGCAGGAGATGCCGGGCGCGCACAGGGTCAATGTGCATATTTTCTATAAAAATAGTCAATTTAAGAAAGCCGTGCCTGCTGCCATCCTCTTCCGTTTGTTATCCCTATGAGCATCAGGGGTCTCCAGCGGAGCGGGAACGATGAATGCTCATGTCGAGAACACGCATTTCAACCTTCACAGCACGGCGGTGCCCGACCGTCCGGCCGATGCCGACAGCCTGAAGGCGGCGCTGCGCACGCTGGGCGGCGGGGTCAGCATCATCACGGCGGGGGAGGGGGAGGCGCGCACGGGCGCGACCGTTACCTCGGCGACCGCGCTTTCCGTCGAGCCGGCGCGCATGCTCGTTTCCCTCAACCGCAGCTCTTCCACCTGGCCCGTCGTCGAGCGCTTCGGCCATTTCGCCATAAACATCGCCGGTGCGGACCATGAGGCGCTTGCCAACCAGTTCGCCGGCCGTGGCGGCCTGCGTGGCCCGGATCGCTACCGCGGCGCGGACTGGACCACCGCCGTCAGCGGCGCGCCATTACTCGTCAATGCCGCCGCGGCCATCGATTGTATCGTCGAGGAGGCGATCGAGCGGCACAGCCATGTCATCGTCATCGGCAAGGTGCTGGCCATCCGCATCGGCTCCGGCCATTCGCTGCTCTACCAGGACGGCCGCTACCATGCCGTACCCCGCTAACGACTGAACGGCCTCCCGGCCGCACTCCACCACTCACCCTGCATCCTGACCCGCCGAGAGCGGGATCGCGGACCCGTGGCCCCGCGCCACCTTCGACAGACACGAAAGGAAACGACATGACACGCAAGATAAGGCTTGGCGCATTCCTTCCCGGCGGCGGCCAGCACATCGCCTCCTGGCGGCACCCGGACCAGCCGGCGGACGGGGCGACCAGCCTCGACTTCCACAAGCAGCTCGCCCGAACGGCCGAGCGCGGCCTCTTCGACGCCTATTTCCTGGCGGACAATCTCGCGATCGGCTTCGGCGGCGCGAGGGAGGGTGGCAATGCGCGTGTCGCCGGCTTCGAGCCGGTGACGCTCTTCTCGGCGCTCTCCACGGTCACGACCAATCTCGGCTTCATCGCCACCGCCTCCACCACCTACGAGGAACCGTACAACACGGCGCGCAAATTCGCCTCGCTGGACCTCATTTCCGGTGGCCGCGCCGGCTGGAACGTCGTCACCACGACGGGCGATCCGACCGCGCAGAACTTCAACCGCGACACCCAGCTTCCCCATGCCTCGCGCTACCGTCGGGCGGCCGAGCATGTCGATGTGGTCAAGAAGCTCTGGGACAGCTTCGAGGACGACGCCTTCCTGCGCGACAAGGAGAGCGGCGTTTTCTACGAGCAGGAAAAGCTGCATGAGAGCGATCATCGCGGCGAGCATTTCCAGGTGCGCGGGCCGCTCAACGTGCCCCGCTCGCCGCAGGGCCATCCGGTCATCGTGCAGGCTGGCCAGTCGGATGACGGGCGCGGGCTTGCCGCCGCCACCGCCGAGGTCATTTTCACCGCTCACCAGCACATCGAGACGGCGCAGGAATTCTACCGCGACATCAAGGCGCGCGCCCGCGGTCTCGGACGGGAGCCGGGTCATATCCTCGTCATGCCCGGCGTCGCGCCCTTCGTGGGCCGCACGCAGGCCGAAGCGCAGGAGAAATACGACCGGCTGACCTCGCTGATCCTCAAAGAGGACGGCGTCGGCCTGCTCAACGGCCTGACCGGCGGCACGCTGGACCTGAGCGGCTACGATGTCGACGGCCCGCTGCCGCCCGCCCCGCCGACCGAGGGCATGAAGAGCCGGCAGGCGCTCATCCGCCAGATCGCCGACGAGAACAATTTCTCGATCCGCCAGCTCTATCAGTGGGTAGCCACCGCCCGCGGGCACTTCACCATCGTCGGCACACCGGAGACCATCGTCGACACGCTGCAGGAATGGTTCGAGAACGAAGCCGCCGACGGCTTCAACATCCTGCCGCCTTGGCTACCGACCGCACTCGACGATTTCGTCGATCTCGTCATCCCCGAACTGCAGCGCCGCGGCCTGTTCCGCACGGCCTACGAGGGCAGGACGCTGCGCGAGAACCTCGGCCTGCCGTTCCCCGTCAACCGCTGGGCCGGCGTGCGCGCCGGTCTCCAGGCCGCCGAATAGGGAGCAAAGCATGTCCTACGAGAACATCAACTCCACGCTGGGGGCAGACCTCCGTCTCACGGAGCGGCCGCGCCCGGCGCTCGTTACCCTCGCAAGGCTGAACGCCATCCTCACGCCGTTCTTCGCCCGCTACGGGCTGGTGCTGGCCTTCCTGGCGCTCTGGCAGATTGCGAGCACGCGGGGTTGGGTCAATCCGTCCGTCTTCCCGCCGCTCGACATCATCGTCTCGGCGCTCTGGAGCAGCCTGGCGAGCGGGGCGCTCATCGACGATATCGCCATCAGCCTCCAGCGTTCCGGTATCGCCTTTGCCGCCGCCGTCGTCGTCGGCATTCCGCTCGGTCTCGTCATGGGGCAGGCGCGGGTCGTCGAGCAGGCGCTCGATCCCTTGCTCCAGTTCTTCCGCCAGACCTCCGCGCTCGCGCTCTACCCGGTCTTCATCCTGCTGCTCGGGCTGGGCGAAACCTCCAAGGTCTTCGTGATCTTCTGGGCGACGCTCTTCCCGATCCTGCTGTCGACCATCGGCGGCGTGAAGGAGGTAGACGGCAAGCTTGTCGAGATGGCGCGGACCTATGGGGCGAGCCGCCTCGCCATCTTCCGTCGCGTCGTGCTGCCGGCCTCGGTCCCGGCCATCTTCGTCGGCCTGCGCCTCTCGGCCACCACGGCGCTGCTGCTTCTCATCGCCGCCGAGATGATCGGCGCCAACAAGGGGGTCGGCTTCCAGGTGATGAACGCTCAGTACAATTTCCAGATCCCACTGATGTTCGCGGCGATCCTGCTGCTGGCGCTGCTCGGCCTCCTCGCCAATGCCGTGCTCGTCCTTCTCCAGAAGAAGCTCTGCCGCTGGTCGCAGCCCGGCATCTGATCCTCCCTCTCCCATTCCGAAAGGACACCGACATGACCTTCCATTCCCGCAAGCTTCTTCTTTCCGCAGCCCTTTTCCTTGGCCTCGCCGCCACCGCTTCGGCCGAAGAGGTCAAGCTGCGCTACCTCGCCAGCCAGGGCGGCCTTACCGCCCATGAGCTAGCCGCCGAACTCGGCTATTTCGAGGGTACCGGCATCACGCTCGACAATGTCGGCTATGCCGGCGGCGGCCCGGCCTCGCTGATTGCGCTCGCTTCCGGCGACGTGGAGATCGGCAGCGCCGCGACCGCCGCGGTGCTCAACGCCATCGTCAGCGGCAACGACTTCGTCGCCGCCTACCCGTCGAACGGCATCAACAAGGAGGTCCAGTCGATCTTCTACGTGCTGGAAGACAGCCCCATCAAAACCATCGGGGACATTGCCGGAAAGAGCGTCGCGGTGAACACGCTCGGCGCCCATCTCGACTATACGATCCGCGAGGCGCTGCATAAGGAGGGCCTGCCTTCGGATGCGGCCAACCAGGTCGTCGTGCCGGGGCCGCAGCTCGAGCAGGTCCTGCGCTCCGGCCAGGTCGACGTCTCGGCCTTCGGTTACTGGCAGACGACCTTCGAGGGTGCGGCGCGCAAGAACGGGGGCCTGCGCCCCATCTTCGGCGATACCGATGTGCTCGGGGAGATCGCCGGCGGCTTCGTGGTGCTGCGGCGCGATTTCGTGAAGGCGCATCCCGAGGCGGCCAAGACCTTCGTGGAACAATCCGCGCGCGCGCTGGACTACGCCCGCGAGCACCCGGAAGAAACCCGCGAGATCTTCGCCAAGGCCCTGGAAAAGCGCGGCGAGAACCCGGACATCGCCCAGTATTTCCAGGGCTTCGGCGTGCGCGCCGGCGGTCTGCCGGTCGAGCGGGACGTACAATTCTGGATCGACGTGCTCGTGCGCGAGGGCAAGCTGAAGGAAGGCCAGCTCACCGCCCGCAACGTGCTCTACGCGCCCGAAGCGGCGACGAACTGAGGTGCACCGATGAGCCTTTCCCCTGAAACGGCCCGCGGAGAGGTGACCATCCGTCACCTCTCGAAATCCTACAGCCTGAACGGCCGGCCCTTGCCCGTCCTCAGCGATATCAACCTCGACATCCGCGCTGGCGAGAGCCTTGCCATCGTCGGAGCCAGCGGCTCGGGCAAGACCACGCTGCTGCGCATTCTCGCCGGGTTGGAAGATGCCGACGGCGGCGAGGTGCTGATCGACGGCAAGACCGTCGAGGGCGTCGGCGCGGAACGCGCCGTCATCTTCCAGGAGCCACGCCTCCTGCCCTGGCTGACCGTGCTGGAGAATGTCGCCTTCGGTCTCGACACGCGCGGCGTCGGCCGGGCGGAGGCGAGGAGCCGGGCGCGCCGCTATGTGCATCTTGTCGGCCTTCAGGCCTTCGAAAGCGCCTATCCGCGCCAGCTTTCCGGTGGCATGGCGCAGCGCGTCGGCATCGCCCGGGCGCTCGCCGTCCGGCCGGAGATTCTGCTGCTGGATGAACCGCTCGGCGCGCTCGATGCCATGACGAAAATCGGCATGCAACAGGAACTGACGCGTATCTGGCGCGACGAGGACGTGACCACGATCCTCGTCACCCACGATCTGGAGGAGGCGATCTATCTTGCCGACAGAATCCTGATCCTGCCGCGCGAGAAGAACGCCGCCCCGCGCCTGATCGAGATCGACCTGCCTCGCCCGCGCGACCGCAGCGCCCCGGATTTCGTGCGCCATCGCGAGGAATTGCTGAATCTCTTCGGCCTCCACTGAACGCGACCCGCACGATTGCCTTTGACCCCGTCCGCTTCGGCCGATAGACGAACGTCTTCAGGCCGGCGGCGGGGTTCCTTTCCGCCCGCCCGACTGGACAGAGCCATTCGACGGGGGGATTCCATGAGTGACCTTTTCGACGCCGCACCGCGCACCGGATCGATGCCGCTGGCGGCGGAATTGCGCCCGGCGACGCTGGACGACGTGATCGGCCAGGAAAAGGTCATCGGCCCCGGCACCATGCTGCGCCGGCGCATCGCCGCCGGCCGGCTCGGCAGCATCATCCTCTACGGCCCGCCCGGGCTTGGAAAAACCTCCATCGCCCGCGCCATCGGAAACATGCTCGGCAAGAATTTCCGCCCGTTGCATGCCGCGCACAACAACGTCGCCGATATCCGCAAGATCGCGGACGAGGCCCGCATGCGGCCCACGCTGCTCTTCGCGGACGAGGTGCATCGCTTCAGCGCGACGCAGCAGGATCACCTATTGGCGCTCTGCGAGGAGGGCGTCGCCGACTTCATCGGCGCGACGACCGGCAATCCCTACCACACGCTGACGCCCGCTCTCATCTCGCGCTCCACCATTCTGAAGCTGGAGCCGCTGAGCATCGAGGAGATGGAAGAGGTGGTGCGACGTGGTCTCCAGCATCTGGCGGCGCGCGGCATCACCGTGGAGCTTGCGCCGGAGCAACTGCGCCGGATCGCGGGACGTTCAGGAGGCGATGCCCGCCGCGCGCTGACCGTGCTGGAAAGCCTCGCCGTCGGCCATGCACCGGGCGAACCTGTCGTCATATCGGAGGCGATGGTCGAGGAGGCCTATGCCGCCGCGCCCGTCAACCACGACCGCTCGGGCGACGCTCATTACGACGTGGTCTCCGCCTTCGTGAAGTCGATGCGCGGCTCCGACCCGGACGCGACGCTCTACTGGCTCGCCCGGCTGGTCCATGGCGGTGAGGATCCGCGCTACATCGCCCGCCGCATCATGATCCATGCTTCCGAGGACGTCGGCCTTGCCGACAATACCGCGCTCCAGACCGCCGTCGCGGCCCTCCATGCGGTGGAGAAGATCGGCTATCCCGAAGCCCAGATCGTACTGGCCCACGCCGCCCTCCATGTCGCGCGTGCGCCGAAATCCAACTCCGCCTGCCGCGGTATCGGGCTGGCGCTCGCCCATGTGGCGAACGAAGCGCCCTCCGCCGTGCCGATGCATCTGCGCGACGCGCACTACAAGGGCGCGGCGGCACTCGGCCATGTCGGCTACGCCTTCCCGCATGACGACGGGCGCGGCTGGAGCGAGCAGGTCTATGCGCCGGACGTGCCGCGCGGCGCGTTCTACCAGAGCGACGCCCGCGATGCGGCGACCTTCGAACGGCGGGCGGACGAGCATTGGGAGCAGGTGACGGGTCGCCCGACGCCGGCCCGCTTCACCGGGAAGCGCTGACGCCTCAGCCTTCTGCGAGGCCGCTGCGCACCCGGTTCACCACCGTCCAGGCGAGAAGAACGCAGGCCATCGGCTGGATATGCCATGTCCAGGCCGGCAGCGTGCCGAAGCCCGCAACGAGTGCGCCCAGCGCGCCGAAAAGCAGCGCCCGGTCGCTCTTGCCCATCGGGCCTTCGTAATTGCGGCCATTACCGTGGACCGCGCCGAGAACGCCGGCGAATTCGGTCAAAGTCGCAAGGAAGACGATCGCCATCAGCCAAGGCAGGGAGAACGGCGCGACCAGCGCGAAGGGTACGTAGAGTGCCGCGTCGGACACGACATCCGCAATCTCGTTGAGATAGCCGCCGAGCGCGCTCTTCTGCCCATGCTCGCGCGCCAGCATGCCATCGACGGCATTGAAGGCCATGCGCAGGAACATCCACACCGGCACAAGCGCGAAGAGCGCCGGCTCGGGCTGGACGGCAAGCAGCGCCCCGATCGCAACCGAAACGATGGCGGCGACGAGCGTCACCTGATTGGCCGTGAGACCCATGGCCGCCAGCCGCCCGACCATCGGGCGAAGAAGGTTCTGGAAGGACGATTTCAGTTTATAGATCGACATGAAAGCTCGAATCCGCTCGATTGCCTTCAACAAATGCAGACGCAACGCAATGAAATCAACTGCAAACCTGCGGGCTCATCCGTATAGGTGATGATCTCACAGCGAAGGAATGACCGCATGATCGAAAAGACGTTCGCGAGCCATGACGGCGTGGAGCTGTTTTACCGCGTGTGGCCCGCCCGCTCAGGCACCGCAAGAGGCGCGATCGTGCTCCTGCATCGTGGCCACGAGCATGGCGGGCGCGTGGCGCATATCGCCGAGGAACTCGGCCTCGACGATTTTGCTTTCTATGCCTGGGATGCGCGCGGCCACGGCCGTTCTCCCGGAGAGCGCGGCCATTCCCCCTCCTTCGCTCATTCGGTGCGCGATCTCGACTGCTTCGTCCGCCATATCCAGGAGACCGACGGCTTTGCGATCGACGATATCGCCGTCGTCGCCCAAAGCGTCGGCGCCGTGCTGGCGGCGACCTGGGTGCATGACTATGCGCCGGATATCCGGGCGCTGGTGCTTGCCTCGCCGGCCTTCGACGTGAAGCTCTACATTCCCTTCGCAAAAGAGGGCATTGCACTCTGGCAGAAGCTGAAAGGCACCTTCTTCGTCAATTCCTATGTCAAGGCGCGGTTCCTGACGCACGACCCGGCGCGCATCGCCTCCTTCGAGGCCGATCCGTTGATCACCCGCCCCATCGCCTCCAACATTCTTCTGGAACTCTACGAGGCGGCCGACCGCGTGGTGGCCGATGCGCGCGCCATCACGGTGCCGACGCAGCTTCTCGTTTCCGGCAGCGATTTCGTCGTGCGCCATGCACCGCAGCATCGTTTCTTCGAAAATCTTGGCGGCACGATCAAGGAACGCCATGTGCTGCCCGGCTTCTACCATGACACGCTCGGCGAGCGGGACAGGGCGAAAGCGCTGGAGAAGGTGCGCGCCTTCCTCCTCGCCCGCTTTGCCGAGCCGCCCGTCGTGGCGGATATGCGGCGCGCGCATCTCACCGGCTATACCCGCGACGAGGCCGACCGGCTGGCGACACCGCTCTCACTCTTCTCGCCGCGCGGCCTCTACTGGGCGCTGACGCGCGCCTCCATCCGGTTCGGCGGCATTTTTTCCAAGGGGATCGCGACCGGCCTGCGCACCGGCTTCGATTCCGGCTCGACGCTGGATTACGTCTATGAAGACGAACCGCGCGGCCTCGGCCCCGGCGGGCGGCTGATCGACCGGCAGTTCCTCGACGCCATCGGCTGGCGCGGCATCCGCCAGCGCAAGGTCCATCTGGAGGAATTGATCGGCAAGGCGCTTGCCCGCTTAAAGGCGGAAGACAAGCCGCTGCGCCTGCTCGACATCGCCGCCGGCCACGGGCGCTACGTGCTCGACGCCGTCGCCGCGTCGGACGCGAAGCCCGACAGCATCCGCCTGCAGGACTATTCGCCAATCAATGTGGACAAGGGCACGGCGCTGATCGCCGAACGCGGGCTGCAGACCGTCGCCTCCTTCCACCGCGCAGACGCCTTCGATACGGAGGCGCTGGCGGCGACCGAGCAGCGCCCGACGCTCTCCATCGTCTCCGGCCTCTACGAACTCTTCCCGGACAACGCCCAGATCGAAGCCTCCCTTGCCGGCCTCGCGCGGGCGATGGAGCCGGGCGCGCTGCTCCTCTACACGGGCCAGCCGTGGCATCCGCAACTGGAGATGATCGCCCGGGCGCTGACCTCCCATCGCGGCGGCGAAGCCTGGATCATGCGCCGACGCACGCAGCAGGAAATGGACCAGCTCGTGGCGGCCGCCGGCTTCCGCAAGATCGAACAGCGCATCGACAAATGGGGCATCTTCACCGTGTCCATGGCCGAACGGATCTGACGGCGCATGAGGGAGGGGACTTCACCTTCTGTCGCCACCGAGCGTCGCACCGTCCTTCGGGCGGCAGCGCTCTGGCTCGCGTTCCTCGCGCCGTTCTTCTACCTGACCTACGGCACGGCGAACTGGCTGGCCTCGCTGCGGGCAGGCGTACCGAATCTCGCCTTCGGCTGGGAACAACATATCCCCTTCATCGCCTGGACGATCGTTCCCTACTGGTCGATCAACGCTTTCTACGCGCTCTCCCTCTTCGTCAACGACACGCCTGCGGAGGTCGGACGGCTGGCGCGGCGCTATCTCACGGCACAGGTCGTCGCCGTCGCCTGCTTCGTCGCCTTTCCGCTTCAGGCAATTTTCGTGCGCCCTGAAACCGATGGGCTGCCGGGCTTCATGTTCGATGTGCTCGGCGGCTTCGACAAGCCGTTCAACCAGGCCCCGTCGCTGCATATCGCGCTGCTCGTCATCATCTGGGATCATTGGCGGGGCCGGCTGCGCGGAGCGTGGCTGATCTTCTGGCATATCTGGAGCCTGCTGATCGGCCTTTCGGTGCTGACGACATGGCAGCACCATGCCATCGACATTCCGACGGGTGCACTTCTTGGTCTCTTCGCACTCTGGCTGTTCCCGGCGGGAAAAACCTCGCCACTCGCGGGCTTCCGCCTTACCGAACATCCCAAGGCCCGGCGGCTGGCGATCTGTTATGCTGCCAGCTCAGTCGCCTTCATCGCCCTGACCGTCTGGCAGACGCGCAATTCGGGGGCAGGACTTATGCTTCTCTGGCCGGCGCTTGCCCTCGCAATCGTCGCTGCCGGTTATGCCGGCGCCGGGGCGAGTATCTTCCAGAAAGAGGGAAATGGCTGCATCAGTCTGGCGAGCCGCTGGCTGCTCCTGCCCTATCGTCTTGGCGCGTGGGTGAACCTGCTGTGGTGGACGCGCCGGCTGCCGGCCGCAACGGAGATCGCGGACGGCATCTTTCTCGGGCGCTTCCCGACGCGCAAGGCGCTCTCCCCCTATGTCGCCGTGATCGACATGACGGCGGAACTTCCGGGCATGGCTGTGCCGGGCCTTGCCTGGCATGCCTTCCCCTCGCTCGACCTCCTTTCCATGCCCGCCGCCCGCATTCGCGAAGCCGCGCTTGCCGCCGAGGCAGCGCAGAGACACGGCCCCGTCCTCATCTGCTGCGCACTTGGCTTCCAGCGCAGCGCCGTGGTTGCCACCTGCGCCCTGCTGCGGACGGGAACCGCCACCAACGCCGTCGCCGCTGTGGCGCAGATCAAGGCTGCCGGCCGCCCCGTGCATCTGCCCTTCGAGGCTTATGCGGTCATTGAGGAAGCCGCGCGATGAAGGATGCGACCGGAACGATGCTCGACGCGGCCCGCCGCCTGCGGCGCAACGGCTTTATCGGCGGGGCGGTCGCATTGCTGACCCTCGCCGTCGCGCCTCCGACGGCCGGGGCCTATGGCTTCACGGGGCCACTCGCCTGGTGGCTTCTGCTCGCCTTCTGTCTGCTGCCGCTCGCATTATCCGTCCATCTTCTCTTCGATGCCGCGCTGTTCCGGCTTGCCGCTTCCCATCAGGATGAGGGCGCGGGCTTGGCCGCGATAGACGACGTCCTCGCCCGCATGGGGCTGCGCAAGAAGGACGGCATAACGGCCTCACTGACCGAACGGCTTGCCGGCTGCGGAAGGCTGATCTGGCTGCAACGAGGAGCGTTGGCCATCGCCCTGCTGCTCTATGCCATCCTGTTGCTCGACGGGATGGACGGAGGCGGCGCATGATGGCCAAGGCCTCCCTTCTGCAACGAGCATCCGGTGCCACACTCGCCGGCCTTTCGCGCGCCGTCACCGGCGTCCGGCCGATCTGGGCGGGCGTTGCGCCGAGCGGACGGCAGCGCATCTATTTCGCCAACCATGCCAGCCACGGCGATTTCATCCTGGTCTCGACCTGCCTGCGCCCCGCCGAGCGCAGCCGCACGGCCGCCGTCGCCGGCTCGGACTACTGGAACGCCGGCCCGGCGCGCCGCTTCATCGCCGGCAGGCTGCTGCGCACGGTGCTGGTCGAACGCAACTGGGTTGAGCGCACGGCCGATCCGCTACAGGTCATGCTGGCCGCCCTCGATGCGGGAGAATCCCTCATCTTCTTCCCCGAGGGTACGCGCAACATGACGGAGGAGCCGCTGCTGCGCTTCCGTTCCGGCCTCTACAATCTCGCTTTCGCCCGGCCGGATGTGGAACTGGTGCCCTGCTGGATCGAGAACATGTCCCGCGTGCTGCCCAAGGGCGCGGTACTGCCTGTGCCGCTGCTCTGCCGCGTCGTCTTCGGCGCTCCGGTGGCACTGGGGGAGGGCGAGGACCGCAAGGTCTTCCTCGACCGCGCCCGCCAGGCGCTTCTCTCGCTTGCCCCTGAAAAGGATGGAACCCGCCGATGAGCGACGATACGACACGTCTCTTCCTGGGCCTCGTCGCCGTACTCGCGACGGCAAGCGCCGTCGCCGGTGTCCTCACCTGGCGCAGCCCCCAGCCGCTGCCGTCGACGCTGGAAAATCTCAATGCCCGCATCAAGGCATGGTGGATCATGGTGGCGGGCATCAGCCTCGCCTTCCTCTTCGGCAAGGGCGGCGTGATCCTGCTCTTCGCCTTCGTCTCCTTCGCCGCGCTTCGGGAATATGTGACGCTCACCAACACGCGCCATGCCGACCGCTGGACGCTGCTCGGCATGTTTCTCGTCGTCATCCCCGTTCAATATTACCTGATCTGGATCGACTGGTACGGCCTCTATTCGATCTTCATCCCCGTCTACTGCTTCCTCGCCATGCCGGCACTGACGGCGCTGCGGGGCGATACGTCCCGCTTCCTCGAACGGGTCAGCGAGCAGCAATGGGGTCTCATGCTCTCCGTCTACTGCATCAGCCATGTGCCCGCACTGGTGACGCTGCCCATTCCCGGCAACGAGGGCAGGGGCCTTCTGCTGATCGCCTTCCTCATCGCCACCGTACAGGGCAGCGATGTGCTGCAATATATCTTCGGCAAGCTTTTCGGCCGCCGCAAGGTCGCACCGAACATCTCGCCCTCGAAAACCTGGGAAGGGCTGATCGGCGGCATTGCCAGCGCTTCGCTGATGGGGGCGGGCCTCTACTGGCTGACGCCCTTCTCGCCGCTGGAGGCGGGGACGCTCGCCGGGCTTGCCTGCATCATGGGCTTCTTCGGCGGCCTCGTCGCCTCCGCCATCAAGCGCGACCGCGGCGTGAAGGATTGGGGCCATCTCATCGAAGGCCATGGGGGCATGCTGGACCGGGCGGACAGCCTTGTCTTCGCCGCGCCTGTCTTCTTCCATATCGTGCGCTACGCATGGACATGAGACCATCGCCTTCCTTGGCCAAAAAGGGTATTCCCGTCGCTGAGTGGAGTCCCTTAAGGTGGCGGCAAGGCGAGGCCACAGAGACGAATATCGCCCCGCCGGAGGAAAACAGATGACGACCAAGACCTTCAACCAGCCGCTCGGCGGCAACGAAATGCCGCGCTTCGGCGGCCCCGCCACCATGATGCGCCTGCCGACGCAACCGACCACCGAGGGGCTGGACGCCTGCTTCGTCGGCATTCCCATGGATATCGGCACATCGAACCGGCCTGGCACGCGCTTCGGGCCGCGCCAGATCCGCACCGAAAGCTGCATGATCCGCCCCTACAACATGGCGACCCGCGCCGCGCCCTTCGACAGCCTGCAGGTCGCCGATATCGGCGATGTCGCCATCGACACGTTCAACCTGCCGAAATGCGTCGACATCATCACCGATTCCTATCGCGACATCATCAAGGACGGCTGCAAGCCGCTGACGCTGGGCGGCGACCACACGCTCTCCTATCCGATCCTGCGCGCCATGGCTGAAAAGTATGGCCCCGTCGGCCTCATCCATGTCGACGCCCATGCTGATATCAACGAGCACATGTTCGGCGAACCCATCGCCCACGGTACTCCGTTCCGCCGCGCGGTCGAGGCCGGCGTGCTCGATACGAAGCGCTGCATCCAGATCGGCGTGCGCGGCACCGGCTATGCGGCCGACGATTTCGACTGGCCGCGTGAGCAGGGCTTCCGCGTCGTGCAGGTGGAAGAGTGCTGGCACAAGTCGCTGACCCCGCTGATGGAGGAAGTCCGCGCGCAGATGGGCGACCGTCCCGTCTATCTCTCCTTCGATATCGACAGCCTCGACCCCTCCATCGCGCCCGGCACCGGCACGCCGGAGATTGCCGGCCTCAACACGATCCAGGCGCTGGAGATCATCCGCGGCTGCTGGGGCCTCAACATCGTCGGCTGCGACCTCGTCGAGGTCTCGCCGCCCTACGACCCCTCGGGCAACACCGCCATCACCGCGGCGAACCTGCTGTTCGAAATGCTCTGCATCCTGCCGGGCGTCCAGCGGCGATAAATCGCGGCCGGCGGCACGTTGCACTTGCCCGGCGTTTCGGGCATTGATGCCGCGCTGCCTCCGCCGGCCCCTCACCGGGCCGGCTCCCGGCAAAACCATTCTTAGATCAAAAGGGAGCTTTTCATGATCAAGCGTATCAAGCCCGGCCAGCGCTTCTGCAGCGCCGTCGTCGTCAACGGTATCGTCACCACGGCTGGCGTCACCGGCTCGGGCGCCGACACGGCCACCCAGACCCGCGACATCCTCGCACAGATCGACGCGCTGCTCGCAGAAGCCGGCTCCTCGAAGGCAAACCTCATCAGCGCCGCCATCTGGCTGCGCGACATCGCCCATTTCAGCCAGATGAACGAAGTCTGGGATCAGTGGGTCGACAAGAACAACCTGCCGGTCCGCGCCACGGTCGAAGCTCGCCTTGCGACGCCGGAACTGCTGGTCGAGATCCAGGTCACCGCGCTCGTCTGAGCCGGTTTCAGTCGAATGAAGGGCCGGGGTTGCGCAAGCAGCCCCGGCTTTTTCGTTTTCAGATCATGGTGAGCGGCTGGGCATGCAGGTAGCGCGCGACCTTGCGCTTGGCCGCGATATCCGCCCAGACCAGTTCCACATCGCTTTCCTTGAGGCCCGTCGCCTCGGCCACGGTCTTCGCCGGCAGGGCGTTTTCCAGGCCGTAGAGGCAGATATCCATCTTGCCGTAGGGCAGGGCGAAATAGAATTCCTCCTGCGTCTGCGGCAGCGAATAGGTATCCGTGGTCGGCGGGCGCGAGAGGATTTCGGAGGGCACGCCGAGATGGGCGGCAAGCTGGTAGACCTGCGACTTGTAGAGATGGGCGATGGGCTTGATATCAGCCGCGCCGTCGCCGTTCTTCACGAAGAAGCCCTGGTCGTATTCCAGCCGGTTCGGTGTGCCGATCACGGCGAAGTTCAGCCGGTCGGCATGGTAGTATTCGAGCTGTTTGCGGGTGCGCTGCTTCATGTTCGTCGCCGCGACGATGCCGAGATAGGCGCTGGCCGGCAGGCGCACCTTGCGCATCTCGCCATCTGGCGAACGGACGACCAGCGAGGATATGTTGTAGCCGCCGGTCGTCATGGAATTCTCGAAGACGATCTTCGAGGCCCAGCCGGTCGTGTATTCCGGCACGGCCTCGCGGATGAAGGCATCGCGCCGCTCATAGCAGCCCTGCGCCGCCAGCGACGGACCGATATCCTCCACGACGCTGTCGATGCCGAAGGTCTCGGCCACGCTGCGGCCGAGCCGCAGGCTTTCCGGATCGGAATCGTTTTCCGGCATGTAGAGGGCGAAGACGTTCTTCGCACCGAGCGCCCGCACCGCCAGCGCTGCCGAAAGACTGGAATCGATGCCGCCGGAAAGGCCGAGCACCAGGCCACGCTTGCGCAAGTCCACGCGTAGCTTCTCGCGCATCCAGGCGGTGATCCGCTCCACCTCGGCGGCCGGATCGAGTGCGAGCGGGGCGAAGGAGGGCGTGTGGGTCGTCGGTGCGGTCATGCATTCGATCCTGTCGTGGGGGCGGGTTCGGCGGCGAGCCTGCGGCTGGCCTTGCCGGATTCGGTTTTGGGAAGGGCATCCCGGAATTCGACGATCTTCGGAACCATGTGATCCTCAAGGTGTTGCGCGCAGAAGCGCATGACCTCCCGCTCGGTCAGCACCACACCGGAGGCGGCGACCACCACGGCCTTAGCGGCCTGCCCGAGAACATCATGCGGAACGCCGACGACGAGCGCCTCGGCAACGCCCGGCATACGATGCAGCACATCCTCGACCGCCTTCGGTGCAACCTTCTCGCCGCGTGGCTTGATGATGTCGTCGGTGCGGGAAACGAAGATGAGATAACCATCCGCATCCGCGGTGAAGAGATCGCCGGTGTGGAGGCGCAGCGTGCCATCGCGCGGATCGGGCCGCAGCGCCCTGCGGGTCGCGGCCTCGTTTTGCCAATAACCGCGCATGACATTCGCCCCGCTGACCACCAGCTCTCCGACCGTACCGGGCGGCACGGGATGGCCCATTTCGTCCACAACCTCGGTCCGCATGCCTGGAATAGCAACACCAACGGAACCGCGCCGGGTATCGACTTCCGCGGGCGGCAGGTAGGCGATGCGGGTGCACTCGGTCTGGCCGTACATCACATAAGGGCGGACATGGGGCAGGAAGGCGCGCAACCGATCGAGATGGGCAAGCGGCAGCGGGGCGGCGGCGCTGGTGATGTAGCGCAGGCTGGTAAACAGGGCGGGATCGAGATCACGGGCCTGCATCATCATGGCCACCATGGCCGGCACCAGCGGGAAACCGGTGACACGCTCATCGCGGATCCTCTCGAAGATCGCCTGCGGAAAGGCGAAGGACTTCTCGATGACAAGGGTCGCGCCGGTCAGCATGGCGGTCACGAGCTGGTTCAGCCCGTAGCCGAAGGACATCGGCAAGACGACGAGGATACGGTCGGTTGCAGCGTTTTCCAGATAGGACGCAATCGACCGGGCAGCCGCATCCATGTTCTCGTGGGCGAGCATCACGCCCTTCGGCTCGCCGGTCGAGCCGGATGTGTAGATCAGCGCGGCAAGGCCGCTGTCGGGCAAGGTCTCGCCAGCAAAAGGCTCCGCTTCCAGCCCTGCCTCGAAGCTTGCGCCCGTCACCAGACGCGGCGTTTCGGCAAGCTCGGCAACGCCGTCGACGAGTTTTTCGAGCCGGCCCTCAGCAACCACCAGCGCCGGGCCGCAATCGCGCGCGATCTGCGCAAGCCGGGCGGCCTTGGTCGACGGGTTGACGAAGCAAATGACGGCCCCGGCCATCCATGTGGCAAAGACCGTGACGGCAGCCTGCCAGCCATTATCCAGCAAAATGAGCACGCGCTCGCCCGGCGCGACGCCCCTTGCGCGCAGCGTCGTCGCCATGCGGGCCGAAAGATCGAGGAAGCGGTCGTAGCTCAGCCGCACGTCACCCGCGACAATCGCCTCATGGGCGCCGTCGCGGGCGGTGCTGTCGCGAAGATACTGCTCGATCCGCATGGTCGCCGGGTCCTTCAGGCCGCCTGCTTGCGCGCGATGAAGCCGGCGATGCGGTCGATCGAGTCGAGATTGGCGGGCACGATATCCGCGTCGGCGATCGAGACGGCGAAGCGTTCCTCGATGAAGCCGACAAGCTCGAGGATGCCGGTGGAGTCGACGAGATCGTTGTCGATCAGCGACTGGTCGGCGGGAAGCGGATGGCTTTCGTCGCCGAAGAGGAAGTTCTCCACGATGAAGGCGCGAATGGCGGATCTGGTTTCGTCTGTCATGGTCAGCGTGTCCCAATGTGCAATGTGGATTGTGTCGATTGTGTTGTCCCCGTGCGGGCAAGCAGCTCCGTCGACAGGACGCCGATGAAGGCCGCATTGTCGCGGAAGCCGGTCGCCTGTCCTTTCAGCGCCTTCTCCTTCAGCTTGCCCACGGCCTGGACGTTGAAGAGGCCGCTCATCGCAAGCCGTTCCGGGGAGAGCACCGTTTCGAGATAGGCAGGGCTTGCCGGAGCGGCGAAGGCTTCCGCATCCGGCGCACGGTAGGGCTGTTTGGCGCGGTCGATGATCGCGGTCGGCACGATGCCCCGCGCAGCCTCCTTGAGGATGTGCTTTTCCTTCAGCCCCGACAGCTTGGCATCCGGCGAAAGGCCCGCTGCGAAGGAAACGACCCGGTGGTCGAGGAAGGGGAAACGTCCCTCCACCGCATTCGCCATCATCACCCGGTCACCCTGGCTGGACAGAAGATAGCCCGGCAGCAGGAAGGCCGTTTCGAGATATTGCGCCTGATGCAGCGGATGCCAGCGGGAAAAATCGGCCGGCAGCCGTTCGACAAGCTCGGCGGCGGCGTCATAGTCACCGAGCGCGTCCTTGAGGCCGACGGAGAAGAACAGCTTGGCCGCCGCCGTGGAGCGGAAGCGCGGGCGATGGGAATAAAGCGGATCGTCCAGCGCCTCGGAACCGAAGGAGAAGAAGCGCGCGAGATATTCCGGCGACTGCTGCTTGAGGCCGGGCAGGTAAGGATAGAGCCGCTGGAAAAGCCGCGGCCGCCGGGGGGACGCAGGCTGCCGCCCGCAGAAGCGGCGCACGCGCGCCTCCCGGAAGATATCGTAGCCGGCGAAGACCTCGTCCGCGCCTTCGCCCGTCAGCACGACCTTCATGCCCCGCTCCCGCACCCGCGCGGACAGAAGATGGAGCGGAACGGGAGCAGTGCGCAGGATGGGGCAGCCGATATGCCGCATCGCCTCCGGCATATGCGCGGCGATCGCCTGCGTCGAGCATTCGACGCTGTCCGCCTCGGCGTCGAGCGTGGCGGCCATCTGGCGCTGCCAATGGCCTTCATCGTGCTCGGCGCTGCGGAAGGTGAGCGAGAATGTGCGTAGCCCCCGCGTCACCGTCCGCGCGGCCAATGCCGCGATGAACGAGGAGTCGAGGCCGCCGGAAAGGTAGGAACCGACAGGAACGTCGGCGCGCAGGCGAATGCGGGTCGCGTCGGTGATGAGCGCGCGCAGTTCCTCGGCCTGTACCTCGACACGCGGCGCAGGGCGAATGTCGGCGCGGTCGGGATAGCTGAGCTGCCACCAGGGGCGGATCGTGCGCTGGCCATCGCGCACGATCATCATGTGGCCGGGCGGAAGCTCGTGAATGCCGCGATAGGCGGTGCGCGGCGGAATGGGGCACCAGAGGGTGAAGATCTGGTCGAGCGCCACCGGATCGATCTCCGCCGCCATGCCGGGCAGGGCAAGCAGCGCCCCGATCTCCGAGGCGAAGAACAGCGCGCCGTCATGTTCCGCATAGAAGAGCGGTCGCACGCCCATGCGGTCGCGAGCAAGCACGAGCGTCCGGTTGGCGGTATCGTGCAGGGCGAAGGCGAAGTCGCCGTTGAAATCGGCAAGGCAGTCCAGCCCCTTCGCGGCGTAGGAAGCCAGCAGCACCTCCGTGTCCGAATGCGTGCGGAAGCGGTGGCCCCGCGCCTTCAGGTCGTCGCGCAGTTCGACATAGTTGAAGATTTCGCCGTTGAAGGAGACCGCGAGCGCGCCGTCCTCGCTCGTCATCGGCTGCGCGCCGTCGGTGAGGCCGACGATGGAAAGGCGGGTATGGGCAAGCCCCGTCTCGCCGCGCACCGCGATGCCCTCGCCATCCGGCCCGCGATGCCGAAGCGCGGCCACCATGCGGCCGAGGCGATCGGCGGCCGCTTCCGGCGCCATGAGCTTTCCGTGATATCCGGCGATTCCACACATGGCCGTTACTCGAACCGGTCGCCGATGAGGCGGGTCCAGCCCTCGCCGGCAAGGCCGTTGAGGAATACGCGGCCGCTCGTCATCGCTTCGAGGAGGGCGGGGTCGCGGGAATGGACGACCGTGGAGGATGCGTGCAGGAACGCGCATTTCTTGCCGATCATCGCCTGCAGCAGGGCCGGCTGCGTGCGACCACGGATCGCCACAAGACCCCGCTCATGGGCATTGCGCAGCAGGCAGTCGATGACGATCGCCTCCATGCCCTGTTCGGCCATGATCTGCACCACGCGGCCGATCCCGCCGGCATCGCCGTAATAGAGATAGAAGCCGGCCACCTTGCCCGCGCGGTTCTTCACCACATGCTGGACCTGCGCGCCGTGCAGCGCCTTGCGCGCCGCATGCCGCAACATCTCTTCCAGCACCGGCCGCTCCCAGGAGGGGCGCAGCGCAAACCGGCGCACGAGTTGCCGGCAGGCCTCGACGGCATCCTCATCCGTCGCCGGCGCATCGACGAAGGCATCCGCCTTGCCGGCAAGGGGTGTATAATGGGACCAGGCCTGCTTGTCCCCGCCGCGCGCGACGACGGCATCGGCAAGGCGGGCGACGGGCCGGGCGAGCCTTGCCGGCGAAAAGCGCAAGGCGACGGCCTCCAGCGCGAAGGCCGCGGGCTTGAGGATGCGCAGCCATTCGAGGCTGTAGGGCGCAAGAACCGTGGCCCGCGCCGTCCGCCACATGTCGGTGGAGACATCGTTCGAGGTTTCGCTGAAGGAAAGGTCCTGCGGTCCCGACAGGACCTCGCGCAGCAGGCGCGCGCCGGCAAAGGGATCCGTGCCCCGGTCGTCGCTGACGAAGGTTCCGCAATTGGCGGCCAGCAGACGGCGTCCCTCGAACTCCATCTCCATGGGCAGCACGCCGAGAAAGCCGGAGACTGTGCCATCCTCACGCACATGGACCTTGGAATGAAGCTTGCCGTCTTGCGCCGCGCCGTCGAGGAAGACCGTTCCGAGATAGGTTTTCAGGTCATTGCCCGCCGGCTTTCCGCTCTTGCGGAGCAAGCGCTGGAAGAGGTCCGCGACGGCCTCTATATCTCCGGCTTCCAATGAACGTACACTCGACATCACGATCCGCTCAGAACCTGTCCATTCTGGTTCCGGCGGGTGTCCGCCGTCGATCCTGCTTACGGGATGAGCGTGAAGAAAAGGTCAAAAAGCGCGGAAAGCGCGCCCCTGAGGCCGGTTTGCCGTGCCTTTGCAGGCCCCGGCGGCCACAGCCGGTGCGGGAAAGTGAAATTACGGTAAATGATATCTTAAGACATGGAAAATACGATTCAGGCCAAGTCGTTGTGATTCCCGCCATCACATCAGGAGAACCCACCGGAACGGTGCCGAAGCAGCATGGTCGATACTATCACCCCCTATGCCGAACATGAGGACGCGCAGGATGCCGGCGCCGTCCCCCTGATCGACTTCGGCCATGTCTTTTCGGTGCTACGTAACCGTTTCATCATGATCGTGGCCATCACGATCCTGTTCTGCGGCGCGGCCGTGTTCCTGTCGCAGTTCATGCGCAACTACTATATCTCGACCGTCAGCATCCTAGTCGACCCCGAAGGCTCGCGGGTTGTGGAGGGCGACCTTCTCGACAAGGGTGGAGCGACGGACGCCCGCGCACTCAACCAGCAATATATTCTGACCTCCGTGAAAGTCCTCTCCTCGGTGGTGAAGTCGCTCGGGCTTGCCGACGATCCGGATTTCGGCGCCGGGCAGCCCTACGAGCCGGATGCCGACCAGCGCGCCCAACGCGCGCTTGCCGTCCTGC
>Ga0209793_1000908_pt1 | contig 23634 bp, 25 predicted proteins | sample EBPBio122009_DNA_FD_185863 | JGI IMG/M metagenome (GOLD analysis project Ga0209793, IMG submission 185863) | Wastewater treatment Type I Accumulibacter community from EBPR Bioreactor in Madison, WI, USA - Reactor 1_2/2/2009_ DNA (SPAdes) (version 2) | ecosystem: Engineered > Bioreactor > EBPR >... | reverse complement strand
CGTCGACATCGCCAACCCCAAAATCAGTTGGCGATCCATGAATCACATTGAATTCCTTCGCGGAATCCTCAATCAGATACCTGAGTCAATTCGTCCACACGGCCTAGGGAGGATATGGGTCTCACCTCCCCTTCTCCAGGATATTGCTTGGAGTTAGCTACTTAGAGTCGGACCTCAAGAGGGCAACAATTAATCTCAATGTCGCCACATTCTACCGACCATCGAGCGTAGTCTGCTCCCAGACCCCGTTGTGCATAAAGATCAGTGGCTTAGTGGACGTCTGCCAGCCAATGCTCCCTGCGTCTGGGGGGTAGCTACTTGGGGTTGGACCTCAAGGATGCGCCGATTGATGCGCGGGCCTGAGGCTGTCATGGCCGGACCAGTCCCCCGCGCCTGCCCTGATGTCGATAATGGCGGCTTCAACCCATGGAGCCACGTCCTTGCCGTCCCGCCAGTCGCGCCAGAACTCTTTCACCTCGTATGGCTGGATGTGGTTGGCCGCAAAGTGATTGGCCTCGGCGTCTGTCGTCGGAAGTGTCGGGATGGTGATGGTGATGTCGGTCATGGTGTCTCTCCGTCTGGTTGCGGTGGCAGGGATGGCAGCTTGACGGCCTCCACCAAGGCGCGTTTTGCCGTGCCACCGGACTGGCCGGGATAGTGGCGCATGGTCAGCTTCAAGGTATCCTTCATGCCCTCGTCATCGTGGCCGACAACATCGGCAATGGTCCATGCGGTGAAGCCCGTAGCGCCGTGTTCCAGTGCCTCCATGGCCTTGCGGATGAACCAGCGGCGGAACGAGTGGAAATCCACATTGCTTTTGGCCTTGTCGTTTGGCCGCTCGTCCACGCCGACCTTCTGGCGATACCGTGAGAATGCTTTGGAGGCGGGATCGGAGCGGCCGTCGCGTGAGGCTGGAACCTCTGACAGACCTTCAATGAAATAGGCGTCATGGGGCCTTCCTTCCGTGCGGCTCGCCACGATGGAGGCAAGTTCAGGATGGATAGGGACGGAGCGGCGGGCATTGACGGTCTTGCCAAAGCGAACCTCGAAGCTGCCATTGGCGCAGTCGGCCACGCGAAGCTGGCAGATTTCCTCAAGCCGCATGCCGCTCAAGGCTGCAACGTGCATCAGGTCGGGAAGGTAGAGGCTTGGCGGCGGACGCAGATGGTCGGCCACCGGGCCATGGGCAAGGCGGGCAATCTCTTTGTCGGTATAGGGCCGCTTGCCGCCGTCGGGCTCGGCGTTGCGGTTGGGTCGAGGCTCGGCGGGCAACTCTTGGTCAATCCAAGGATTGTCGTCCACATGGCCGCGCTTCTTGAGCCACCGCCAGTATTCGCGGAGGAAGCCGAGATATGGCCTGCTGCCGGTTTTGTGGACACCGAGATAAGGTGTTTAACGGAACTGGAGAGTTGGAATGCAGAGAAGGAAGTTCAGCCGCGAGTTCAAGCTTGAGGCGGTGAGGCTGGTGAAGGATCGAGGCGTTGCGGTAGCGCAAGCAGCCCGCGACCTCGATGTCCACGAGAACGTGCTGCGCAAATGGGTGCGCGAGCTATCTACGGATCCGCAGCATGCCTTTCCCGGCCATGGTCAACTGAAGCCGGAGCAGCAGGAGATTGACCGGCTGCGCAAGGAAGTGGCGAAGCTGAGGGCGGAGCGCGACATCCTAAAAAAGGCCGCAGCCTACTTCGCGAGGGAAGCGATATGAGGTTCGCTTTCATCGCGAGGCACCGGAACATCTGGCCGGTGGCATGGCTGTGCGACGCGCTGGATGTCTCCCGCTCGGGCTTCCACGCCTGGCTCGACCGCAGTCCCAGCGCTCGTTCCCGGCACGACGAGGTGCTGGTGACGGCGATCGATCGCAGCTTCAAGAGCAGTGACCGAACCTATGGCGCTCGCCGCATCTGGCATGACGTGCTGGCCGAGGGTCTCTCCTGCGGTTTGCATCGCGTCGAGCGGCTCATGCGTCAGAACGGGCTGCGTGCCCGGCCGCGCCGCCGTGGGCTGCCGAAAGACACTGGCGAGCGAGCGGCAGTGTCGGACAATCTCCTCGATCGCGCTTTCGAGGCCGCGGCTCCGAACCAGAAGTGGATCGCCGACTTCACCTATATCTGGACCGCCGAAGGCTGGCTCTACGTTGCCGCCGTCGTCGACCTGTTCTCCAGACGCGTCGTCGGCTGGGCGATGAAGGCCGAGATGACGGCACAACTCGTCACCGACGCTCTCATCATGGCGATCTGGAGGAGAGGCAAGCCCGACAGCCTGCTGCACCACAGCGACCAGGGCAGCCAATATACGAGCGAACAGTTCCAGCGCCTGATGACCGATCACGGCATCACCTGTTCGATGAGCCGGTCCGGCAACGTCTGGGACAATGCTGCGATGGAGAGCTTCTTCTCGTCGCTGAAAACCGAGCGGACAGCCCGCAAGGTCTACAGGACGAGGGATGACGCCAGGGCCGACGTGTTCGATTACATCGAGCGCTTCTACAATCCCCGGCGACGGCACTCGACACTGGGCTATATGAGCCCCGTCGAGTTCGAGCAGAAAGCTATGTTAGCTTAACCTCGTGTCCGAAAAACCGGCAGCAGGCCAATACGCCTTCGCCTTGTCACGGCTGCGGCCAACACAAAGAGATTGCTCCAAGTATCTGCCAGCCGCCTTGCGTGTGACGGCCTCAAGCGTAGCGGCGTGATGCTCGGCCTTGAGCCAGATGCCAAGCCAGTTCAGGACGCGCTTGAAATCCCCCTGCGACTTGAGCCGATAGCTGGCCTTGAAGGCGAGGAAGTCGTCTGCATGGTGGTCGAGCGGTGTCGTCTGGCCGCTGGCAAGGTCATAGAATGCCTTGGCGGCGTCGTGTCCTTCGGAGGTTTCGATCTGTTTGGCGCGGTCATGGAGCCAGTATTGCGTCCCTTCCTCGGCGGCATGGGGGCGGTGTCGCAGGGCCTCGGCTTCCATCGGGTCATTGGAGGCATCGGCGCGGCGGGCCTGAGCGATGGCTTGCTTGAAGCGGGCGACAACGGGCCACTTCAACTCGTTGGCAACCTTCAGGTCTGCGGTGCCCAGAGATTGCTTGAAGCGTGTGCGGTTGAGGATACCTTGCAGTTTGCGGGGGATGAACACCACTACCCGCCATTGCTGGCCGTGCCACTCTAGGTATTGTTGTGCCGTGGCCATTCCCGAATGCCTTGCTCCCCCAAATCGCTCCCCCAGATAGAGGGCTAGGATGGCTGGAAGTCAAGATATGCAACGCACTATGGGTATGTCAGAGAGTTTCCCGCTCTCTCCGCCAGATTTCCCTGAACCCGACAGTCCCAATACCGGCGCGGTCGACGCTAGTGACCTTGTTCAGATGTTCAGGGCGACGCCGGATTTCACCTCGCCCATCGAGACGAAACTGCGGAATTTTCGGACATTGCCCGCCCCGAAAAACGCACGCCGGGTGAAATCCTCGTAGGCGCTCATGCTGGCCACGACCAAAGTCAGGATGAAGTCCGCCTCGCCGGTCACATAGTGACATTGCTGCACTTCGGGCGCCGACCGGAACCGCTCTTTGGCTGCGTCGATCTCCTCGGGCGTCTCGGCGACCAGTTCGACTTCGACGATAATCGTCAGCGGCAGGCCGACGCTGTCGGGCGAGACGATGACGACGTTGGCTCGGATGACGCCCTCGGCCTCCATGCGCCTGATCCGCCGCTGCACCGACGGCGCGGACAGATGCACGGCTTCGCCGATCGCGCGCTGCGGCGTCTGGTTGTCGCGCTGCAGGATGCGCAGGATAGCGAGATCGAAGGCGTCAAGGGGCGTCATGTGAAACAAACTTGCATGGAAACATCCGAAAAACAGCCCAATTTTCACACGCGGCGAGGTATGTTTGCGTCGTTCAAGACAAATCGCAGGCCAACCATGACCCCCACGCCCTATCTGACCAACGATCTGCCCGCCCATGGCCAGTCGCTCGACCCGCGCGACGCCGACATGCTTGGCGTCTCGGGCGCCGACCGCGTGCTTGAAGTGCTGGCGTTGCGCGAAACATACGCGCCGACGCCGCTGCATTCGCTTCCGGGGCTGGCTGGCGCGCTTGGCGTCGGGGCGCTTTATGTCAAGGACGAGGGCCAGCGGCTCGGCCTCGGCAGCTTCAAGGCGCTTGGCGGGGCGTACGCGCTGATGATGCTGGTGCGTGACGAGGCCGCGCGCCGCCTCGGTCGGCCGGTCTCGGTGGGCGAACTGAATGCGCCGGCGGTGCGCGCCATCGCCGCGACGATGAGTTTCGCCTGCGCCACCGACGGCAATCATGGCCGCTCGGTCGCGCAGGGCGCGCAACTGGTCGGCGCGCGCGCGGTGATATTCGTCCACGCAGGCGTCAGCGACGCGCGCGTTCAGGCCATCTCCCGCTACGGCGCCGAGATCGTTCGCGTTGACGGGGGTTACGACTTTTCGGTGCGCGAGGCGACGCGCGTCGCAACGCACAACGGCTGGACGATCCTGTCCGATACCTCCTGGCAGGGTTACGAATACGTCCCCGGCCTGGTGGCTCAGGGATACACCGCGATGGTGCGCGAAATCCTCGACGAACTGCCTAAGCCGCCGACGCATGTATTCCTGCAGGCGGGCGTCGGCGGGTTTGCGGCGGCCGTCGCCGGGCATCTGGCGCTGGTGCTGGGCGCGCGCCGGCCGCATGTCACCGTCGTCGAGCCGGAGCGCGCCGCGTGCATTTATGAGAGCGCCCGCCAGGGCCGGGCGACCAGCGTCGACGTTGGTCCGTCGACGGTGATGGCGATGCTGGAATGCCATGAGGCCTCGCCGATCGCCTTTCGGGTGCTGGAGCGGGCCGCCGACGGCTTCATGACCGTCGATGAAGAGACCGCGCCACTCGCGATGCGGCGACTGGCCGAACCGGTCGCCGGCGATCCGGCGATTGTCGCCGGCGAAAGCGGTGGAGCGGGATTTGCCGGGCTGCTGACGGCGTTGCGCGATCAGGATCTGGCGGCGCGGATCGGGCTGGGATCCGGCGCGCGCGTGCTGGCGATCAACACCGAAGGGGCGACGGACCCGGCGCTCTACGAAAAAATTGTCGGCCGCAGCCCGGCCTCGGTCAGCGAAGGGATTTTGGCATGATCGCCGCGATCGACGGAAACCGTCTCGTCGCCCGACTGAAGCAACTGGGCGACGTCGGTCGCGATGCGGATGGCCGCCTGTGCCGCGTGGCGGCGACTGACGCCGACCGTGATGGCCGCGACCTTCTGTGCGGCTGGCTGCGCGCGGCCGGGCTCGACGTCGAGGTCGATCGTATCGGCAATATGTTCGGCGTCTGGCGGCCCGCGTCGGCCGCCGGCAATCCGCTGATGATCGGCTCGCACATCGACACGGTGATCGACGCCGGCATTTATGACGGCTGCTATGGCGTGCTGGCGGGACTGTCGGTGATCGAGGCGTTCCAGGCAGCCGGCTTTAGGCCGGCGCGCCCGATCGCCGTGGCGGCGTTCACCAATGAGGAAGGCGTGCGATTTGCGCCCGACATGATGGGCAGCCTCGTCGCGGCAGGCGGGCTGCCGGTCGATCGGGCGCTGGCGACGAAAGGAACGGATGGCGCGACGCTTGGCGACGAGCTTGCGCGCATCGGCTATGCCGGGCCGTTCGAGCCCGGCTTCCTGAAACCTCACGCCTATCTCGAACTGCATATCGAGCAGGGACCGGTCATGGAAATCGAAGGACAAGCGATCGGCGCGGTCGAAAATCTCCAGGGCATTTCGTGGCAAAGGGTGACCATCGGCGGCGTGGCCAATCATGCCGGCACGACGCCGATGCGGCTGCGCCGCGACGCCGGCGTCGCCGCCGCCAGGACCGTCGCGTTCCTCGACCAGATGGCCAGGGGGATCGAAGGCGCCGTGGCGACGGTCGGGACGATCCGGTTCGCGCCCAACGCGATCAATGTCATTCCCTCGGCCGCCGAGTTCACCGTCGATCTGCGAAACCCGGACGAGGCGCGGCTGAAGAGGCAGGAAGCCGCGCTTGCGGATTCCCTCGGCGGATTGCGCGGCGAGGGCTACGAGGTCGCAACCGAACGGCTGGCGCGGTTTGAGCCGGTCGTGTTCGACCCGGCGCTTGTGGCGGCGATCGAGCAATCCGCCGCCGGCCGGCAGTTGTCCTGCAGGCGGATGACCTCGGGGGCCGGCCACGACGCGCAGATGATGGCGCGGGTCGCCCCGGCCGCAATGATTTTTGTCCCCTCGCGCCAGGGGATCAGTCACAACCCTGCCGAATACACTTCGCGCGACGAATTGGTCGCCGGCGCAAATGTCCTGCTCGACGTCGCGCGCAGCGCCTGCGGCGCGGCCCGGTGACGCCGGGCCCTGGTCGGACCGGTGAATTTTGGCGTTGACCCTCTCCTCGCGTGAGGGATCATAACCAGGTTCGCGGGGGCGTCGGCTTTGAAATGTCTGACCGTGAACGAGCTTGCGAAATCGTCCGGCGTGTCCGTCCGGACCTTGCGTCACTATCACGAGATCGGACTTCTTGAGCCCGCGCTGATCGGCGAAAACGGCTATCGCTACTACGGCCGCAACGAAGCCCTGCGCCTGCGGCAGATCCTGTTCTGGCGCGAGGTCGGCGCACCCCTGGCGCAGATCGCCCGGACGTTGGACCGGCCGGACTTCGACCCGGTCGCGACCCTGGCTGGGCATCGGACTCGGCTCAAGGGCGAGGTTGGCCGCATTCGCCGCCTGATGCGGACGATCGACCGCGCGATCGCCGTTCTGAACGGAGTGCGAGACATGACCATCGACGAACTTTACCAGGGTTTTTCGCCCGAAAAGCAGGGTGAATATGAAGAGTGGCTGAAGGCCCGATTGGGCGATGAGGCCGCAGGCGGCGCGGATCGCGCCCGATGGTCGGAGAAGGGACCGGCCTTGATGGCGGCGTTGCGGCCGATCGAAGCCGAACTGGCGGCGCTCTATGTCGGCGGCGTTGCGCCCGACGATCGCAGGACGGCGCCGGCGCTGGAGCGTCACCGGGCATGGGTGTCCGAAGGTTGGGGACGCGAATGCACCCCCGGAGCCTATGCGGAGCTGGCCGACGTCTACGAGCATGCCGACTTCCGCGCTCGCTACGACATGCTGGCGGCCGGCTTTGCGGACTGGCTTATCGCCGCGATGCGGACCCATGCGGCGCGCTGAGCGGCCGCCGGTCAATCCATGGACAAATCTTGATCCGCCCCTTTCGCGCTGTGCCTGGATGTTCTAGCGATGGCCGCAACAGTCAGGGGCCGGGCAAGCCCGGAGTGAGGGGAAAAGATGACGCTGGACGAGATCGCCGAACGCATCGGCCGCAAGCTCAAGGCGAACCCGTTCGAGGGCTCGCTGAAATTCGACTGCGGCGACGCCGGCGTGATCGTTTTGGCCGACGGCGACGCCTCGACCGTCGACCGTCCCGCCGACTGCACCATCCGCTTGAGCGAGGACAACCTCGGCAAACTGTTGACCGGAAAGCTCAACCCGATGACCGGCATGATGATGGGCAAGCTGAAACTGTCAGGCGATCCGACGGTCGCCATGAAGCTGGCGAGGCTGATCGGGTAGCGCGCGGTCGCCCGCGCGCCACGGCCGCCGTCACGACAGGTCGAGCGAGGGGCGGAATTTTTCGGCGGGAACGACCTTGAATCGTGCGGCGGCAAAGGCCAGGGCGAGCGCGCCAGCGCCGAACAGGCCGACCGTTTTCAGCGGCGTCAGCCAGTCGCCGCCAAAGGCGTCGAACAGGGCGGCGCGATAGGCCTCGATGACATAGGTGAACGGCAGCCAGTCGTGCATGGCGCGGTAGAACGGACCGGTCAGTTCGGCCGGCACGATGCCGCCGCCGGCGGTGAGTTGCAAGGTCAGCAGCAGCACCGCGATCAGCTTGCCGGCGTCGCCGACCACCAGCAGCAGGGCATAAACCAGCAGCATGAAGATCAGCGCCGAAGCGACCGCGATGACGATTGTCGCGCCGGCGTCATACGGCTGCAGGCCAAGGCCGTAGCGCAGCGTCGCGACCAGCGCCAGGTTCTGCAGCGCCACGAAGCCGGCGGGAATGACGAGCTTGCCGAGCACCCGCGACAGCCGCGGCGTCGACGAGACATCGTCGCGGATCAACCGGAATCCGAACATATTGGCGAGGATCACCACGCCGACCCAACTCGCGACGGCGAGCATGTTCGGCGAAAACGCGCCGCCATTGGTGGCGACCGGCGCGATCGCCACCAGTTCCGGCTCGATCGACGAGGCCAGCCCGTCGGCCGAGCCGCCGAGCCTGGCGATGTCCCGCGGGATGGCCGCGTCGAGCGCGCGCAGGCCGACGACGAGTTGTTGCGAGCCGTCGGACAGTTTTGCGCCGCCGTCGTTGAATTCCGCCAGTCTGTCGTCCGTCGGCAGCGCCTTGGCCATGGCGTCGACGCCGTCCGACATCGCGGCGACGCCGCGGGTCAGCCGGGAGACGCCATTGGCGACCTGTTCGCCGCCGGCGGCCAGCTTTCGACTGCCCGAACGGGCGCTTTCGATGCCCTTGCCGAGCTGGTCGGCGCCGTCCTTCAGCTGTTCTGCGCCCTTGGAGATCTTGGCTCCGCCGAATGGCACGGATTTCGATTTTTCCTGCATCGTCGCCAGCCCGCTCTCAAGCTTGTTGGCTCCGTCTCGCAGCCGGCCGAGTCCACTGTTCAACTCGTCCTGGCCGTCAGCCACCTGTTTGGCGCCGGAACGCAGCGCGTCGAGATCCTTGTTGCGTGGCATCCTGGAATCCATCTCGCGAATGCCGTCGCCGAGCCGCTTCATGCCGTCGGAAAGTGCGCGCGAGGCTTCGGCGTAGGCGCGGGTTCCGGCGTCGAGCCGCACCGCGCCGTCGACCAACTGGCCGACGCCGGTCTTCAGTTCGTGCAGGCTGCCCGACGATTCGCCGGCCGCCTCCAGCACCGCCTTCCAGCGGTTCTCGTTGAGCGCCTCATTGACCTGGGTGCTCATCTCGCTGGCGAAGCGGCGGGCGATCGTCGCGGTGGAATAGTTGTTGCCTTCGGAGAAGACGATGCGGATCCGGCCGGCGCCGGCGGTTTCGCCGGGCACCGCCTTGGCGGAGAAATCCGCCGGGATGACGATGGCGAACGCCAGTTTGCCGGCGGTGACCGCCTGCTCGGCCTCGGCCGGGTCGCCCATCGTCTGGAAGCCGAAATCGCTGCGCGCCGCAAGCCGGGCGGCGAGGTCGCCGCCGACATTGGCGTTGTGGTCGCGATAGACCACGCCCCGGTCGAGATTGACGATGGCGACCGGCAGCGCCTGGGTGCGGCTGGCCGGGTCCCACACGCCGCCGAGATAGATCGCGATGTAGAGCGCGGGAAACAGCACGACGAACATCAGGGCAAGGACGAAGCGCGGGTGGTCGCGCAGCATCGAGGCGTCCATCGCCACCACCGACCGGAAGCCCGAGACGACGCGCAGAGGCCACGACCGCGCCGGCGCGATGGCGGTCGGGTCGGCCGCCTGCGGCGGGCCGCGATCCGCGTCGGGAGATTGCTCGGACATCGGAAAACTCCAAATCGAACTGGTTGGTTCGATTGACTTAGTCGGATCGGCCCTCTAGATCAATAGGCAATCGAACCGATCGGTTCGAAATAATTCAGAGGTCGAAGATGCAGACTGTCCAACCGAAGGAGCTTGCCGCCGCGCCGCGCCGCAGGCGCGCCGGACAGGATCCGGCAAAACGGCGGCAGATCCTCGAAGGGGCCTACCGGGTATTCCTCGCGCAGGGTTTTGACGCCGCGTCGATGAACGACATCACCCGCGAGGCGGGCGTGTCGAAGGGCACGATCTACGTCTATTTCGACAACAAGCTCGACCTGTTCGAGGCGCTGATCGAGGACCAGCGCCAGGCCTATGCCGTTGGCCTCGCCGAACTTCTGTCGCCGGATGTCGCGCCCGCGGAGGCTCTGCGCGCCTACGGCATGGCGGCGCTCAGGCTGTCGACGCGCCGCGATGTGGTGCGCGCGCAGCGCACCGTGATGGCGATGAGCGAAAGGCTGCCGGATCTTGGCCGGCGCTTCTATCAGGCCGGTCCCGGGCACACGCGCGCGGTGCTGGCGCGCTATCTGGAGCAGGCGGACCTGCCGCCCGGACCCGCGTCGCGCGATCCGTCGCTGGCCGCGCAACTGTTCATCGACATGTGCGTCGGCGCTTCCTCGCGCGAACGGCTCTACGGCAAGGACGAGGACGGCATCGGCGACGTCGCGGCGAAGCGCATCGTCGCCATGGCGGTGGAAATGCTGCTGGGCCGAGCCGAGCGGCGGGCCTGACGGCGCTTCAAAGCAGGCCGAGCGTGATCGCGGCCAGCACGATGTAGCGGCCGGCCTTGGCGACGGTGACCAGCGCGACGAAGCTCCACAGCGGTTCGCGCAGCACGCCCGCCGCCACCGTCAGCGCGTCGCCGCCGATCGGCAGCCAGCTCAAGAGCAGGCTCCAGCGGCCCCAGCGGCCGTACCAGCGCGTGGCGCGGTCGAGCTGCCGGGGACTGACGGGAAACCAGCGCCGGTCGCGAAATCGTTCGATGCCGCGCCCGAGGAACCAGTTGACGACCGCGCCGAGCACATTGCCGGCGCTCGCGACCAGAACCAGCAGCCACGGCGCGATGTCGCCGGCGGCAAGCAGCGCCACCAGGGCCGCCTCAGACTGGGCGGGAAGGATGGTCGCTGCGACAAAGGCGATGCCGAAAAGGCCGGCAAGGGCGGCGAGCGGCGTCAAGGATCGAACCGGCCTGTCACCACACCCCCTTCGACAGCCCGATCCACAGATAGGTCCAGATCGGCGGGTGGAACCACTGTTTCGATTCGCCCGTCGGCGCGGCGGGGGAAGCAGCCCCCGACAGCATGTCCTCGACGGCCTTGACAAGCGCCGCGCGAGACGCGGCCGCGATCGTGTAGGGATAGGTCATGATCGTGTCGCCGGGCTCCAGCCCGCACAGGGTTTGCGCCAGGATCTGGCCGGTGTCGACGCCCCGGTCGACGAGATGAATGGTGCTTCCGAACAGGTCCTCGTCGCCATTGGCGAGCGCCCAGTAGCCGCCGTTCATGCCGCGATATTTCGGCGTTACGCCGGCATGGTAGTTGATCACCGGGCAAGGCACGCGCGCAAGCACATCGGCGCGCATCATCCGGCAGCCGGCAAGCACAACCAGATCGGGTCGGATGCGCTCGACGGCCTCGATGAAGACACTGTCGTTGACCGAGGGGACGTGGGCGAATTCACGGGTGCCCGGTTGCGTCACGACCAGCCCCTCGCGTTCGACGAAACGCCGAACCTTGCCGGCCTGCACCCGTTTGCCGAACCGGATCAGCGCCATCGTCGCCAACTGGCCAAGCGCGTTGACCCAGCCGAACCGTCTGGCGCGATGTGTGACGAGCCGGCGCTTGCTTTCCGGGTCCTCCAGGACGATCGCCAGGCCGTCTCCAAATCGCGCCGCGAGCGCGTTGGCCATCGCCCAGGGATGGTCGCCGCCCGCGGTGACGAAGCAGATTTTTGGCGCTTGCGTCATGGGCCCCGCTCCGGCGCGAGAGCTGTCGCATACGCCGCCGGCGGGCGGTGGCGGGATCGGTCAAAAACTGCGTTTTGCATCGTTTCGCGGCGTTGAGTGTCGGTCCGTCTCACCTTTTTGCCGCATGGCCCGGCAAATACAACCGACCGATGCATGTCGCCGATGTATTTTCGCCGCGCTGGTTCATTTTTCGCAAGCAGGCGCTTGATAGTTAGCAGGCACAGGTTCCAATCCGGCGGCGATGGCCCTAAGCTGCTGTCGAGGCGTGCGTGACGGAGGAAACAATGCGCCCGGGGCAGCAAGGCGACATGCGCGCCGCAGACTATGTCTTGGGTCTGATGAGCCCGGTCGAAAGCGCGCGTTTCGAGCAGGACCTGCGCAAGGATCCAGGCCTTGTCGGCGAGGTCGAGGCATGGCGCGAGCGGGTCGCCCGCCTCAAGGCCGAGTCCGAGCTGACGCCTCACGCCGAAATGAGGCGTCGCATCGCCGACGGCATGTCGGAGCGGCCCGCAACCTCAAGCGCCCTTGTCGCGGCAAAGACGAATCCCCGGCCATTGATCGGCCGCACCGAGACAGCGGTGCTGGGCCTGCTCTTGGGAGCGATGCTCGGCGCCACGGCCGTATGGCTGGCGCTCGGTTGATCTGTCGCCGCCGAAAACTTGATAAAGATTGACAACTATTAAATTTCCCGCAATGAGTGCGCCCACGTTGCGGTGCGCGTCGCCGGTCGATCGGTCCGCCGACCCGCGCCTTGAACGAAAACAGACCGAGGACGTCATGCCTTGCACCGCCCGTTTCCTGACCATCGCCTTTGGCGCCGCCCTGGCGTCGTGGCCAGTGATGGCGCAGTCGCCCGATCCCAGGGCCGTGCTGGCGCACTATGCCGACATCGGCCAGGCGACCTTTGAGGATTCTTTGACGACCGCCAGGGCGCTCGACGCCGCCGTCGCCGCGCTGGTCGCCAAGCCCTCTGCGCAGACCCTGGATGCGGCCCGTGTCGCCTGGAAGGCGGCGCGCGTGACCTACATGCAGTCGGAAGCGTTCCGCTTCGGCAATCCGATCGTCGACGATTGGGAGGGGCGGGTGAATTCCTGGCCGCTGGACGAGGGCCTGATCGACTATGTCGACCCGAGCTATGGCGCCGAGAGCGACGACAACGTGCTCTATACCGCCAATGTGATTGCGAACAGGGAGATCGAGATCGACGGCAGGAAGGTCGATGCGTCGGCGATCACGCCTGAATTCCTGTCGGGCACGCTGCAGGAGGCCGGCGGCATCGAGGCCAACGTCGCCACCGGCTATCACGCCATCGAGTTCCTTTTGTGGGGTCAGGATCTGAATGGCACGGGGCCCGGCGCGGGCAATCGCCCGTTCACCGATTTCGACGTCGCCAGCTGCACCGGCGGCCATTGCGACCGCCGCGCCGAATATCTGGCGTCTGCCTCCAGCCTGCTGGTGGCCGACCTTGAAGAGATGGCGGGCGACTGGGCCGCCGGCGGCGCGGCGCGCAAGGCGGTGCTCGACGCCGAACCAAAGGCCGGCCTGACCGCGATCCTGACCGGGCTGGGTTCGCTGTCCTACGGCGAGTTGGCGGGCGAGCGGATGAAGCTTGGCCTGCTGCTGCACGACCCGGAAGAGGAGCAGGACTGCTTCTCCGACAATACCCACAATTCTCACCTCTACGACGCCGTCGGCATCCGCAACGTCTATTCCGGCGTCTACAAGCGCGTCGACGGCGCGACCATCGAAGGCCCGTCGATCTCCGATCTGGTCAAGGCGGCCGATCCGGCCGCCAATGTCGAACTCGCGGCGAAGATCGACATGACGGTCGCCGCGCTCGAGGCGGTGGCCAGGCGGGCCGAGGGCGGCGAGGCCTATGACCAGCAGATCGGCGAAGGCAATGACGAGGGCAACAAACTGGTGCAGGGCGCCATCGACGCGCTGGTCGACCAGACCAAGTCGATCGAGCGCGCCGTCACGGTCCTCAAGCTCGACGCCATCCAGTTCGAAGGATCCGAAAGCCTCGACAATCCGGGAGCGGTATTCCAGTGAGCGGCTTGAAAGTCTGCCGCCGCGGGTCAAGATATGGCGAGCGCTGCGAAGCCTGCGCCCGGTCATTTGTGAACGATGTAGATGCTTGTCTGCCACTGCAACCTGATCACCGAAAAGGAGATTGAGCGTGCGATCCTCGGTCTGCTCGAGGCCGATCCCTGGCAGCTCATCGTGCCGGCCAAGGTCTACCACACGCTGGCGAAGCGGGGCCGCTGTTGCGGCTGTTTCCCGAGCGTGGTCGAAACGATCATCCGCGTCACTGAGGCCTACCACCTGCGTTCAAACGCGGGCGAAGCCGAAATAGTGTCGTATCTCGACCGCGTGCGCGGATTGCGCGGTCAATTCCAGGGAGGCAAGCATGAAGGGCGAAAAGAAGGTCATCGAGCGGCTTAACGAGGCGCTCTTTCTCGAACTCGGCGCGGTCAACCAGTACTGGCTGCACTACCGGCTGCTGGAAGACTGGGGCTATCTCAGGCTCGCCAGAAAGGAGCGCGAGGAATCGATCGAGGAAATGCATCACGCCGACCGGCTGGTGGCGCGCATCATCTTCCTTGAGGGCCATCCCAATCTTCAGTCGGTGGCGCCGCTGCGCATCGGCCAGAATGTCAGGGAGGTCCTGGAAGCCGATCTTGCCGGCGAATACGACGCTCGCAGCGCCTACAAGAAGTCGCGCGACATCTGCAACGAGGCCGGCGACTACGTCACCATGAAGCTGTTCGAGGAATTGCTGGCGGATGAGGAAGGTCACATCGACTTCCTCGAAACCCAGCTCGAGCTGCTCAAGAATCTCGGCGAGGAGCGCTACGGCCTGCTGAACGCCACACCGGCCAACGAGGCCGAATAGGACTGGACGAAAAGGCGGCGCACGATGGATTGCAGGTATCTCATCAGGCGTCGCCCGCCGCTTCGCAAGGCAGCAATCCTCGCGGCGGCCGTCATCTTCGCCGCATCGCCGATGGCCGCCTCCGGCGACACGCCGACCGTTCGCGACGACATCGACGCCAAGACGCTGAAGCGCGTCGAGGCGGTGACCAGACCGACCTCCGATTTCTCCAGGCCGGAGAATTTCGAGGCGCTTCCCGGCGGCGCGGCGACGTCGAGAAAGATCGTCAACCAGGACGCTTTCTCGCAGTTCTCCGCCAACCTGTCGTTCGAGGACCAGGGCCGCTTCAAGCTCGGGAATGCGTTGTTCCGCAAGCTGTGGGTATCATCACCATCCTCCACTCAGGCGTCGGATGGTCTTGGACCGCTGTTCAATGCGCGCGCCTGCCAGAGCTGCCATCTGAAGGACGGGCGCGGCCATCCGCCGGAGCAGAACCCCGACGCCACCTCGATGTTCCTGCGGCTGGCCCGCGAAGCCGAAGGGCAGGTGACGCCCGACCCGGTCTATGGCGGCCAGTTGCAGGACCTGGCGGTGCCCGGCATCAAGGGCGAAGGCCGCATGGCGATCAGCTATCAGGAGCAGACGGTGACGCTGGGCGACGGCTCGGTGGCCTCTCTGCGCAAGCCGAGTTATTCGGTGACCGATCTGGGTTACGGTCCGCTCGACCCGGCGACGACGCTGTCGCCGCGCGTCTCGCCGCAGATGATCGGGCTTGGCCTGATCGAGCAGGTGCATCCCGCCGATATTCTGGCCCGCGCCGACCCTGACGACGCCGACGGCGACGGCGTTTCGGGCCGTGTCTCGTGGGCGCGCGATCCCGTGACCGGCGCCGCGATCATCGGCCGCTTCGGCCACAAAGCGTCGACGCCGACCATCCGGCAGCAGTCGGCCGACGCGCTGGCCGGCGACATAGGCGTCTCATCGCCCGACGCGCCGCGTCACTACGGCGACTGCACCAAGGCCCAGACGGCATGCCTTGCCGCCGCCAACGGGGTGCAGCCGCGGTTGGGCGACACCGAAGCGCCGGACCCCGTGATCGACCTGATCACCTACTATTCGCAACACCTCGCCGTTCCCGCCCGCCGCGATGTCGGCGACGCGACGGTGCTGGCCGGCAAGAAACTGTTCTACGATTTGGGCTGCGCCTCCTGCCACGCGCCGAAATACGTCACCCGCAAGGACGCGTCGGATCCGGCGCTGCGGTTCCAGCTGATCTGGCCCTATACCGACCTGCTGCTGCACGACATGGGCGAGGGCCTGGCCGACGGCCAGCACGTTGGCGACGCGTCGGGCACGGAATGGCGCACCGCGCCCTTGTGGGGCATCGGCTTGACCCGGATTGTAAACGGCCACACCTTCTTCCTGCATGACGGCCGCGCCCGTAACCTGACCGAGGCGATCCTCTGGCATGGCGGCGAGGCGCAGGCGGCGCGCGACGGCTTTGCCGGTCTGGCGAAAACCGAACGCGAGGCCTTGCTGAAATTCGTGGAGTCGCTGTGATGTGGAAACGGATTGCGCTGGCATGGACGGTCGCGCTGGGCGCCGTGGCGCCGGCGGCCGCCGTCGATGGCGAAGCCGCCAGGCAGGTGGTCGCCGACGCCTACGACAAGACGATTTCGGGCGCCTATTTCTTCCTTGCGGCCGACACCGAACGGCTGTCGCGGGATGTCGGAGAATTTTGCCGGCAGCCGACGCCGGCCGGGCTGAAAGGCGTCCGCTGGCGGTTCATGTCGACCGTGAGCTCGTGGTCCAGGGCAGAGATGGTGCGCTTCGGACCGGCGACCGGGAACAACCGGCTGGAGCGGATCATGTTCTGGCCCGACCGCCGATCGACCGGCCTGAAGCAGGTGCAGGAGGTGCTGGCGACAAAGGACGCAACGGCGACCAATCCCGGCACGCTGGTACAGAAAAGCGTGGCGCTGCAGGGGTTGGGCGCGCTCGAATATCTGCTGTTCGGCGCCGGTTCGGATGAACTGGCGGCGGGCGATGCGTTTCGCTGTTCCTTCGCCAAGTCGGTCGCCATGCTGGTCGAACGGCGCACGGCCGAGATCGACGCAGCCTGGTCCGACGGTTTTGCGCAGGCCTGGAAGGAGCCCGGGCCGGACAATCCGCAATACAAGAACCCCGACGAATCGTTGACCGAAGTGCTCAATGTGCTGATCCACGGGCTGGAAATGATCCGCGACGTCAGGCTCGGCGCGTTTCTCGGCGACGAGGCGAAGGACGACAGGCCGAAGCTGGCGATCTGGTGGCGCTCCGAACAAACCGCGAGTTCGATCCGCGAGAATATCGGCTTCCTGCATTCGCTGTTTCGCGAGTCCGGGATGGAGCGGTTACTGCCGCAGGACGAGAAGTGGATTGCGCAGTCGATCGAGTTCGAGTTCACCAATGCCGACGACGCCTTGTGGCCGGTCAACGAGCCGATCGCCGACATGCTCGCCGACCCCGAGCAGCGGTCGAAGCTCGCTTATGTCCGCATCGTCACCTCGAGCCTGACCGAACTGATCGGCGCGCGCCTGACCGCCGAGCTTGGCTTGACGGTCGGCTTTTCCTCGCTCGACGGCGACTGATGGCGCGGCTTTTGATCGACCGGCGCGATTTCATGCGTGGCGCGGGCGCGGCGTTCATGACCACGCTTGCGCCGCGCGCGCTCAACGCCGCGGCAAGCGCGGATGCGGTCTACGCCACCGCCTTCCAGTTGCACAGCGGCGAGTATGGCGTCGCCATCCTGTCGGAACGCGGCGAGATCGTGCACCGGTCGGCGCTGCCCGACCGGGGTCACGATGTCTGTTTCGATCCTGTGTCGCGGCGCTATGTCGTCTTCGCCCGCCAGCCGGGCACGTTCGCAGCGGTGATCGACATCGACGATCGCCGCCCGCCTGTGACCATTGCCAGCGTCGCCGGCCGGCATTTTTACGGCCATGGCGCGTTTTCGCCCGACGGCGCGCTGCTCTACGCGACCGAGAACGATTTCGACAACGCCGCCGGAATGATCGGCGTCTATGACGCCCGCGACGGCTTTTCCCGCATCGGCGAGTTCGCCACCCACGGCGTCGGCCCGCACGAAATGCTGCTGCTGGACGACGGCCTGACGCTGGCGGTCGCCAATGGCGGCATCGAGACGCATCCGGATTTCGGCCGCGCCAAACTGAACATCGCCACGATGAAGCCGTCGCTGGTGCTGCTCGACCGGCGCGACGGACGGCTGTTGTCGAAGCATGAACTGCCGCAGGAGCTGCATCAGCTGTCGATCCGCCACATGGACGTCGCCAGCGACGGCGCCCTGTGGTTCGGATGCCAGTTCGAGGGCGGCGCGACCGAGCGGCCGCCGCTGATCGGCAAAGCGAGGCCCGGCGAGGCGATGTCGCTGGTGGAGCTGCCGGGCGAGGTACTGGCGGGCATGCGCAATTATGTCGGCTCGGTCGCCGCCAACCGGTCCGCCGGCACGGTCGCGTTCACCTCGCCGCAGGGAAACCGGGTCGCGATCCTCGACGACCGCAGCGCCAATGTCGTCGCCAGCCGCGACTTGACCGAAGTCTGCGGCGCCGCTCCCGACGCCGGCGGCTATCTGCTCACCACCGGCGCCGGAACCATCGACATGCCGGACGGCGCGTCGCGCGCCGAAAAGGAAGTCGTCTTCGACAATCACGTTCTGCGCATTTGAGGACCACGCTCCAAACGATGAATGTCGACTGGTCCTAGCAGTCGGCAATCACGCGCATGTAACGAAAGCTTGCCCGCATCCGAATTGACGGACGGGGCGGGCGGTGTGCAAATCCGCCTGCGCTGGAAAAGGGGTTGGAAGTGAAGAGATTGATTGTCGCAATGGCCGCCGCCCTGTGGGCCGGCGCCGCATTCGCCGCCGACCCCGATGCCGCCGACTGGCCAAGCGTGCTGGCGCAGGCAAAGGGCGAGATCGTCTATTTCAACGCCTGGGGCGGCGCCGAAAATATCAACGCCTATCTCGACTGGGCCGGCGACGAAGTCGAGAAGCGGTTCGGTGTCAAGCTGGTGCATGTGAAGCTCGACGACACCGCCCAGGCGGTCGCGACCATTGTCGCGGAAAAGGCGGCGGGCAAGGTCGCGGGCGGCGCGGTCGATCTCATCTGGATCAATGGCGAGAACTTTTCCTCGATGAAGGCCAAGGGGTTGCTGATGTCGCCGGGCTGGGCCGAAAAGCTGCCCAACTGGCGCTATGTCGATCCCGACGCCACGCCGACCGTGCGCACCGACTTCACCGTGCCGGTCGAGGGGCTGGAAAGCCCGTGGGGCATGGCGAAACTGGTGTTCTTCCACGACAGCGCCAGGACGCCGGCGGCGACGATGCCGGGTTCGGCCGACGAACTGCTGCAATGGGCGCGGGCGCATCCGGGCCGCTTCACCTATCCGCAGCCGCCGGATTTTTCCGGCTCGTCCTTCCTCAAGCAGGTCCTGCTGGAGAAGATCGCCGACAAGTCGCTGCTGCAGAAGCCGGTGGTGGAGGCGACATTCGCCGATGCCGCCAAGCCGCTGTTCGATTATCTCGATGAACTGAACCCGCTGATGTGGCGCGCCGGCAAGGCGTTTCCGAAAAACTATCCGGCGATGAAGCAATTGCTGGCCGATTCCGAGGTCGACATCATCTTCGCGTTCAACCCCGCGGAGGCGTCGAGCGCCATCGCCGCCGGCGAACTGCCCGACACGGTGCGCTCGTTTGTCTTCAAGGCGGGAACGCTCGCCAACACCCATTTTGTCGCCGTGCCGTTCAACGCCGCCGCCAAGGCCGGCGCGCTGGTCGTCGCCGACTTCCTGCTGTCGCCGGAAGCCCAGGCGCACAAGCAGGACCCGAAAGTGTGGGGCGACCCGACGGTGCTGTCGATCGCAAAATTGCCCGAGGCGGACAAGGCGCGGTTCGCGGCGCTCGACCTCGGCGTCGCCACCTTGCCGCCGTCTGAACTCGGCCCGGCGCTCGACGAGCCGCATCCGAGCTGGATGGAGCGCATCGAACTGGAATGGGCCCGCCGCTACGGCGTTGCGCAATGACCGGCCGGATGGCTGCGGGATGAGCGTCGCCCGGCTCGGCCCGCCCTTGACCGCGCTTGTGCTGGCGGGACCGGTGCTGGCCGGCCTGGCCGGAACGATCCTGCCGGCCGTCGGCTATCTGCCGGCGCTGGGCGGAACCTCGCTGTCGCTCGATCCGTTCCGCCAGCTTCTGGCCGAGCCCGGCCTGTCGACATCGGTGTGGCTGAGCCTGACCGGCGGCCTGGCGGCGACGGCGCTGGCGCTGGCGACGGTGATGCTGTTTTTCGCCTGCTGGGCCGACACGGCGGTGTTTTTGCGCCTGCGCCGGATCGTTTCGCCGCTGCTGGCCGTGCCGCACGCCGCCGCCGCCTTCGGTCTGGCGTTCCTGATCGCGCCGTCGGGCCTGATTGCCCGTCTGATCTCGCCCGAACTGACCGGCTGGCAGGCGCCGCCGGACGTGCGCATCGTCAACGATCTCTATGGCCTGTCGCTGATCCTCGGGCTGGCGTTGAAGGAGATCCCGTTCCTGTTTCTGCTGGCGCTGGCGGCCTTGCCGCAGACGCAATCGTTTCAGGCGGCGCGGCTGACCGCGTCGATGGGATATGGCCGCGCCGCCGGTTTCCTGTTCGCGGTGTGGCCCCGGCTCTACCGCCAGATCAGGCTAGGCGTCTTCGCGGTGATCGCCTTCTCGACATCGGTGGTCGACGTGGCGGCGATCTTGGGGCCGACGACGCCGGCGCCCCTGGCGGTTCGCCTGGTCGGCTGGATGAGCGACCCGGACCTGACGATGCGGTTCAAGGCGTCGGCCGGCGCGATGCTGCAACTGGCCGTGACCGCCCTGGCGCTGCTTGTCTGGATGGCGGGCGAGGCCGCGGCGTCGCGGCTGTCGCGGCGGCTGGCGCAAAGAGGCGTCCGGTTCCGGCGCGACCGGCCGTTGCGGATCCTCGCCCGGCTTAAGATGGCGTCCGCCGCCGTCGCCGTATTCGCCGGTCTCGCGGCGCTGGCCGTCTGGTCGGTGGCGGGACTGTGGACATTTCCCCAGGCGCTGCCGCGCTCCTTCACGCTCGACACATGGGTAAGCGTGGTTCCGCGCCTGGCCTGGCCGATGGCGACGACGCTGCTGGTTGCGCTCGGCGCAACGCTGATCGCGGCGGTTCTGGTGGCGCTGTGCCTGATGCGAGAGGACGAGACCGGCCGCGCCGCCGGCCGGCCGGCGATGGCGCTGGTCTACCTGCCGCTGCTCGCGCCCCAGGCGGCCTTCCTGTTCGGACTGCAGTTCCTGTTCGTGCAGGCCGGGCTGCAGGCGTCGCTTGCCGCGCTGGTGCTGGCGCATCTGGTGTTTGTGCTGCCATATGTGTTTCTGTCGCTGTCGGATCCGTGGCGCGCCTTCGACCGGCGCTACGAGGCGATCGCGGCGGGGTTGGGCCGATCGCGAACCGAGACGCTGTGGCGCATTCGCCTGCCGCTTCTGCTGCGGCCCTTGCTGACCGCCGCCGCGATCGGTTTCGCCGTGTCGGTGGGGCAATATCTGCCGACGCTGCTGATCGGCGCTGGCCGCCTGCCGACGATCACCACCGAGGCGGTGGCGCTGGCGTCGGGCGGCAACCGCCGGGTCATCGGCGTCTACGCCTTTGTCCAGATGCTGTTGCCGGCGATCGGCTTTGCGATTGCCATCGTCGCGCCGGCGCTGTTATTCCGCCGTTTCCGCGCGATGCGCGCCTGAACCATGCGATGACCGAAGCCGGACTGAAACTCGACGACGTGACCATATCGCTCGGCCCGACCCGGCTGCTCGCGATCGCCCATCATGTCGCGCCCGGCGAGACGCTGACGGTGATGGGCCCGTCGGGCTCGGGCAAGTCGAGCCTGCTGGCCTTTGTCGGCGGTTTTCTCGATCCGGCGTTTCGGGCCGGCGGCCGGGTTGTCTGCGACGGCGTCGACATTCTTGCGCTGCCGCCCGAACGCCGCCACGCCGGCATCCTGTTTCAGGATCCGCTGCTGTTTCCCCATATGAGCGTCGCCGGCAATCTGCTGTTCGCCTTGCCGCAGGCGGTTTCGGGCAAGGCGGCGCGCCGGGCGGCGGTCGAGGACGCGCTGCGCGACATCGGTCTGGCGGACGCGGGCGAGCGTGACCCTGAGACGCTGTCGGGCGGCCAGAAGGCGCGCGTCGCGCTTGCCCGCGTGCTCCTGTCGGCGCCGCGCATGCTGCTGCTCGACGAACCCTTTTCCAAGCTCGACGCCGAGCTGCGCCAGCAGATGCGCGAACGGGTGTTCGGGCGCGCCCGCCGGGGACGCCTGCCGGTGGTGCTGGTCACCCATGACGAGGCCGACGCCGAAGCCGCCGGCGGCGCTGTCGTGCGGGTGGGCGGCCCATGAGCGCGGCCTTGCCCGACCTGCCGGTTACAGGCGCGCTGCCGCAACTGCTCGGCGCGCTCGACGCGGGAAATCGCGCCGTGCTGGTCGCGCCGCCCGGCGCCGGCAAGACGACGCTGGTTCCGCTGGCGCTGCTCGACGCGGCCTGGCGCGGCGATGGCCGCATCGTGCTGGTCGAGCCGCGGCGGCTGGCGGCGCGCGCCGCCGCCCGTCGCATGGCGTCGCTCATGGGCGGCGAGGTCGGCGGCAAGGTCGGCTATGCGATGCGCATGGACGCCAGGACCAGCGCGGCGACGCGTGTGCTGGTGGTCACCGAGGGCGTGGTGGCGCGGATGATCCTCGACGATCCGGAACTGGCGGGCGTCGCGGCGATCGTCTTCGACGAGTTTCACGAACGCTCGCTCGACGGCGATTTCGGCCTGGCGCTGGCGCTCGAGGCGCAGGGCGCCTTGCGGCCCGATCTCAGGTTGCTGGTGATGTCGGCGACGCTGGACGGGGCGCGGGTGTCGAGCCTGCTCGGCGACGCGCCGGTGATCGAAAGCCGGGGCCGCGCCTTTGCGGTCGACATCCGCTACCAGCCGCGCGGTCCCGACGAGCCGGTGGAAGAGGCGATGGCGCGCGCCATCCGCGCAGCATTGGCCTCGGAGCCGGGCTCGATCCTGGCCCTCCTGCCGGGCCAGCGCGAGATCGAGCGCACCGCCGAGCGGCTTGAGGGGCGCTTGCCCGGCAATGTCGACCTGGTTCCGCTCTACGGCAATCTCGACGGCCGCGCCCAGGATGCGGCGATCCGACCGGCCCCTGAAGGACGTCGCAAGGTGGTGCTGGCGACGTCGATCGCCGAAACCTCGATCACCATCGACGGGGTGCGGGTGGTGATCGACAGCGGCCTGTCGCGGCTGCCGGCGTTCGAGCCGGCGACCGGGTTGACCCGGCTCGAAACGGTGCGGGCTTCGCGCGCCTCGGCCGACCAGCGGGCCGGCCGCGCCGGACGCACCGAACCGGGCGTGGCGATCCGGTTGTGGCGCGCCGAGCAGACGGCGGCGCTGCCGGCCTACACGCCGCCGGAAATCCTCGCCGCCGACCTGTCGGGCCTGGTGCTCGACGCGGCCGCCTTCGGCGTCTCAGACGTCGCCTCGATGGCGCTGCTCGACGCGCCGCCGCAAGCCGCGCTCGCCGAAGCCCGCGCGCTGCTGCGCGATCTCGGCGCCATCGACGCCGACGGCCGCCTGACGCCGGCCGGCCAGGCGATGCGCAAGCTGGCGCTGCCGGCGCGGCTGGCGCATATGGTGGCCGAGGCCGCGACATCGGGGCAGGCGCTGGCCGCCGCCGACCTCGCGGTGCTTTTGACCGAGCGCGGCCTGGGCGGCGCAAGCGCCGACCTCGACCGGCGGCTGGACAATCTCCGCCGCGACCGCTCGCCACGGGCCGAACAGGCGAGGGGACTGGCGAAACGGCTGGCGGCGGCGGCAAGGCAGGATCATCGACGACGCTCTTCCCTTGCCCCTTCTGACAAGAGAGAGGGGGAGACCGGGACGTCGGCGTCCGCCGGTCCGCTTTTGCTGCATGCCTGGCCCGACCGGGTGGCGAAGCAGCGCGGCGCGGCGGGCCGCTATGTGCTCGCCAATGGCCGCGGCGCGATGCTCGGCGAGACCGATCCGCTGGCGAAGGCGGAGTTTCTCGTCGTCGCCGACCTGCAGGGCAAGGCGCAGAACGCCCGCATCGTCGCCGCCGCAGAAATCGCCGAGGACGATATTCGCGCCGCGCTTGCGGACCGGCTGGAACGC